>OGJH01000083.1_pt1 | contig 115116 bp, 93 predicted proteins | sample 1572021 | NCBI WGS metagenome assembly OGJH01 (sample SAMEA2582098, study PRJEB24529) | metagenome | biome: Human gut stool | place: China | collected 2011
CTCCCCCAAGAGTCCACATCGACGGGGAGGTTTGGCACCTCGATGTCGGCTCATCACATCCTGGGGCTGTATTCGGTCCCAAGGGTTCGGCTGTTCGCCGATTAAAGTGGTACGCGAGCTGGGTTCAGAACGTCGCGAGACAGTTCGGTCCCTATCTGTCGTGGGCGCAGGATATTTGAGGAGCTCTGTCCTTAGTACGAGAGGACCGGGATGGACGTACCTCTGGTGCACCAGTTGTCATGCCAATGGCACGGCTGGGCAGCTATGTACGGAACGGATAAACGCTGAAAGCATCTAAGCGTGAAGCCGACTCCAAGATTAGATATCCCATCGTATAACGAGTAAGACCCCTTGAAGACTACGAGGTTGATAGGCTGCGTGTGTAAGTGCCGTGAGGCATTCAGCTTGGCAGTACTAATAGGTCGAGGGCTTGACCACAAGATTTCTTTGGTCAGCTGTGTAGTATATACTTTAACCCGATTGGTCATTCCAATATGAATTTAACTAATCTTTCTTCTTAATCTTCTTTCCTTTATTCAGTTTTCAGGGTGTTTACCCTTTTATATACACCGAGTGATCGGTGGTTCATTTGAACTTTCAGCACCACATTATGTGGTGCTTTTTTGTTTATATTTTACAAAAAAGTAAAGGGATATTTTATAGCCAAAGATTGAAATAGTATTGATTATAATTACTGTATATGGTACAATTATAACAGTCCTAAAAACTATGATGTAAATTTGGATGGTACAGCACATTAATACAGAAGATGATATAGGGGGATAAACAATGAAAAAATTATTATCAATCATACTCGTTGGAATTTTGGCGGTTTCATCTTTCATTTTAACAACATTTGCTGCTGAAAATGAAAAGTCCGAAAATGAAATTGAGCGTGAGAAACTTGGCTGGCTCCTTGACGCATTTAAAATTCTCAACACAAACATTGGTGAGGCGAGAATCTATAACTGTGTTGCAGGTGATACATATAATGCGGCATACAATCTTTATAATCAGGACGAACTTGCAACAGCCGAGGAATATAAAAATATGAAGGACAAGCTGTATAGTGCCGCTTATAACCTTCATGTTGATGTTGCATATGCTAAAACTGCTTACGATAATGCCTGTAAGGAACAGAATTACAACAACTGGTATTCTGATGAGCAATGGAACGAATTTAAGAATAAGCTTGCTGATTTGAAAACCGTCTTAGAGCCGTATATTGCAGGCACTAATGATTACGATGTTTGGGCTATTACAAATGCCTACAACGAACTTCTTGCTGTGTACAACAAGATGACGAATGCCTATACTTTAAAAGGTGATGTGAACAAAGACGGTGTTGTTAATGTTGTCGATGCTACCCTTATTCAGAAATATATCGCCCATGAGGTTGAATTTACAGGTGCGCAGAAGATGTTAACAAATGTAGCAAAGTATGAAAGCAATATATCGGTCATTGCCGCTACTGATTTACAAAAATTTATTGTTGGTCTTAATGGCGACTTTGGAAACAATCATATTTTCCTTGACGAGCAGGATGGTATACAGTATTTTGATGATACAATGCGTTGGTATGCTTACGGTAACTATAATATTTCTCCAAGGTACCCGTACATTACCTATGGCCCGTATGTTAAAAATGAGCATACAGACTTTTTCGTAGTCGGTTATTACGATATGATGTGTAAAGAACACGGCTATACAAAATAATTTCTTCAGATTAAAATTGAAAATATAAAATCGGCGGAAGTAATGCACAAACACATTGCTTCCGCTGTTTTTTGATTGGTCTTTAGTGTCATCTTAGTACATCTCAGGATTAAAGTTGTTCCTTATTCTTACTGCCTTCACGAACCAGGGACGGTGACACACCGCATAACGAGCAGTAGGTAACATGATAACTTACCTCGGGTATTAGAGCTTATCGCTTTTCAAACTATCTTCTCGAACATGGTGCGGTGCTACACCGCTGATGTAGGGATAAAGTTCTTCGTATGAATCAGCCTCGGCGGGACTTTTTACTGCGGTGGGGATAAGACCTGTGCAATCCTGATTTGAACAGGTGTTAAGCTCTAAATCACTTGGTGTTAAAATCTTTTTGTAATCGGGTACTTTGCGTTTCATCTGCACACTTCCTTTGTTATAGTGTGCATAACTACAGATAAAATATACACTATTTATGCTAAAAACTGCACCCGCAAAATCAGGTGCAGTTGAATTCTTTTATTCTTTTACAATAAGTTTTTTGATTTTGTACACATCGCCGTCCATAACCTTATATGTACTGCGGAGTTCGCCGTCAATCTCTGGGGAAATGCTCTGGTGAATGTACAGACTGTCGATACCGAAATCAGCCGCACCGCCGATATCGCTGATATAGTCGTTGCCAATCATAATTGACTCGCTCTTTTCAAGTCCGTAGCGGTCAAAAAGTGTTTTGAAATATTTTTCGTCAGGCTTAGAACATTCTTCGTCAGAGCTGATGCAAATTCCGTCAAAATATTTTGTCAGATCAAACATATTCAGCTCATTTTCTGTGAATGAACGCTGTGCGTTTGAGAGAAGATAAATCTTTTTGCCTTTTGCCTTGAGAGTGTCGAGAAGATCAAGTACACCGTCATAAAGCTTGATGTACTTTGTTGAGTAGCAACGGAATGCTTCGGCAATAAAAAGTACCTCGGCTTTTGTAACCTTAACGCCTTTCTGTGAGAAAAGCTTGCGGAAAACCTTTTCAATTTTAATGTCAACAACTTTTGTGTCGGGAGATTTCTTGAGAACAGCCTTCTTTTCAGCCTGAACAAGTCTGTCGTACTCCTCGTTAAGCTCGTCATATGTGTAGTGTGCACCCTTGTAGGCATAGAGAATGGCAATTTTCTTCCACAAATCATCGTTCCATTCATCTGTATTAATGTCGATAAGAGTGCCGTATAAGTCAAAAATGTAATTATTGTACATTTTTTGTCCTCCGAAACAAATTTCTAACTTTTATGTGTCTATTGTACCAGTTTTTTATCCTGATTGCAATAGCAGAATTTTTGTGTTATACTGAAGAAAACAGTATTTAATCGCATTTTTGCATTTTTTAAAATTACGGGGTGAATTTATGACTAAAAAAGAAATTGCCGTGAACGCTGTTCATGCCTTGAAAAAAGAATATCCCGACGCAATATGTTCGCTTGTCTACACAGATCCGTTGCAGCTGCTCATTGCAACAAGGCTTGCCGCTCAATGCACGGACGCAAGGGTTAATATGGTCACTCCTGCGTTGTTCGACAGGTTCAAAACGGCTCAGGATTTTGCCGACTCAACTCCCGAAGAAGTTGCAGAGTACATAAAAAGCTGCGGACTTTATAAGACCAAATCAAAAGATATTGTTGAAATGGCAAGAATGCTTTGTGACGATTTTGGCGGTGTCGTTCCCGATAATATTGACGATTTGACAAAACTCCCCGGAATCGGCAGAAAAACCGCAAATCTTGTGTGCGGTGACATTTTCGGTCAGCCTGCGGTTGTGGTTGATACACATTGCATACGCATTACAAAAAGGCTCGGACTTCATGATTTAAAGGATCAGAAAAAGATTGAATTTGCATTGCGTGAGCTTTTGCCGCCCGATGAAAGCAATGACTTTTGTCACCGACTTGTTCTGCACGGCAGAGCAGTCTGCACCGCAAGAAAGGCAAAATGTGAAGAATGCTGTATGAACGGATTTTGCCCAAAGAAAATCTGACAGAGGGATTTGTATGGATAAGATGAAAGATATAAAGCTGATTGCACTTGACCTTGACGGCACAACTCTTGCCGACAGCGACACCTTGAGCAAACGGACGCAAACTGCCATTGAATCTGCGATTAAAAGCGGAATAACCGTTGTTGCGGCAAGCGGCAGACCGTTCGTTATGATGCCCGACAGCGTGATGAACATTGTCGGTTTGGACTATGCGATTACCTCGAACGGTGCGGTAATAAGCAAGTGCGGTAAAACGGTTTACCGTTCGCTGATTTTACCCGATGATGTGTTGAAAATTCTCGGCGCTGTGCGTAATGACGATGTTATTCTTGAGGGATTTATTGACGGATTTACATATGCCGATGTCAGATATGTGCATAGACCGCTTGACTACGGCTGTGAGCCTGAATATTTTGAATACACCCGTTCATGCCACGGCAAGATTGTCGATATGAGAAGCTTTTTGAGCAAGCATAGAAATGAGCTTGACCTTATCAGCATTATAAGTACGGACGAAAAGCTTCGCAACAGGCTGTGGAGCAGTATCGAAAAGGCTTGCAACAGCGTTGAAATTACGACTTCAACCGACCATTTTGTTGAGATTATGTCGGCAGAGGCATCAAAGGCGAAGGCGCTCCTGCGTTTGTGTGACTTTTTAAATATCGGCATGGAAAATGTCTGTGCCTGCGGAAATGCCGATAACGATGCCGATATGATTGCCGAGTCGGGACTTGGTGCGGCTGTTGAAAACGCAAGTCAAAAATGCCTTGACCGTGCCGATATCGTAATCCCGTCAAATAATAACGATGGTGTTGCACAATTGATTGAGAAAATTCTTAAAAATTGATTGTAATAATGCGGCGGTAATTTCATATAAATAAAAACAGTCGGGAAGACATTGTTTTGCATTTTGCAAACTGTCTTCCCGACTTTCATTTTCCATTTTTAACTTTTCATTTTCAATTTTTTAAGCATTTCCTCATGGTCGGCTTTAAGTGCTTTGATAAGCGTCAGACTGTCCCAGTCTTTGCTTGTGGGAGTGATAACCGCCTTGAGCGGAACTCGTCCGACACCGCACTTGTTCAGTGCCTTGATGAGCGAGTCAATTGTCTTATTCGTGAAATTGTGCATGACAATCATTTCTTCGTCAAAGCCGTCACCGTCAAACTTTTCTGCCGCAGGCTCGACGCCCTCAATGCCTGCAAGATAGCCGATAGGCTGATTGAAATCTTCTTTTTCAACTTTTTTGACCTGAATTTTCAACGGCATAAGAGCAAACTTTGCCTTGCGAAGTCTTTCGTCCGAAAAGTTGTAAAACATAGCAAGTTCTTTCATATCTTCACCGTTAATCCGTATCAAGCTTGAGAACCGCCATAAATGCCTCCTGCGGAACTTCAACAGAACCGAGCTGGCGCATACGCTTTTTACCTTCTTTTTGCTTTTCAAGGAGTTTTTTCTTACGGGAAATATCACCGCCGTAGCACTTGGCAAGTACATCCTTACGCATAGCCTTTACGGTTTCTCTGGCGATAATTTTACCGCCGATGCAAGCCTGAATCGGAATTTCAAAGAGCTGTCTCGGAATCTTTTCCTTTAGCTTTTCAGCCATCTTTCTTGCCCTTGAATATGCCTTGTCGGCGTGAATGATGAACGAAAGTGCATCGACAACCTCGCCGTTGAGCATAATATCGAGCTTAACAAGGTTGCTCTGAACATATTCTTTAAGCTCATAGTCGAATGATGCATAACCTCTTGTGCGTGATTTGAGCGTGTCGAAAAAGTCGTAGATTATCTCGGCAAGCGGAAGTACATAGTGTAAATCAACACGGTCGGCATCAATATACTGCATATCGACAAAAGTTCCTCGTCTGTCCTGACAAAGCTCCATAATATTGCCGACATATTCCTTAGGGGCATAGATGTGAGCGTCTGTTACAGGCTCTTCCGCCATCTGAATAAGTGACGGATCGGGGTAGTTTGTCGGGTTGTCAATCATCTCAACCGTGCCGTCTGTGCGTGTGATTCTGTAAATTACACTCGGTGCGGTTGTGATGAGGTCAAGCTGATATTCTCTTTCAAGTCGCTCCTGAATGATTTCCATGTGGAGCAGTCCCAAAAATCCGCAGCGGAAACCGAATCCGAGGGCAACCGATGTTTCGGGATCAAACGAAAGAGCCGCATCGTTAAGCTGGAGCTTTTCAAGTGCATCTTTAAGGTCGCCGTATCTTGCACCGTCAACAGGGTAGATACCGCAGAAAACCATAGGCTGTGCCTCACGGTAGCCGGGGAGCGGTTCTTCTGCGGGATTTGATGTTAGTGTTACCGTGTCGCCGACCTTTGCGTCTGCAAGAGTCTTGATTGAGCCTGTAATGTAGCCAACCTCGCCTGCATAAAGACCGTCTGTCTTTTCGGGAGCGGTTGCGTGCATAAGTCCGCACTCAACAACATTGAACACACTGCCCGTTGCCATAAGCTTGAATTCATCGCCCGGGTGAATCTGTCCCTCTTTGAGCCTTACATATATAATTACGCCCTTGTAGCTGTCGTAGTAGCTGTCAAAAATCAATGCACGCAGAGGTGCGTTAATGTCGCCTGTCGGAGCAGGAATATCGTGAACAACCTTTTCAAGAACTGCGTGAATGTTGATTCCTGCCTTTGCGGAAATTTTCGGAGCATCCTCGGCAGGAATACCGATTACATCTTCGATTTCCTGAATAACCCTGTCGGGATCGGCACTCGGCAAATCAATTTTGTTGACAACGGGAACAATTTCAAGTCCGCTGTCAACGGCAAGATATGTGTTTGCAAGAGTCTGCGCCTCAATGCCCTGTGATGCGTCAACAACAAGAATAGCGCCCTCACAAGCTGCCAGTGAACGGGAAACCTCGTAGTTAAAGTCAACATGACCGGGGGTGTCGATGAGGTTAAAAAGATATTCTTCCCCGTCATCGGCTTTGTAGATAACGCTTACCGCCCTCGCCTTGATTGTAATGCCACGCTCACGCTCAAGATCCATGTCATCAAGCAGCTGCGCCTCCATATCCCTTTCGGAAACGGAGTTGGTCTGCTCAAGAATTCTGTCTGCAAGCGTACTCTTGCCGTGGTCAATGTGAGCAATAATGCTGAAATTTCTTATTTTATCCTGTGGAAAAGACAATGTTAATCACCTTTTTCTTTAATGTCTGAATTTTAATGAGTTATGTTCTGTAAATTATTATACCAATTCTGCCGAATAAAGCAACCGTATTTGATTAAATCTGTGGGAAAATCGAAAGTTATAAATCTCTGCCTATGTTGCTTTCAATCACATTTGAGTTGATATATCTGTCCTTCTTATTTTTTCCTTTATAAATAATCGCTTTTTGGGGACAACGATGATAGCAACCCAAACAGGCAACACATTTGTTTGAAAACACAATTTTTTCGTTTTGTAGTGAAATATTATTAACAGGGCAAATTGATACGCACTTTCCGCATTTTATGCAGTTTTGGGTTGTTGAAAAATCTTCGCCGATGAGATGCCAATTAGATTTGTTTTTTAAATATGTATCTCTTTTTGTTTTACATTTCTTTGGTATTTTGTAATAACCTGAAACTATACTGTTTATTACATTGTTAATTCTTTTGTCTGCATTTTTTAAAGTACGATTGACATAAAATTTAGGTACGGTAAATGTAAGCGTGAAATTTTCAGGCATTTTAATTGTATAAACGGCTTTAATATTTAATTCGTTTTCCTTGGCATATTGATATATATAGTAATCCGCACCGCCGACCATACCGCCGTAATTTTGAATAATAATAAGTTCTGTTGCTTTATTTAATCTCGGAATAATATCGTAAACAAATGTTGGCATTCCATAGGAATAAATGGGTGTAACCAAAATGATTTTTTCAAATTCACTTCCGTTACCGTTATAGTTCGGAATGTATTTTATTTGACCGCCCATTTGGTCTTGTATCTTTTGTGCGATATATAAACTGTTGCCTGTTGAACTGAAATATAAAATGCCAATCATATTATCCCTCCGATTTTACTTTTAATAACATTATGTTGAATTATAAATACGCTTATCTGTACTACAAGCAACAGCCGAGTAATGTCAAAACGATTTTGCAATCGGTTTGAATGGCGGTCACTGACCGCCGCTACGGTTAAGCAATATGGATTTATTTATCATCATAACTCCCTAAATTGTAACATATGGCAATCTCTTTTACAAGCAAAAAAATCGTTGCAGTATGCGGTTTTCGGTGCTATACTTTGCTTATAGAAATAACCCTATAAAAGGAGAAATTGGTATGACAAAAGGTGAAATTGCAAAGAATAATTTTATGCAGGGCTACAATTGCGCTCAGGCTGTATTGCTTGCATTTTGTGATGATTTGGGATTTGATGAACAGACTGCTCTTATGCTTGCATCGCCGTTCGGCGGCGGAATAGGCAGAATGCGTGAGGTCTGCGGTACTGTTACGGGAATGTATATGGCTTTAGGTCTTGCAAGGGGTTACAGTGACGGCAAGGATAATGCCGACAAAAAGCGTGTCTACACCGAGGTTCAGCAGCTTGCCGAAAGGTTCAAAGAGGACAACGGTTCAATCATCTGCCGTGACCTTCTCGGTATGAGAGCAAAGGCAAAGGATACCCCGACTCCGTCTGAGAGAACAGAAAAATATTATGCCGCCCGTCCGTGTCCTGAATTGTGCAGATATGCAGCGGATTTGCTTGATGAATACTTAAAGAATAAAAAAGGCTGAGGGGCGTTGCTTTGATTTGAAACTTATGCCTGCAAACAGTTGAATTTGGGAGTAAATTGTGATAAAATGTTTAAAATAGGGCATTAGTCTAATGCGGTTAATTTTGAAAATTACCTTGAAAGGGGAATTGTGATATGTGCGGCATAGCCGGCTTTATGGGACAGGTTGAAAACAGAGCCGATGTCATCAGAAATATGACAGAGGTTATCACTCACCGTGGCCCCGACTCGGACGGATTTTTTACGGACGACAATATTTCCATGGGATTTCGCAGACTTTCCATTATTGACCTCGGTGCAGGTCATCAGCCTATATACAATGAGGATAAAAGCCTTGTTCTCACATTCAACGGTGAAATTTATAACTACAAGGATTTGAGAAAAGAACTTATCGCAAAAGGTCATAAGTTCTATACAGATACAGACAGTGAAGTGCTTGTTCACGGCTTTGAAGAGTGGAAAGAAGATATGCTCCCAAAACTCCGTGGTATGTTCGGCTTTGCTATCTACAACACAAAGGATAACTCACTTTTTATTGCCCGTGACTTTTTCGGCATTAAGCCGATGCACTACACTCAGATAGGCAATGACTTTGTCTATGCAAGTGAAATCAAGAGTATTCTTGAATATCCTAAGTTTGAAAAGAAATTCAACAGAAAGGCACTTGATTCCTACCTTTCCTTCCAGTATGCAGTTCCGCCAGAAACTTTCTTTGAGGGTGTTTATTGCCTTATGCCCGGTCACTACCTTTGGTACAAGGACGGCGAGGTTGAAACTACCCGTTACTTTGAGGCTCGTTTCAATCCCGACGAAGAAATGACAGAGGAAGAGGCTGTTGACAGAATTGAAAAGGTTTTTGAAAACTCCGTAAACGCTCACAAAATTGCCGATGTTGAGGTTGGCTGTTTCCTTTCAAGCGGTGTTGATTCAAGCTATGTTTCAACATATTTTGCCGACCAGAAAACATTTACAGTCGGCTTTGACTTTGGCGAAAAATATAACGAAATCAGCTGGGCAAAAAATCTCAGCGAAAAAATCGGTGTTGAACACCACACTCACCTTATCTCAAGTGAAGAATTCTGGGACGCTGTTCCGACTGTTCAGTACCATATGGATCAGCCGCTTGCGGATCCGTCATGTATCGCACTTTACTTTGTATCCCGTCTTGCAAGCCATTATGTAAAGGTTGTCCTTTCGGGTGAGGGTGCAGACGAATTGTTCGGCGGTTACACTTGCTACAACGATCCGAGAGTGTTCAAGGTTTATCAGACAATTGTTCCGCATTGCATCAGAAAGGCAATAAGAGCAATTTGCAGAAAGCTCCCCGACATCAAGGGCAGAGATTATCTCATCCGTGCCTGTGACAAGCTTGAGGAGCGTTATATCGGTAACGCATTTATGTATGACTACAAGCAGAAGCAGGAGCTTTTGAAAGATCCGTCAATTGCAACACGCCCACAGGATCTTACAAGAAAATATTATTATCGTTGCCGTAAGTATGACGATGTTACAAAAATGCAGTATCTCGACATCAATATGTGGATGGTCGGTGACATCCTCCTTAAAGCCGACCGAATGAGTATGGCTAACTCGCTTGAACTTCGTGTTCCTTTCCTCGATAAGGAGGTTTTCAAGGTTGCGTCATCGCTCCCGACAAAACTGCGCTGCAACAAGCACAACACAAAGTATGCAATGCGTAAGGCTGCCGTTCGCCATATGCCTGAGGCTACTGCCGAAAAAGAGAAACTCGGTTTCCCTGTACCGACAAGAGTATGGCTCCGTGACGAGAAGTATTATAATGTTGTAAAGACAAAGTTCAAGGGCAAAACTGCTGAGAAATTCTTCAATACAGATGTCCTTGTTTCATGGCTCGACAGCCACTTCAGCGGAAAAGAAGATAACAGCAGACGAGTTTGGACAATTTATGTGTTCCTTGTATGGTATGATATATATTTTGATGAGGACAGCGAAAAGGTTGAAAAGCCTGTAAATCACCTTGATGAACTCAAGGCTGTTGCCGAGGCGAGAAGAGAAAAGCAGATTGACGCTCCCGGTGAGGTAATTATGGCTGCCGCAGAGGAGATTGACGAAAATTATGATGCTCCGAACTTTGGCGTTGACAAGTCAAAAAATGATGAATCTGCCGAAAAAGCGGAAGAACCCGTAAAAGAGGAATCTGCGGAAGATGTGACAGAGGAAGTTGAAGTTCCTGATGACGGCAATGAGCCTGCAATCGTTGAGCCTGAGGAAGAACCTGAGGTTAAGGAAGAGCCTAAAAAAGAGGAGTATGTGAACATCTCAAATCCGGAGGATAACGAGATTTACGATGCTCCGAAAAAACCGTCAACTCCCCAGGAGCAGATGCAGATGGCTATTGACAGCATTGAAAAAAGATCAAAATATCTTGACGAGCCGAATGTAATTTCAGACGAGGCTGTTGACAATATCGTAAACTCAATCTCTTTCTTTGATGATGAGGACGATAAAAATTAATCAAAGTTATTAAAAATAACAAAATAAACAAGGGCAACCGAGGTTGCCCTTGAATTTTATAAATAAGATAAATAATCAAATAATACTATAATGACTGCTCTGCAAAGAAAAGGGGTGCTTTTTTGAATATTGATGATTTTGCAGAAATTCTGAAAATCGGTGAGTCGATTAACACAGAATTCAAATCGTGGAATAAAGTGTCTGATATGAAGAAACGAATTAATTTGGCGGTTGATGAACTTATAGCTTTTGCAAATAACAAAGGAGGCACTCTTTACTTTGGCGTTGAAGATAACGGTGAAGTTACGGGTTGTGACGGTAACTACGATTTGCAGAACATTATTGAATCAATTTACGAAAAAACAAGACCGTCTATTTTTGTTGATCCCGAAGAAATAGAATACAACGGTAAAAAGGTGATTGCACTCACCGTTGCATCAGACGGAATTACACATGCAACTACAGACGGCAGATGCTTAAAAAGACTTGGAAAAAATTCTAAACCGTTTTATCCCGATGAAATGAGCAACCGCTATTCCGAAATTCAAAGCTCCGATTTTTCGGGAAGGATTTTGTCTGACAGCACGGAAGATGATATAAACAAACTTGAAGTTTATAAGTTGAAAGAAAAATTAAAAGCGAGAAATCCCGAATCGACATTAGTTGATATGGATGATATCGCATTTTTGCGTGACCTTGCTTTGGTTAAGTCTGACAGCGGTAATATTAAATTGACTGTGGCTGGATTATTATTTGTAGGCAAAGAGCAGGCAATCAATAGATTACTTCCGCAGGCAGAGGTAATTTACTTGCACTATTCCGAGTCGAATTTAGAAGAATATGATGCAAGACTTGATATGAAGGCTCCTATTATATCGGTAATTGACAGACTTTCAGAGAAAATACAAGACTCAAATCGTATTGTCAACGTTCAGGTTGGACTTTTCAGATTGGAAATTGTCGATTTTCCTGAAAAAGTTTTTCAAGAGGCATTACTCAATGCTTTGTCACACAGAGATTATCAAAGTCAAGGTGCGGTTTATGTAAAGCATTATCCTGATAAAATTGTAATAGAAAACCCCGGTGCATTTTTGGACGGTATCACAGAAAATAATATAATTACACATCCGTCTGTTCCGAGAAATAAATTAATTGCCGAAACTCTGCAACATCTAAAATACGTTCAGAGAACAGGACAAGGTGTTGACATTATTTTCAGAGAAATGATATCATCCGGCAAGCCGTTTCCCGAATACAAATCGTATAATGATGCGGTTTCGCTGACAATCTATAGTGCTATTGATGATATTGATTTTGTAAAATTCATTGCCAATGAAGAAAACGGACTGAGCAGAAGCTTTTCACTTTCGGAACTTATGATTTTGCGCTACCTTAAAGATAACCGTAAAATCACAATGTCTGAGGCAGAGAGCTTAATTCAAGAAGCTCGTGATCAGGCTCAGAATGCCTGTAATAACCTTAAAAGATATGGTTTGATTGAGTTGTCGGGCAATGAATATATGTTGACGGCAAAGATATATGACGAGTTAAAAAATTCTGTTGATTACACTAAGGATAAAGCAATTCAATATATCAAAGCAAGAGAAATGATTTTGGAATATATCCGTGACAGAGGTTTTATTAATAACGAATTAGTAAGAGAATTGTGTGGCTTTTCACAAAAACAAGCTCGTATAATATTGCAACGAATGAGAAAAGAGAATTTGATTGAACTATCCGAAAAAGGAAGATACGCTAAATATATCATTAAGAAATAATTTAACGCGCCCTTAACGCGCCCAAATGTAATTTTAACGCGCCCTTAACGCGCCCTTTTAATTAAAAACAGCACCAAACAATATGTGTTCAGTGCTGTAAATACAATGAAATTAAATTTTTAAACCACCGCTCCGAGGCAGAGAATGTTTTGCAGGATTTTGTATTCTTCTTCAAAATCGGAGAGGGGGAGAGGATTTTTGCCGAGTCCCATTTCTATGGTGAGGGCAGGTCGGCGGAATTTTTCGATGAACCAATCCTTAAAGCCGCCGCCTGTGGCAATCTCCTCGGGAAAGGCTATGTTGTAGCCGCTTGCCTGTGAGAATATTGACGCAAGCCGAAAGCTCAGAACGGGTGTGTGTCTGCCGAATGAGCAGTAAATTTCCCGTCCCTGACTGTGCAGAGCGATTGCCCGTTCAAAGTCAATATTACGACAAAGTGTTGTAAGTGCCTTTGTTTCGGGTTCGCTCTCGGGATGATTGCCGCCGAATCTTGTCGGCGCAGGACACTTGATATTGTTCTTTAATTCAAGCTGTTTAAGCCTGCACCAGCCGGCATTGAAATTGTGGTTGATGTCAACTCCACGGGCATTTGCCTGCCATTTGTATGTATCGGTGCAGACCTTTTCGACAAGCGGTTTGTATTTGAATGCGGCATCACTGCCATGCAAGGCAATTTCCGTGCCGTCGGGATTTACGCAAGGCACAATCGTAAGACCTCGAATGCTTAAAAAATTCCCGATTTTGCATCCGCCGACAGTTCTGTCGCTTTCCATTGCCTCACAACATTCTTCAAAAAATTTCAACAGGGCAAGTATTGTGAGGTACTCCGAGCCGTGAAAACCACCGCAGTAGAGTACACGATTCTTGGTGTTGCCGATGTGCAGAACATCAATACCTCTTCCGCACACGCTTTTTCCGGCAAAGCAATGCTTGATGAACTTGTACCTGTCGCAGAGCTCGTTTATGATTTCTTTGCGTGTTTTGTAATCGGGAAAAACATTATAATCGGGCATAACAAAATCCTTTCCTTTCGATAATTCAATCTTTAAAACGGAGGCATAATTATGGAGCTTTTTGAAAAAACTCTTGACAGCAAGAAAATTTTTGATGGCAGAGTTCTGCATATAGTCCTTGACGAAGTGGAGCTTCCTGACGGTAAAAGGTCAAAGAGGGAGGTTGTCAATCATCCGGGCGGAGTATGCGTTGCCGCTCTTGACGAGGACAATAGCCTTTCTTTTGTAAAGCAGTTTCGCTATCCGTACAAGGAGGTTGTGCTTGAGCTTCCTGCCGGCAAGCTTGAAAGGGGTTCTACTCCGCTTGAAAACGGAAAGCGTGAGCTTCTTGAAGAAACGGGGCTTGAGGGTTACTCCTACATTTCTCTCGGTCAGGTCTATCCGTCTCCCGGATACACCTCGGAAATTATCCATCTTTATGCCTGTCGGGTAAAGTCACAGGGCGAGCAAAAGCTTGACGAGGGTGAGTTTTTGAATGTTGAAAAAATTCCCCTCAACAAAGCCGTTGAAATGGTGCTTAACAATATGATACCCGACTCCAAAACACAGATTGCCGTTTTAAAGACTGCCGCACTTTTGAAAAGCGGTAAAATTTAATTTAATCATAGGAAATATATATGCAGAATTTTACTGTTTCAGAACACGAAAAATTGAATACTGCCGTTGCTCTCGGATTTTTTGACGGACTTCACAAGGGACACCGAAGGGTTATTCTCTCGGCTGTTGAACAGAAGAAAAACGGACTTTTGCCCGTGTGCTTTACATTTGCTCAAAGCCCGAAGGAGGTTCTCGGAAAATCTTCTAAGGGTGCGCTTATGACAACGGAAGATAAGCTGAAAACGCTTGAAAGCCTGGGTATTGAACATACCTTCAGTCCCGACTTTAAAAAGCTGATGAATATGTCTGCAAAGGACTTTGTCGAGAAAATTATTTTCGGCAACCTCAATGCAAAATTTGTTGTCTGCGGTTTTAACTATCGTTTCGGAAAAAACGGAGAAGGCGATACCGAGTTGCTCAAAAAGCTTTGTGACGAGAACGGTACAAAGCTTAAAGTGATTGAGCCTGAGCGTGATGATGGCGATGTTGTTTCGTCAACACTTATCCGTCTGCTCGTAAGTGAGGGAAGCATTCGCCGTGCAAACAAGCTTTTGTGTTCACATTTTGGATTTTCTGCCGTGATCACTCACGGAAAAAGACTTGGCAGAGAACTCGGTACTCCGACAATCAATCAGAAACTTCCCGAAAATCTTGCCGTGCCGAAATACGGTGTTTATGCGTCTGCCGTTACGCTTGAAAACAGAAAGGTCTATTGCGGTGTGACTAATATCGGTGTAAAGCCGACGGTCGGAGGAACAAAGCTTTTGAGCGAAACATGGATGCCTGACTTTCACGGCGGCGAAATATACGGTCAGACAGCCGATGTCCGTCTGCTTGATTTCATTCGTCCCGAAAAAAAGTTTGACAATATCACCGAATTAAAAAATGCCATAACCGACAATGCAGTTACGGCAAAAGAAATTTTTGATGAGATGTATATGAAGTAAGCGTAGGATTTATCTATGGTTGACATCTCAATTTCAGCTTGATACAATATGATACGAGAATACAAGGAAGTTTAAGGCGGTTAGTCACATCCGAACGCAAACCGATGAAAGCATGGGCTAATATGTGCAAGGAGGTGACAAAGGTGGAATACATAATTTGTTTTACCTTGCTTGTTACAATAATAATTGTTGCAATAAAAAAATAACCGCCCAACAGCCTAGGAAACTTTAGGTGGTTATTTTTCATCTGAATTTTTTGGCTAACCGCTTTTAACGGTTTTCCTTGTGTTCTTATTATATATTATGCAAAAAGCAATGTCAATATTCCATTTGAATTTTATATGGTTGAAAATATTGAGCGGTGACGGAACTTTCCGACACCGATTTTTTTATTTGAATTCATCGTTAAGAATTTCATCAAGGTTATTGACCATTGCTGTGACGATTTCATATGAACCGCCGTCTGAGATTGACTTCATAAGAGCGTTTATGTTTTCTTCAAAATCCTTTGGCAAGAGGGTGCAATACTTTTTGCAGAGCTGAACCTGTCTTTTTTCACCGGGGTGTGTCTGACGGTTGAGTGCGAAGATAACATCAAAATAGCTTTCGAGAAAAGCGGTGATTCTGTGATTGACACTGACGATATCGCCACGCTCCTGAGCCTTTTTTATCTGCCTGTCATATGACGGAAGCTTTCCGTTCAAAAGGTTGCGGTTGTTTTTGATAATCGCATTGCGGAGATTTTCCGGAAAATCAATCTGCGCCATATCTCTGAATTTTGTGAAAGAGCCTGTCTTGTCAAAAAGAACCTTGCTGTTCTTGATATTGTGCCAAAATGCGGTTGTATAGCCGTTAAAAGCCTTGCCACCCTTGATTACCATATCAATATACCGACCGAACCTGTCAACTTCACGGTAGATTATGTCAACGGGAATACCGTTATTCATAACCGTGTTGTCCTCGCTCTCCCAATAATGATTGCCGAATTCTGCAATCGAACAGTATTTTCCGAGGAGATTTTCTCTTGTTTCGGCTGTCGGAATTTCAGCACAGTAAACATAAATATCGTAGTCCGAATTTTCATCACTTGCACCTGTTGAACGAGAACCGCCGAGTGCGACAGCCTCAACCGTATCAAGCGACTTGAGTGCAAGCAAAATTTCTTCAAGGTTTGCGTCCTTAACATTGTATTCCGCAAAATTCATAGTTTTGACCTCCTTTATTTTATGGTATCATATTCCTTTGTCGGATTAAGCCGTAACTTCTGCCGTTTCGGTTGAACTTGTCTTATCTTCAAGCACAACCCTTTTGCCTCTCCAACCGCCCTTTATCCAGCGGATAAACACAACGACGCCTCTGAAAATTTCATCGGCAGCCATGGCAATCCAAATTCCGGTAAGTCCCATTCCGAAATGAATTCCGAGCAGCCAGCCGAGTCCGACACTCAAAAGCCACATTGAAAAAATTGCGAGTGCAGTCGGGAATTTAACATCGCCGGCGGCTTTCATACTGTTGATTATAACAAGGTTTGTCGTTCTGCCGAATTCAAGAATAATCGCAATGAACATAACCGATGAACCGAGTGCGATAACAGCCTTATCACCCGTGAAAAGTCCGAGCGTAAAAGGCGAAATCAACCAGTTTACAATTGCAACCGAGATTGAAATTATCATACCAAAACGCAAAGTTTTCAGCACTCTGCGGTATGCAAAATCGTAATCGTGAGCGCCTACGCTGTGACCGACAATAATCTGTGTTGCATTTGCAGCGGCAAGAGCAATCATATATGTGAACATTGAAAGCATGTTAGCGTAGATTTTTGCGTTGATTGCAACGATACCCATTGTGTTGATAAATGCCTGCAAAAACAGCTGTGAACAGTCGTAGGAAATGTTCTCGCCTGCTGTCGGAATGCCGAGTTTAAGAAGGCTTTTGAGAACATCATACGGAAACGGGCGAAGATATTTAAGGCTGAACTTGCCTTTGATAACCGTGTAGAAGTATATAACAGATGCAATTACCGCAATAACTCTGCTTCCGCATGTGGAAACAGCCGCACCCGACGCACCGAGTCCGAGAACCTGAAGCGGGCCGTAGAGCAAAAGAGCATTTCCGCAGATATTGATAATGTTCATTCCAAGACCGATAATCATACCGAAAACGGTTTTGCCGTTGCTTGCAAAAATTGAGTTAAAAGCATTAATAAGCGCCTGAGTAAAGATTGTACCGCCGACTATTCGCATATACATATCCGATTCGTCAAGCATTGCCGCAGGCACCTGCATTGCCTCAAGCAGATTTCTGCTGAATATGAATACAACAAAGCTGATTACAATACTCAGCACAAGGTTGAATGACAACGCAACCGTGTAAATCATATTCATCTTTTCTTTTTTACCTGCCCCAAGGTATTGGCTGACGATTATGCCCGTTGCGCTTGATATAATGTTAAAGGCAAGAGTCAGAAAACCGAGAACCTGGTTTGCGTTGCCGATTGCACCAACGGCGGTTTCGTTGTAGTTTGAGAGCATAATCGTGTCAACATAGCCGAGTGAGATGCCGAGCAACAGCTGTAAAAATATCGGCCACGCAAGCTTGATTACTCTCTGATTCATAACTGAATCGTTCGGATTTTTGAGTTTTGAAGAAGTAGCAGACATAATGTAATCTCCGTTGAATAAAATGATTAATATAAGTTTTTATGTTTTGTATGTTTTGAAAAAATAAATTCTGTGTAAATTGTGCATTGCCGTTGTTCTGACTGCTTGACCGCCGTGTATTTGGGATGTATAATCTAATTGCGGAAGATTGCAATTTGTTGCAATCTTCAAACTAAGTTCGGATAACCGACGGTTGTTTTGGATAAAATCAGAAAAAATACAACGCAAATGCGAAAGGATAAATAGTTATGAATATATGCGTTTTTGGCTCATCAAGTGAGCAAATTGACAAAATCTATCTCGAATCTGCCGAGCATCTCGGCAAAAAGATTGCCGAAAAGGGCTACAACCTTGTTTTCGGTGCAGGAAAATACGGCGTTATGGGCGCATCTGCCCGAGGTGCATACAGCGCAGGCGGTTACACAATCGGAGTTACACCCGATTTTTTTATTGATGTGGGTGTTGTTTTCGACAAATGCTCCGAACTTATTGTAACAGATACAATGCGTGAACGCAAAGGTATTATGGAAGATAAAGCGGATGCTTTTGTAATTTGTGCCGGCGGTATGGGTACTTTTGAAGAATTTTTTGAAGTTCTCACACTAAAGCAGCTTAACAGACACACAAAGCCTATCATTATATATAATGTAAAAGGCTACTATAACTCAATGCTGGCAATGCTTGACAATGCCGTAAGTGAAAAGTTTATGACCAATGCCTGTAACAGACTCTATACGATTGCCGATACCGAAGAAGAGGTTTTCAATCAGCTCGAGAATTATGTTCCGTTCACCTACAATAAATATGAGTTTCTCAAAAAGGACGGTGAGCAGAATGGCTGACAAATGCGAATTCTGCGCCAACTTTGTGAGCGATGACGAATTCGGCGATTATTGCAGTATCAACCTTGATGAAGATGAAATGGCAAGATTTCTTACGCAGAACACCGACACCTGCCACTATTTTCAGCTTTATGATGAGTACAAAATAGTGAGAAAACAAAATTAAATAATTTACAATAGCAATATAATAAAATAAGTTACACGGTTGTAACTTATGCCTCAAAATTTATTAAATGTCGATTATTATTATTGTAAACCTAAAATCCCCTTAATTAAAGGGGATTTTTTGTTTTTTTATATCATTTTAAAGGTTAGAATATAGATAAAAGACAAGAAGATTAAGTCCGATAAAATATTATCGAAAAAGAAAAGTTTAGAGGAATGCACAAATTCAATGTGAACATCTTGTGAATTCATCCAAAAAATATGACAGAGGACAAATAATCATTGCAAAATGTGCGTTTAAGGTATAGAATATTATTATATTTTGTACAGCGGTGTGTTATTTTAGCGCATTATTTTTATGAGGAGAGGGTTTTTATGGGCCTTTTTAACAGGATTATTGATAAGATGGTCAGCGACAAAGTTCCATTTAAAAAGAGAAAAAGGCTAATTGTATTTGTGGCAATCATAACCCTTCTTTCTATGACGACAGCTACGGTTGCGTGGTTCTCAGTAAACACTTTCGCAGGTGTTGATAAGCTTGACCTCAATATCAGCCTTGCCGCTCAGCTTAAAGTAAGTATGGAAAACCACGGCAAAGACCTTGAAAAATACGGCAAGGTAATCACAAAAGAAATGATTGACGATTACCTTAAAAAGCACGGTTCAAGCCTTGAGGATACGGTACTTGACCCTGTTACAACAAGAGAGGGTACAGAGTTCACCAATCAGCGCGGCACAGTTAGAGAGCCTAACAAGCACAGCTACCTTGAGTTTGAATGCTACTTCATTGCGACTGAGGAAATGTGGGTTCACCTCACAACCGAAAGCACAAAAGCGGGCGCTGATGACGGTACAAAGGTATCGACAGAATCAACCGGTGCAAAGGCTGATGTAGTAAATTGTGCGAGAGTTGATTTCACAGCCGAGGGAACAGGCAACGGCACAACAATTTATGAGCCGAACAGAAGCACTCCCGTAAACGGACAGACAACTTTTGATTTGCCGTCAGGTTCAATGGTTTACTCTAACAACACAAGACTTTTCCATCTTAATCAGCTCGAACCTGTTAAGGTAACAGTTCGCCTTTGGATTGAGGGTAACGACCCCGAGTGTGATGACGATGTTCAGGATGCACAGCTTTCTGTACAGCTTGGCTTTATCGGATGCGATAAGGACAATAAACCAATATCATAATTAAACAAGATCCCGTAGGGGCGGTCATCGGCCGCCCGCCCTGGAGGAACTGTCATTCAACGCAGATTTCAGACAGGAGAAAAATTATGGGTTAATGAAATACGCACAATCCGACAGTTAAACGGATACAACTTTGAGGGGAGAGAAAAACTTGTTCGGAAAAAAGAAACCAAAAATTGAACAACCGATTACTCCCGAGGAGTTAAGTCGCTTAAATGATAAGAAAATGGCAGATGCCGAGATTGAACATTTTCATGTAAAAAATGATTCAATCGAGATTGTAAAATACAAAAAGCGCAGACGGCTTTTAAGTATTATCCTTTCGGTCTGCATAATCATTCTTCTTATTCTGTTCATTGTTTCAACGCTTGTAACGCAATGGGGCGACTTGATTATCAGCATTGATTCTCCTGCCGTAAAAAAAGGTATCGTGCTCAGCGAAGACGCTGACTTCAAAACTCAGTGTGCTTCACTTACTGCGAAGCAGGTTAAGGATGTTACAAACATTACATATGCATGGCTTCCTGTTGACCTTGACACAAGCAAGGACGGTGCGCACAACGGCAAAAACTATGTTGCTTATACTTTCTATTGTAAAAATAACGGAGAGGTTGAGCTTGACTATGACGCAGTGCTTGAAATCACAGGTGCGGCTAAGTCGGCAGATGAAGCAACCCGAGTTATGATTTACAAAAACGGCAAGAGCTCAATTTACGGCAAAGGTCAGTACAAAGACAGAAGCAAAGCCGAAACCGATTGCACAAAGTTTGTAAGCGATAAGGAAGTTTATAAAACATCAACCGAAAAATTCAAGGTTGGCGATATTGACAAATACACAATCGTAATCTGGATTGAGGGTAACGACCCCGAATGTATCGACGATATCCGAAACGGTCATGTAAGAATGAGAATGCTGTTCTCGGTTCGTGACGATGAAGAATCCACAGCAAAACCGTAATTTTCGGTACAGTATTACATCAACTTGGTATTATGTGCCTCGGCACTGATATAGCAAAAAATCCCTATGGTGTTTTAGGGACAAAAATTAATTTTATTTAGGAGGAATTACTCTATGAAAACAACGTCAAGAAAGAGATTATTAATCTCTTCCGTAGCAATGCTCCTCGTGGCAATGCTCGCACTCGGAACTGCAACATTTGCATGGTTCACAACTGACACAACAACTCAGGCAACAGGTATCAATGTTAAGACATCTAAGAAGTCATTGCTCTTAGTATCAAGCAGAGATTCTGAGTGGAAGGAAAACCTCAACTATAGCTTTGATAAGCTTCTCCAGCCGGCATCATCATATGACGGTGCACACTGGTACAAAGCTCAGGCTACAAGTGGTCTGTCAGGTGCTGCTACAAACGGTGATAAAATTACTGGTGTTGGTACAGCTGATGCTGAAGGCTATGTATTCTGCAATATGCTCAATGTTAAGAACACAGGTGCTGAGCTTGCTAAGGGTGTTACGATTACAGCAACAATTAAGGAAACACCTGTTGCAGATGGTAAAAACTACCTCCGTGTAGCTCTTGTTCCTTCTACTTGTGAAGCAGACAAAGATCGTGATACTGCAACGGTTGAAAGTGGTGCGAAATTTAGAGAGAACATTTACAGTGCTGTTGCTGGCGACGCTGCTAATCCTGTTGAATATGTTGGTACAAGCGTAGATGCCGCAAACGGTGCAATCAAAGCAGCTGATTCAGTTGTTTCAACACAGGGTAACAAAATCTCTGTTGATGTTGGTGATCTTACTCAGAATCAAGCTAAGTACTATATGCTTATCGTATGGTTTGAAGGCCAGGATGAGGATTGCCAGGATGCATTTGCTGGTAACGAGATGCCAAACATCGATTTCACAATTGCAGCTACGAAATAACAGTTAGTAAAACATAATATTAAGCAAATTATTTGATCGGAGTCCCCTTGCATGAAAAAAGTGTTAAAAAAGATAATCAATGTTATTATAGATATTGTTGTTATACTGGTTTTGGTAGTATCAGTACTTATTGTTACATTATCATTAACATCTAAATCATCAGGGGTCCCCAATATTTTCGGCATTGCACCCCTCAGCGTTCAGACTGATTCAATGGAGGACACAATTAACGTTGGTGATTTAATTTTCAGTGATGTTACAAATGACCCTTCATATGAATATCAGAAAGGTGACATTGTTACCTTCCCAATCACAGTCAACGGTGAGTCCGTTCTTAACACTCACCGAATTGTTGAGGTTGTTAAGGATGACAACATTACCTACTACAGAACACAGGGTGACAATAAGAAAACCAACCCCGAGCCCGATGAAGAACTTCAAACTTCTTCATCAATTGTCGCCAAATACACAGGTACGAAGATTGGCGGCGTGGGTAACTTTTTAAGCTTTATCAGAACTCAGCTTGGATTTTTCCTCTGCATTCTGCTTCCGATGATTATTTTCTTTGTTTATGAAGCGGTTCGTGTTGTTCTCAACCTGCTTGCCTACAATAAAGAAAAAACTCTCGAAGAGGCAAAGCTTGCGGTTGATTCCGCAGAGCTTACCGAAGAACAGAAAAAGAGAGCTATTGAGGAATATCTTGCCTCCGTCGGAGAAAATCAGGACAAGGCGGAAAATGAGCCCGAAGTACAAACACCTGCTGACGGCAATAATTCCGCTGATAATTCCGATTAAGTTATGACAAATTTGTCCCTAACGCATTCATAGCGTTTATCGTAACGGTATATTTCTTTCTCAGCCTCAGAGCTGAGAAAGAAATACAGTTACATACTGTAGGGGCGGTCATCGGCCGCCCGCCTTGAAGAATCTGTCCTTTAAAACAGATTTCAGATAGGAATTTAGAAATGTGTTCTTACACAAAAGATGAGAGTAGATTTTTTTAAGGAGACGAAGTACCGTGGATACAGTATTTAAATTTCTTTTTGAATTTCTCGGTCAGTTTTTTGGCTCATTATGGTCAATAATCACCGGGTTATTTGGCGGAGTAGGCAATGCCTTTGATTTTTCCGCTTATGTAAACATTATTAATGCCTATACCACGGAGCTTGGCGGCCTCGCATGGGTAATTGCGATTATTGCCATTGTGCTTCTGGTTGCTGTGCTTGCACTTTGCGTATGGCTTATTGTCGTCGCTGTAAAAAAGTTTATTCGTTCGCACAGAAGAAGAAAAGATACAGATTCTCTTGTTAAAGAGGTTCAGGCACTCAACAAAGAGGTTATGAGACTTAACCTTGAAAAGGATAAGATTCTCTCTATGAAGGTTTCACAGATTGGTCTTAACCCCAACGAGATTTCAGAGCTTACAGGCGAAGAAATCGAGTCGCTCAACAACGGCGAAGAAGAGGACACAGGCGAAAGCCGTTTCTACAAACTTACGGAAATCGATCAGCTTTGGGCAGATTATGTTCCGCCGGTTTATGACAACGATATCACACTTCCCGAGTTCTGTGAGCGTTTCAGACTCTTTGCTTGTTCACAGCTTGGTCTTTACTACGATATTAAGCTTATCAGACTTTTTGTTGCTGCGTTTGCATCTACCAGACTTATTATCCTTCAGGGTATTTCAGGTACAGGTAAAACTTCACTTGCTTACGCCTTTGGTAAGTTTGTAAACAATCCTTCAATCGTTGCTTCCGTTCAGCCGTCATGGCGCGACAGAACAGAGCTTTTCGGTTACTTCAACGAATTTACAAAGAAGTTCAACGAAACCGAGCTTCTCCGTGCAATGTATGAGGCATCGTATAACGAAAACATCTATGCTGTAATCCTCGATGAGATGAATATCGCTCGAGTTGAGTATTACTTTGCCGAGATGCTTTCAATTCTTGAAATGCCGTCAAGAGATGAGTGGGTTGTTGATATCATCCCGAACTCTTGGCCGTCTGACCCGAAGCATATCGTGAACGGTCAGCTCAAAATTCCGCCGAATATGTGGTACATCGGTACTGCGAATAACGATGACTCGACATTTGCTATCACAGATAAGGTTTATGACCGTGCTATGCCGATTAACATCGACACAAAGGGTGTTCCTTTTGAAGCACCTCTCACAGACTCTGTATACATTTCATACAAACATTTTGAGTACATCCTCAATGCCGCTAAGGTTCAATTTGTTGTTTCGGAAGAGAACCTCAAAAAGATTGCCCTTCTGGATGATTATGTTATTGAGCATTTCCGCATAGCTTTTGGTAACCGTATTGTAAAGCAGCTTCGTGACTTTGTTCCTGCTTATGTCGGAACAGGCGGTACAGAGCTTGACGGTCTTGACTATGTTCTTGCCCGCAAGGTATTTAGAAAATTTGAGTCACTCAATCTTTCATACATTCGTGATGAAATAGATGGCCTTTGTGCGTATATTGACGAGCTTTTCGGCGAAGAAAATATGACTGAGAGCAAGGATTATCTCCGTATGCTCAAGAAGCTTGTATAATTTTAGCAATTCAGGGCGAACTCTGTTCGCCCTTTGCTTGGTGAAAGGACTTTGCGCCTTTTATAAACGGTAAAACTATCTGATTGGAGAAAAATCAATGGCTGATTTTGGTAAATATTTCAGAGCATATATGTATATGCAGGACATTCTGAAAAATGATTTTACTTACAATTACATAACAGAAGGCCTTAAGGACGGCGATAAGGGCGAGGATAAGCTCGACGGTAAGACCAACGAAAAGGTAATTGATATGGAATGGGTTGTTGCCATTGAGGAAACACTTCCGTACATTCAGAAAGCAATAGACGAACAGCGCCGTTTTATTAAGCAGGTTGACAATGTTGTTAGAGTTGAGCTTGCAAAAAAGATTGGCCCCGAGTCTGTTAAGCACCTTTCGCAGCACACTAACTTTATCGCCAAGGTTGAGGGTGATATGGTAACGCCTAACAAAATCCTCACAATTGAGCGTGAAGAAAGCTTTGCCATTTATGAAAACCGTGTGCTTATGACACTGATTCGCAAAGCACTTCATTTTGTTGACGATAAATATTCAAAAATGAAAGATGTGCCGAACGACAGCTATAATAAAATTTCTATGGTTCGCCACATTGATTTTAATGAGAAAAAAGTAGATTTTAATCTTAACTATATAAATGAATCTCACGAAACTCTTGCAGATGACCTTGATGTTCTTGATGTTTCTCAGCTTTCGGACTTTGACCGAATCAGAAGAATCAGAACAACCCTTAATGAGTTTTTAAACACTCAGTTGATTAAGGAAATTTCAAAAGAGCCTGAGGTTCGTCCGCCGCTCACGCAGACCAACCTTCTCAAAAAGAACCCCAACTTTAAAAGAGTGGTTGAGCTGTGGAACTTTCTCGACAGCTACAAGCGTAAAGGCTTTGAGGTTGTAAGCGAGGAATACAACGGCAAAATGACAGATACTGTTCAGCAGGATGTTTACTTTGCGATGGGATTCCAGCATTTTATGATGTCTATTGCTACAAACCCGGGACTTCGTTCAATCCTTAAGGAACAGTATGACGCAGAAAACGCCCGTCTTGCCGAGGAAGAATCAAAGCCGCAGAAGACCCGCGAGGCGGTTATGAAGGCACAGCTTGATGCTGTTCGTAAAGAGGAGATGGAAATCCGCCTTCGTGAAATCCGTGAACGCGAAAAGAAAATTCTTGACCTCACGAATGAAATCAAGAATTTAAAGGTTATAATTGATCAGAAAGAACAGCAGATTCTCACTCTTAGGGGCAGGGTTTCTGCTCTTGAAGACCAACTTGAAGAGGTTAAGAAAGAGCTCCAGCAGACTAAGCTCAAGTTGATGGAGGCAGAAAAGAGAATTGCCGAGCTTGAGGAAGAAAATCAGCAGTTAAAAGATACTATTGAAGAGTTGAATAAAACGATTGATGAACTCAATCAGACTATTGACAAGCTCAATAAAAAAATAGTAGAATTAAATGACAGAATTCTCGTGCTTGTGCAGGAGAATGCTCGTTTGCAGACAAAGGTGAAAGAGCAGGAAGCTGTTATCGCCGAGCAGAAGGCTCATATTGCAGAGCTTGAAACTCAGGTTGCCGAGCAGCTTGCAAAGATTGCCGCTCTTACGGAAAACCTTGAAAAGTGTCATGCGCAGATTGAAGAGGATAACCGCAGGATTACCGACCTAACCGAGAAAAATGAAAATCTTACGGAAACACTTCAGAATGAGCGTGTTCAGCACAAGGACACAGTCAATAAAATGGAATCTGATTTTGCTGAAGAAAAGCAGCAGATGAACGACGCTCATTCGGCAGAGGTTGAATCGCTCAACCATAAATTCAACGATGCAGAGGCTGAACATAATGATTATGTTGCCAAGCTTAATGCGGATTTTGCCGCAAGGGCAAATGAAACAGAGCAAAAGCATCTTAAAGAGCTTGCAGATAAAGAAGAAACTCACAAGAAGGAACTTGTTGAAATTAAGGAAGCCAACCTTAAATCATCAGCCGCAAGCAATGCCGCTCACGCTTCTGAGCTTAAAAAGGCTTATAAGTCGGTTGACAAAAAGGTTGAGCTTGCAGAAAAAGCTTGTGAAAAGCGTATGAAAGCCAAGGTTGCCGAGGTTAAAAAAGAGGCTCAGGCTGAAATTCGCAAAGCCGAAAAGAAAGCAAGCGAAAAAATCAGCCTTGCAAAGGAAGAAGTCAAGTCAATTAAGGATGTCGGCGATTTGTTCGTTCGTGACTACGGATTCGGCAGTGTTGCTGTTGTTTCTAAATATGCCGAAGAGCTTGCAAAATTCGGCAAGCTTTCAATCGCAGACGAGCTTATGGACGCTCAAAAATCTGTAAGATCACTTTGCATTTGCAGAAGCAAAAAGGGTGTTATGCTTGCAGGATATTCCCGTAACGGTGCAGATGCTTACAAAATCTATAAAAAGCAGGCAGACCTTGAAGTTGCTTTTTCTGATTTGTGTTCAAAGCTGAAAAGTGCCGGAAGGCTTCCGCTTGTGATAACATTCTCAGGAGTTGACAGACCGTTTGCAATGAACTTTGAAAACATTGTTCGTGAGTCAACAGGCAAAAAAACTACTGTTGTTCATAACAAAACATTGAAGGCTGACGGATTTGTTGCAGTTTACTATAGTGTAGAATAAGGGGCAAAAATGAAAAATTCTACTGCGCCCAACAGAAAAACGGGCAGAATGATTGCTAAAAATTTAATAGTTCTGTTCACTGTTGCACTTGCCGGCTTTTGCGGCATTCAGGCGTGGTTTACGGATAAGCAGTCAGCCGAAGCCGATGGCATCAACATTGAGTGTCAGGCACCTGACGGTATTGAAATTGCTGTTGTTAAGCACGAAGATCCGGCTCCGACGGATGATGCAGCGTACAAAAATACGATTGAGTTGAACAGCGAAAATTATCCGTTTATCGGTGATATCAAGATGACTGAGGTTTCGAGCGACGGATACAATTTTTATAAGCCGCCCCTCAAGCAGGAAAAAGGAGTTGCTTCTCCTATTCTTGATGTTGCCGACTGGGATCGTGCCGAGTATTCGGTTCACTACCTTTCTTTTGACCTGTATGTTCGTTCAAAATCCAAGTTCGATATTTATCTGGACAGTAAATCTAAAATCAGTCCGAATGCAAAAAATCTTATAGGTGAAAATGCAGATAATAAGAGTGATTTCGGTGAAAGCGGTGACTCAAAGGGAATTTCAAGAGACTGCGTAACCGGTGCGGTAAGGTTTTCGGTTGCAAATTATGATACTAACGAAACAAAGCTTTTGTGGATTCCTGCTCCGAACATTTTTCTTAATGTAAACTCAGATACTACAAAGTATTCTGTAAGCACAGACAAGCGTGAGGGCGAATCATATTCGCACGTTTATTATGAAAAAAGCGGTAGTAGATGGGCTAAAACATCCGTTTCCGCCAATGACGGTACATCACTCGGTCAGGTTTTTGTTGCAAACAGCAACGGTTTTACACCCGACAGAGTTTACACATATGAGCTTGGTGAAAAGAAAAAAATTATGTCTTTGGAAAAGGACACAACTCAAGACGGCATATACAAAGGAAAGGTAACCTGTAATATGTGGGTTGACGGCGAAGACGCAGAGGCAAGACTAGCCCTTGTAAACGGAAAGTTTAAAGCAAACCTTGTTCTCTCAAAGGGCGATGAACAATAAAAAATAAAAATCAGGAAAGGAGTAATGAAGTATGAAACTGAAAGAAAGAGTGCAGAACTCGTTTTTTGCACTTTCCGACAACAGACTTCTTGGCAGAAAAAAGCTCGCAATTTCATATGTATCATTGTTCCTTGTATTTACTCTTGTGCTTGTAACAACGGTGGCATGGTTTACCGTAAAAGATACGGCAAGTATTAATTCTCAGGCGTTTTCACTTGAGTCAAGTGCGGCACTCCGTGTCAATGACGGTCAGGAAGATCTTTCAAACCACCTTGTTGTTAAAGGCTTTAAGCTTGAAGAGGCTTCAAGCGTTGACGGAAGGAATATGTTCTTCCCGTCAGAGGGCAACTTTAAGGATTCAACATCTGCCATGAAATTCCGTGAAGGAACGGCAGGCGACAGAAATAAAACATATGTATATAAGGACTTTAAGCTTAATGCCGATTCGGATATGACAAATGTTTATATCAAAGGTTATAATATTACAATTACTTCGGCAGACGGTACAGTTCTCGGTAAGTTTGACGGCTCAACCGAGATTATTCGTAACGATAAAGGCGTTCCTGTCGATCAGAAGGTCTATGATCCTTGTCCGTTAAGACTTGCGTTTATTACCGACAGCAGTAAAACTCCTGTTGTAATTGATCCAAGTGCTCTTATTGACGAGCATGCTAAAAATTATAATGCAGTAAGCTCAACAAATACGGACGGCTCTCCTGCTACTAAGCTTTCATCATGCAAGACATTTTCTGATTTCTATTTCTATTCAGGCGAAAGCTTGTTCACGCTTTTAGGTCAGAAACCTCTTGATGTAACATTGGTGGCGTGGTTTGAGGGTGCGTATGAAGATCAGTCTGTTTATGATAAGTATGCAGGTGCATCGGTTACAATTGATGTTGAACTCGAAAGTAACTACAATGATATGGAGGCTATCACCTTTATTGATAAAACAAGAGGTGATAAGGGCGAAAATACTCCGTGGATTAAAACAGATGACTGTATAGTTACCATGCAGTATAAAGATACTGATACAACTCAGAAAACTGTCGTTATGAAATATCTTGGTTCGGTAGACGGATATAACACATGGACAGCTGCGTTGCCAAAAGATGTAACAACAGACATAAGCTTTTTCAGATTCAGTACAACGAATAATATAATCTATAACTCATGGCACACCAAGGAAAATGTGAACGGCGAATTGAGCCCTACGGCACAAGGTTGGATAGTTAATAACGAAGATTTGTATCCGTTACAGGAAAGCAGAATTGTAAACGGTAACCGCAGCCTTGTTTATACTGCTAAGAGAGGTAACGGTTATGGTAAAACCGACAGTACTTTTGAAAGACTGTCCCCTTGTATCGGATACTGGGATTATAGTCCGGGCGGCTCAACTGTTGAAACAACAACACCTTCAACCACAACTCCGACAAGCGGAGGAGGCTCTTCCGAAGCTCCTGAAATAAATACAGGTGTATATCTCGACATTCCGGGTAATAAACAGTGGCTCAGAGATTATCTTAAAAGCGGAGATTATAAACCTTATGTAGTTTATAAATATGAAGGCAAAGAAACAAAACATTTGATGCAGTTTGAATCTGACGGTGCAAGGTGTACCCTTGATAATTGCATCGCACCGAGAGGCTCACGAGTTATCGGATTTAAGTTTGTGAACAAGAACGGTACACACACTCTGCTTATTCCGGCAAAGAATGAATATATATTCTCCACACCGTTCAATGTTTCTTATGAAGTAAACAACGATGATACCGCAACGTATCATTAATAATGCAAAATATAAAAAGGAGGTGTCACAATGAAAGAGAGATTTGCTCTTTTGGCGGCTTATTTTAAAGAAAAGTTTGCAATCGGCAAAAAGTCGGGCAAAGAAAAGAGAAAAAGTATGATTTTAAGCATTGTGGCACTTGTTGAAGTGTTGGCAATCGCTATTGTGTCGGTTTCTGCATGGGTGGAAACAATTTCAACCATTAAGCTTGATTTGAACAACGGTACAATTGATAACTATGTGTTTACCAACGCTAACATTGGCTACGGTAAAGGCTATGACGGAAAGACAATTGATCTTACAAAATATTTTCGTCAGGCAGGCGATGTTCACCTTGCCTCGGCAACAAGCGCAAACGGCACAGATGTTTATTTTCCGACCTTAACTGCAAACGGCGAGTCGTCCGGTGTATACAGAAAGGCTACTGTAAACGATAAGAATGTCAACTACATTGATTTTTCTTTCAATGTTACCGCAAAGGGAACAAAGGCGTTATTCTATTTTGAGAATGTTCCCAAAATCAAGGTTAACGGTGCTAATGCAGACGAGGAAAAGCTCCGTGTTTCATTCGTTTGTGACGGCAGTAATAGTAATACGGTTGTCTGCGGTAAGAGCGAGAGCACGACAGAGGTTGTTGCCGGTACAACCCTGGATACTAAAAAACCGGAAAATGTCAATTCTTTCGATTCATACACGGGCTTAACAGCAGAAAGTCCTCTTTTTACCGTTCCGAAAGATTCAAAACCGCATAAGGTTACAATGCGTGTGTGGTTACAGGATGACAGCAGAGATACAAAGTATGCCGGACAGACTGTTACAATTGAAGACTTCAAGCTTATCACTCAAAGCCCTCAGGCAGGAGAATTGACTTTTTCCGATAAAACAACGGGCGATCCATCTCTCGGTGCGGGTTGGGCTACAAAAAAAGATCGTGTAATCTGGATTAACCAAGAAGGCAAAAGCAAGTATGAAAAGCTTTCAAAGGATTCGAGCGGTAACTATTTTATTAAGCTCGGCTCAGAATATACAGATAAGCCTAACGCAACAGTTACCTTCTACAGCTGTGAATCAACCGTAACAGCGAATCCGCAGAAAAGCTATGTTGCAAAATGGACAACAACTCTGCAAGCTGGTGTTGATGCCGATTCACAGACATTCACAGCCTACGGATATAAGGATTCGTCAGATAACGGTTACGGCACATGGGGAGGGGTTCAGAAAATTCTCCTCTCAAGTGAATATGAATATGCAAATACATCGCAGATGACAAAGGTTGATATGTATGTTAAGGACAGTTCAACTCCGATAGCAATGACTTTTGAACCGAATGAAAAAGCGTCACTCAGCGGTTGGGTTGCATATTTGCCCAATCCTAACAGCGATGCCGCACATTCGATTACATTCAAATTTACTTACAACGGCATAGATTACACCATCAGCGCACCGAACAGAAATTATTCGGTGAACTATGTTATTACTTCACAAAACACAGGCTACTGGGCGCCTCCGGCTATTGTTTCCGTTTATTCTACATGTGAGGATGAAAAGGATAATAAAGCAACAATGGGCACAGTAAGCGTAACAGGCGGTATGGACGGCGCAACAAGCGTTAAGGTTACTGCCGGAACAAAAGTAACTCTTACCGCAACTCCAAAAAGCAGTAAGTATACATTCCGTGGTTGGTACTCTGATGCTTCTTTTACAAATCCTGTTGAACTTGATAACGGTGGAATAACAGCAACAGATACCACAAAAGAATACAAATTCTATGCCAGATTTGAAAGACAGTACCTTGTTAAGGGAACTGCGGTTACAGGTGCATCGGTTGGTGACAGCACAGGCGGTACTGTTACAATGGAAGGCAAGACATCAAGCAAGGTTTCACAAAACTTCCTTGAGGGCAGCAGCACATCGCTTACTGCAACGGCAAGAACCGGCTACGATTTTGTCGGTTGGTATTATGATGAAGCTTGTACAAAAAGCTACAGCAAAGAAAATGTAATTGAACTTAACAATATTCAGGAAAATCATTCCTATTACGCTCAGTTCAAGATAAAGACCTTTACCGTAAAGGCTGTTGCAAAACAGGCTGACGGTGCCGATGTCGGTACGGTTGAGTTTACCGCACCTGAAGCGGTAGCTCCGGGTACTTCTGTTACCGTTACGGTTAACTACGGCGGTTCGGCAACATTTGTTGCAAAGCCATCAAAGGACGGATACAAATTTGTTGCGTGGACTGACGCTGAAGGTAACCAGATCGACCTTAATTCGGAATACACTAGAAAAAATATTAAAAATGACACAACACTTTATGCCAAATTTGAGCTTATAGACCTTGACCTTAAGGTATACCCTGTTCTTGACGGAAAGGTTAATGAAACAGTCGGTACTCTTAACCTCGGTTTAGGTTCGGCAGTTACAAAAATTGAAACCACAGTTAAGTGGGGTTCAACCGTAACACTTAAGGCAACTGCCAAAGAAACTGTTTCTTCTCAGTATAAATTTGAAGGTTGGTACACGGATTTGGCTTGCACCAAAAAAGCCGATTCCACGATTCTTAATAATTGTGCATATTCCAGCGATGTAATTGATACCAAGGCAATAAAGGCTAACCTCACACTTTATGCAAATTTTATCGATGTTACTCCACGCACTGTAACTGCAAAGGCTTATTATAACGATGCGGTTGACGCAACGGCAGGCACCGTTAAGGCGGGTTCATCAGCTGCAGGTGCAACATCTCAGACAATCGTAACCAACGGCAAGAGCGTTACTCTTAAGGCAACTCTTTCGGATGAGAATATGTATATATTCTCGGGTTGGTACGATGAAAACGGCACACTCAAGAGCAATGAGCTTGAGTACACAACTCCGAAAGTTACCGCAAATTGTACTTATCATGCTAAGTTTATGATAAAGACATTTGAAATTAAAGCGGTTTCTGTCGGTTCACACGGTACGGTTAAGTTTACTTCACCTGTATCCGATGCGTCAAAGACGAGCGTATCAGTTACAGTCAACTATAATGACAGCGTAACATTCCTTGCTACTCCTTCCGCAAGCGAAGGCTACAAGTTTGTCGGTTGGTATGATGATTACACAGGAGAGCGTGTGTCAACATCAGAACAGTACACTGTAAGCAAGGTTACTTCTAAATTAACACTCAATGCTAAGTTTGAACTCATCAAGTATAAGGTCAATGCACAGGCTGTTACTGACGAAACAATCAGCACAACAGGCGGAACAATTGAGCTTGGCAATGTTGAAGATGCAAATGCAGTTGAGTGGGGTACAGCTATAACACTCACAGCAAATGCAAAGAAAGGCTACGAGTTCAAGGGCTGGTATTCAGATGCCGCTTGCACAAAGGCATATGTAACAGACAATACAGTTAATCCGCTTGGCATTACAGTGAAGTCGAATGTAACGGTATATGCTAAGTTTGCGAAGAAGACTGATTCAAAAACAACAATCTATTTTGAATCACGCAACTGGGGTAAGTATAATGCATATGTCTACGCATCATCTGATAAAAGCAAATATTACAGTAAGACATGGCCTGGCACTGAGGCAACATTAGATTCTGATACAGGTTACTATAAGTACTATTTCGAGACATCTGATGTCGGCAAGTTCAGAGTTATTGTAAATAACGGCAGTGGCTCACAGTATCCTGGAGTAGATCAGCCAGGTCTTGAGGGTACAATCGGCAAGACATACATCTTCAAGAGCGATAATGCACTTGAAGAATTTGACCCAAACGCTAAGGTTACAATCACATTTGACCAGTCAAGCGTAACTTGGGTAACCAATGGAAATGCAAGATTGTTCGCTTATGATACCGGCAAAAAGAAGGAATATGAAATGACATATTCTGACTCTAAGTGGACAGTAACAGTTCCTGCAACTGTCAATAATATCACATTCTACAGATGTACTCCAAAGGGATTTGGAACAGATAAAGCACCAGCCGATGGCAGTGCGGCAGGTTACTGGAACCTTTGGTCGGCCGGCAACAGAGGTACAAAGATAACTTACAAGGCAACCAGTGACGGTAAAGGCAGTTGGCAGTAAATCTGCAAAATCAATAAAAATTAAACGGAGGTGAAACCATGAAAAAATCTAAATTTACACTTGTTATCGTACTCGGACTTGTACTGTGTTTGTTGTGTGGAACAACTACGACTTTTTCGTGGTTTAATCGTCCTCGTGAGGAATCGGGTAACTCTCTCAGGTGGAGCGGTCAGTACAAAATCAGCAACGGTCAGGATATCAGCATCAAAACCGTTGAGTCAAGTGATGACGGCACTACTTTCGATGAAAATCCAGTTACTGATTTCGGAGGTCCTCTGGAGGCAGGAAAGAGAAGATATTTTTGCACCGAAATTTCTAACTCGGGCAATACCGAACAGAATGTTTCGCTTTTTATAAAAGATCTGAAAACAAGCGATACGGCATCTGCTTCGGGACTTTATGTCGGCGTCAACAAACCGCTCAAGACATATAGGTCTTATAATGATATGGACGGTAGTAACAGTACATATACGAAAACTTCGCTTGAAAAATACAGATTTTATTTAGATACAAACAATGTATCTTCTTGGAAAGATTCCACTACAACAATCAAATTCCGTTATGGAACAGGTGATGTCAATAATCCAAATTGGCAGGGCAAGCCTATTGATATGACACCAATCAGCGGTCAGAACACACAAGTGTTGTATGTTGATGTACCTGTAACCGCAAAAGTTGTGCAATTTTATGCCAACGATAACTATAGCGGTGCCAATGCTACACCGTATATGCCATTGGATACTTATTGTCCGACTTTGCCTGTTGATAACTGCTATAAGTTTACTTTGAGGTCTGAAACAGAAGCACCTTACTATAACCATAACTGTAATACATCTTCTTTTGCTAAAGAAGGTGCTAACTTTATCAATTGTTACAACCGTATCAGCATTCCTCTTGGCTCAACATTCAACGCTGGTCTTGTTGCAGGAACAGATTATATAGGTAACAGCATAAGCTATTCGTCATCATCAGACGGCGTGTTTACAGTCGATAAAAACGGTGTAATTACCCCTGTGGCTGAAGGTACTGCAAACCTCACAACCACAATTAAGGGCAGTGCATATGGAGATACCTATTCCGTAACCACGGAAATCAGTGTTACACCTGCAAGCTCAGATTCAATAGACACACCTATTGTGACAAACCTTGAAATCAAGCCGAGAGCTGCTGACGGACCTACGGTTTCAAAGGTGTATTGGTACATCAAGAATGAATCGTCATCAACAATAACATACTCGCTTAAAGATGTTTACATCTCGCTTTAAAATTTTAGATTTTTAAATTTGCAAAAGGGTTGTTTTTACAGCCCTTTTTTATTATAATTTATAATCGGTAGCAGAGAATAAAATCCACCCGTTTTGACGAATATATACGCATTTTCGTTATATAAAATAATGTGTTAATAAACAAATAGTTTGTGTCAGGCCTCCGGTTCGTGTGCATTGCACACGATTGCACGCAATTTCGTGCAAATTTGGATGCATGATTTATGCTATATCAAAACATATGTGTATGAACATATTGTACACTACTTTTAGCATATCAAAAGCTATGTGGATAAACAAATAATTTGAACAAGGCGGGCGGCCAATGACCGCCCCTACTGACACGTACCGGGAACGGCAACATGCCGTGGAGGAATTTATGGATAAAAAAAACTATGTTGAAAATGCGGTTGAAGTAAAATCTGTAACAACCGAACACCCAAAATCAAAAAATAGAATAAGGAAAAGGCATGAATCAAAGCTGCATAAAACTTTGCGGATAATTAAAAATATAATCTGCTGGGGAGTGCTTGCAATACTCGTGCTGACCGTAATTGTGTTTATGGGTTCAAAGGTGAATGGAAAAACACCTTCGCTTTTCGGATATTCCGTGCTTCGAGTTTCAACGGGCAGTATGCAGCCCGAGCTTATGATCGGCGATGTTATTCTCGGAAAGAGCGTTGACGATCCGACCGCCCTCAAGGTCGGCGATATTATCACCTATCGCGGCAGTGGGCAGACCGAGGGACTTCTCGTGACTCATAAGGTTGTAGTTGCACCGTATAAAACAGCTGACGGCACATATAAGCTACAGACAAAGGGCATTGCAAACGATGCTCCCGACCCTGAAATTTCAACCGAAGATGTGCTTTATATTATGGTGTGCAAGCTCGGATTCATTGACACATTGTACAACCTTTTCTTCTCACCGTGGGGACTGCTGATTTTTATTGCGGCGCTGCTGTTGATATTCATTGACGAGCTTATCGTTATAATACGAATACTTACAGGTCACGACAAATCACCGAAGGACGGCGACATCAACGAAATTATAGACCGTTTGCAAAAGGAAAAATTGCAACAAAAGGCTGAATCCGACAACGATACAAAATCGGAAGAATAAATAAAAGCTGAATATATTTAATTTCGGACGAAAGGAAAATTCTCTTTTCGTCCGTTTTTTGTTGGCGAAAAAGACAAAGCGGAAAATGGTGAAAACAGCTTTTATCTGGGCTAAAATCGGCTTTTTAGTTGCATTTTTGGGCGATTTGTGCTATATTTTATATGGTCAAATTTGACCGTAACATACTGATTGTGTTTAGAAATTGATATGTTAAGGGTGGTTTCATGGATTACAAATTAATAGCGCTTGATATTGACGGTACGCTGACAAACTCCCAAAAGGAGATTACTCCCCGTACAAGATATGCTCTTATGGAGGCGCAGAAACAGGGCAGGAAAATTATTCTTGCGTCAGGCAGACATCCCGTAGGAATTATGCCGATAGCAAAAGAGCTTATGCTTGACCGTTTCGGCGGTTTTATTATGGCTTTCAACGGCGGCAGGATTATCAACTGCGAAACAGGCGAAACTATGGTGAGCAAGCTGTTTCCGCTTGAATATCTTCCCGACATTGTGAATGTTTTGAAGGATTCAAACATTACAATCAACACATACGATGACAGGCGAATCATCTCGGATAATAAGGTTAACGACTATACCTATGTTGAAAGGGATATTATCAAAGCCGAAATGGTTGTTGTTGATGATTTTATCTCATCTGTAAGATTTGATATCAACAAAATTCTTCTTGCAGGCGAACCCGATGAGCTTGACAAGTATCAGAAAATTCTTGCAAATCGTTATGACGGCTTGCTCGATGTATATAAAAGCGCACCTTATTTTCTTGAGATTATGCCGTTTGGTGTTACAAAAGGCTCAATGCTTCCGCTTTTGCTTGATAAACTCAAGATTAAAAGGGAAGAGCTTGCCGCTTTCGGCGACAATTACAACGATATAACAATGATAGGTTATGCAGGCTTCGGTGTTGCAATGGGTAATGCCGAAACCGATGTTAAGAAGATTGCCGATTACATCTGCGAGTCAAACGATAACGACGGTATTGCGAACACACTTGATAAATTCGTTTTAAGGCAATAGCCGCACAAAGTTTGAATCTAATATAAGATTGAAAATATAAAATATAATTTTACGGAGCGTCAGATTTGACTTAACCCTTTAAAAGAGTTGAAAAAACAGAATCTGTCGCTCCTTTTTGTATATAATAGCCAAATTGAGGGCTTAATCTTTGGCGGCATCAAAGTTGTAATAATTCCAAAAAAGAAAAATATATGAGGCTGTCTAAATTATAATATAATTGTATGTTATGTTGTACAAAGTATAACAAAAGGAGGAAAATCTATGGCAAAAATCAAAAAATTGCTTGCTTTGATTTTGTCGATTTGCGTAATTTGCACGGTATCTGTTATGTCCGTAAGTGCGGCTAATACAGATGACGATAACGACACTTCGGCATCAAGCACAATCACAGTACACTACTACTGTGAGGAAGGCACGCCAACAATCTATTATTGGAACAGTCTTCCGAAAAACATCAGCACGGAGTACCCCGGTGTTAAGATGACTTCCGAGGGAAACAACTACTACAAGTACACTTTCAACGATGTAACAAAAATCAATATGATGTTTGTTACAAACGGAAAGCAGTCTGCGGAACTCACAAGAAACACAGGTGAGTGGTGGTACAAAAATAAGAGATGGTCAAGCAAAAATCCTGAGGATATGCAGGAATTTGACCGTGTTGACATGCGTGAAGACACAATTTATTTTGTAATCACAACCCGTTTCTATGACGGTGACACAGGTAACGATGTTCATTGCTGGGACGACTCAAAGGCAAACAACCCCGACAGCGATCCCGCATGGCGCGGCGACTTCAAAGGTCTTATCGACAAGCTTGACTACATCAAGGCTCTCGGATTCAGCGCAATCTGGATTACTCCTGTTGTAACAAATGCGTCAGGCTACGATTACCACGGCTACCACGCAATGGACTTCTCAACAGTTGATGTTCGTTATGAGAGCGACGGCGCTACATATCAGGATCTTATTGATGCCGCTCATGAAAAGGGCATCAAGATTGTTCAGGATATCGTAGTTAACCATTCAGGTAACTTCGGTGAGGCAACTCTTGCTCCTATGTTTACAAAGGAATACGACTCAATTCAGGATCTTGCTTCTGTAGATTGCATGAAGGTTATTGAGGGAAGCGACTTTGCTAAAACATTCCCGAACTACAATGACCTTGAACCTAAATATCAGTATGCCGCAAGACTTAATATCATGAAGGATACTAAGGAGCTTGACTCCGGTAATCACGACACGGAAAACAACTATCACCACTTCAAAGACCTCAGTTGGGAAAGCCCGACTGTTCAGACAGGTCAGATTGCCGGTGACTGCGTTGATATCAACACAGAGAATCCTGCAGTTGCAGATTACCTTAACGAAGCTTATAACCACTATATCAGCATGGGCGTTGACGCTTTCAGACTTGATACTGAAAAGCACGTTTCAAGACTTACACTTAACCAGTATTTCTTCCCGTCATGGCTCAAGACAGGCGGTAAAAACTTCTTCATCTTTGGTGAGGTTTGTACTCGTGTAAGCGAATTCTGGAACCACAACATTCCTGCAATTTCAGCTCCGTTCTATACATGGGCTGAGTCAGACAGCCAGTACATTGATTCATTTACAAATGATCAGGCTGCAAACATTGATCTTACACTTAAACACTATAACAGCAACGCAAGTACAGAAAATCAGCCAACATCTGATAATGTTTATCTTGACGGTCTTAAATATCACACACCTGATTACAGCAAGTCAAACGGCACAAGCGTAATCGACTTCCCGATGCATTGGAACTTCTCAAATGCAAGCAACGCATTTACCCGTGCTTGTCAAGAAGATCCGTACTACAATGACGCATCATGGAATGTAACATATGTTGATTCTCATGACTACGGTCCTGATATGGACAGCCGTTATGACGGCGGTACACAGGCATGGGCAGAGAACCTTGATGTACTCTTTACTTTCCGTGGTATTCCGTGTCTTTACTACGGTTCTGAGCTTGAGTTCCAGAAGGGTGTTCCTATGGACGTAGGTCCTAATGCACCACTTTCAACAACAGGTCGTGCATACTTCGGTGACTACCTCGAGGGCGATGTAACAGCTACAGACTTTGGTACATATACTAATGCAAGCGGTGCTGTTGCAAGCACACTTGAAGCACCTCTCGCTGTTCATATTCAGCAGCTCAACAGAATCAGAAGAGCAGTTCCTGCACTTCAGAAGGGTCAGTATACAAGAAGCAATACTTATGTTGACGGTAATATGGCATTCATTCGCCGTTACACACAGGGCGCTACAGACAGCCTTGCTTGTGTAACTATCTCAGGCGGTGCTACATTCCAGAACCTTCCTAACGGCAAGTATATTGATGCAGTTACAGGCGATGTTAAGTATGTTACAGACGGCACACTTACAGTATCTTCTGTTGGTAAGGCTAATATGAGAGTTTATGTTTGCTGTGCAGACGGTTTCACCGGAATTGACGGTCAGATCGGCGCTAACGGCACATATCTCAAGTAATAAAATAATGTTGTTTTTTACGGAGCAGGTTTTTCCTGCTCCGTATTTTTCTGCCCTAAACCCTCGAATGACGGATTGCTGATTTATATCCGTCAAAATTATACTTCATTTATAAATAAATATCCGTAAAATTGAGTAATGATGAATAAAACGACAGAAAATTATGCAAGTTCTACATATAAGGGTAAAAATCGTTATGACACTTCTGCAAGAATTGTACCTTTTCTTTTTTTAAAAAATGTGCTATAATATATAAAATATAGTTTCAATTTATTGTGAATTTTAAAAAGGAGTGTTTTTTATGACAAACAGCGAGTATTCGGATGTTACACCACAGATTCATGCTCTGGCTCAGAAAATGACGCATAACTCCGTTATTGATACAGATTTATACAGTAAGTACAATGTAAAAAGAGGTTTGCGTGACCTTGACGGTAAGGGTGTTCTCACAGGTCTTACAGATATTTCTACAATCACACAGAATAAGCTTGTTGACGGAAAGCTTGTTCCTTGCGAGGGTGAGCTTCGTTACAGGGGCTATAATGTAAAGGATATCGTTGACGGTATTCTTGAGGATGACCGTTTTGGTTTTGAAGAGGTTACATATCTTCTTCTCTTTGGCGATATGCCTAACGAAGAACAGCTTAAAGATTTTAAGAAGCTTCTCGTTCAGTACAGAACCCTTCCTCAGCACTTTGTTCGTGATGTTATCCTCAAGGCCACAAGTAACGATATGATGAACTCAATAGCAAGAAGTGTTCTCACACTTTTCTGCTATGATAAGAATGCTAACGATACATCAATCGACAATGTTTTAAGACAGTGCATACAGCTTATCTCCGTATTCCCTCTTTTGTCGGTTTACGGCTATCACGCATATAATCACTATCAGCGTGATAACAGCCTTTATATTCACCGTGCAGAGCCTACAATGTCAACAGCCGAGGTTATTCTGTCACTTCTTCGTCCCGACAGACACTATACTCCGCTTGAGGCAAAGGTTCTTGATATGGCGCTCATTCTCCATATGGAACACGGCGGCGGTAACAACTCAACATTTACAACACATGTTGTAACATCTTCGGGTACTGATACATACTCGGCAGTAGCTGCGGCACTTGCATCACTCAAAGGTCCTAAGCACGGCGGTGCAAATGTTAAGGTTTACTATATGTTTGAGGATCTCAAAAAGCATGTTAAGGACTGGGAGGACGAGGACGCTCTTGAAGATTATCTTGAAAAGCTCCTTGACAAGCAGGTTTTTGATAAAAAAGGTCTTATCTACGGTATGGGACACGCAGTTTATACAATTTCCGACCCCCGTCAGCAGATTCTTCACGGTGCTGTTAAAAAGCTTGCGTTTGCCGAAGGTCACAATGATGAATTTGATCTTTATGAGAGAGTTGAAAGACTGGCTCCGAAGGTTATCGGCAGAAAGCGTAAAATCTACAAGGGCGTTGCCGCAAATGTCGATTTCTACAGCGGACTTCTTTACAGCCTTCTTGATATTCCGTGTGAGCTTTATACTCCGCTTTTTGCAACAGCTCGTATTACGGGTTGGAGCGCACACAGACTTGAGGAGCTTATCAACTGCGGTAAGATTATCCGTCCTGCATATATGAGCATTTCCGAAAACAAGGAATATGTTGATTTGAAAGACAGATAATACGGCGAGCCGCCGTTCCTCGTTTGAGAAGTTAGTTTTACAAGTGCGAGAGTTAAATTGCCCGAGCGTATGGAAAATTGAAAGTTGAAAATTGAAAATTAAAGTCGGGCGACAGTTTGCAAAATGCAAATCATTGTCACCCGACCGTTTTTTATATATGAAATTAACTGTTTGGTCGTGGGGCGGATAATATCCGCACTACGATTTTTCGCAACATTCATCTTAAAACAACAAAAGACCGCTCTTTTGAGCGGTCTTTAAAGCTTGTGTTTTAAATTAAAAATTTATTACAATCAGCAGAAGAATACATCCATCTCTTCTGCGTTGCCGTCGGCAACAAAGTATGCCTTGCTTTCTTCGGGCTTGAGATAGATTGAAATTTCCTTTGCATCCTTGCCGTATGTAGCCTTAACATTTTTGATTACTTCTTCAACAGGAACCTGTGCGCCTGCATATTCTACGAAGAAGTTAACCTTTGTTTCAACCGGAACGGGCTTCTTTGGAGCAACCTTCTTTGGAGCTGTTTTCTTAACAGGAGCCTTTTTAACGGGTTCTGCTTTCTTAACAGTTTCAACCTTTACGGTTTCTGTCTTTGCGGGTTCAGCCTTCTTTGCAGCTGTAGCAACAGTCTTAGCAGGCTCAGCCTTTGCAACAGTCTTTTTTACAGGCTCTTCCTTAACGGGAGCAGTTTTTGCAGGGGCTGTTTTTGCAGTTGTTTTCTTTGTTGTTGCCATAATAAATCCTTCTTTCAAAGTAATAAAATATTGCAGAAATAAAAGTTTTATCTTTTGTAAATATTATACATTTGAGAGTAAAAAATGTCAATAAACTGTACAAAAATTCAGCGGTTAATACATATTTGCGAAAAAATAAAATTCCTGTTAGTTAAAATGCACAATGTTATTAACTCATATTTGTGAACTATGTCGTTTTTTCTGTCAAAAAAAACGAAAAAAAGCACATCATCATTTGAAAACCCCTTGCAACTGTGCTAAAATGATAGCAATTAATTTAAGAGAGAAGAATGATTTATGGGAGAGAATTTCATTATTATTGCACAACAGGTGCTTGTACTGTTCATTTTGATTGCAGTCGGTTTTATTTGCGGTAAGAAGAAAATTATCACCGATTTTTCCGCCCGTCACATGACCGATATAGTATTGTATGTTGTGACGCCCTGCGTTATGATTTCTGCTTTCCAGCGGAAGTTCTCGTTTGAACTTTTGAGCGGACTTATAATTTGCGTTACCTGCTCTGCACTTGTTTTCGCTGTGTCAATACTTATCTGTAACCTGATTTTTCATGATAAAGATGAAAGCCGTAAGGCTGTTATTCGCTTTGCAACAATCTATTCAAACTGTGCATTTATGTCTTTGCCCCTCCAGAAGGCAATTCTCGGTGATGACGGTTGGTTTTACGGCTCAATTTTTGTTGCCGTATTCAACATTTTTGTATGGACGCACGGACTTGTTTCAATGAGCGGTGACAAAAAACAGCTTTCATTCAAAAAGCTTGTTCTCAACCCCGGTTTGATCGGTGTTGTTCTTGCAATTATCCTGTTTATTACAGGTTTTAAACTTCCGTACATAATCAGCCAACCGGTTGAATATCTTGCAGTTCTGAACACTCCGCTCCCAATGCTTATTATCGGTTTTTACCTTTCACAGGCTGACTTTAAAAAGGCGTTCACTGACAAGGGCGTATATTTTTCTTCGGCAGTCCGTCTGATTGCTTTGCCGATGATTACAGCGGTTGTAATGTCATTGTGCCGTGTCACACCCATAATTACCATGGCTTGCGTAATCGCCACATCAGCCCCTACTGCCGCAACAACAACTATGTTTGCAACAAAGTTCAACAAGGATGTTGAGCTGTCGGTTAGTATCGTTGCCGCAACTACGGTATTTTCACTTGCAACAATGCCGCTTGTCGTAATGCTTACGGGCTTGATGAGCGGATTTAGCAGTTAATGTAAAATGGAAAATTGAAAATTATGGTCGGCGGTGTGCCACCGCAGACCTTTCGAGAAGATAGTTGAGATAAATGAATTGCATTGATGCCCGAAACGGCATTGATGCAATTTTTATTTTATATGAATCTAACTGTTTAATTGCAGAGGCGCTCATTGGGCGCCCGCCTTAATGATAGAATTTGTTTAAACACATATTTTTTATGTGATGAAAAATGTGTATTCAAATTTGTACGCAATGCGTGCAATTGTGTGCGTTGCACACGAGCGGGTGAATACGGTTCGCCGCTACAAAATAGCAGTAACTTTGTGATATTTATATAGTTTATTTCTATCACAATGTTTGTGTCTTTACTTGCGGGCGGCCAATGACCGCCCCTACGGGATTGTGCGAACAATTACAATGCTACGCTCGACCATAATTTTTCATTTCCCATTTTCAACTTTCAATTTTCCATACGCTCGGGCATAATATGATTTTGATATTACAAACTATCTACACGAATTGGGAACGGCGGCTCGCCGTAAAAATATATGGAAATCTCGGCTGAAATTTGATATAATGAACACATAAAAATATATAATCCTTTGAGGGGGACTGTATTATGTCGAGAAATCCTATGCAAAAACAGAAACTTTTGTATCTGCGAAAAATTCTTCTTGAAAAGACCGATGAAAATCACGGGCTGACTTCAAGCGAAATTCTGGCAGAGCTTGCGTTGTACGGAATTACTGCGGAGCGAAAAAGTCTTTACGATGATTTGCAGGTGCTTGAAAAATTCGGAATGGACATCTGCAAGAGCAAATCATCAACCGTTAAATATTATGTTGCAAGCAGAGAATTTGAGCTGCCCGAGTTGAAGCTTCTTGTTGACGCAATCCAAAGCTCAAAATTCATTACCGAAAAAAAGAGCATTTCCCTCATCCATAAGCTTGAAGGGCTTGCAAGTGTTCATGACGGCAAGGAACTGCAACGGCAGGTTTTTGTCGCAAACAGAGCCAAAACAATGAATGAACGAATTTATTATTCGGTTGACAAAATTCAGAATGCAATTGCACTCAACCGCAAAATCTCGTTCAAGTATTATCGTTGGGAACTCGATTTTTCGGGAACGGAGCGAATTGTCAAGCGTGAAAAAATCAGAAACGGCGGATACACGGCATCACCGTGGGCGCTGTGCTGGGATGATGAGAATTACTATCTCATTGCCTATGACGCCTGTGCCGACAGTATAAAGCATTACCGAGTTGACAAAATGGACGATATCGAGGTGCTTGACGATGAGCGTGACGGGGGAAAGACCTTTGAAAAATTTGATCCTGCAGGTTATTCAAAGGGTGTTTTCTCAATGTTCGGCGGTGAAAAAGCTACAGTTAAGCTGTCGGTTGACAATGACTGCATAGGTGTTATTGTTGACAGGTTTGGCAGGGATATTTTTGTTACAAAGGAAAGCGACACAACATTCGGTGTATCGGTTGATATTATGACAAGCAAACAGTTCTATGCTTGGGTATTCGGTCTTGGCGGAAAGGTCAGAATTATATCACCGCAAAATGTTGTTGATGAATTTAAAAAACAGCTTGAAAATGTAAACGATTCATTTTAATTGCCATGCGGTTGGCAATATTTCATATTAAAATCGTTAAATAATAATGTCTGATTCGGAAATAATCATAACAATTATCAGTAGATAAATTGATACATTATTGCGTAGAGTTAAAAATCAATTAACATACAGCAGACAGCGGAATATTTAAAATTTGCACTAATTACGGTTTATACATTTATTTTTTGCACATTTGTCGTAATTATTGACTTTATTGTGCATAAAGTCTATTATATTGTTGCAGTGATTATTTGTGTTGTTTTTAGACACAAAATGTTTGAAAACATAATTTTTTAGAATCGGGGTTATTATTATGAATTTTGATTTCTTGCGTTCGGCAACCGCATCCAGTTCAGCTTACAGAGTAGTTTGCGGTGAAATGATTATTGACAGCAATATGTGGAATGTTCACAACGAGGTTCTTGTGGCTGTTGTAAGGGACGGCTATATGACCGTTGAAATGGGTGCTGACACTTATTCGCTCTCAACAGGCGACATTTACTTTATTTCACCTAATCAGAGATACAAAATTAATAATACAGGCAATGCAAGAGTTGACGTTATTCTTCTTAACCTTTCAAATCCTGCATCGCTCACTCAGGAGTTTATTCCGCAGAGTCTGATCAGAGGTCTTGTAACAGGCAACTGCACTCACTTTGCAAAGGTTACGAGAGGCGACTACCGTTATAACAATCTTATTGACGATATGAACACGGTTATTTCTGCCGAGAACGAAAAGCACGAGTTCTTCCAGATTCTTGTTCACGGCAAAATGTACGACATTTTCTATATTCTTTTCTCATCGGGTCTTGTTAAGATTTGTGATGTTGAGGCTCAGGGCAAAAAGTACCGTGCTCTCCGCAGAATTACGGAATATATCAACAACAACTTCTGCGACAGCATTACTCTTGATACAATAGCTCAGACAACAGGTCTCAGCCGTTACTATGTGTCGCATCTCTTTAAGGAGCTTATGAATACAACATTTGTAAACTACCTTAACGAGCTCAGATTGACAAGAGCCGCAATGCTTCTTACCACAACGGACACTCCCGTTATCGAAATTGCAGGTATGTCGGGCTTCAACAACATTTCAAACTTTAACAGAGCATTCAAAATGTACTACGAAACAACACCTTCAAAGTACAGAAGAGCCGAGAAACAGTCATTATAAAATTATAATAAGTATTTTCAAAATAAAAAGCCGGTGCATATGCGTCGGCTTTTGTTTATGGTAATAATTTGTCCGCTTAGGTAATATTGTTTAAAAAAGGCAGTTCATTTTTGTAGAATGATTAAATTGAAAAGAAATGCATACCGTGGTATAATTATTATATGTGTGACAGCGTGTCTTTTTGTGCGTCATTTGTGTTTAGAAGTATTAAACGGCGGTGAAACGATGAAGTTTTTCAATAAAAATATAAACAAGGTTTTGTCGGTTGTGCTTGTTGTAGTATCCGTTTTGGTAGTTTTGCAGTTCGTCTGCTCAAACGGTACTCTCAATGCGGGAGAAACTCCGACAGAATCGGCAATGGCAAGGGTAAATCCGAATATTCGGAAGATTGTTCCGACAACAACTGTTTCCGCAACAACCGTACCTGTTGAAACAACAACGGCAAAGCCTAAAGCAACCAAGGCAACAACTCAGCCTCAGACAAAAGCCACAAAGGCAACAAAAGCGACAACTCAGCCCGTGACAACAACACAGGCAACCGTTCCGTTTGCTACTGCAATTCCGCCGAAAGAGCCTGTCGATTACCAATCTCAATGGGACGCAGGTTATCTTGTGGCGATTGACAATCCGGACAAAACCTATGAATGCTCCAAGGTAACGCTTACCGATGAGGACAGGGATCTTCTTGAAAGGCTTTGCATGGGCGAATTCGGTTCGGGCGGTTTTATAGGAGCGGCGCTCATTGCTCAGTCGGTAAAAGACGCAATGTGCTTTGACGGTTATCCGACAGTTGCCTCGGTTATCGAGAACTGCCATTATACGGGCAGTACCAAAATCGGTACAAATCAGGAATGTATTCAGGCGGTGAGCTATATCTTTGACGAAAACAAGGATGCCGTTCAGCACCGCATTATGTATATGTATAATCCCGATATGGTTCAGAGCGCTTTCCACGAAAGTCAGAACTATATCCTGACATATCAGACTGTCAGATTTTTTGACAGGTGGGGGTATTGACGAAAATCTTTGATTTTCGTCAGCTAAATTCACGCAAGCGTGAGCTAAATTTGCTACGCAAGCTAAATTATCCTACGGATAGCTAAATTGTCCTGACGGGCAGGTAAAAGTTAATAGTGAAAAGTTACGGTCGGGAAGATACATTGCAAAATGCAAAGCTGTATTTCCCGACTGTTTATTTTATATGAAAGTTGCTGTTTATTTGTAGGGGCGGATTCCTTACAAAACAAAAATGCATCAGAGCCTTACCGGGCATCTGATGCATTTTATTTATCTGACTGTCTTCTCAAATTACGGGCGGTGGTACACCACCAACCTTAATTTTCCATTTTCAATTTTCAACTTTCAATTTCCCATACGCTCGGGCGATTTTATTATCGCATTTATAAAACTGTCTTCACGAACGGGGAACGGCGACTCGCCGTTATTTAAGTGTTTTCATACATTGCTTGAATGTTTCGATTACATACCATGCCTCATCGTCTGTGAGAGTTGAGTTCATCGGGAGGGTGAGTTGATTTTTGTGCATATTATACGCATTCGGATAATCGGTAATCTTGAAACCACGTTTGCTGTATGCCGAAAGCAACGGCAACGGCTTGAAGTGGACATTGCACATTACGCCGTGGTCAGCCATCATATTATAGAACTTGTTACGGTATTCTGCGTCTTTGCCGATAAATCTTACAAAGTAAAGGTGACCGCTGCTGCGGTGGTTTTCATCGCAGTGATTAAGCACCTGAACAGGCAAATCCTTAAATTCTTCGTTGTAAAGCTTTATAAGCTGATGTCTGCGGTCGAGAATTTTATTGTAGCGTTCAAGCTGAGCCACACCGATTGCGGCAAGCACATCGGTCATATTACACTTGTACTGAGTGTCAACAACATCATATTCCCATGATGCGACTTTGTTTTTTTGATATGCGTCCTTGGTCTGACCGTGAAGAGAGAGAAGCATATACTGCTTGTACATTTCTTCCTCGTCAATTCCGTCATGTGAACGGTGAACAGCCGCACCGCCCTCGGCAGTTGTCATATTTTTTACAGCGTGAAAGCTGAAGTTTGTGAAGTCGGCAATTTCACCGCACATTTTACCGTGCCATTGCGCACCGAATGCGTGAGCACCGTCAGCCATAACAATAACTCTGCCGAACTTTTCCTGAAGCTCATTGCGTGGATTGAAAACGCCTTTCTTTCTTTCAACAGCCTCAAAAATACGGTCATAGTCGCACACAACACCTGCAAGGTCAACAGGAATGATAACCTTTGTATTGTGGTTGATTGCTGCCTCCATTTTATCGTAGTCCATTTCAAAGCTGCCGCTTTTGCAGTCAACCATAACAGGCTTTGCGCCCACATGGTAGACGATTGATGCGGTTGCCGTGTAGGTGTATGCCGGAACGATAACCTCATCTCCCGGTCCGATGCCGAGAATACGCAGAGTAAGTTCGGCACAAGAGGTCTGCGATGAAAGACAGACAGCCTTTTCCGTGTGACATCTTTCTGCAATACGGCTTTCAAAAAGCTTTGTTTCGGGACCTGTTGTAATCCAGCCCGATTTCAGAACCTTTATAACTTCGTCAATTTCTGCCTGAGAAAGGTCAGGCGGCGAAAAGGGAATTTTTCTCATTTTAAATTTCTCCTCAGGTACAGCCGTGCATTAACCACTGCCGTACACAAACTATAGACAAGTCTGAAAATATTTACACTCCATTATACAACGCAAGTCATAAAAAGTAAAGTTCCAAAATACCCAAAATATACTCTGAAAATGCGGTTTTGTATGGTGTATGAGCCGTATTGCAGTTGATTTTCAGCTTTTTTCGCTTTCGGATGCTTTCTTTTGCAGATATTTCTTTTTTGTTGCAAGACCGCCTCTTATGTGCCTTTCGCTTTTGTTTGTGTCAAGAATTTCCCTCACCTGTCGGTAAAGTGCAGGGTTAAGTACCTTTAGCCGTTGGCTGACATCCTTATGCACGGTGCTTTTGCTCACACCGAACTTTTTTGCCGTACTTCTCACGGTTGCCTTGCTTTCGATTATGTATTCACCGAGCATTGCCGCTCTTTCTTCTACGATACCTTTCACATACAGCCCTCCTGTCTGTCCTCCTTAGGGGGACATCTGTAATAGATTGTATGTGCAAAAAGCAGATTGTATGACGGTATAGTTTAGTATGTTTTATTGCGTTTTATTGCGTTTTATCTGTGATTATACTAAATTTTTGTACAAACAGACAAATTAGTGTTCATAACTTCGGTGTTTATGTGAATTGAATTGTTGTGCCTGTGAATGGTATAATTTAGTTGTAAAAGTCAGAGAAAATCAAATTTTTTTGTACATTTTGCATCTTTGACTCAAGAAGGGGAAATATACATGAAAAAATCAACATGTAAATTTTTTGCACTGATGCTCACGGTGGCGGTTTCGGTATCCTGTGCGGTGTCAGCGGGCATTTTCACAACCTCGGCATACTCGGCGCCGATAGAGGGCAAAATTTTTTATAACAAAGCAATGTACGACAAATACGGTAAGGCTGAAAGCATGGTTCTTAACAGCCTTAAAAATTTTGACGAGGAAATTGACATCAGCAGTCTAAATGTTCCGAGAAGCGATGCTGCGGAATTTTTTAAGGTGCTGACCTTGACTCATCCGGAGCTTTACTATGTGAATCAGGGATTTTCGTACTCCTACTATCCGTCAGAGGATAAGGTTGCGTCAATCTATCCCGAGTACACAATCAGCAAGAGCGAGTATGCAACACAGAAAAAGTCGCTTGATAAAGAGGTTGAGAGAATACTTTCACTTGTGGACGAGAATATGACCGATTCCGAAAAGGCACTTGTAATTCACGATGAGCTTGCCATTATGAGCGAGTACAGCACATCAGATTACAACAAGGCTGATATTTACAATTCGCTTGTTGAAAAAACTTCCGTATGTCAGGGCTATGCACTTGCGTATTCCTACATGCTTTCACTTGTCGGAATAGACTCCGAGCTTGTTGTTTCAAGCTCAATGAACCATATGTGGAACAAGGTTCATATCGGCAACGCTTGGTATAATGTTGATGTTACGTGGGACGACCCTATTAATGACAGACCGGGACACGCTCAGCATACATACTTTCTTTTGAGTGACAATGCCATTCAGAATCTTCCGTCAAAGCACTATGATTACACAATAAGCTACGGTGCAAATTCGACAAAATATGATAATTACGAAATCCATAATTTCGACACAAGGCTTTGCGAGATCAACGGTGAATTTTACGGCTTTGTCAACAACAATTCTTCGGCTAACAAGGGTGCATTGTTAAAATACAAGCTTGACAGCAATACATATGAGGAAAAGCTGAAATTGAACGAAAGATGGAGCGCAGGCGGTAATTCCTACTGGATAAATACATTTATGAGCCTTGAAAAATACAACGATACTCTGTATTTTAATACCTCCGATGCCGTATATTCATACGATGTTGAAACAGGCAGACAGGCAGTTGCCGCATCCGACATCAACGGTGTGTCGGTGTCATCGGGCAAGCTTTGCTACGGTATGGTTCTCAAGGGCGACGCAATGTATGTTTCTGTGTCGGATTCTCCGAACAACAAGGCAACTTTGCAGTATGTAAAAAGAGTTGACAAGGGCAACCTTGCAATCGGTATGACAAACTATGTTATGACTGCAAGCACCAATTCAGCCGAAAAGGCATATTACGGTGACGCAAACGGTGACGGCAAAATCAATGTTGCCGATGCAACCGCAGTTCAGAAAGCAATTGTGGGTATCGTCAATCAGAACGAGATAGAGCGTATAAACTCTGATGTAAACTTTGATTCCGATGTTACCGTCATTGACGCAACCACAATTCAGATGTACATTGTAGGGCTTATATAACGGCAAGCCGTTGGCAAATTGAAAATGGAAAATTTAGGACTGCGGTGTATCACCGCAGTCCTTTTGAGAAGATAGTTAGATAAAGGAATTGCACCAATGCCCGATACGGCATTGATGCAATTTTTGCTTTATTTATATAATTTTAATTTGTACAAATCTTTGCGTGGCTATCTGCAGGCGTATAATATTCGCTCATACAAATTTGCAACAACTTCCATATATACAAAAACGGTCGGGCGACAATGTTTTTCACTCTTGCAAATTGTCTTCCCGACCTTCCCGACCATAATTTTCCATTTTACATTTTCAATTTTCAATTTTATGCCCGAACCGTACACCGTTACTGTTCAATATCGCTATTGATTTACCCATGCAATTATGCTATAATTCTAAGGATATAGTGTATTAACGGAGGCTTTGGAATGCTGGATTCATATGTTGAAATTGACCTTGACAAAATCGGTGCAAATGCCCGTGCGATAACACAAAAATACAGCGACTACAAATATTTTATTGCCGTTCTCAAGGGTGACGGTTACGGTCACGGTATGGAAGTAGCAAATGAAATGTACAAAAACGGCATTAACTATTTTGCCGTGTCCTCTCTTGAGGAGGCTCAAAGCTTTCGTAAGGTCAACAAGGACGCTCCGCTTTTGTGCCTGCATCCGGTTCATCTTTCGAGAATTGAGGAGGCAAAGATGCTTAATCTCACCATTGCTGTGAATGAGCTTGACTACCTCAAAAGGTTGCTTGATTTGAACATTGACTGCAATTTCAAGGTTCATCTCCAGATTGATACAGGCTTTAACCGCCTTGGTTTCAAGGATAAAAACGAGGTTAAAACCGCCGTTGATATGATTAACGGTTCAAATTTTGTTCTTGAGGGAATTTATCAGCATTTTGCAACAGCTGGAATTTTTGATCCCCATTGGGACGAGCAGGTCAGAAACTTCAAGGAGCTTACATCGCTTATTGATTTGAATAAAATCCCGATTGTCCATATGGGCAGTTCCGTTTCAATGCTCACCCACCCGAAACAGCCTTTTACAACAGGCGTGAGAATGGGCATTGCAATCTATGGCTACAATGTTGCCCCCGATTCTCTTTCAAATTCGCCAAAGGACAAACTCCGCAAAATGCGAAACAATTATTTCATTAAGAAGTACAACATCAGCGAAACATATTTTGATGTAAAGATAGATTTACAGCCGGCTATGAAGATGAAAACCCGTATTCTTCAGCTTAAAAAGGTGAACAAGGGTGAGTGGTTTGGCTACAATGCGTCATATACGGCAGATGAGGATATTATTCTTGCAATTCTTCCTGTCGGCTACAACAACGGCATCGGTCACGCAAATCACAACAGACAGGTTGTTATAAATGGCAAAAAATATCCTGTTGTCGGTGAGATGTGTATGAATATGACGGCTGTTAAGGTTGATTCATCGGTAAAAATTGATGACGAGGTAACACTCCTCGGTGACGGCATAACCGTTGGTATGTTCGGCAGAAGTTCGGGTATGGGCAATGCCGAGGCGCTTGTGAATATAGGCAAGAACAATCCGAGATTTTATGTAAAAGACGGTAAGGTTGTAAAGGAGAAGTAAGATGGCAGTTTCGGTACACAAATGGCTTTTGAATAAATTCAGAGATATTAACCACAGCAGAATGGATAAGCACATTGACATTATCGCCAAGAACAGCGGTAAGTCAAAGGCTTATATCAAGTTCGACATAATCCGCAACTTTCTCATCAGAGGCACAGGCTACACGGACTATTTCCGTTGCGATTTTATCAACCTTTCGGCTAAAGAGAAAAAAACCTTTGTAACTGCAAAAACTTTCTACAAAATTCTTGAATATCTCAACGATGAGGAATATATCGTTCTTCTTCGTGACAAGCTTGTTTTTGACGAGCTTTTCAAAAAGTATCTCAAAAGAGATTTCATCAACCTTCGCACAGGCAGTAAGGAAGATTTTAAGAAGTTTCTTGACGGCAGAGAAACCGTTTTTGCAAAAGATCCGACAGGCGAGGGCGGTCACGGCATTTCAAAAATCACCGTTGCCGATGTAAAGGACAGCAACAAGCTTTATGATGAACTCAAAGCAAACAGTCAGCTTCTTGTTGAGGAAGCAATTGTTCAGAGCGATGACCTCAACGAAATCAATCCGTGCGTCGTAAATTCATGGCGAGTTGTTACGCTCTATAAGGACGGCAAGGCGCATATAATAAATAACGCTCTCCGTATCAATCAGGACGAGTCAAATGTTATCGGCTGTACAAATGACCTCTACCTCAGCCTTGACGCAGACGGCAGAATCGACAGTAATGTAATTGACGACTACGGCAATGTTTATGACAAACACCCGATGACAGGCAAGAAGTTCTCCGAGGTTAAGATTGCAGGCGTTCGAGAGGCTCTTGACATGGTTGTTGAGGCAGCGGAAAAGATTCCGCAGGTGAGATATATCGGATGGGATATCGCCTTTTCAAAGAACGGTCCCGTTATGGTTGAGGGCAACGAGTACCCGGGCTACGGACTTTTGCAGTTCTATAAACTAAAAGGCAAACGCACAGGCCACCTGAAAGAAATCGCCGATGTCCTCGGCGACGAGATGAATAACATTAAGCTTTGATTATTCAGCAACTTTGCAATGTATGAGAGCATTTCTTGGAAATTATCAGAAGTACAACTCTCCGAATGATGCAATAGAAAAAAGAAGAGTTGATAAAGTAAAGTTTTTAAAAAAACTTTATGACGGTTATGTTCAAAAAGTCTTGTCTAAATCTGATGATGACAATGCGTTGCTTATCAATAGTTAAGAAAATGCAAGAGGGTGATTAACATCCTCTTGCATTTTTGTTAATAGAAATTCAATTTTCCTAACTTTGTTAAACCTCAAAAATCTTCTTCTGGATTTTCGTAGGCGGATTTGATTCGGGCTATTTCGCCTTTGAGGAGGCAATTGTCAATGTCAATTTGATAGTTGCGATAATCCCACGGGGCACGCTCACCTCTGTGGGCGTAGATGAAGTCGCTTTTGCCGATTTTGTCGATTTTTTTGATGAGGTCAAGCAAATCTTCTGCCGACATATCGTCAATGATTCCTCTGCCTGCTCCGTCAGAAACCTTTGGATAGGCTCGTCCGCTGCCTTTTGGCATTTCTTCATCAGAAAGCAAGGTTATTTCAAACTCCTGTTCCTCGCCAAAATCGTAAATCATATGAATTTTATCGGCAATTTCAAGTTTTAAATTGCCGAGTTTCGTTTCTGACATAAGCTTTGGTTTTGTCTGAAATTCTTCATCGCCCAACTCGTAATTTGTACCTTTGTATGTCATCATGAACAGATGATACGCACAGGTGCTGAATGACGAAAGCACAGCATAGCCCAACACAGCCATTGTCGAATTTGAAGAAATCTGAATATCTCGCCATATTTTGTTCTCGCATCCTATATAGACAATTTTGAATGTATAAACTCTTGCCATAATATGTACCCCATTGTACTAATTGGTTCAAATCCAATTATTCACAAAATCCCGTAGCATCCATTCGGGGGCTGACTCAATAATATCATATAGTGCAGATTGAGCCTCCGATTTTGTCATTTTTGAAATCCTATGATTTAGAATATCGCAGACAACCTCTCTGAAATCTTCGTCAAATTCATCATCTTCATCAAAATAATCATTGTCATAATCATCGTCAAACTCGGGTTCATCATAGCTTTTGAGACTTTTGTAATATTCCTCGGCTTTTTCGGGAAATGCAGAAAAATATATTGCAATTTTGTGCTTGCAGACCTTTCTGTTGCCTTCCGCAAACGGACAATTACAAAATGATTTTTTTAAATGAATAATATCAATGTGAACATCGTAAGGCTTTTTCGCAGAACCCGATACTTTGCCCTCATATTCATTTTCACTTGTCTGTTTAAAGGAAATCACATTCCCTCTTTTATAATAATCGTATCCACGCTCAATAGACGCATATCTCGCATTCTCAAGTAATCCCATTATGCCCTCCTCATTGTTAATTCAAAGTATCTTCCCCCTCGTTATAGAGAGCCTCGTTGATTTCTACAACGCTTTTGTTGTTATTCATATTTATGATTATAATGCTGTCACGCTTGATTTTTGGATAGAGAGGTGAGAGCCCTGCAATTTTAAGGACGCTGTTGGTTTCATTTACCGACAGACCCATTCCTATTGAAAGGCAAATTAGTTTATCTCTTTTCGGGGCAGTTTTCAAGCCTGAAAAAATCTGATAGGCATAGCCGTCGCTGAGTTCGGCTTTACGAATGACCTCCGCTTTTGTAAGTTTCCTTTCGTTCAAAAGGTCGGTAAGGTATTCCGAGAGATTTTTATTTATCATTGAATCCCTGTTTGCGTTTTCGTATTCTTCAAATGTGTTGAAATTTTCAAGTTCTTTTAAAAGCTGTGTTGTTGATTTATTTAACATATTTAAAACTCCCCCAAAAATATAAGTTTTCAAAATCATTTTATCATGTTATAATTCAGTTATCAATAATATGATGTAAATGTGGTGCGAATAATGGAAGACAATTGGATTGACGGGGTGATAAAGGAGCAATATCAGTTTGTGAGATTGCTTAAACGGACAGATAAAACGGAAATCTGTGTTTTCAGGCATAAGGAACTCGGCAAACAGATTGTAAAACGCACATTAAAAGGTTCGGGAGATGTTTACTTTGCACTTAGAACGCTTTCACACCCAAATATTGCAAATGTTTACGATGTTGTCAAAACCGAAACGGGAGTCACCGTTCTTGAAGAATATGTTGACGGTCAGACCGTGGCAGATTATCTGCAAACGGGATTGTATTCTCCGTCAGGTGTGAGAAAAGTTATTTCATCTCTTTGTGACGCACTTGATTTGTTACATTCGCACCAAATTATACACAAGGATATTAAGCCTGAAAATGTGATGATTGACAGCAACGGTAATGTAAAGCTGATTGATTTTGATGCGGCAAGGCTGTACAAGCCCTATCAGTCGAAAGACACACAGGCTATTGGCACAATGGGATATGCCGCACCCGAACAGTACGGAATAAATCAAACCGATGAAAGAACCGATATTTACGCAATAGGTGTTTTGATGAATGTTATGCTCACAGGTCAGCCGCCTGAAATTCGCCTTTATAACGGCAGGCTGAAAAGGGTGATTGTAAAATGCACCCAGACAATTCCAGACAACCGCTATCAAAATGTGAAAGAATTGAAAAGAAATCTTTAAAACAGAATAAAACTGTGCTGACAGCACACGACAAAAATACCGCCTTTGATTATACTTTAATTAGAGTTTAATCAAGGGCGGTAATTATTTTGTGGATTTTTAACAAAGAGTTTATAACTTGTCGATATTATCGGCAAGAACTCTCACCGTGTTAAGAAATGTGTTCACCTTGGTTTTGTCGGTGTCTTTAAGCATGCTGTCAATTTCGTTAAGCATATGCTTGTTTTCGACCGAATCAAATACAAGCCAGTCAATACTTGTGTCAAGTGCCTGAGAAATGCGGAACAGTACCTCAACGGAAAGTATCCTTGTGCCACGCTCAATGTGACCGATATGTGCCGCAGAAAGCTCGCACAATTCGCCGAGCTGTTCCTGCGTCAGACCCTTTTCAATCCGCTTTTCTTTTATCCTTTTGCCGAGAGCTGTATAATCAATATTTTTGTTCATAAGTAAAACCTCAGAATCCTATATATAGTTTATTTTAAACTTTTTGAACAAAAAAATAAATTTACTGTAAGCATTTATTATTGACTTGTAGCATTATTTGTGCTAAACTTGTTTTACAACAGATGAATTTTTTATGAACTTTGACAGACCGCAGTTCAGCCGTCTGTAATAAATAAAATTTTTAGGAGGAAAATTATGAGCAAATTTTGCGAAAAATGCGGAAATCAGTTAAATGATGATGATGTATTCTGCGAAAAATGCGGAACTCGTGTAGAGTCAGGGGAAATGACAAATAGCACAGATACAGCACAGTCTGTATCGGGAAGTGTTTCACAACAAGCAACCGTACAGCCTGAGGTTGTGATTCTTCAAAAGAAAAAGATGAATCCGTTAAAAATAATCATTCCGATTGTTTCGGGAGTGCTGGTCGTTACACTGGTTATTGCGTTAGTAATGATGCTTGGCAAAAGTGTGGTAAAAACATCGAAAGACGGAAAAAAGGTGTTTGCGTTTAACCCAAAAGAATTTGTAGAGCGTTACAATAAAGCTAATGCCGATGTTTTAACATCTGAATTTGATTTTTCTTCATTTGAACATAGCACTAACGATGACGGTAACGATTTGTATAAAATGACATACAGTGATGCGGCGTATGTGTTGTTTACTGACGGAGCGGGTTATGCCAGTAATGTTGTAACCATCAAATATTGGTATGATTCAGAAGAAAGCTATACACCGCCGGGCGGCATTGTCAGGGAACTGCGTGCAGTGTATCCTGATTTATCTTACGATGAAGCTGAATCAATTTTAATTGCTGCAAAAAAGATTAGTTATTTTGGATATGAATATCGTGATGTGAAAATTTCGTACGAATACAATAAAAATAATAGTACTCAGAGTTGGTTTATATCACCTAAATAACAGGAGGAAAATATGTTTTGTTCAAAATGCGGAAACAAGCTTGATGATGACGCTGTATTTTGTTCTGCTTGCGGAAACAAAGTGGCAAGCAATCAGAATGTAAACACACAGCAACAGACTGATAATACGACACAACAGTCAGTTTACACGCAACAGACTAATCAACAGACAAATCAGTCCTATTCGTATGGGCAGGGCATTCCGTACGGAAATCAGCAAACTGTAAATTATCAGACATATCAAGTTTCATACGGAAACTCTCCGCTTGAGGAGCTTCGCAAAAAGTTACAAATAGATATGATAATTTGGATTGTTGTTGCAAGTATTCAGGCGATTCTTGCGGTGTACTTTTTTATAACGGGAATGACATTGTCCTCGTATTATCTCGGCGATTTTGCAGGGAATTATTACATAAACGGAATTGCGCTTGCAATTGTTTCTGTATTGAACTTTGTAAGTTCATACAAGACAAGCAACATGCGTACAAGGATAGCAACAGTGCCGACAGGAATTGTCGGTGAGTATGAGGCTTTGGCACCGTATGTTGTCAATCTTGTATATAACGCAATTTTCGGCGGATTGATTGGTATTGTGGGTTCAATTTACGGCTTTGTTATCCGCAGTTATGTAATGAAAAATAAATTCTATTTTGTGAAAATTGAAGAAAACTACAGAAAGAACCCACACGCTAATTTTTGGCGTTGCTCAAATTGCGGAAGAGTCAATCCGTCATTTGAAGAAATTTGTATATGCGGTGTCAAGAAAGATGACGCAGGAAATACACAGTGAGTTTTGAGAGGAAGTGCAAAAAGATGAACAAAGATACCATATTGAAAATAGTAGGAGTTGGGTGCGGAATACTAATTGCAGTGCTTGGATTGTATTTTATGTTTTCTGCATAATTTTGATGAGATTGATAAATGGGAGGAATAAAAATGAAATATTGTTCAAAATGCGGTTCGCCAATAAATGATGACGCTGTGTTCTGTGCAGGTTGCGGAACAAGGGTTAGTGATAAGAACACAAATCAAAATGTTGAAAACTTACAGCCAACAGCGGAACAAACAACAAACGAAGAAAATCCAAATGTGACAAATACCGTTCCGCTTCAGCAACAAAGTGTGTATGCACAGGGCGTAAAGCAAAAGAAAAATGTGGGTTTATACGAAAAGTATTCTTTTTTGTTGAATGTTGCAACTTTATTAAGTTTGTTATCAACCTGTATTTTCTTTGTTTTGACTGTTAGTATTATTCAGAAATACTTATTTCAATATAAGTATTTATATGAGTGTTTTTCAATTATCAGTTTGGGATTATGGGCGTGTATAATGTTTTTAGCATACTCTTTTGTTTCATTATCCGTGTTTTTTGCTGTTAAGAAAAAAAGAAACATTTACTCAAAATCAAATAGCACCGAAGAAATCTGCCATAAATTTGATTTGCAACACACATCGATTACAGTTTTACTTGTGGTTACATCTATTTTAGCAATTGTACTGTTTGCCTATTATGTAATATGCTCTTCTGGTAAAGTCTATTTTGTTAATTTCCTTCTGTTGCTGTGTTTTGCGTTTACAATAATATCACTTATTGTTACTATGATTGTAATTAAGAATACGGGTAAAAACAGAGCACAAATTGTTGTGCATTGTAAACCTGTAAATAAAAAATTTGTTGTTAAGCATAGATATGTTATTGTGGAATGTGCTATAGTAATTGTAATATCAATTTATGCCATAATATCAATTACAGGCTTTTACAATCCGATAAATGTTGTAAAAAGGGCGAATATCCGTTGCGATATAAATGACAACAAACCTGTTGAAATTCCTTATGGTACAACAATAGGAGATTTATTAAATACATACGATAATTGCCAGTTTACTGTTAACGAAAGTGATTATAAGTACGAAGTTCGGGTAGTTGCACATAAAGGTGACCGAACGGATGAGATGACATTTATGTATAACAAGGGTCAGTTTTTCTTTTTGTCAGGTAATTTAAGGACATTTGATACAGAAAATTACAAAGGGGCTTTGGTTGATAATAATGTTATGGTTACAGGTTGTACTTTTCAAGACACTGATTATGAAAAATATTATGTAAGAGATAGTGAAAAAAGTGCTATTGCGTTATATCTGATTTGTGTTGAAAGATTCAATTTAGCTCAATCATAGTTTCGGGTTAAATTAAGTGGGTGAGTTTATGCCATTTTGCGAGAAATGCGGAAAAGAGATTAAAGACGGTGACAGGTTTTGTACTCGGTGCGGTGCAGAAGTAAAGTCTTTGCCGATGACCTCGGTTAAAGAAAAACCGACTGATATAAAGTCGGATAAAAAGTCAAAGAAAAAATTAGTTGCCATAATTTCTGCTGCATCGGCAGTTGCGGTTGTGTTGGCTGTATGTGCGATTGTATTTGTGCCGAAAATGTTCCGCAACAATGAAAATGAGCAATATAAACCGTTGCAGACAATTGAGATTACTACACAACAGGAAACTACACAACAACCATCAATCGCCATTCAAAATACAACTGAACCGGAAAGCTTTGATGACGGCTCAAGCGATGCTGACGATGATTACGATGATTATTATGACGAAGATTACATATTGCCTGACAGCGATACCAAAAAGCTTACAAGTTCCGACTTGGCAGGACTTGATGCAGATGAGCTTGAACTCGCACGAAATGAAATTTATGCCCGAGCAGGACGAAGATTCAATACGGACTACATACAAGATTATTTTGACGATAAATGGTGGTATGTGGGAACGATTGAACCCGAAGATTTCACAGAGGATATGCTCAATGATGTTGAAAAGTATAATGTTAATTTCATTAGAAATTATGAGGAAAAATATGTTGAGTAGCATATAAAATGAAAGTTGCAACGCAGTGCGTATTGCATTGCGTTGCTTTTTGCTTTAAAATGTAGAAGAGGTGAGACTAAATGGATAATAAGAATAAAACGAGATTTTGCGAAAAATGCGGAAATCAGATTAAAAACGGCGACAGGTTTTGCGAACATTGCGGTGCAGAGATAAAGCCTTTGCCGATGACCTCGGTTAATGAAAAATCGACTGATATAAAGTTGGATAAAAAGTCAAAGAAAAAATTAGTCGTCATAATTTCCGCTGCATCGGCAGTTGCGGTTGTGTTGGCTGTATGTGCAATTGTTTTATTGCCGAAAATCTTCGGTAATAATAATGCCGAGCAAGCTGTTAAAGCAACCACCCAACAGGTTACAACGGAAATTTCGACAACAGCAGAACCTACAACTGTTGAACCGACTACAGATATTCCAACAACGGCAAAGTCTACTACGATTGAGCCTACAACAGCCAAGCCGACCGAGCCCGAAACATCGAAAGATGATGGCGAAAGTAACTCAAATGGTGGCGGAAGATGCTATTTTAACGGCTTTTCAATTGAAGTTCCCGAGGATTATACATATGAGGTTGATGGTGATAAGGTTACTTTTTATGAATCGTATAATCACGAACATCCTGAAACAGGCTCGGACGGATTTTTATTCGCAATTGACTGGACATATGACGGAACGGTCAGCATAGATTCACGCAGACTCGGAAGTAAGGACGGTAAGTATTTTATGTACATTCATCCAACAGGCTTCGGAATGTTGGAGGACGAATACGCAAATCAGCGAATGGTTGATGCCAGAGCTGAAACGGATGATGTACTTTCATCGTTCAGAGTTGAATAACCGAAAACAACGCAGTGCGTATTGCATTGCGTTGTTTTTTGTTTTAAAATATATAGAAGAGGTGAGGCGTTATGGGTAAGGATATAAAATTTTGCAGGAATTGCGGTAAGGAACTTCCGATTGAATCGACCTTTTGTCCGTATTGTATGACAAAGCTGATTGATGTTACAACAGGCGGAGAAATTAAGGTAAAAAAGAAAAAGCCGATTATTATAGTCACTGTGTCGGCGGCTGTGTTAATTGCCGTGATTGCAGTGATATTACTCTTTGCAAACGGTGCTTTTAAAGGCAAATCGGAGAATACTTCACCGTCAACACTTGTTGTTACATCAGCCGAAACAACAAAATCATCTGATTATGATTATTCAAAATATGTCGGAATATGGTGCGATAAAGACAGCGATATTTCAACCGCAACTCAAAACGGCGGCAATATTCTTGAGATAATTTCCGTCAAGGATGATGTTGTGAGATTTACTTTTACAAAGACTTCGTCTGCACCGCAAAACCGAATTGCGAGAATAAGCAATGTTACAACAAAGGTAATTGACGGAATAGGAACTTTTTCGTTTGATGATGACGGCTGGCAGAACAGCGGTACGGGTAAAATCAAGTTTTCCGACGGCGAAATCTATATTGAAAACACGGTCACAAATCAGAACAGCGAATCAATGTGGGATATAGGTGGAAAGTTTTATCTTAAAAAGTCCGAAAGTTCAATGCTTGATGTTGAGAGCAATAATTTTTTGAACGCTGATTTTGACGATGTAAAAAATGCCTTTGGCGAAGAAATTTCAGATCCGTTTTTAGCGTCGGATAAGTGGTATATTCATTACTACAGCGGTATGAATGTTATGGTCACCGCCGAAACAAATAAAATTTACAGCATTACGGTTGATTACTCATCAGGCAACCTTGCCAATTCAAATATCGGTTTTGGCGAAATCAACGGCAACAGCACCTATGACGATGTCTATGCTGAACTCGGCGAGCCGATGTACAATAACATAACCCACGGCGATGTTACCTATAAGCGGAAAGACGGATATGTAACTTTCACCTTTGACGATAATATGAATCTCACAAACTTTGTGTACTGCATTGAAGATACGCATTAAAACATAATAAGTAATAAAAAATCAGCCTGAGCGTCAAGTAACAATGCTCAGGCGGGTGTGTTTATGATAAATTAAAAACTGTATTTTTATGTGCACTGTACGGACAATGACCCTTTGCTCGCTCGAAATGCATTTGTTATTGACTTTTATGTCATTTCAATTTAAAATTGAATTAGATATATTATTTGAAGGTCAAAATTATGGATATTAAAGATTTTAGCGATTGGGAAGAGTATAGCGGAAATGCAGATGGTAGCGGTAGAAGTGAAAAAATATGGCTTACATACGGAGATAAAATAGGATTATTTAAATTTCCAAAACAAGCTAAAGATGGTTCTATTACATACGAACATATATCAGAGAGATTAGCTTATGATATCGCTTCTGTATTGAATGTTCCGTGTGCCAAAATTGATATTGGTACATATAATGGCAGATATGGTTCTATGAGTTATCGCATAAATAAAGATAATGAAGTTCTTATGGAGGGAATTGCTTTTATAAGCCAGATGTACCCCGAATATGATATTGACAAATTGTACGATGCAAAGAATAAAATATATTATTCTTTTAAAATGATTTATCCGATTGCTAAGCTTTTAAAATGTGAAAAAGAATTGATGCAAATGATGATTTTTGACGCATTGATAGGTAATTCAGACAGGCATCATAGTAATTGGGCGGTACTTGTTTCCCCTGATTACGATATAAAATTTTCCCCTTTGTATGATAATGGATCATCGTTGTGTTGCTATGTGAACGATTTTGATATTGATGAAATTCTTGGAAAAGATACCCGTAGGTTTAACGCTCTTGTGGGAAGTAAATCTAAATCAAGAATAAGAATTGATATGCACATCAAGAAAGAGCCTGAATTTAAAACAGTTTTGGAATATTTGTTAAAAAACAGCGAGTACAGAATTTATTGTATTTCTATTGTCGAGAGAATTATATCCAAAATGACAGAGAATAATATAAATGTAATTTTGGATAATTATCCTGATGAAATACTTTCAAAAGACAGAAAGAGGTTGTTGCTTAAGTTCATTTTAGAAAAAGTTAAGATTATAAAAACTATATTTGAAGAGGAGGGTTAAATCAGTGTCAGAAAAAAACGGAAAAGATTATTTATACTTAATTTGGAAGCATCCTGAAACCAGAAGACAGTATATTGTCGGAATTCTGTCTAAAAACGGAGCTTTTGAATTTGAATATGGTAAAGATGTGGCAGAAGCCAGAAAAAATGGATTTAACGGAATTGCTGCGTTTGATGAATTTGATAAAAAATATAAAAGTGAAAAATTGTTTCCTGTTTTTGCAAGTAGATTGCCCGATAAAAAGCGTCGAGGAATTTCTGATATTTTAAAAAAATATAATTTAGAAGAATATGATGAATATCTACTTTTAAAAAACAGCGGAGCAAGATTGCCAATTGATACTTTTGAGTTTATTGATCCTATTTTTGATGATGAAAAAAATGTCTCCAAAAGTTTCTATATTGCCGGTGTAAGTCATTATCTTCCATGTGAAGATAATATTTGCAATTTTAAAGGTGTGAATATTGAAGTTGGCGATGATTTGTTATTGAAGTTAGAACCCGGTAATGAACAAGATTGTTTTGCTGTTGAAATTTTCACCGCAGACAGTGTTAAGTTGGGTTACGTTCCGAGGTATTACTCGAGAGAAGTAACAAAAAGAATTAAAAAAAATGAAGATGTTGTTTGTAAGGTAGCGGAATTTAATCCCACATTCAATTGTAGAGAATGTATAAAAGTAAATCTTACTATCAACTAAGATGAAAAGCCTGAGATTTTAATCTCAGGCTTGTTTTGTGTTTGTGCAATTGCTTTGAAAGTTTGCAAAATAAAAAATAAGCACTAACCATAACGGTTAGTGCTTATTGAATGGTTGCGGGAGCCGGATTTGAACCGACGACCTTCGGGTTATGAGCCCGACGAGCTACCGAGCTGCTCTATCCCGCGATATACAACTCCGCTGTTTTTTACAGCTTTATTATTATAGCATTATGTAAAGGTTGTGTCAATAGTTTTTTGCATATTTTTTTATTTTATGCTTTGCCCGGCTTTTTTGACTGAATTTATTTACATTTTAATCTTAGGCTTTTTAACGGGTATGTGTACAATTATGTGGCGGAACAGATGCAAATAAAAGATTTAAATGCCTGTTGAAACAAAAGTGAGATTGTGCAAAATAATGATTTATATGTGTTTAGCACGGTGAATTTGATATATTGATTGCAGGTTGCTTTTGTGTTACAATTACCGTGTGAATTTGCGGAATTTTTAAATTGCGACAAATACAGATGAGAGGGAATTATGGGAAAGAACAAAACACGCAGTAAATCTGCACTTAAACAAAACAGTGTCACAACTGAAAACAAAAGGCTCGGCGATGACGGAAACATTAATTTTACTTTTAAAATTTTGTCGGCAATCGGCATTATTATCATAGTTTCGGGGCATTGCTACAACGGCGGCGTGTCGCTGATGTACGATTGGTTTCCGAAGTATTCGTACAATCTCGCCTTGTTCGTTTTCATTTCGGGCTATTTTTACAAGGAAAAACACGAGGAACATATTTTCAAATATATATGGGGACGCACAAAACGCTTGTTGATTCCAGCGTATGTATGGAACATTGTTTACGGAATAATCGCATTCGCACTTACTCAGGTCGGCTATACGATTGCTCAGGGCAAATTTGATCTGTACAACCTTTTTGTTATGCCGTTTATTGACGGTGAAAGTTTTGCCTACAACCTCGGTTCGTGGTTTGTATATCCGCTGTTCTGTGTTTATGTTTTTAACATACTGTTCCGCAAACTGCTCAAAAAGGTTCACAGGGGCAACGAGTATGTCATTCTTGCCGTGTATCTTGCAATCGGAATTTTCGGTGTGCAATACTGCATTTGGAATCCTGCCCCAAAGGGTGCGTTGCTGTTGTTGTTCAGGTCAATGTTTTTTCTGCCGTGTTTTGAGTTTGGCAGATTTTATCACGAAAAGCTTGAAAAACACGATAATCTCAACAGCGTTGCATATTTTGCAATCGTTCTCGGAGTTCAGCTTCTTCTCCTCACATTCTGTGAAAATCTTGAATACACTCCGTCAAAGTGTGTGAAGTTTGACAACGGCTGCGTCATTCCTTATGTAACCGCAATCACGGGCATTGCGTTCTGGCTGAGGGTTGCAAAGCTGATTACTCCGATTATCAAGAACAAAAAGCTTGTCAGGATGATTTCGGACAATACCTACAGCATTATGATTCACCACATTTTTGCCTTTATGATTGTAAAATGGGCGTTTTGGGGATTGAGCGTAATTACACCGCTGTTCAAAGATTTCGATATTTTAAAACTCAAGTCAACAATCTGGTACATTTATCGTCCGAACGGCTTAAATTTTTACTGCATAATCTACCTTGCCGCAGGAATATTCATTCCGATTCTTATAGGAACGGTTACGCACAGGATATTTGAATTTATGAAAGAGCATACCTTGAAGAGTATGCAAAAAAGCAGTCGGACAGGTAAAGTAAACAAAATTGAAAAAGTCGTAAAATAATGCTTTTTTTACAGGCTTTAAAATGAATAAAAAATAAGCTGTATGTGCATTGCTACAAAATAACACGGCTTGTATTGTGCAATATTTGCCTTTAAAGCTGTGCGACTGAACAACTTGCACTAAAAGGTATAATAATATTTATTCATTTCGCCGTAGTAAAAAATATTAATTTGTGTTACAATATTTCATTATAGTATTTAGCGGAGCAGATATGCCGATATACAGAATAGCTGATTTGAATGTTGAAGTTAATCCAAAATTTAAAATATGCAGGAAACGGCTTGAAAGCTATGCCGTTAAGTCGAATGAATCGGGAAAGACCGACATTGCAATATCGGTTTCGGATGACGAAATCCGTGAGCGCTGCAGACTTTCCGACAACCTCAGCGAACAAGGTGCGGAGGATGTTCTGATACTCTCAAAATTCTGCAACGCCGTGCTTGACGGATTTGACGGATTCTTTTTTCATTCGTCCTGTCTTGAGCTTGACGGCGAGGGCTATGTTTTTTCGGCAGTCAGCGGAACGGGCAAGTCTACCCACACGGCTCTGTGGCGAAGGCATTTTGGCAACAGGGTGACGATGATTAACGATGACAAGCCGGTTATACGAAAATGTGACGGAAAATTTTATGTTTACGGAACTCCGTGGATGGGGAAAGCTAACATAGGAACAAATACAAAAGCACCCGTTAAGGCTGTGTACATTCTTCAGAGAGCAGAAGAGAACACGGCAGTCAGGGTGTTACCGTCGCAGGTTATGAAACAGTTGCTTGAGGCAACAGTTATTGATGTTGAGCGGAGCAGAATGGAAAAGCTGCTTGAATTGCTTGATGAGTTCTTTAAGGAAACACCGTTGTTTTTGCTCGGTTGTAATATGGATCAAAGTGCTGTTATGACGGCTTACAATGCCGCAAACGGCGGATAAGGCTATGGAAATTTCAGAAAGCGGAGGAATATAATATGGAATTTGTTCAGGTCGTTTCGGTTGAAAATATGAGAAAAAGCGACGCAAGGACGATTGCGGAGCATACTCCTTCGGCGGAGCTTATGTACAGAGCCGCACAGGGGATTTTTAATTCGGCAAAGTTTGTGGGCAAGGTTGCCATAGTTTGCGGTAAGGGCAACAACGGCGGCGACGGTTATGCGCTCGCCTGTGTTTTATGCAAAAACGGCTTTACACCGACAATTTTCAGAGTAAGCGACGGCTTTTCAAAGGACGGCCTTTACTATTATAAAACCGCAATGTCGCTCGGTGCCGAGGAGATGCCGATGTCACAGGCGGCGGCTTTCACGGGATTTGACATTGTAGTTGACTGTTTGCTCGGAACAGGCTTTTCGGGTGAATTAAAGGGTGAAATGCTTGAGGCGGTTGAGCAGATTAATATGACAAATGCCTATGTTATAAGTGCAGACATCAACAGCGGAATCAACGGTGACACGGGTGTGTGCAGTACGGCGGTAAACTCGGATCTTACCGTTTCAATCGGTTCGTTCAAGACAGGCTTGTTCCTCAATGACGCACCGTATTACATCGGTTCAGTCACAAACTGCGATATCGGAATCAGCCTTATTGAAGATGAATACAAGCTGATTGACTATTCTCTTTTGCATATGTTTGAGGGCTACGGCTCGCTTGTTATGACTGCGGAAGAATTTTTTGAAAAGTACGGCTACGAGCCTTCAAAGTGCAATGTTGCACGCTGTGTTGAGGAAATCAGCAAAAAAGAACGCAGAACAGTTGTAGTAAAAACAGACCATTCTGCGGTAATTGCGGATCTTAAATATATTTATTTTTGCGCTGACTATGTTATTAACAATTGATTGATTTTAATTGAGTTGAGGGTGAAACCATGAAGTACAAGAAGGTGTTGTTACCGCCTGAGCCGTATTACAGCGGCAGGGTTACAAGATACCCGGACAGAAAAGCTGCCTTTGAATCTGGACTCAGGTGGCATGGTTCATATGAAATTTCCTATATAAAAAAAGGTAAGGTAAGGCTTAACAAGCTTGACTGTGAAATTATTCTCAATGCGGGCGATGTCTATGTTCTTAACAGTCAGGAGGTTCATTCCTATGAGGACATCGGTGAGGATACTCAGGCTGTTATGCTCAATATCGTTCCAAAGGCAATTGCACCGTATGTTGACGATCCGCATATTGTGCCGAGTTTCAAACAACCCGAGGGCGAAGCTCTTGAGTTTATCAGAAAAGCAATGGACATATTCCACGGATATGAAGAGTACAAGAGCAAGCTTATCAGCATGAAGGTGAGAGCGGTGATGTACAGCGTTGCGTACTATCTCATCCGTGATTGCATTGACAACGATATACAATATGTTCACGGTTCTCAGGCGGATGATTTTGACTGCGCCAAAAGTGCTATCAGATATATGCACGATAATTACAAACGCGAAATCACGCTCAATGAAATCGCCAATTATGTTGGCATGACGCCTGCTCATTTTTCAAAATATTTTAAGGATAAAACAGAAGAAACATTTTCAAAGTACCTTCGCCGTGTTCGTCTTGAACACGCTATTGATGATTTGAGAAACAAAAAAATCACCGTCAGACAGGCGGCGGTTGAAAACGGTTTTCCGAATGTAAATTCGTTTATCCTGTCCTGCAAGTCCGAATACGGCAGAACTCCTGCGGAGCTTAGAAATTACAGTGAGAAGAACTGACGGCGAGCCACCGTACCCAATTCGTGTGGATAGTTTGTAATGTCAAAAAAACATATTATGCCCGAGCGAAAGCTTTTTAAATTGAAAATTGAAAATGGAAAATTGAAAATTGAGGTTGGCGGTGTGCCACCGCAATCTATTCGAGAATATACTCGGATAAAGGAATTGCATCAGATGCCCGAATACGGCATTGATGCAATTTTTGCTTTATATGAAATTTATTTGTAGCGGCGTTCAGTGAACGCCAATCGTTTTGGTTGCAAAACCAAAACGAACATATACACAGTTTTTGTTATGCTATATAGATATGTTAATTAACAAATAGTTTGTGTTAAGTCGAACCGATTTTACAATCGGTTCGATTGGCGATCACTGATCGCCACTACAATATAACAATAACATTGTGCCATTTATAAAATCTGATTTAATATAAAATTTGCACCGTTACTTGCGGGCATCCAATGAACACCTCTACTTAATTGTCACAACCCCCAACTCAACTTGATTATTGATTCTGGGGATGAATACGGTGTTGCTCAGACCTGCGCAGACAATCATTTTTGTGCCGTCAAGGTCAAATTCGCCTTTGTCATATTTCGGAAAAAGTCCCTGATTCGGAGCGATTACTCCGCCGATGAACGGCAATTGAATCTGTCCTCCGTGGGTGTGACCGCAGACGATTAAGTCTATGTCGGTTTTTTTTGCGTCCTCGGCAATGTATTCGGGCTGGTGGTGCAGAAGAATTGTGAAATTGTTCTTTGCTTTTTCGGCAAATTCTTCCCACAGCGTTCTTGACGGAACATCGTCATCGGGAGTGTAGAACTCATAATAAGGGTAGTCGCTCATTCCGCCGATAAGCACACTCTTGCCGTTTTTGGTGAATTTTATGTATTCATTATCAAGCAATACAGCGCCTGTTGAATCTGTTTCGCTTTTAAAATCCGTTCCGAATTTGGCGGCATTGTCACGCTCATGGTTGCCGAGACAGCAGTATGTGGGTGCAATTTTTGAAAGCTTTTCAAGCACATCTTTCATCTTCGTTGTGTCGGGATCGCCACGGTTGACCATATCTCCGCAAACTGCGATAAAATCGGGATTTTGTTCCTTTACAAGCTCTGCAAGGTCTGCGTTCTTTTCTCCGTATTCCTTGTTGTGCAGATCCGTGATGACAACAAATTTCAGCTTTGCGTCGTTCTTAGTATTGTTTACACAGTAATTTGTGATTGCAATTGTGTTGTCACAGTAAACGCCCCATATTACGAGAGTCACAAACAGCACAAGTATTATTGCTCCGAGGATTATCGAAAATTTTTTCATTCAATTCACCGCTCATATTAAGTATGGTATTATTTTAGGCTCGTTTTGTGCGGTTGTCAACAAATGTGTGTCGAACAAGTCTGATTATTACTGTTCCTTGTGCTTTGATTGTCGGATTTTAAGTTGATTTAGGAATTGCTTTGTTTGACATTCCTTTTGCACTGTTGTATAATAAATCATAATTGTATTTATATGTTACTCGGGAAATTTACACAAAGTTAAACAGAAGAGGTATGGGTTATGAAGAAGATTAATTTGCGTAAGATGTTGCTGGCTCTCGCAGATGTGTTTATTATCGTTGTCAGCGGTATTCTTGCAAATTATATTCTCTTGCTTGTCGGCTACATAGGTGCTGCTTCAAGCAAAGGCTTGTTGAGCTATATTGTTATTGATCTTGTCATGTGTCTGTTTACGCTTTATATAAGCGGAACATATTCAAAATTGTGGCGATACTTTAACGCAAAGGATTATATTGTGTGCGGAACTGCCGTCTTTTCGGGGTTTACGCTCGGCTTTGTAATCTCGTTGTTTTTGCAGATTCCGCAGAGAAAGATTTTTTGTATAGTACATTTCGCAATAGCCCTTGTCGGAATTCTTGCATTCCGTTTTGTTTTCAGAAGGGCTTTTCTTGACCTTACCGAGGCAGGAAGGGCAGAGGGCGGAGAGCGCACCCTTATTGTGGGCGCAGGCAATGCCGGCAGAATGATTGTTCGTGAAATCCACAATGCGAAAGAGCAGGGTGATGTTAATAATCCTTCAAAAAGCATCATTCCGGTATGCTTTGTCGATGATGATTTGAAAAAGCTGAATCAGAAGATCGAAGGAATCCCCATTGTCGGAACCTGTCCCGAAATTGTTAAAATATGTGATGAATACCGCATAGACAATATTATTGTTGCAGTTCCGTCATGTGAGGAAGATGAGAAGAGGAAGATTCTTGACTACTGTTCCGCAACAGAGTGCAAAATCAAGATTATCCCCTATCTCGGTGAGCTTTTGTTTGATGACGGGCATACACAGCTTATTTCACAGGCAAAGGAAATCAAGATTGAGGATCTTCTCGGCAGAAAACCCATTGAGTTTGACCGAAAGGAGATTCATGACCTTATCAATGGAAAGATTTGTCTTGTTACAGGCGGCGGCGGTTCAATCGGCAGTGAGCTTGTAAGACAGATTGCAAAGAATGATCCGAAACAAATCATCATTGTTGATATCTATGAAAACAACGCATATGATATTCAGCAGGAGCTTGTGCTTGAATACGGCACAAAGCTTAACCTTGTAACGCTTATTTCATCGGTTCGTGATTACGACAAAATGGAGCTTATCTTCAAGACATATCGCCCCGAACTCGTATTCCACGCTGCCGCTCACAAGCATGTTCCGCTTATGGAAACCGTTCCCGAGGAGGCTGTAAAGAACAACATCTTCGGCACATTCAATGTTGCAACCCTTGCAGAAAAGTACAGGGCAAAGAAGTTTGTTATGATTTCAACCGACAAGGCTGTTAATCCGACAAATGTTATGGGCGCAACAAAGCGTGCGTGCGAGATGATTATTCAGTACAAGGCGCAGCACAGCACCGATACCGAATTTGTAACAACAAGATTCGGTAATGTTCTCGGCTCAAACGGCTCGGTTATTCCGCTGTTTCGCCGTGAGATTGAAAACGGTGCTCCCGTTACCGTAACACATCCCGATATTATCAGATATTTTATGACTATTCCCGAGGCTGTTTCGCTTGTTCTTGAGGCAGGTGCAATGGCAAAGGGCGGTGAGATTTTTGTTCTTGATATGGGTGCTCCCGTCAAGATTACAACCCTTGCCGAGAACCTTATCAGAATGTACGGTAAGGTTCCGTACAAAGATGTTCCGATTATTTTCACGGGACTTCGTCCGGGTGAAAAGCTTTTTGAGGAGCTTCTTATGGACGAAGAAGGTCTTAAGTCAACACAGAACAAGAAAATTTTCATAGGAAATCAAATTAAAATAGACGAAACAGATATGCTGTCAAAGCTTGAGGTTCTCAAAAAAACCGCAGAAAACAATGACAGTGAAAAGACAGTTGAACTTTTGGCAGAACTTGTACCTACTTTTTGCCACAAGGTCAATGATTAACCGAAAAGGAGAAATTTTATGTGCGGTATTGTAGGTTATGTAGGACCTAAGGATTGCAGTGAGGTGCTTGTTAATGCTCTCACAAAGCTTGAATACAGAGGCTATGACTCGGCAGGTATTGCGGTTTTTGATAACGGAGAAATCAAGACCGTAAAGACCAAGGGTAAGCTTCAGGACTTAAAGGATAAGCTTGCAGAGGTCGGCACTCCGAAAGGTCATGTCGGCATAGGTCACACCCGTTGGGCAACCCACGGCGAGCCTTCGGATGTAAACTCACATCCACACAGCGGTACAAGGGTTACAATCGTTCACAACGGTATTATTGAAAACTATATGGAGCTTAAAGACTTCCTCATCTCAAAGGGAAGAACTTTTTTAAGCGACACAGATACAGAGGTTGTTGCTCAGCTCCTCGACTATAAATACAACGGAAATCCTCTTGAAACAATTGACAGTGTAATGGCTGAGCTTAAGGGTTCGTTTGCACTCGGAATTATGTTCAAGGATTTCCCCGACAGAGTTTTTGCGGTTCGCCGTGAAAGTCCTCTTATCGTAGGCGTTGCAGAAGGCGAGTGCTTTATTGCGTCCGATGTTCCCGCAATTCTTCAGTACACAAGGGATTATTATCTTCTTGCCCATGATGAAATCGTAACACTTTCACCTGACGGTGTTTCGTTCGTTGACGAACACCTTGATCCGATTGAAAAGGAACTTCAGACAGCCGACTGGGATATGGAGGCTGCCGAAAAGGGCGGTTATCCGCACTTTATGATTAAGGAAATCAACGAACAGCCCGAGGCTATCAGAACAACTATTATGCCGAGAATCAAAGAGGGACTTCCGTTCCTTGAGGAGTGCGGCATCACAACGGAAACAATCAAGAATTTCAAAAATATCACAATCGTTGCCTGCGGTACTGCTATGCACGCAGGTATGGTCGGCAAGTATGTTATTGAGGATCTCGCAAGAGTTCCCGTAAATGTTGACATTGCGTCTGAGTTCCGTTACAGAAATCCGATTGTAGGCGAGGGCGACCTTGTAATCATCATTTCACAGTCGGGCGAAACAGCCGACAGCCTTGCCGCAATGCGTCTTGCAAAGCAGAAGGGTGCAAAAACTCTTGCAATCGTAAACGCAAAGGGCAGTTCAATTGCCCGTGAGGCGGATATGCTCATCTACACACTCGCAGGTCCCGAAATTTCCGTTCCGTCAACAAAGGCATACATCACACAGCTTTCCGTTATGTATCTCTTTGCCTTTGAGCTTGCTCTTGCAAAGGAAACAATCAGCACAGCCGAGTGCAAGCGACTTGTTTCGGCTCTTACAAAAATGCCTGAGGCAGTTCAGTATGTAATCGACAACTGCGAGGATATCTGCAAGTTCGTTGCCACAAAGCTTGTTGCAACCGACAGCTTGCTTTACATAGGCAGAGGTCTTGACTATGCCCTTTCCATGGAGGGTTCGCTCAAGCTCAAAGAGGTTTCGTACATTCACTCAGAAAGCTACGCCGCAGGCGAGTTGAAGCACGGCACAATTTCGCTTATTGACGAGGATGTTCCGGTTATCGCCGTTGCAACTCAGACAGGTATTATCCCCAAGACAATCAGCAATGTTGTTGAGGTTAAGTCAAGAGGTGCGAAGGTTATTCTTGTTTGTACAGATGCCTGTGCAAGAGAACTCAAGGACGGTGTTGCGGATTATGTTATCGAAATTCCGCATACAGACGAGCTTCTTATGCCGATTACAGCGGTTGTTCCGCTCCAGATTCTTGCTTATTACACATCAATCAACAGAGGTATTGATCCCGATAAGCCAAAGAACCTTGCTAAGTCGGTTACTGTAGAATAAACGGCGGTCTTGTATTCAATTGAAAATTGAAAATTGAAAATGTAAAATTATGGTCGGGAAGGCAGTTTGCAAAATGCAAATCATTGTCGCCCGACCATTTTTTATTTATATGAAAGTATATGCTTAATTGTAGGAGCGTCCAATGAACGCTCATACATAACTTACTTTTGTTTTCAAATTTCAGCGGTAAAAACCTTGTATTTTTTTGACAGATTATGTATAATTAATTAGATATACATTCTAAAAAGCAGTATTGATGAATCTAATTTAGTTTCGGGGGAATATACGGACATGATGAAAACTGTTTTTAAAAGAGCTGTAACGCTTGCAATTTGTGCCGTAACGGTATTTTGCGGTATTTTTGCCTGTTCAGGCGCAACAAAAGATTACGAGATTCCGCAGATTGACGATATGACGCTTTCAATGCCTGACGGTATGAGCGCTGTTACAAGGGACAGTAAAAGCACAGATAAATATTTTTCTGTTTTCGGTCTTGATTATGACACAACAATGAAAACCTTTCAGAACGGAAATATCTATCTTCAGGGTATGGATAATATGTCGTCGGTAATTCTGACCGTGACAATGACAAAAAATGAGAGCAGCGAGAATGTCGGCAACTATGCTCAGCTTTCTTCAAGCGAGCTTGCAAATATACGCAACAATTTTCTTAATTCCGACGAGTATCGGAGCTGTACTCCCGACCAAAAAGAAAAAGCTGTGTGGCTTGTGTTTGACGCAACTGCTCAGAGCAGTAAGGGCGATGTGAAAACCTTTGTTGCCAACACGGTTTATGACGGTATGAACATTAATATCACAATGCAGAGAACAGAGGGTGATGTTACAACCGTTGACTACGATACTTTTTCCAAAATTGTATCTTCGGTAAAATTCAGCGACCTGCCGTTTTCAAAGGGATTTATTCCGTACATAATCATCGGCGGCGGTGTTGTTATCCTTATTTTGATTGTTCTCATCATAATTTTTGCCGTGAGAATCAGAAAGCATAAAAAGGCTAAGAAGAATAACGCTATTCTTGAGGAGCTTGCAGTTAAGTATAAACTCGGTGAAAAGGGTACGGACTACGACATTGACAATTTTGACGACTCTCCCGAAAAGCCCGATAAACGCTCAAAGAAAAAGCAGAGATATGCGGAAGAAGTTGAGGAAGAACCGGCTTTGCCCGGCAGAAGATATGCTCCCGAGCCGATAATCGAAAATATGGAAGAACCGGAAGAAATTACAAGTGAGTATTCAAACTTTGGTTATGATACGGATGACGCCAAGGAAAAAGAAATTGACGAGATAATCAACTCCGCAAAGGCTTACAAGAGTGAGCTTGAGCGTGAAGCATATAAAAACAACTACGGTTACGAGGAAAACAGCACGGAGGACGAAAAAAAAAAGGAGCCTATCGCAGCAGATACCTCAGAGACTGAACCCGAAAAAATTGACGAAAACGAAAAAGATAACGCAGAAACACCTGAAAAACACGAGGACATAAGCTCTTCGTCAGGTCCTACACTCGTTATCCCCGAACCCGAACACGATCTTTTTGAAACAAGCGAGCCTGACGATATCGACCGTGAGGACGATGCCGATGTTGAAGAAACCGAGGAGGTTTCCGAACAAAAGCATCCGCTTGAAAAAAAGGTTGACAAGTACGCAAACATCATTTTCGGCAGTGACGATCCCGAGGAGAAAACCGGGGAAGAGGTTGATGACGAGGAGCTTGTAAGGGCAAAGGCTAAGAAAAACAAGTTTGACAGCGGTTATGACTTTTTTGACGAAGCTCCCAAAAAGTCAATGGGGGTTATCAAAAGCTCAGACCTCAGAGATGCCGAGGATTTTGATGTTATCGGCGAGGTTGAAAGAAAAGCAGAAACCGTAAAGCAGAACGCTCTTGAAAAAGAGAATAATAAAGAAACCGAGGGTGAACCGAATGATAAACGGTCAACGGAAGAGGTTCTTGCCAATGTAGGCAAAAACATCGGTAACGCTCTCAAGGGCTTTGCAGGCGGAGTTAAGAATTTTGGCATTCACTGCGGATATTTCTGCAAGAATGTTTCAATAATGATAAAGCGTAAGCGTGCAATTGCCAAACGCAAAAAGGCAGAGGAAGAGAGAAGAGAGAGAGAAAGACAAAAGGCAGAGCGTGCAAGAATGCGTGCCGAAAGAGGCGAAAGTGACGGACTTGTTCAGGTTCACAGCAGAACCGACCGCCGCCCACAGCAGAATCACCGCCCTGCAAACAGAAACAAGAGAAGATAATTTCTTTTCTTAACGGAGGAAAAACATGGAAATGCTAATTAAAAACGCAGTGGTTGTTTCCCCTGCCGACAAGCTTAACGAAAAAACAGATATTCTCATAAAGGACGGTGTGATTGCCGAAATCGGCAGCGGCATTACATCAGACGGGGAGATTATTGACGCAGACGGTCTTTGTGCCGTTCCGGGATTTGTTGATATGCATGTGCATCTTCGTGATCCCGGTCAGACTCACAAAGAGGATATTATCACGGGATGCAAGGCGGCTGCCGCAGGCGGTGTTACAAGCCTGCTTGCAATGCCTAACACCAACCCGACAACCGACAGCCCCGAAATTGTAAAGTATATTCTTGACAAGGCTAAAGACGCCGACAGCCGTGTTTATGTTGCGGCAAGCGTTACCAAGGGGCTTAAAAGCGAAGAACCCACAGACATTGACGCTGTGAAAAGTGCAGGTGCAATTGCACTTACCGATGACGGCAGACCTGTTGAAAACACAAAGTATTTGAGTGACGCAATGAAAAAAGCTCCAAAGCTCGGCATGACAATTGTCGCACATTGCGAGGACTTGTTTCTTGCCGACGGCGGTAAAATTAACGAGGGCGAGGTTTCTGAAAAGCTCGGAGTCAAGGGAATCCCTGCCGGTGCCGAGGACTGCGGAACTGCAAGAGAAATTGCACTTGCCGCCGCTCTTAACGAGCCTATTCATATCTGCCATGTCAGCACCAAAACAAGCGTTGCACTTATCCGTGATGCCAAAAGGAGAGGTGTTAAGGTGACCGCCGAAACCGCTCCGCATTATGTTTCGCTCACGGACAGGGAGCTTTTAAGAGGTGACGCTGATTACAGAATGAATCCGCCTCTCAGAACTCAGGCTGATGTTGACGAGATTATCAACGGGCTTTGTGACGGCACGCTTGATGCCATAGCAACCGACCACGCACCGCACACACCCGAGGAAAAGGCTGATTTTGTAAAAGCCCCCAACGGTTCAATCGGCATGGAAACTTCGTTTGCGGTCTGCAACACATACCTGGTTAAGACAGGCAAAATGACGCTTTCACAGCTTGTTGAGAAGATGAGCGTTAATCCTGCAAGGATTTTGAAAATCAACGCAGGCACTCTTTCAGTCGGTGCAAATGCCGATGTTGTTCTTATAAATCCCGATGAAGAATGGACAGTTGATGCTGGTAAACTTCACGGCAAAAGCAAAAACACCCCGTTCAAGGGCAGAACCCTCACAGGTAAGGTCAAAAAGACAATCCTCGGCGGTAAAATTGTATTTTCAGATTAAATTTTATGTGCGAATAATGTAGCGGCGAACACGGTTTGCAGCTACAAATGAATACGCAACACTGACGATATCAAATAATTTTTTATAAACATAAATTCACATCAAGCGGGCGGATGATATCCGCCCCTACAAAATAAATTTAATATAAACTTTAACATAAAGGAGTAAAATTATGGCACAGAAGGGTGACCTCCTGTCGGTAAGACAGGATATCAGAGTAGTAGACGCAACAATCCGTGACGGCGGTCTTTGTAACGATTTCAGATTTGACGACAAATTTATCAAGGCTCTTTACAATGCAAATGTTAAAGCCGGTGTTGATTATATGGAATTCGGCTACAAGGCTTCAAAGGAAATCTTTAACGAAGAAGATTTCGGTAAGTGGAAATTCTGTAACGATGCAGATATCAGAAAAATTGTAGGCGACAACAAGACTTCACTTAAAATCGCTGTTATGGCTGATGTCGGCAGAACAGATTTTAAGAAGGATATTATCGCAAAGAAGGACAGTCCGATTGACCTCATCCGAATTGCAACATACATCAACGCAATTCCTGCGGCTGTTGAAATGATTGAGGACGCCGCAAAGAAGGGCTACGAAACAACAATCAATATTATGGCTGTTTCAAAGGCAAGAACCGAGGATATTACAGCGGCCCTTGAAACTCTCGGCAAAACTCCCGTAAACGCTTTCTACATTGTTGACAGCTACGGCGCACTCTATCCCGAGGAGTCAAGAAGACTTGCAGACCTTTACTGCTCAATTGCCGACAAGTACGGCAAGTCAGTTGGTATTCACGCTCACAACAACCAGCAGCTTGCTTTTGCCAACACAATTGAGGCTATGACTCAGGGCGTCAGCTACCTTGACGCAACCGTTGACGGCATGGGCAGAGGCGCAGGCAACTGTGCGCTTGAACTTCTTCTCGGTTTCCTCAAGAACCCGAAGTATCAGGTTGCTCCTATTCTCAAAATCATTGAGGAGTACACCCACAAGTTTAAGGCTGAGGGCGTTAAGTGGGGTTACGATATTCCGTACCTTCTCACAGGTCAGTACAACACACATCCCCGTCCTGCAATTCAGTTCGTAAAAGAGGACAGACAGGATTATTACAAGTTCTCAAATGAACTTTATGATATTATCAACAGCTAATTAAATTTGTAGCGGCGTTCATTGAACGCCAATCGAACCGATTGCAAAATCGGTTCGACCATACAAACGATTTGAATTAAAGTAATTAACCACGATATAACAATACATTTGTTGTTTATTCGTTTTGGTTTCACAACCAAAACGATTGGCGGTCATTGACCGCCGCTACGGTTAAGCAATGACATTGTTTAAATCAAAATATGAACGAACAAATTGTTTTTACATTACAAAAAATGAGGAGAATCACTATGGCATTTGACAGACTTATCGAAAATATTGTAAAAATGCAGAATCCTACGGTTGCAGGTCTTGACCCTAAGCTTGACTATGTTCCCGAATCAATCAAAACAAAATGCTTTGAAAAGTATGGCAAGACGCTTGAGGGTGCGGCTGCTGCACTTTTTGAATTCAACAAGGCGCTTATTGACGCACTTTATGATATTGTTCCTGCCGTAAAGCCACAGGCTGCATATTATGAAATGTACGGCTGGCAGGGTGTTAAGGCTCTTTGCGACACAATCGCTTATGCAAAGTCAAAGGGTATGTTCGTTATCACAGACGGCAAGCGTAACGATATCGGCACAACTATGGAGGCATATGCTACGGCACACCTCGGTCATACAGATGTTGCAGGCGAAAGTATTGACGCATTCGGTGCAGACGCGCTCACGGTAAACGGCTACCTCGGAACAGACGGTATCAAGCCGCTTGCAAAAATTTGCGATTCGGACGACAAGGGCATTTTTGTTCTTGTAAAAACTTCAAACCCAAGCTCGGGCGAGCTTCAGGATATGAAGCTTGAAACAAACGAGAGCGTTTATGAGCATATGGGCAAGATGTGCGAAGGCTGGGGCGAAGACCTTATGGGTAAGCACGGCTATTCGGCAGTAGGCGCAGTTGTGGGTGCAACATATCCCGAACAGCTCGGTGAAATGAGAGCAAAACTTCCGCACACATTCTTCCTTGTTCCCGGTTACGGTGCTCAGGGCGGCGGTGCCGATGATGTTAAAAACGCATTTGACGAAAACGGTCTTGGTGCAATCATCAACTCAAGCCGCGGCATTATGTGTGCATGGAAAAAGCAGGGACTTACAGAAGATGACTTTGCCGTTGCCGCTCGTAAAGAGGCTGAGCGTATGAGAGATGAAATCGTTGGTTGTATCGGCAAAATTAAGCTTGGCTGATTCATTTGCACAATAGAATCACGAAATTTTTCGTTTTTTATGCTTTAGTGCTATGAATTTATTGACTTTAGCGTGCTAAAAGCGTATAATTTAAGTGTATTTATTTTTACAACTATATTTTTAAATTTTCTTTAAAAAGGGAGATATCAGAAATGGCAAGAGTATATAATTTTTCGGCAGGTCCTTCAATGCTGCCTGAGTCTGTGCTTAAAAAAGCAGCGGCAGAAATGCTCGATTATGAGGGCAGCGGTCAGAGCGTTATGGAAATGTCACACCGCTCAAAAATTTACGGTACAATCATCGAGGGTGCCGAGGCTCTTTTGAGAGAGGTTATGAACATTCCCGACAACTATAAGGTTCTTTTCCTTCAGGGCGGTGCATCAACACAGTTTGCGGCTATCCCTATGAACCTTATGACAAAGAGCGGCAAGGCTGATTATGTTATCACAGGTCAGTGGGCTAAAAAAGCTCATGCAGAGGCTGCCCGTTACGGTCAGGCTAATGTTGTTGCTTCATCGGCTGACAAGACCTTCACATACATTCCAAAGCTTGATCCTTCAACATTCACAAAGGACGCTGACTATTTCTACATTTGCATGAACAACACAATTTACGGTACTGTTTATCACGAGCTTCCCGACACAGGTGATGTTCCGCTCGTTGCAGATATTTCTTCCTGTATTCTTTCAAGACCGATTGATGTTTCAAAATTCGGCGTTCTCTATGCAGGCGCACAGAAGAACATGGCTCCGGCAGGTCTTACGGTTGTTATCGTTCGTGAGGATCTTATCGGCAACGCTATGGATATCACTCCTACAATGCTTAACTGGAAAACTCACGCTGACAACGGTTCAATGTTCAACACACCGCCTTGCTACACAATCTACATTGCAAAGCTTGTTCTTGAGTGGATTAAGAACGAGGTTGGCGGCCTTGACAAGATGTATGAAATCAACAAGAAGAAGGCTGACCTTCTCTACGGTTTCCTCGATTCTTCAGAGCTTTTCAAGGGTACTGTTGTTCCCGAGGATCGTTCGCTTATGAATGTTCCGTTCGTTACAGGTGACGCTGACCTTGACGCTAAATTCGTTAAAGAGGCTACTGAAAACGGTCTTGTTAATATCAAGGGTCACCGCACAGTCGGTGGTATGAGAGCTTCAATCTACAACGCTATGCCTTATGAGGGCGTTGAAAAACTCGTTGAGTTTATGAAGAAGTTCGAGGCTGAAAACAAGTAATTATTGAATATTATGATATAACGGGCGAACGCTGTTCGCCTGTTATTGTAAATTCTTAAAATAAAAAATTAAAAAGGATTGATTTTGATGTATAACATTCTTACATTAAACAAAATCGCCGCTATCGGCACAAGCCGTCTCGGTGATAACTATAAATACGGTGACGATGTTCAGAACCCTGACGCAGTTCTTGTAAGAAGTGCCGCAATGCACGATATGGAATTTGCCGACAACCTTCTTGCAATTGCAAGAGCAGGCGCAGGCACAAACAACATTCCGAAGGATAAGTGCAGTGAGCAGGGCATTGTTGTTTTCAATACCCCGGGCGCTAACGCAAACGCTGTTAAGGAGCTTGTTATCGCAGGACTTCTTATTTCAAACCGTAAGGTTATTGAGGGTTATGAATGGGCAAAGACTCTCAAGGGCAACGGTGCAGCTGTCGGTAAGATGGTTGAAAAGGGCAAAAGCCAGTTTGTCGGTCCTGAAATCAAGGGCAAGACACTCGGTGTTATCGGTCTTGGAGCAATCGGTATTCTTGTTGCAAATGCCGCTGTTGCTCTCGGTATGAATGTAATCGGCTTTGACCCGTTTATGTCTGTAGGCAACGCTCTCAAGCTTGCTCCTACAGTTAAGCTCCTGAAGAGCGCAGAAGATGTTATGGTAAATTGCGACTACCTCACAATTCATGTTCCGCTTACTGATGACACAAGAGATATGGTTGATGCCGATATGATTGCCAAGATGAAAGACGGTGTTCGTATTCTCAACTTCAGCCGTGACGGTCTTGTTAATTCAACAGCAGTTCTTGAGGCTGTTAAGAGCGGCAAGGTTGCCAAGTATGTTACAGACTTCGGAACAGACGATATCCTCGGTGAAGAGAATATTATCTGCCTCCCACACCTCGGTGCATCAACTCCCGAAAGTGAAGAAAATTGTGCTGTTATGGCTTGTGATCAGGTTAAGGAGTACCTCGAGAACGGTAACATCATCAACTCCGTAAACTATCCTGCAATTTCACTTGCAAGAACAAATGCTGACGATACCCGTTTCTGCGTTGCTCACAAGAATGTTCCCGAGCTTCTCAAGAAGGTTCTCACACAGATCAGCGGCAATGTTGAAAATATGCTTTCAAAGAGCCGTGGCGAATATGCTTACACAATTATTGATGTTGCAGGCGCCGGTGCAGATGACCTTGCAAAAATCGCAGCAGTTGACGGCGTAATCAGAGTTCGTGCAATCTGATTTCGATTTTAATTGAACTTTAATTGTTGTAAAAAATTATCCGAGCATTGTTTTGATGCTCGGATTTTTTGCGTTTATTTGTACAAATGGTTACAATGCTACACTCGGGCATGATATGTTTTTGATATCACAAACTGTCTGCACGAACGGGGTGCGGTGGTACACCGACCAGATGGTATTTTTTTGCATTGGCAATTATAAATGTTACGGAAATTGCAACGGCACACAATTCTGCAACGGGCAATGCCGACCATACACCGTTTATGCCTATAAACATCGGCAAAATCAGCATTGCGGCACACTCGAAAACAAGCGTTCTTGCAACTGAAATCACGGCTGAAATCTTGCCGTTGTTGAGTGCGGTGAAAAGTCCCGATGCGAAAATATTCATTCCGCACAACAGATAATTTATTGCAAAAATTCTGAATCCGCTGAGTGCAATCTGCTGGATTTTTTCGTCGCCTGCCGAGAAAATTCCGACAAGCGGTTCCGCAAAAAATTCAGATGCCGTAATCATTGCAACCGAAATTATCAGCGTGATTTTTATGCATAATTTGAACAGCTTTTGCAGTTTTTCGTGATTTTGTGCGCCGTAGTTAAAGCTGATGACGGGTGAAACTCCCGAAGTGAATCCAAACGAAACCGCTGTGAAAATAAAGTGAATGTACAAAATAGCACTTATAGCCGCAACGCCTTTTGCACCTGCAAAGTGCATCATCTGAATGTTGAACAGCGCTGTTGTAACGGCTGTTGAAAGATTTGTTACAGCCTCGGACGAGCCGTTTGCCATAGCAAAGAGTATTTCACTGACCTTGAATTCAGGCTTGCCAAAGTGCAGAGTCTGCTTTTTGTTGAAAAAGAGCAAAAGCGGAATTGCACCCACAGCCATTCCGATGATTGTGCCGAGTCCTGCGCCGATTATTCCAAAATCCCACACTGCCATAAAAAGAATGTCAAGCACAATGTTTGTGCAACCCGACAGTATCGAGAAAACAAGCATGATATGTGGCTTGTCCGCTGTTACAAGGTACGATTGGTTGAGCATCTGCCAGCACATTACAAAGCCGTACGGAATCATAACGCTGCCGTAGTCAATACAGTAGGGGAGAATTTTTTCGTTTGAGCCGAACATCATGTACATAGGTTCGGCAAAAATCGTGAACAGCACAGCAATGATAACAGAAATGACCGTTGCCGTGATTGCAACACCGGACATAAGTCGGTTTGCTTCCTCCTGTTTGCCTTCTCCCATTTTCTTTGCGATTATGGCATTTGAGCCTGTTGAAAACATTAAGCCCACAGCCATAAATACGAGCGTGAACGGATATACAATATTGATTGCGGACAATGCGTCACTTCCGACACAGTTCGCAACAACGATTCCGTCAACAACCGTGTAAAGTGACATAAAAACCATCATAAGAACGGTTGGCAGAGTGAACTTCAGAATCGTTTTTGCTTTGATAGGTTTTGCGTAAATTGATGTTGCCATAAAACTTCCTTACCCTCAAATTTATATTTTTCACAGACCATTTAAACAATTGTATCATAACTTTGTCGCAATTACAACCGATTTGTCTTTTTTTGTAAAATATGCTATTATATACAGACTTAAAAGCGAAAAAAGGGGCGGTTTTATGTTTAAGGGCGCAGTTTTTGATATGGACGGGCTTATGATTGACAGCGAAAGGCTTGTTTATTCAATCTGGCAGGAAATGCTTGATGAGGACGGCAAAGAGTTTAATCTCGACATTTTCAAAAAGACAATCGGACTTCGCCGTGAGGATTCCTGCGAATATTACAAGTCGGTTTACGGCGATGATTTTGACTATTCTGCTTACAAGGCGGAGTCGAGAATCCGCTATTTTAAGCGTATCGAAAAGAACGGTGTGCCTGTAAAAAAGGGCTTGTATGAAATTTTTGATTATTTAAAATCAGTCGGTTGTAAAATTTCGCTTGCAACTTCAACCTCGTCACAAACGGCTTTGAAGATTATGAAGAAAATCAATCTCTATGATAAATTTGACGCATTCGTGTGCGGCGATGATGTTAAAAACGGCAAGCCCGATCCCGAGGTTTTTTTGATTGCCGCAAAGAAGCTCGGACTTGAGCCGGTGGACTGTGTTGCGTTTGAGGACAGCATTAACGGCATAAAATCTGCACATGCCGCAGGTATGACCACAGTTATGGTTCCCGATTTGCTCGAACCCACAGACGAAATTAAACCGATGATTGATTTTTTGTGTACGGATTTAAGCGAAGCGATAAAGCATTTGTAAATTAAAAATTACGGCGAGCCGCCGTTCCCAATTCGTGCAAATTTAAATACACAATTTATGTTATATCAAAACATATATGTATGGACATAATATTTCATCAAGGCGGGCGTCCAATGAACGCCCCTACAGAGAAAATTACAAATAATTACAAATGGTTACAATTTACAAAAATACAATTGAGCAGGGCTGATTATTATACACATTTTCCACATAGTTTTCAACAATTGTTGAAAAAGAACGGCAATGCCTGTTGAGCGTTGCCGTGGTTACTGCGGAAAAGGGTAAAATTAAAAATAATCATTGAATAACAGCACGATAATATGTTATACTTTGGTAAACAACAATTTTTACGGAGGACAAAATGAAGAAAATTATAAATAAAAAGTCACTCAAGGGTACGCTTGCTGTTATGTTGTGTGCCGTTATGGCGTTTTCTGTCTGTGCCTGTGACTTTGACTCTGACACAGAACCAACCAAAACGGATGCACAAATTCAGTTTGATAAATATTGTGACGATTTGTTTTCGGAAGAACTTGAGGATGACGCTCTTACCGCACATTTTGACATTTCAAATCCGTCGGACTACGGTCTGAAATATGACGAGGATGACTATACCCTCGGTCATGTGTCCGATGAAGATACAAAAGAATCCTTTGATGAACTGAAAGAGGCAAAAACGGATTTGGAAGAGTTTGACCGTTCGGGACTTACTTCTTCTCAAAAGCAGACATATGACACCCTTGAAAGCTACTTTGAAATTCAGCTTTCATATGAGGGTACAACAGAATTGCAGAGTATATTTGCACCGCAGTCGGGAATTGTTGCAAACCTATTTACCACCCTGTCCGAGTTTACTTTCTATGAAAAGAATGATACCGACCTTTACCTTGCTGTTTTGAAGGACACAAAACGCTATATGGACGAGTGCATTGAGTTCACAAGGAAACAGGCTGATGACGGTTATTTTATGGCTGAAGATATTGCACAGCAGTCAATTGACGAGTGCGAAAAGCATATTAAGAATGACAAGTCCGTGCTTGTTGACGAGTTTGAGTCGAGAATAAAGTCACTCGGTCTTAGCGATTCCGAGAAAAAGACTGTTGTCGAAACCAATAAAAAGTATTTTGAAGAATACTACATTCCTGCTTTGAAATCAGCAAATTCAGCACTTGAAAGTCTAAAAAAATCAGGCAAAAACGAAGAAGGTCTTTGCGGTTACGGCAAAATCGGCAAAAAGTATTATTCGGCAATTGTCAAAGACAAAACAAGCAGCAGTATGACTCCCGAGGAGCTTAAGTCATACCTTACAAACAGCTTTACAAAGGTTGGAATGAGCATGAGCAATGTTTCGCAGGATGACTTGAGCAAATTTCAGGACTACAAACCCGACTTTAAGGACGCCGATGAGGTGCTTGAATTTTTGATTGAGAATATCGAGGAGGACTTTCCGACTCCCGTTACAACCTCTTACACGGCAGATTATATGAGCGATTCCGCAAAGAGCGACAATGTGGGAGCGTACTATGTTCAGGGACGAATTGACGATACAAGCGTTAATATTATCAAGATAAATCCCGATTTTGCAAATAAGGGTATGACTCAGATGTACACAACCCTTGCCCATGAAGGCTATCCGGGTCATCTTTATCAGTTTACCGCATCAAATGCAAACAAGGATATCCCGAATGTACGCAAGATTTTAAGCTTTATCGGCGCAACCGAGGGCTGGGCGCAGTATGCTTCAAAATGTACGCTTGATTACCTTGATACAAGCGAGGGCATTAAGAAGCTTATCTACGCAAATGATATTCTCGGCTATATTCTCTATTCCATGGTCGATGTCGGCGTGAACTACAACGGCTGGGATTACGATAAAGTCAAGGAGTATATGTCAACGGCACTCGGTTCGGCTGACGATGAGAGCGTTACAGCCGCAACAAAAGAGGCGTATGACCTTGCCCGTTCAAATCCGGGTTACTTTCTCCCCTATACCGTAGGCTACCTCAAGATGATTGATATGCGTGAAACAGCCGAAAGCGAGCTTGGCTCAAGCTTTGACGCAAAGGAATATCACACATTTATTATGAATCTCGGAATCACAAGCATTGATGTCTACGAAAAAGCCCTTGATATGTGGCTTGAAAGCAAGAAGTAATTTATTTTATAATCATACAAAAAAGCAAAATCCGAAACCTATCTCAAAGGGTTTCGGATTTTGTTTAGTCTGTTAAATATTAAAAATGTCAATTTAAAATCGACTCTTTTGGCAATTTATCAGGGAATTTAATTTTGAAAATTGTTTTTACGAGCAAGAATGTTATATAAACATAAAGTGCGGTGTAGATGATTGCCGTAAATTTAAGGCTAATAAGCTCGTAGGAGAACAGATAGTAACAATAGCCTCTCAGGCTTATAAGCGTTGACACAATCGGAATCCACAAATGTTTTGCACTTACCGCCGCATAGACAATTAAAATAATGTCAAGCAGATAACCGTAGCGTTCGTGCATTGACGAAAGGAACATGATACAGGTGAACACAGTCCACGCTGTTGTCAGAAGAAAAGTTTCAAGGTTTTTCAAATCAACCTTTTTATAGATGATAATGCACATCATAATTCCGAGTACGGCAATTGTCAGAAAGACCGAAAACTGCTTTAACAGATAATAATATGTCATATCGTTTCCGTCACATATGAGTGCGTAAAAGTTCGGACAGTTCATCTGAATAAGCTTTCCGTAGTCGGTCTGTTCCGCATATATTGTGATAATATCGATAAACGGTCTGCCCATAATAATTGCAGGCAGGCACATTATCACATCAAGTGCAGGGATTATAAAGAAATGCAGAATTGAAATTTTCTTTGTCGAAATCAGGTAATAAAGCAGAACGGGAATGATGAATACGGTCTGCAGCTTGAACGCAAACGCAATGCCGATGAACACAAACGATACAATCGGCTTGTCTTTGTGCAAAAACAGGATTGCAAGGATTATAAACGAGGTGTAAATTGAATCGCACTGCGCCCAAAACGATGAGTTAAAAATAACGGTTGCCGAAAGAAGTACGGCTGAGTAGGTGAGTATCGCTTTGAGCCGTCGGTTATTCTTTGCAAACGAATAAACAAGCATTGCTGTTGAAATTGCAAGTACAAAATCGAATATTATTGATACGATTTTGTAGGCATACAGCGACTTTAACGGCAACAGAGTCATAAGGTAAATTATAATCTGATACGGTATGTTGTAGTTGCCGACCTGCATTGCAAGCCCGTTAAAATCATTCAGCCTGATTATGCTCCACCAGGGATTTAAAAAGCTGTTGAAATCATCGCTTTTAAAATCCATTCCGCAGGCTCTGAGGAAAATTGCAATAATCGTTACCGCAACGAGTAAAAATAAAAGAATGTGTTTTTTTATAAAGTCAATGACTTTGCTTTCTGCTTTTGTCATAGAGAAAACTCCTGTTCGGGTTTAAATAAAACCGATTTTCTTCATAACCTTGCCCATTGTGCGGCTGCTGATTTTAAGGGCAATTTCATCGGCTTTTCTGTAACAACTTTCAAGATATGCCTTGTCTGCCACAAGCTTTTCGTAGCGTTCACGAATCGGACGAAGTTCTTCAACAACTGCCTCGCCTACAGCTGTCTTGAAGTCGCCGTAGCCCTTGCCGTCAAAATCCCTTTCAATCTGTTCATATGAAAGACCTGTAACTGCGCTGTAAATTGCCATAAGGTTATTTACACCGTCTTTGCCCTCCGCATAGCGAACCTTTGCCTCGCTGTCCGTAACGGCTCTCTTGAATTTCTTCATTATAACCTCGGGTGCATCAAGAAGATGTACACAGCCGTTGACATTTTCATCGGACTTGCTCATCTTTCTTGTCGGGTCCTGAAGGCTCATAACCCTTGCACCGTTCTTCGGGATGAAACCGTCCGGAATCTTGAACACATTGCCGTAAATACCGTTAAAACGCTCTGCAATGTTTCTTGTAATTTCAATGTGCTGTTTCTGGTCTGCACCGACAGGCACTTTGTCAGCCTGATAGAGAAGAATGTCGGCAGCCATGAGTACGGGATATGTGAAAAGACCCGCGTTGATGTTGTCGGCGTGCTTTGCAGACTTGTCCTTGAACTGCGTCATTCTTGAAAGCTCGCCGAACTGTGTGTAACAGCTGAGCGCCCACGCAAGCTCTGCGTGAGTGTGAACATGACTCTGAATGAAGAAAAGGCTTTTTTCAACATCAATACCGCAAGCCATAATTGAAGCATAAGCATCAATTATATTCTTACGCATAACGGCAGGAGTCTGTCTTACCGTGATTGTGTGCAAATCTGCAAGAGCGTAAATGCAGTTGTATTCGTTCTGCATTGTAACCCAATTGCGAACCGCACCGAGATAATTTCCGAGTGTAATTGTTCCGCTGGGCTGTATTGCGCTGAATACAACCTCTTTTTTTGTCTGATTTTCCATTATTTCCCTCCGTGATTAAAGACTGTTTGCATACTCGCCGAGGATTTTGATTCCTCTTTCAAGCTGTTCGTCAGTCGGTGTTGAAAAGTTTATTCTGAAGCTGTGACAGGTTTCGTTTTCGTCAGTTAAAAATGCGTTGCCCGGAACTACGCAAACCTTTTTGAGAACGAGTTCTTTGCAGAAATTCGGCATATCAATATCCTCGGGCAGGTCACACCAAATGAAAAGACCGCCGTCAATTTTATGATATGTGATTTTCGGTGCGCAGTATTTGTCAAGAAGTTCCATGCAGAAGTTCGCTTTCTTTGTGTAGATTTTACGAAGCTTTGCAAGGTGAGCGTTGAAGTCATACTTTGTGATAAATTCATCGCATACATATTGTGACCAGATGTTTGTATGTACATCGTTGCCCTGTTTGCACACAACAAGCTTTTGAAAAATCGGCTTTGGTGCAATTGTGTAAGCAACACGCATACCCGGTGAAATTACCTTTGAGAATGAACCGGCATAGATTACAATTCCGTCCGTATCAAAGCTTTTTATGTTCGGAACATATTCACCGCTGTAACGCAGGTCGCCGTACGGGTTGTCCTCAATGATGAGAACACCGTATTTTTTGGCAAGCTCATAAACCTTCTTACGCTTTTCAAGGCTCATTGTAACACCCGAAGGATTTTGAAAATTCGGAATTGTGTAAATAAGCTTTGCGTTCGGATTGGCTTTTAAAGCCTCTTCAAGCTTTTCTGTGCTCATACCGTCAGGCTCAACGGGAACACCTGCAAGCTTTGCGTTGTAGCTTCTGAATGTGTTGAGCGAGCCGATGAATGACGGTGCCTCGCAGATTACAACATCGCCCTCGTTTACAAGAGCCTTTGAGCATAAATCCATAATCTGCTGTGCGCCTGTTGTGATGAGAATGTCGTCATTGTCAGAGCCTGTGTTATGCTCCTTTTTCATATATTCCGTAAGGTGCTTTCTCAGCGGAGTGTAACCCTCCGAAACACTGTACTGTAAAACCGAAATCGGATCTTCTGCAAAAACCTTTGCTGAGATTTCCGCAATCTCCTTTGAGGGAAATGCATCGGGCGACGGGTTTCCTGCCGAAAGCGACACAACGCTCGGATCGGCGGCATATTTGAAAATTTCTCTGATGGCACTCGGCTTCAGGCTTGAAACCCTGTCGGAAAACCTGTATTCCATAAAAATATCTCCTTTTAAGATGATAAGGATTTTTTAAAATTCCATACCCTGTAATTCTATCACGAATTGCATATATGTTCAAGAAATTTGACTGTTTTTACTGCGATTTTATTCAAAAAATGTGTAATTTATTATTTTGCGTTTGTAAATGTTAATTCACGGAAATTGTATTTTTTGTGCTTTTTGTATTGTTTTTGATGAGTTTCTGTTGTATAATCTAAATGATAATGTCCTTACGGTCAGAGCAAGGCTTGCTTTGATTCAAACAGGAGTACACTGCGAGTAATTAATACACTTATATAATTCATTGAATTCAAATTGAATTTAAAATTCTTCGGTTTGGGAGAGTAACACTATGAGCAGAAGAAACGATTACGATTATTTTGATCTTGATAATTTCGATGACAGCATTGATTCCCGTGAATATCGTCGCAGACAGCAACAGCGCCGTCCTGCAAGCTATGCCGCAAGACCGTCATCACAGCGTCCCGTCAGAAGACCTGTAAAAAGAAGAAACAAAAGAAGAACCAGAAACAGAATTATTATCGTTGCGAGCGCATTGATAATTCTGTTTGTTATTATTTTTATTATAACTTCAATTTTTAAGGGTTGTTCAAAGGAAGATGCCCTTGCAGGCGTTCCCACGGGAACAGTGGGCACAACGGCATCTCCCGACGAAACCGCAAAATCTCCGACTGCTAACAAAGCAGACGAGCTTTCTCCTACATACTTTATGACACCGAGCATAAAGGACGACAATAAAAACGGTACTCTTTCATACAGCATTTATGTGTGGAACAAAACAGGCTACGAATTGTTCAGCAGTGATGACGCAAGAGCGCAGAACTATGCTCGGACAATCAACGGCTTTGCAGACAAGTTCGGCAGTTCCGTAAAGGTTTATGATATGATTGTTCCTAACCATACCGAAATGGGACTTCCGCAAAGACTCAAAGACAGCGACGCTCCGTCAACCTCACAGGCTGACAACATCAAGGCAGCTTATGCGGCTCTTTCCGATAAGGTAACTCCGATTAACTGCTACAACCGTCTTGCGGAACATAATACAGATTACATCTACTTTAAGAGCGACCACCATTGGACAGGCCTCGGCGCTTACTATGCTTACACGGCATTTGCCGATACAAAAGATTTGCCCGTTCTTTCGCTTGATGATTGCAAGGAACAGAAGATTGACGGCTTTACAGGCTCGTTTACCAACTCGGCAGACGGTCTTGACAGCGATACGGTAAGTTATTGGAAGTTCCCTTATAATGTAAAAATGGATATCACACAGGGAGACGGTTCTTCCGCAAGCTACGACAGTCCCTACTATGAAGCCGCAGAGGGCGGTTCAAACACCTACGGTGTGTTTATTATGGGTGATAATGCTCTCACGGTTCTGAAATCAGCTTCGGAAAATGCGGCGGCAGGCAAGAAGATTGCCGTTGTAAAGGAAAGCTACGGCAACGCTTTTGTTCCGTATCTCACCAATAACTACGAAGAAGTTCATGTTATCGATTTTAGATATTTCAAACAGAATCTTGTTGATTACTGCAAAACCAACGGAATTGACGAGGTGCTTTTTATAAACGGTGTAATGAGTGCCAACACTCAGGTTCAGCTTGACAGTATGAGCGGACTTTTTAACTGATATCATATCGGGTAAATTCTTGTAAGGAGGTGTATGCCGATGATAGCAGACAGCGTGAAGGTGAGCGTGTTCGGAAAAATAAGCGATAAGCTGTATTCGGCACAAATTACCTCCGTTTCAGGACGCTGTAAAAGTGCGTATGTGGTTTCGCACAAACCCGTAACAGAATATTTTGAGGGCGTTGTGGTTGCCGTTGCCGAATTTGACGGCCTTGACGGCGAGCGTCCCATAATCTCACAATACGGTGAGGTGTTTTATGAGCCCGAACTGCGACAGGTGCTTTCAAAGCTGAAAAATATTAAGCTGAAAAGCATTGTGTGCCTTTACGAAAAGTCGTGCGGTGCGGTTATCTTCTATAAAAGCAGACAGAACACGAAAATTCTGCTTGTAAAGAACAGCAACGGCAGATATTGGAGCTTTCCGAAGGGGCATATTGAAGACGGTGAAAACGAACATCAGACAGCAATCCGTGAAATTAAAGAGGAAACAGGTCTTGATGTCGTGATTGAAAAGGGCTTTCGTGAAATCAGCGAATACTGTCCTTTCGGTAAAATTCGCAAACGGGTTGTCTTTTTCCTTGCACAGGCATTTACGGATAATGTCAAAATTCAGGAGGAGGAAATTGACAGTTATATTTGGGTTGATTTGCAACAGGCACGAAAAATGTGCTCCTATGACAATGATTTGAGGATTATTGAGAAAGCTGAAACGGCGATTCATCTTCTCAGAAACTAAAAGCCGACAATTTAACACGAAATTTACAGGTACACGGCGGTGTGCCTGTTTTTTTGATTTTATAAAACATTTTCTGTAAATCAAAAATGTTGAAAAAAGCAAAAAATACCACTTGACATGTGGATTATACAGAATGTAATCTAATTTCCCCGTTACAATCCTGTATCCAAAAATGTGGAAAACCTATTTTTTTAATGTTAAAAGTTACAACTTTGTAAACTTCGTGTAGTATCGGGATTTTTTAACATCACTTTCAACACTTTCAACATAGTTTTCCACATTGATGTTTAAAATGTTGAGTTATACAGAATGTATAAGTGCAAATTTAGAAAAATAAATCGCAAATTCGTGATTCAAAAAAACATTTTTTTCTGCGATTCAAATTGTGGCAAGGTAATATATGACAATCTATACTCATAAAATACATCGGCGAGGTGTGTTTTATGAAAAAGGAAACCGTGAAAATAAGACTTTGGGGGCTTGTCATTGTTCCGCTGATGATAATTGTGTTCAAAAATCTTTATTCGCTGACAAACGGTGCGTTGCTCGGCATATTTTTCGGTGCTGTAAACGGCAGTATGTGGGAGCAGACCAAGGTTGTTATGCTTTCCTACCTTGTGTGGAGTCTTGTTGAGGCAATCGGAAAACGCTCGGGCTTCCATCGCTTTGCCGTGTCAAGAATAATTTCGCTGTGGTTTGTCGGAATATTCTGTCTTGCGTCATATCTGCTAATCTATGCACTCGGTGTTGAAAGTGCAGGTCTGCCAAGGTTCATTTGTGCAATTGCCGTGTGTTTTTCTGCGTTTGCACTCAGCGCAAGGCTTGAATACGGTGAAAGAAAAATTGAACAGCTTTTTTTGCCCTGCGTGTTTATGATGTTGCTTTTGATTGCCGTGTACTGCAGTTTTACAGTGTTCCCTCCGCACATGATACTTTTTGAGGATATACAAACGGGAATGTACGGCATAATCCCCGAATACATCGACTCCGGAGCGATTGCTCTTGATACATTGTACAGAGTTTGAGTTTTTAAAAACAAATGGCTTAAAAGTATTTAATAATTTGAATTGTTATGTTATAATAGATAGCAAAATGAAGCGGTGTGTCCCATGCAGACACAAAAAATAAAAAGGAAACCGAATAAGGCTGATTATGATGAAAAACGAAAGATTTGAAAATACAGAACAAAAGCCTGATGTGATTGCAGGGCGAAATCCTGTAAGTGAGGCTGTTCGCAGTAATCGCCCAATTGACAAAATTCTTGTTGCAAAGGGTGAAAAGAGCGGTGCGATTGTGGGAATCCTCGCAAAAGCTCGTGACAAGAAAATTCCCGTTAAGGAAGTTGACCGCACAAAGCTTGATTATGTGAGCGGCGGTGCAACTCATCAGGGTATTGTCGCATTTGCGGCGGCAAAGGATTATTCAACGGTTGACGATATCCTCGAATATGCCGAAAGCAGGGGCGAAACTCCGTTTGTTGTTGTGCTTGATGAGGTTGAAGATCCGCATAATCTCGGCGCAATAATCAGAACCGCAGAATGTGCCGGAGTTCACGGAATTATTATTCCGAAACGCAGAAGTGCCGGTTTAAGCTACACGGTTGCCAAAGCGTCTGCAGGCGCAATTGAATATATGCGTGTTGCAAGGGTGACCAATATTGCGGTTACACTTGATGAACTCAAAGAAAAAGGCGTGTGGGTTTACGGTGCAGATATGGACGGCACGGATTATGACGAGTGTGATTTTTCGGGTGCGTGTGCAATTGTTATCGGCAACGAAGGTAAGGGTATTTCCAGACTTGTCCGTGAAAAGTGCGATGTAATAGCGTCATTGCCCATGAAAGGTCAGATAAATTCCCTTAATGCGTCGGTTGCCGCAGGAATTTTGATGTACAAAGCGATGAAAAACAGATGATTTTGTAAATTGAAAATTGAAAATGTAAAATGTAAAATTTATGAAAGTATGTAGGGGTAGCCTTGCGACCGCCGCCGGTGGCGGAAAAAGGGAGCAAAGCGCTGTCTGAAATAACGAGCAAAAGGCAGTGCATTTATGCACAACGCATTGCGACTATATTTCAGACGGGAGGATATCATCCGCCCGCCTTGATGAAATATTATGTTTAAATAAAATCATTTGATGTTATCAAAGTTGTGTGTTTAAATGTCAAAGATTGTAAAAACAGAGAGTACCGCTCGGGCGGCATAGTTTCCGATAAATCTAAACTATCTGCCCGAGAGTAAATAAAAAGGAGTGAATGCTTTGGCTGATATGGACAAGGACAGGCTTAAAGAGCTTGAAATCGAGAGCATACTCGAAGAAACCCACTATCTTGCCGATCAGGAGCGAATGGAGCAGACGGCACAGAAATACCGTGCAAAGCCGAAGATTGAAGAGATTTTCAGCAATGCCGATAAAAAGCCGAGGTTAAAAAATACAAATCCGCTTGATGAATCCGAACCTGATACTTCAAACTCAATAGTCGGGGATAAGACTGCCGCCACAATGCAGGCAGAGCTTATAATGGACGGAAATGACGATGACCTTGTAACTCCCGAACAGCTTAAAGCAGAGGCTGAAAAAAAGGCTGCTGAAAAAGCCGAAAAGGCCAAGCGTGAGTATGAGGAGGCAAAGAAAAAAGCCGCCGAGGAAGAAAATAAAATAGTTACCCTCACACCTGAGTATGATGAAAATACAGAATTTTCGGGCGAAGTGCTCGGAGAGGTTGACCAGTTTCGTGACGAGGCTGAAATTAAAAGCTACCATACCATAGATATCGACATTCCCGAGGATAAGCCAAAGAAAAAGACCGAAACCAAAGAAAAGAAAGAGGCTTTGCAGACTCCCGTTCATCAGTTTCCGAATACCGAAAAACCGCCTCGCAAGGTGGTTGCAAAAGTTCCCGTGTATCGTCCCGATGAACCGAGAAATATTCTCAATGTCAAGGCAGGCAGATTTTCCGAGGTTGTAGCGAATGAGTATGAAGAGTATGTGCGTTCAAAGAATCCTTCGGTAATCGCTCATGTGCTTCGTCCCGAGCCGACAATCGTTGATGAGGAGATTGCCCCGACCGAGGAAAAGCATAAGGATAACCGCCCTATCAGCGAAAAGGTTATTTCTGCCCTTGTCGGAATCTTTTCAAAGGATGAATCCGACGACAACGATACCGTAAAAGAGGAAAATTCAAAGCCTGTTGAGGATTATACAGGTGAGGAGGACGAAAAAAGTATTCTCTATGAGCTGAATCATAATATAAGAAAGCTCTTTATGAGAAGTCTGTTGTCGGGAATAATTGCCGCAGTTGTGGTTGTTCTCACAATCGTTACAAGAATTTTCCCGAGTGCAATATGTTCGGCAGTTCCTTTTGCACCGGCGGCATACGCAATTTTGCTGTTTATTCTTATGGCGGCATCGCTTGTGCTGAACCGTGTGGCAATGCTCAGCGGACTTTCACCGCTTGTGCATATCAAAGGTAATTCCGATACAGCCGTTGCCGTTGCAGGTGCGGCAGGAATGGTTCAGATAATTGTTTCATTCTTCTGCCTTGGCGATTTGAACGGATTTCATGTGAACTACTACACGGTAATTCCTATGCTTGCGTTCTTTGCAAATAATGTGGGAAAGCTTTATATGGTTCTTCGTGTAAAGGACAATTTTAAGTTTGTTTCGTCAAAGGGACAGAAATATGCGTCAAAGATTTACAACAACGAGTCTGTTGCAATGCAGATGATGAGCGGTACTGCCGCCGACCGTCCGATAATTGCCTATCAGCATAAGACCGAATTTCCGTCAAACTTTCTCAAAATATCTTATGCACCCGATCCGAGCGAGGATTTGGCGTCAAAGCTTGCCCCGATAACAACAATTGCATCAATAATCATTGCGGTAATGTACGGTGTTGTTAAGCTGTCATTTGCAGACGCTTTGAATGCATTTGCACTTATTACGGCGGTGTCTGTGCCTGTGGCAACACTTCTTTCTGTTAATGCCCCCGTGAGAAAGCTCTGCAAAACTCTGCTCTCCTACGGCTCAATGCTTTCGGGTTATCCGTCGGTAAAGCAGTTCTGCGACAGTACGGCTATAATGATAGATGCAAATGAATTGTTCCCTGCCGAGTCAATCTCGCTTGAGGGTATCAAAACCTTTGAGGATTACGGCATTGACGAATCTCTTCTCTGCGGAATTGCAATTCTTAAAGAGGCTCAGAATCCGATTGCAAATGCTTTTGATTCGGTAGTTGCAGAAACCGAGGAAACACTTCCCGAGGTTGAAAGCGTTCTTTATGAGGATGAAATCGGACTTGTGGGATGGATTAAGAGCGAAAGAATCCTTGTGGGTTCACGCACGCTTATGGAAAAGTACAGCGTGGAAGTTCCGAATATGGAATATGAGGAGAAATATACTTCTCAGGGCAGACAGGTCACATATCTGTCAAGAGCAGGCAGACTTGTTGCAATGTTTGTTACAAGATACACTCCCGACGCTCAGCTCAAGGCTGAAATGCAGAGAGCCGAAACCAACGGCATAAGCTTCCTCATCAGAACAACCGATTATAATGTTACAAATGACCTTGTTGCAAAACTCTACGATTTGTTCTATCGCAGTATCAAGGTGCTTCCGACAGGACTCGGAAATGTTCTCAAGGAGGCAGAGGATACGGTTGAGGAAACCTCCCGTTCATATCTCATTACAAACGGCAAAGCCGCATCGCTTGCCCGTGCAGTTACGGGTTGCGTAAAAATCAAGCACAATATTTCGCTTTCAATCATAATTCAGCTGATTGCCGTAATTTTCGGATTGCTCGTTGCGTCAACACTTTCGCTTTATGCAGGCGTGCAGGTTATGGGTTCGCTTGAAGTATTGATTTATGCGTTGTTCTGGGGCGCCGCCGCTGTTTTTGCTCCGGCTGTCCAAAAACCGTAGGAAAGGATGTAAAATATGAAAATAGCTCCGTCACTTTTGTCTTGTGACTTTTCAAAAATGGGTGAAGAAATTGAAAGAATGGATCTGGCGGGTGCCGATTGGATGCATCTTGATGTTATGGACGGTCACTTTGTTCCGAACATAACCTTTGGCGCTCCCGTAATCAAGGCGGTAAGGAAGTTCTCAAACCGCCCGTTTGATGTTCACCTTATGATAAGCGATCCGCTTAAATATATTGACGATTTTGCCGATGCAGGTGCGGATATCATCACCTTCCATGTTGAATGCGACTCTGACATTGATGATACAATTGCGAAAATCAAGTCAAGAGGAATCAAACCCGGACTTGTTCTAAAGCCAAACACTCCTGCCTGGACAGTATTTCCGTATCTTGAAAAGCTTGACCTTGTACTCGTTATGACGGTTGAACCTGGCTTTGGCGGACAGAGCTTTATGCCCGAGATGATGCCGAAGGTTAAGGAAATCAAGAGGGAATGCCAACGCAGAGGTCTGAACAATATCCTTATTGAGGCTGACGGCGGAATCGGCAGAGATACCATTGAGCAGGCGTCAGAGGCAGGTGTTGATGTGTGCGTTGCCGGAACAGCCGTTTTCAGAGCCGCAGATCCCGCAAAAGCAATTGAGCTTTTTAAATCATTCTGATAAATTCTGATAATAAGTAAGTCCGAATCCGATATTTCTCGAATTCGGGCTTTTGTTTTTTATATGAAATGAACAGGCGTAAAACACTGAAAATTCTTATATTGTAATTGTCAATATATGTAAAAACGGTCGATAAAAAGGCAATATACACAATAATAAGCACGAAATTTTGTACAAAGCAACAATTTCACCGTTATTTTGCACAGATTTTTAGCTAAAACATTTTCGTTGAAAGAATAACAGATTCATTGCCCGAACAACTTAAATGTGCTATAATTTAGTTGTCCTCGGGAATTTTGTACTGTTAAAGTTTCCGAAGCTTAGAAGTATTGCCACAAAACTGTGGCGAACGGTAATTTTATTTTATTAAAGGAGCAGCAAGTATGAAAAAAATTCAGAAAAAGCTTTCTGTGGTTCTTGCGGTAATGATGGTGCTGTGCATGTTCACAGCTCTGCCTTTCTCAGCAAGTGCTGCCGAAACAAGCGAAGAAACAAGTGCAGGCAACAAGATCAATGTTACATCAAATGTGACAGATCCTGTTTCGTATGATTACAATGCACAGACAAAGCAGGTTGTTGTCACTTACCTTCTCAAGGCAGATCACATGATCGTTAATGCACAGAGCAGTCTTACATACGACAGCAAGGTTCTCAAGCTTGCATCAACAAATACAAGGGAAAAGGTTTTCCCTGTATTCCAGAGAAGCATCGTTTGGAATCCAAGCCTTACAAATAAGGTTCTCTTCACCTGCTCAAGCCTTGATCTTTTCAACTTCAAGTCAGAGAATGTTTATTGCACATTTACATTTGATGTTGTAGGCAGCGGTGACACAACAGTAAATCTCAATGTTGATTATCTTACAGGTACAGAGGCTGATACATATAAGGAGCTCTTCGAAAGCGAAAAGAAGGACATCGATTATATTGACAATAGTGCTAACAAAGTAGCAGGTGCTGCATTTACTGCAAATGCAGTTCTCGTTCAGGACGAAGAGCCAACAACAGCTCCTCAGCCTACAACAGCAACACAGCCTACAACTGTAACACAGCCCACAACAGCAACACAGCCGGCAACACAGCCTACAACAGCAACACAGCCGGCAACACAGCCGACAACAGTTGCTCCTTCGGATGTTCCTACAGACGGCTACTATGTATACGGCGACAACATCAAGCTCAAGCTTACATCAATCGGTACAGATAAAGTAAGCGGAAAAATCGCTCTTCAGAAGGGCACATACACATTCAAGCTTGATAACTACGGCACACTTCTCGGTTACTCTAAGACATTTACAGACACAACAAAGGGTCTTACATTCAACAAGAAGTTCAACAGCAGCGCAACACTCGTTGCAACAGGCGGTACATACACATTCCAGGTTAACACAAAGACAAACACACTCGTTGTTAAGTATGACAATAACCTTCCGAATGATTACCTCATCGGCGACCTCAACACAATTCTTTCACCTGTAAAGGGCAGGACTATCGCAGTTGGTTCAACATATCTTGCAGCAGGCACATACAAGTTCAAGCTTTCTTCAGGTGATGTGGTTTACGGTTACAACAAGGTAATCAACAACACAACAAACGGAAATTCACTTTCACTCAACAGCAAGTATTCAAGCTACCTCACACTCAACGCAACAGGCGGTACATACACATTCACACTCAACACAAAAACAAAGAAACTCGTTGTAGGTTATGTTCCTGCAAAGGATGAGAAAGCTGATGATGTTCATGTATCGGGCGACATCAACCTCGTACTTGATGACAAGGGCGGCGAAAGCAATGTTGCAAAGGGTACAGTAAAGCTTAGTGAGGGTACATACTCATTCAAGGTTTATAGCTACGGTACAGCATATACAATCGGTTCAAAGATTGTTGACAGCGGTGCAAAGACACTCAAGAGCTCTTACTCAGCTAATGTAACACTTATCGCATCAGGCGGTACATATACATTCAGCTTCGACAAGACAACAGGAGCACTTAAAGTATCTAATAAATAATCATTGATTATAATTTAGCGGTGTTCGTCACTTGTTCGTAAGCGAATAATAAGACATAACTGAAATTATTAAAAAATGCATCAGATCCCGAAAAGGTCTGATGCATTTTTGTTTTGTATAAAACCCGTACGGTGACTTGCCGTCGGCAAATTATATTATATACAATATAAATTCGTATCCCATGCCGGAATGTATGGGTGGTGGCGGAGAAAAATTTTGTAGTCGGGATTCACGCTGTGAATGTATAGTGCAAGGCGGAAAATATCCTCAAATCTGTGGTATGCCGAAAAATTCAGCTTTGGTTTGCAATTTTCCATTGTTTTCTGCATACCGATAAGGGTTTCCATATCCGCCCCCTCAACATCGGCTTTAATGTAGCCTGCCGCCATTCCGCAGAGAATCGTATCGACTGTCGCAACCTTTGTTGCAACGCCCTTGTCGGCAATTGCGCTGTTGCGACCGGCCTTGTTGTTGAATATAAGCTCCGTGTTTTTACTGTATGAGCCGAGCTGCCAAAGCGACACATTCGCCATGCGCTTGCAATGAAGTTTCAGCTTTTCAAAATTCTTTGCGTTAGGTTCAAATGCGATTATACGCTTGTAACTACCGTTTGTGTAGTGCAGAAATTCGTCAATCGTGTCGCCGTTGTATGCGCCGAGGTCAACATAGCTTTCGTTTTCACCGAGATTCAGAATATTGCCGAAAGCCTCGTCCTTGTCGGTTGTGACAGGGGGGAGAAGGTCAATTCTGCCTGTGTAGTAGAATTTCAGAATGTTTTCGTAAACCTTTTTTGAAAGGTCATCGGCAAGCAGACTGTATGCACTTTCAATTTGCTCTTTATTTTCGGTAATAAAATCATTGTCAAAAAGTTTGTTTCCAAAAACAGGAACGGAGGGGACAAGCGTTTCGTACTTTTCGGAAATTTTCGTTATGTGTTCCATAACATCGGGGAGCTGGCTTGCAAAGCAGAGGGCGATTATAATGTCGCCAAATTCGGTTTCAACATCGGAAAGCTTCTTCACCGTGAAATCGTGGAATTTCTGCCCACGCACAAAATCATCACTTGCAATAACGGCAGACGCTTTGATTCCGTATCGGTCAAATGCGGCAAGAACCTTGTCCGCACCGTCACCCATTCCGTAAAGCACAACAGGCTTTCCGCAATTTTTCAGTCGTTCCCATACAGATGTTTCGTTTTTTAAAAGTTCGGTTATATTAAACATAAGGATACTCCAATTAGTGAATATGGCATTGTAATTGTTTGCGCAATGAACGCCCCTACGGGTTTGCAAAGCAAAAAAAAGTATAAAAAAACGCCCACCCTACTGGGTGGACACTTTATGTGTTGGCATCTCCCTATTTTTCCGGGCCGTCACCAGCCAAGTATTTTCGGCACCACTGAGCTTAACTTCTGTGTTCGGTATGGGAACAGGTGGACCCTCAGCGTCATCAACACCAACTTATTAACTTTTGTTTCTCTCTTGAGAACAGTATTGATTATACTACGGGTTGCACCAAATGTCAACACTTTTTTTAAAAAAATTTAAAAATTCTTTTAAAACCTTGAAAAACCCGTATTTATCCCGATTTACCGCCGTTTTAACCGTCATTGAAACAGGTATATACTTGATGCGGTGAAAAATTATACATATTTTGGCTTGTTAAAGTGTAAAAAATAGGATGCCGTTGTTTGCCGTAAATTATTGACTAAACGGATAAAAATGTGTACAATTAAATAGATTAGAACAGATTGGGATGTTTAGAATGAATAATGTAAATAAGTGTAAAATGCTTTTGTCATCACTCTCTGTATTCAGAGGTATAATGAACAGAAGCGTTCCGAAAGCCTTTTATGAACTTTTGCTTTCGCTCGACAAAAAGCCTGAGGAATTTCTCGGTGCATACGGCAAGCTTTGCTCAATGCTTTGCGAAAGAGGCTGTGCGGATAAGTTCGCATTTGCAATCAGCGAAACGGCTCTTTTTGACGATAACTGTTTTGCCCGTGCCGCAACAGCCGGCAGACAGGGCGAGTTACCCGAAAATGTTGTTTCTGCCGTTAAGACAGACTGCGACGCTATTTTAACAGCCGCAAAGCTTACTTCCGATGAAGTGCTTGAGGCATATACCTATGCCGATGAAATCAAGGAACTTATTCCGATTCTTCCAAAGTGGCAGACAGGCAAGTGCGCTCCGTGCTTTGACGGATTTGACGGTTCACTTGACAAGCTTTCTGCTTATTATAAGGAAAACGGTTGCGGAATGTTTGCCCGTTACAAGGCGTTCATCTGGCGTGACGGTGACATTCAGCCTGTTGAGCATCCGGACAGGATTGATATGGATACATTTACGGGATATGAGCGTCAGAGAAGTCAGGTTGTAAACAACACACTTTCATTTATTCAGGGCAAGAGCTGTAACAACTGTCTGCTTTACGGCGATAAGGGTACAGGTAAAAGCTCAACAGTCAAGGCAATTGCAAACGAGTTCCGCAAGGACGGACTCCGCATTGTTGAAATGCCTAAGGACAGGCTCATTGACTTTCCGCTTCTTGTTGACAAGATTGCCGCTCTTCCGCTTAAATTCATTATATTTATTGATGATCTTTCGTTCCAGCATCAGGATCAGAGCTATACAACCCTTAAAGCCGTGCTTGAGGGCGGACTTGCGGCTCGTCCCGATAATGCGTTGATTTATGCAACATCAAATCGCAGACACCTTGTTAAGGAAAGCATTTCCGACAGAACTCATACTGTTGACGATATCAATGTTCGTGACAATATGCAGGAAAGTCTTTCGCTTTCGGACCGTTTCGGTCTTGCAGTCTGCTACACAATTCCTTCAAAGAATGATTTTCTTGAAATTGTATATTCTCTTGCAGAGCAGAGAGGCGTCAAGATGACTCACGAAGAGCTTGCACTCGGCGCTGAGCAGTTTGCACTTTCAAGAGGCGGTCGTTCGCCAAGATGTGCAAGACAGTATGTTGAATCGCTGTTTTGCTGATTAATCGGAGGTCAGTTATGAAAACAAAAATAATTTCAATTGCTCTTGCAGTTGTGACAATGCTTTCGGCAGTTGCGCTTTTCAGCGGTTGTTCTGACGGAGAATATCCTGTTAAGGTGGCAAACATCACGATAGAAAGTCAGCCAAAGAACATTGTTGTTCTTGATGCGCCGACAGCCGATATCCTCATCGCAACAGGCTATGACAGATATATTGTGGGCAGAAGTGATGAGGTTGACCAGCAGTCAATCGCAGTTGCCCCGAGCGTCGGTTCATATGAAAATCCCGATACCGACAAAATTATCAATTCCGGCACAAACCTTGTGTTTGCAGGTCAGTCAATAAATGAGGACGCAAAGAAGAAGCTTCAGGACAAGGGTATTCAGGTTGTCACAATGTCACACGGTGACACTCCCAAGCAGGTTGAAACGAACTATGTGACAATCGGCAAAATTTGCGGCGGCACAAAAACGGGCGCAAAGAAGGGTGAAGATACCTACAATGAATTGCTTGATAAGATGAACAACTACAAACAGCAGGTTAATAACAGAAATTCCGGCATTCTTGATACGGTTTGTTATCTCTATACAGAAAACGACAGACTCAAGATGATGACAAGCGGAACATACGGTGATATGCTCCTTGGCTATACGGGGGCGGTTAATGCCGCAGTAAACATCAGCGACAACAATGTTGATGTTGCAACTCTCAAGATTGCAAATCCGAACTTTATCTTCTATGCAGACAAAGCTACTCTTGATAAAATTAAGGGTGATACAACACTCGCAAGTCTTGGCGCAGTCAAGACAGGCAAAATTCTTGAGGTTTCGCTTGAAGAAATGTCAAGGCCCGGCGATACTGCTCTGGAAGCGCTTGAAAAAATGGTTTACTTTATGTATCCTGACCTCAAGCCAAAGTCTGCAACAGACACAACAAAGGCTCAGGATGCGACAGCGTCAAAGACTGACGCAAAAACCGCAACTCAGGCAACAACAGCCGCAAGCGATTCAAAGTCGGTTGCCGATAAGTATAAACTTACCATTACATCAGACCTTTCACTCAAGCAGGAAGATGAAAATGACACGGTAAAGGCTATGCAGCTCCGCCTTTATAACATCGGTTACATTGCCGACAAGGACAATGTGACAGGCTACTACGGCGAAGTAACAGCCGAGGCTGTTAAGAAATTCCAGAAAAACAACGGTCTTAAAGAAACAGGTACAGCCGATAACGCAACTCTTGTATTGCTTTTTGACAGTTCAGCGAAAAAGGCGAAATAAATCAGAAAATTGAAAATGTAAAATTATAGTCGGGAAGACAGTTTGCAAAATGCAAAACATTGTCTTCCCGACTGTTTTTTATATGTGATTTACCGATATACCGTAGCGGCGATCAGCGATCGCCATTTGATTTGGTTGTAAAACCAAATCAATAATAGATGCCGCAATGAAATTGTGATAATGCACGATCGAACCGATTTTGCAATCGTTTCGATTGGCGGTCACTGACCGCCGCTACAATTAAACCTTAACATTACGGTGACACACCGTTAAAACAGTTCGGGGTGCATTCGGCTGTAGTGAAAAATGTACTGCTGGGCGATGCCTGCGTACTGACCGAAATCGTCACCGTTCATATTCGGGAACAGCTTTTCCATTGCCCGTTTCATCCACACATCAATCGGAAAAGCCTCAATTCTGTGCATACCGAAAAGAAGTGTGCAGTCGGCAACCTTTTTACCGACGCCCGTAATTTTCATAAGCTCCGTTCTTGCGTCTTCATAGTCAAGCGTGAAACAGCTTTCAAGATTCACCTCGCCGTTTGCAACCTTTTGTGCCGCATCAATAATGTAACGGTTGCGAAATCCTGCCCTCAGCGGTGCAAGGTCATCGGGCGAAAGTTTTGCAAGTGTTTCGGCTGTCGGGAACGCAAATTCTCCGTCATCAAGCCGTGTGCCGAAGTTCTCACACAAACGCTCAACAATCCCTTTGATTCGCTTTATATTGTTGTTCTGCGAAATGATGAATGTGCAGAGTGCCTCAAAAGGCTCTTGCCTTAAAATCCTTATGCCCGGGGCGTACTTTGCCGCCTCGTTCAGAACGGGATGTATTGTGCTGATTTCTTCACGGATTTTTCCGTAATCAAGCGAAAAATCAAAGTAGCTGTACCAGATGTTTTTGAAGTCGTCAGCCGTTGCATTTTCAATGTACATATCCGTTTTGTCAAGGCTGACGGTTACGCTTTTGCCGTAGGCAACACCGTGAAAAGAACCGCCGTCCTGCGGTTTCCAACGAAAGCTCTGACCGCAGTCGAGAGTCTGCGCAAGGTCAAGGTCATGCACATCGGTTATTTTGATTTTGTTGTCGAGTTCAATACATTCCATGATTTTCACCGCCGAAATTTTCTTAATAAAGTATATCACATTCGGGAAAATTATGATATACTTTATTTAAAATTGAAAATGGAAAATTGAAAATGGAAAATGAATGTCGGGAAGATAGTTTGTTTGTAAAACAGATTTCAGTCCCGACTGTATTTCAGACAGGAACTCATTGAACGCAAGCCTTGATGAAATATTTTGTTTAAACACATATGTTTTGATATGATGAAAACGGTGTGTTATAACCACTACATTAACTCAAAAGGAGAATTATTGTGAAAGAAACTATCTGCACAATTCCGATTAACGATATATTTATGCCGAAATGCGGTTGTCCGTTTTGCCGAATGGAGAGTATGCTTGAGGAGCAGTATGTAAAATTCATTACGGGCGATGCGATGATGGAGCCTAATATCAGGATTGAAACCAACAAAAAAGGCTTTTGTCACCGCCATTTTTCGCAGATGTTTGAAAAAGGACAAAAACTGCCGAATGCACTTATTCTTGAAAGTCATCTTCAGGAAATTATTGATAACGATATGCCGAAAAAGCTGAAGGGCAAGCCCGATAAGAAACAGCTTGAAATCATTAAAAAGCGACTTGATTCGTGTTATGTATGCGACAGAATCGAGTGGGATATGCACCATTTTTGCGACACGATTTTTGTTGAGTGGGCAAAGGGAGAGGGGTTTTATAAGCTGTACAACGAACAGCCGTTTATCTGCTTTAAACACTACGATTTTATTATGAATGTTGCAACCCAAAAGAGCAAGCTGCCGTCAAAGCTTTTACCGCAGTTCTATGCCGAAACGGCAGGTCTTACAAAAAAATATCTGCTGTCGCTTAAAGAAGATATCACATATTTTTGCTCGATGTTTGATTACCGCAACCACGGCAAAGATTGGGGAAACTCCAAGGATTCAATTGAGAGAAGTATTGAATTTTTGACAGGCGAAAAGCCGTAAACGGCGAGCCGACTTTTTATGTTCGTGAAGACAGTTTGTAATGTAAAAAACATATTATGCCCGAGCGAAAGGTTTAATTAATGTAAAATTGAAAATGGAAAATGGAAAATTAATGTCGGGAAGACAGTTCGCAAAATAAAATGCAATGTCTTCCCGACTGTTTTGTTAATATGAAATTTACTGTTTATTTATGGCGAACACGGTTCGGCGCTACTGACAAATTTTTGATATGAACAAAGATTGCATCAGAACCTTACTCGGGTATCTTATGCAATTTCTTTATCCGACTGCCTTCTCGAATAGACTGCGGTGGCACACCGCCGACCGCAATTTTCAATTTTCCATTTTCAACTTTCAATTTGAATCATTCACTGCCATACTGCCATAACGGCGTTGAAGTATTCGTCAGAGAGAACCTTTCTCAACTGTTCTCTGCCTGATTCATCATTCATATATGCGTTACGGATGTTTCCGCCGACCTGCATTTCTTCACCGTTAAAGGTCAAAAACTGCTGTCTGAGTACCGACACGCTGTCCTTTGTGAGCATATCGAGTGTGATTTTTTCTTTAAGTTCCATTTTTTATACCTCCGTTATTTTTATATTTTGTAAATCAAAGAAAAGTTTACCTGCTCATCAGCGACGAAATTATAAGCCTGTTTATTGAGCGGAGTAAACTGCAACCAAGCCGATTTATTTACACTTCCTCTGAACATTCCGCCGTTTTTGCTTATGCCGATATCATGAACAATCACATCCGATTTGTTTGAGAAAGGCATATTGAGCAAAGCTATTGTAGATGTTCCGCCTAAAGATGTTGCGTTCATAATGACGGTGACATTTACAATAACGATATCGCCAATTTTTTCATAAAGGCAAGTGGCAGATTTTATTTTATCAATCTGAGTAGAGTACGGAGTAAGAGTAGCTGTACCGAGTTCGATATTTGACGAATCGTATTTTGAGCCGATGCTCATATTCATACGGACCAATCTTTCGTTAAGGGATTTGTTGTCAGCTTTTGCGTTAAGCAGAATATCAACCTCATCCGACGAGTAGCTGTCGGCACTATCCCAGTAGTTATCGGTAAGATACTTGATACTCGGATAATTTCGAGTATAGTCGGTAATCTGAGAGGAATCACTTACCTTGTTTGAGTTGTCCTCTTTTTTTGAAATGTCGGATTGTTCAATTAACTTTTTGGTTTTGTCAATTTCAGTCCGGCAAAGCTTTGTTTCGTCAAGAAGCTTTTGCGTTTCTTCACGAAGCTTCAGCGTTTCTGAGTTCGGATTAAGGTACTCTTTGTCCTCAATCGGAATACTCTCGTCTGCATAAAGCGTGACGATCTGAGTTTGGAAAACATAGCCGTTTTCGCCTCTGCCTTCAAGCTGAAGTTCAAAATAGCCGTGCATGAAAATGTCGTTTTTTCTGACCTTCCACACAAGCTTTGTGCCTGTTTCATCAATTGCGGTGCTGTCGGGAATTACCGAATTTACACTGCCGTCGGCAAAACGCAGATGAATGGTGTAGTCAACCGTAATGTCGCACATCCCCCGAATTAAAAATTCCTGTGTTTCGGCAAGATTTTCACCCGTGATGCCTACGCAGTTTGCACCGTCAAAAGTTTTTGGTTTTCGTTTGTCATAGATAATCATTGTTACACCTCCACTTAAAGAGGCAAAAACACGAAAAAATGCATTATTTTATGCAATTTTCAGAAAAAATTTTTGAAATTTTTTTATTTCCCGCCACAAGTGGAAAACGGTTGCAATTGCAATGCTTTGTGATATAATCTAATTTGAATAATTTGAACAAGGGGGGGGACGGCAACACGCCGTGATATAAAATGAGAAAATATGTAGAAGTTTTTACTCGTGATCATTTGCCAAAGCTGAGGGATCAGCTGTTGTTTTCGGGGTTGACGGATCACGAGATTTTTATGTTCATACAATATGCAAAGCCGTACTATCTGTCGCTGAACCGTGGCGGAACGGCAAGGGTTGAAAACAAGTTCAGCCATATGACGGGGCTTGTGTTTTCGGGAACTGCATACCTTTATTCTGTGGACTACAGCGGCAACAAAAGTCTGCTCAAAACAATTCGCAGCGGTGAGTCAAGCGGAACGCTTTACGCAATGTTTGACTACTACAATACGCTTGTTGAGATTATGGCAGGAGAGGACTGCGAAATTCTTTTCATTCCGCCGGAGTCGATGTTTATAACCGAGGATTCGCTTGCTTCGATTCAGCAGAAAATCCTCGTCAATATGCTTGCGTCACAAAGACAGGTGTTTTTGCAGATTTCGGAACACCTTGCCTGTCTTTCAAAACGAAGTATCAAGGGCAAATTTATGCACCTTCTTCAAATCTATTGCAAGCGTGAGCATAGCTATGAGGTTGACCTGCCGTTTTCCCGTGACGAGCTTGCAAACTATCTTGCGGTTGACAGAGCGTCACTTTCAAGGGCACTCGGTGAACTGAAAAAAGCAGGAATTATTGAATTTAAAAAGAGCCATTTTAAACTGATTGAAACAGCTGAATATCACTTTGATTAAAAACGGTCGGCAAACGGTGTTCTGTTTCCTTTCACCGCCGACTAAAATATAACGGAGGATAATATTATGAGTTTTGTGGAATTACTGCTGTTCGGCATCGGCTTGTCTATGGATGCATTTGCGGTTTCAATTTGCAAGGGGCTTTCCGTGCGTAAGTTAAGACCTAAACACGCAATTACTGTCGGATTGTGGTTTGGCGGATTTCAGGCGCTTATGCCGCTTATCGGTTATCTTCTCGGAAAGCAGTTTGAGTGGCTCATCACAAGCATTGACCACTGGATTGCATTTATCCTGCTTGCACTTATCGGTGCAAATATGATAAGAGAAGCTTTCGGTGAGGAAGAACAGCTTGACGATTCGTTTTCGGTCAAGACAATGCTGCCCCTTGCCGTTGCAACAAGTATTGACGCACTTGCGGTAGGCGTTTCGTTTGCGTGTATTGATGTTGATATCGTACCTGCAATCGCAATTATAGGCACAACAACATTCATACTTTCGGCTGTCGGCATCAAAATAGGCAATGTGTTCGGTGCAAAGTATAAGTCAAAGGCAGAATTTTTAGGCGGTGCGGTGCTGATTTTGCTTGGACTCAAGATTTTGCTTGAAGATTTAGGACTTTTGCCGTTCTGACGAATTTCAAATTGAAAGTTGACGGCGAGCCGCCGTTACCAATTCGAGAAGATAGTATAATATAGAAATCGCATCAGATGCCCGAAAAAGCTCTGATGCGATTTTTTATATAAAAGTCGTTGCTGTTTCGTAGGGCGGATATTATCCCCCCTACAGACAATACAGGGTTTTTATAATTTCAATTTCTTAAAGTTGTCATTCAGAATTGTGCAGGAGTTATCTAACTTTTGCAATTCCTGTTCGGTTAATTTAAGTTCCAGAATGCGTTTTGCACCGTTTGCGCTTACTATGCACGGGTTGCCGATGAACACATCTTTCTTGCCGCCGTATTCGCCACGCAGACGAACCGATACTGTCAGAACGCTGTTTTCATCTTGAAGAATTGCACGGACGATACGGACGATTGACATACCGATGCCGTAGTAGGTTGCGCCCTTTGCCTCAATGATTTTGTGGGCGGCACAACGCACATCATCGCTTATCTGCTCAAGCTCCTCCATGTAGTACGATTTTGGGTTATCACGCATGACCTCCTTTAGAGGTTTGGCGGCAAGGAGTGCCTGACTCCACGGAACAAATTCGCTGTCTCCGTGTTCGCCTATTACATATGCGTGAATGTTGCGTGGATCAACCTCAAAATATTCGCCGAGGAGATATCTGAGCCGTGCCGTGTCAAGGGTAGTTCCCGTGCCGATGATTTTTGACGCATTGAATCCCGAAAGCTCATAGGTCACCCGTGTCATAATGTCAACGGGGTTTGTCGCAACAAGGAAAATTCCCTCAAAACCGCTTTGCACAACCTTTGGCACAATTGAAGAAAATACAACAGCGTTTTTCTGCAAAAGCTGAAGCCGGCTTTCGGTGGGCTTTTGATTTGCACCTGCGCAGATTACAACAATGTCGGCGTCGGCACATTCACCGTAACCTCCGCAACGGATTTTCATGCTTGAATGCGAAAATGCAAGCCCGTGGTTCAAATCCATTGCCTCGCCCTCGGCACGCTTTTCGTTGAGGTCAATCATAATGAGCTCATCACACACATTTTGATTGAGTGCCGCATAGGCAAAGCTCATTCCGACCATTCCCGTTCCCACAAGTACAACCTTTCTTTTGTTTCCCGACATATGACCGTCCCTTTCATTTGTATTCTCTTTTTAGGATTTTCATATGTGCAAAAATTATTCTTAGGTTCAAAAAATTGATTGAATTGTGCTTTTTTTGGGGTTGTGAAAAAAATAACGGCAGAATCGGCTGTTTGTTTGGTGAAATGGCAAGGATTATATGTAAAAATCATCAAAATTCACTTGAAACGCAGATATAATTGTGCTAAAATTAATTCGACAAGGTGTTCGGAATACATTAGGCATATTCCGATTTTTATTTTATAGGAAAATATCAATTGCGAGATTCTTGTTTTTGAAAACTGTCAAATTTTGCCGAGTTGTGCTTTAGCATAAAATCCTTGCAAGGCTACGCTCGGGCATTAAAAGTTTTTGAAAAGCAAGACTGTCTGCACGAATAGGGTGCGAGGCACTCGCAGAAAGGAAAAGAGAAAAATGTACAAGATAGTTAAGAAAAAATCTCTGAATCCAACCGTTACACTTATGGAAATTGACGCTCCGCTTATTGCCAAAAAGGCAGAGCCGGGACAGTTCATCATTCTCCGTGTTGACGAGAACGGTGAGCGTATTCCGCTTACGGTTGCAGGCTATGACAGAGAGGCCGGCACAGTTCGTATTATTTTCCAGATTGTCGGTGCAACAACAGAAAAGCTCAATCACCTTAACGAAGGCGATTATATTCACGATTTTGTAGGCCCTCTCGGTGTTCCCACACATACAGACGGTCTTAAAAAGGTTTGCGTTGTAGGCGGCGGCGTTGGCTGTGCAATTGCACTTCCTGTTGCCGAAAAGCTCCACGAAATCGGCTGTGAGGTTCACTCAATTGTCGGTTTCAGAAACAGGGATCTTGTTATTCTTGAAGATGAATTCAAGGCTTGCTCAGACAAGTTTATTCTTATGACAGATGACGGTTCATACGGTCAAAAGGGCGTTGTTACAGCTCCTCTCGAAGAGATGATTAAGGCAGGCGAGGACTATGACCTCGTTATTACAATCGGTCCGCTTATCATGATGAAGTTTGTTGTTAAAACAACAAAGCCTTACAATATTCCCACAACAGTTTCCATGAACCCGATTATGATTGACGGCACAGGTATGTGCGGCGGCTGTCGTCTTACAGTTGACGGACAGACAAAGTTTGCCTGTGTTGACGGCCCCGACTTTGACGGCTTTAAGGTTGATTTTGACGAGGCTATGAAGCGTGGCGCAATGTACAAGCCGTTTGAGCGTCATGCACACGAAGAAACATGTAATCTGTTCAAGAAGGAGGTTGAGTAATCATGCCAAATATGTCACCTAAAAAGGCTCCTATGCCATCACAGGATCCTAATGTAAGAAATAAAAACTTTCTTGAGGTAGCAACAGGCTACACGGAAGAGGTTGCAATTGAGGAGGCACAGCGTTGCCTTAACTGTAAACACAGACCTTGTGTAAACGGTTGTCCGGTACATATCGCAATCCCCGATTTTATCAAAGAGGTTGCTCAGGGCAACTTTGCAGGCGCTTATGATGTAATTTCGCAGTCAAGCTCACTTCCTGCTGTTTGCGGTCGTGTTTGTCCGCAGGAGTCACAGTGTGAGTCAAAGTGCGTAAGAGGCATCAAGACTGAGCCTGTCGGAATCGGCAGACTTGAGAGATTTGTTGCCGACTGGCACAACGCTCAGACAGATGTTAAGGTAAATAAGCCTGAGTCAAACGGTCACAAGGTTGCTATCGTCGGTTCGGGTCCTGCAGGTCTTACCTGTGCAGGCGACCTTGCAAAGAAGGGTTACGATGTAACAGTATTTGAGGCTCTCCACCTTGCAGGCGGTGTTCTCGTTTACGGTATCCCTGAGTTCAGACTTCCAAAGTCAATCGTTCAGAAGGAAGTTGACACACTCAAAGAGCTCGGTGTTAAGGTTGAAACAAATATGGTTATCGGCAGAGTTCTCTCAATTGACGAGCTTATGGACGATTACGGCTTTGAGTCAGTATTTATCGGTTCGGGCGCAGGTCTTCCGAGATTTATGAATATCCCCGGTGAGAACCTTTGCGGTGTTTACTCGGCAAATGAGTTCCTCACAAGAACAAACCTTATGAAGGCTTATAAGGACGACAGCACAACTCCGATTATGCACGCAAAGAAGGTTGCAGTTGTCGGCGGCGGTAATGTTGCAATGGATGCCGCTCGTTGTGCAAAGCGTCTTGGCGCAGAAGAGGTTTATATTGTTTACAGAAGAAGCGAAGAAGAGCTTCCTGCCCGTAAGGAAGAGGTTGAGCATGCCAAGGAAGAGGGAATTATCTTCAAGCTCCTCAATAACCCTGTTGAAATTCTCGGCAACGAAGATGAGTTCGTAACGGGTATGAAGTGCATTAAGATGGAGCTCGGCGAGCCTGACGCAAGCGGCAGAAGAAGACCTGTTGAAATCCCCAGCAGTGAGTTTGTTCTTGATGTTGACGCTGTTGTTATTTCAATCGGTACATCACCTAACCCGCTTATCAAGGCTACAACAAAGGGACTTGACACTCAGAAGTGGGGCGGTATCATCGCTGACGAAAATGGTCTTACATCCCGTGAAGGCGTATATGCAGGCGGTGACGCTGTAACAGGCGCCGCAACGGTTATCCTCGCAATGGGCGCAGGCAAAACAGCCGCAGCCGCTATTGACGAATACATTCAGAACAAAAATAAGTAAAAGTGAATAGTTAAAAAGTATGGTCGGGAAGACAGTTTGCAAAATGCAAACATTTGTATTCCCGACTGTTTTTTATATATGGAAGGTGTTGTTAATTTGTAGCGGCGAACCGATTGTAAAATCGGTTCGACATTGTACAGCGTTTCGTTTATTATAAAATTTTATTTGCAAAATAATTTGTGTGATTACTTATTCAATTCGTATTTACACACGAATTGATTGGCGGTCACTGACCGCCGCTACAGGATAACAACAACTTTGCGACATTTATCGGATTTTATTGCCAATAAAATAATTTCTACCATTACTTCGGGCGGATATTATCCGCCCCTACGCCCAAATTTGTGCATGCGGTCATAATTTAATGCTCGACAAAATATGTTGCGGTCGTTATTTTTGGGTACAGAACCTCGGCTCTTCTGTTTTGCACAATAAATTAAATTTGTATATAGTCGGATTCTTTCTATTTTAGTATTGATTTTAGTATAAAATAGGTGTATTATGACTTTGATATGCAGAACAGTTATGCAACGGAAATCACAGATGCATCCGGTAATGGCCATACCGGAACTTTAAAACGTGTAGGAGGAGGAAGTGTAGAAGGTACGTACAAGATCAGTACGGTTAATATTTACGGAAAAAGTGTAAAAGCATTAACACTTCCGGGCGGAGAAGATGGATCTTACCTACAGCTTCCGAATGCTATCTTAAATGGAAATGATGCAGTAACGATCAGTATGTGGGTAAAACTTACCACAGATACCGCATATCAGAGAATCTGGGATATCGGAAAGGGAAGCAGTGAGTATATGTATTTATTATCCGATGGTGGTAATGAAGGATTTAAGGGATATGCTTCCGGAATTACAAAGAGTGGATGGAGCAATGAAAAGGGTGTCCAGAAAGGAACTAATATTGACAAGAACCGCTGGGTACTGACAACGCTTGTTATGGACGGTTCTAAGATGTCCTTATATGAAAATGGCAAACAGATCGGTGAAACAACAGATACAAAAATCAGTGTCAA
>OGJH01000091.1_pt1 | contig 112381 bp, 108 predicted proteins | sample 1572021 | NCBI WGS metagenome assembly OGJH01 (sample SAMEA2582098, study PRJEB24529) | metagenome | biome: Human gut stool | place: China | collected 2011
ATACAGAACTAAATCCTTTCAATAATTTATTGTCCAACTTTTTGGGGTCAGTACACATATGCTGACTTTTTATTATGTTCTAAACACCTATTTTCAACTTTAATTCTTTAATGTATTTCTTTGAAACAAGGCAAGATTGACCACCGACAAAGTGCACCAAACTATTCTTTTTATCTAAGCACACAACATTATCAAGATTAATCAGATACGATTTGTGGCTTCTAAAAAAGGTCTGATTAGCAGCCATTACTTCTTTGATTGAACCATAAAAATTACGTTGTCCCGACTTTGTAACCAACTTCAGTCGATGACTTTCAGCTGTTTCAAAATAAAGAATTTCATCCATCGGAATACGAATAGTAGCTTTATTATTTTCAAATACAAAAAATTCCTGTGGCATCGTAAGAGCCTGATTTTCGATGACCTTTCGCAAACAATTTTTTAAATTAATTTTTATCGAACTGTCTTCATCTGCCTTATCAATAAAATCAAGTGCACTAACCTGTGCTCGGTAAGTCAACAACATAAACTCGGAATGCGTCGTAACAAAAACAATCGTAGCTGTTCTAGATTTCTCCCTAATTTTCTTAGCGACTTCAATTCCCTTTTTATTATCACCATTGATATCAATATCTAAGAAAAAAATTTGTGGGCAAGATTCCTCAACAAAATTTGGAAAATGAGACGGCTCACTAAATATTTCAAAATGACAATAGTCCCACTGATTTTCATCGAGTAGTTCATCAATCATCCTTTCAATCCGAAATTGCTGATTTACATTGTCCTCCAATACATAGATGTCAATCATTGCTCTTCTCCCTTAAACAATAACTTCTTTTTATCATAATTAACCATCTATCATTGTAACATATAAAAATCCCTATCGATTGATAGGGACAAAAACTAGCTATAAACAATGGAAAATCTGTCATTACTGAACAAATAGTAGAAAAATCGTTACGGTTGATGAAGGATACGATTACTCCGTTTTTTTATTTCTACACTCTTATTAAGTTATTACATCAAGCAGTTCTCTTTTTATGGATGGATTTTTCTCTCAGACAAACATTACATTAGCGCATAAATCACCTATATCTCCCCCGAAAATGATTTTAAAAGTTGTAAGTATTACCTGAAAATAGATGTCTAAATTGGAAAAATACTTGATGATACCCTTACTATCTTCCCTTTTTATTCTCCAACAAATAGTAGGTATCAATAACTTCAATATCCAGTAGGATCCATGACAATTTCTTGACGATGATACCACTAACCCCAAAGGCACATACATTCAATAAAATTTCATTGCTTCAGCTGAGTCGTTATCTTTTGATAACTATATCTATCATACTTTTTTTCAGCCAATTTTACGTCCAATTCCTAAGAGGTCAAAAAACATTCCTGAAATGACCAAAATTTGGATTTTTTAGCCATTTTTCCCCTCATAAACTCTCACAACTTGCGTAAATTTGTAATCGAAACTGCTGGTTCCAACTGACAAATTCTCGTAATCATCCTGAAAATCAACCAATGTCGCAAGACCCAGACCACGATTCTCACCTTTTGTTGAGTACCCGCGCTGGAAAATATTGGATAAATCCACAGATTTTTCCCTAGTCGAATTTTCAATGATAAACACAAAATCTCCATCTTGGTAAAAATTCGCTACTGCGATTTTGGGATTTTCCGACTCTAAAGCAGCCTCGATGGCATTGTCAAATAGAATCGACAAGATTCGAATATAAGAAATCAACGGAATAGCTGGATTTTTCATTGGCTCTGCCACCTCTAAACTGATTTCAATGCCACGATTTTCAGCCTCCAAAAATTTAGCCGACATGAGATTTTTGACGGCACTGTCTGAAATATTTGCTAGTCGCGTCAAGTCAAACTTATTGTTTTTGACCAGCTTTGCTGAGTCAGCTGTGATTTCTTCGTAAATTTTTTTGATATTATCAAGGTCACCTTGATCTATCCCAGCCTTCAAACTCATCAAAACGTTGGCATAATCGTGACGAAAACTGCGTACTTCTTGGTACAAACTCTCCACATGTTTACTATAATTTTCTAAAGCCGCAACCTCCATCTCCTGATTGCGAAGCAGCTCATTTTTCTGCTCCTGCCCGTGACGGAAATTAAGATAGAAGAGGAAAGCAAAAAGGAGAACGAAATATATGAATGAACCGTATTCATGAATTTTTTTAGCAACTATACTATCAGAAGGCATTATTAGAGGTAAAAAGTCGAAACCAAAATAATAGAATGCCATTAGACAATTAATAACTATTACGGTCTTAACTTTTAAATAACTCTCCAGAGTCCTTCTAACATTTGAAATATCAATATTCAGCCATTTTGAAATCAAATAATAAAGCGTCGGTGGAACAAGCTGCACTGAAAACATAATTGCAGACATCGACTCAAACGGCGATACCTTAATATCTAAAAATTCATACAAGAAATAACCGTAGTTTCTTTGAAGAATGGTAAAAACAGTAATAGGATATAGCGCATAAAACAAATGGTACCTAAATTTCAGACTTGGCTTATGACGATAAGATAAATACATTAAACTAAAAAGCAATGCTAAATCTTTCCCAAAAATCATTAACATCTTCGAAAAATGAAGCGTCAACACATTGAAAAAACTTAGGCATATATGAAAGCCAACACCATAAATCCCCCATTCGGCGATGCTTAGTTTGTTCTTGGTGATTTCTTGAAATAATATTCCAAATATTATTAGACTTAGCAAGTTTCCTAAAAAGGCTAAGCACTCAGGTAAAATACTCACTTAAATCTTCCTTTTCTCATTTATTGTTTACTATCTAAAGATTTTAATCTAAAAAAGTGACTTTTTTTTATTGTATCACGTTGATAAAATATTGGGTATACTTATTTTTAGCAACAAAAAAAGAGCTCGCAGCCCTTGGTATATATCATTTTTAAGCAACTTCTAAAACATTCTAATTTCCATTAATTTTCTAAGTTCCTTAAATTTTTCACCTTGCTCTTTAGTGAGGTGAACTTTGCTTCTTAAAACGACATCTGTCAATTCTATACTCATACGATTCATAAGAAAAGGAAATGATGTCCCGCTAGTTTTAAATTCATTAAGATAATATGTCAACAATTTACTTAAAGCTTCCGCAGAATCATTAGTCTGTAAATCCGAAATCAGCTCTTCAATAATAGAAATAGCTTCTTCTCTTCTTTCTTTTCCACCTGAAAACCATTTTAATTTTGCCATTTAAAAATTCCCCTGTCTTCCTACCTAATGTTAATGGAAAATAACTCCTGTCGCAACTAAACCACGCGCAAGATTTTCTTCAAATAAACCATAGCTTGAAATTTTCTTATAAAAATCATTCACATTTGGGCTCATTTTTGTCTTTTTAGAAATGTTTTTGACACCAATCTTACGTAAATCAGAAGCAAGATTCACAACAGATTCGTCAAAATCTTTTCCAGCTTCTACTGCGTTTTTAAAAACAAGCAAGACTTGGCGTTCTTCTTCCTTAGTTTCAGCAGAAAGCACAAGATCATAAACATCGTTTAACAAGTCTTCTTTTACCAATTTTCCCATAAAGTCCTCCTTCGGCAGCTTATTCACAAAAAGATAAATAATCCACCGTAAATTCAAGTTTCTCAAACTCATCATCAGTCAAGCCGTACTGCTTAGCAAATTCCCTTTTGAATTCGCTGTATGGCATACGCGTTCGACATAACCAACGATTGCCTGTAGTGATATACCATTTTCCCAGATGCTGGACTTTCTTTGAAAATACCAATCTTCTTGACAATCGGAATTGATTAATCCCGTAAACTCTTACGGGGTAGCTCGTTGGAGAAAGAATTCCCCTAATAAAAATTTTTATACCAACAGTCATCATATCTCCCATTTTCCCTTCACACTGTTAGCTATATTATAATCCTTTTTTATCAAAAAAACCGTCAAAGTCGCAAACGGTCGTTTTTTCGTCGTAAACGGTAAAAATGTCCTTTCAGGAAGTTTTTTTGACCTCTTAGGAACTTGGCGTTAACCAAGGATATTTTCTGATAAAATAATCTTCGGGAGGAGGTTAAATCATGAATGAATGGAAATTATCAGAATTAAACTCTGTTAAGAATTTAACAGAAGCTGATTTGGAGAAGACAGTTGGAGGAGATACCACTCTACTCACTGGTGTTGTTAATTGGTTTAAAATTTTTAATAAGCCTAAAAAACATACGTAAGCAAAAAGCATTCGACTTTCTTAGTCGAATGCTTTTTTAATACGTATCGTTTGGCAAAAATGATAATTTTTACTATCTGTTTGAACAATTAAGTCAGGATATTTTCTCATCATCTGATGAATTGTTTTAAGACCAATACCTCGACCATACCCTTTACTTGAATAATCTTTTTGATAAATCAAATTAACTGGAATATTTTCTTCTTTAGTTGAGTTATCCACAATTAACACATAATCATCATCTTGATAAAAACAAGCAATCGTAATGGCTGGATTTTCTGCCTCAAGCGCAGCTTCAATCGCATTATCACATAAAATAGCAAGTATACGAATATAATCCAAAAGTGGCATTGCTGGTGCACCAATCTTATCTTTAACTTCAAGATTGACCTCAATATGATTAGCCTCAGCTTCCAAAAATTTGGCAGACAATAAACTTTTTATCGCATCGTCATCGATATTAGCTAAACGCCCAATGTTAAACTTACTATTTTGAATAAAATCAGCTGAATCCGTCAACACAGAATCATAAATATGTCGAACAATCCCCATATCATTCTGCTCAATGCCCTCTTTCAAACTGGCTAAAATATTGGCATAATCATGTCTAAAAGCTCGTAATTCTTCATACAAGCCCTCAATCTGTTTACTATAAGCAGACAGCGAACGCAGCTCTTGCTCACGCGCTGAAGCAATCTCCTTTTCAAGCTTATTTTGGTAAGTGCGGTTCATGTAAACAAGCATACTAATGAAAAATATAAAATATAAAAAAACTAACCATTGTCGATAGATTAAAGTTGGCACTTTCTCTTCAAAATCTACTGCAGTCAAATATTCAATCACAACATAATAAAAAATCATTGTAATATCTGTAAAAACTAATTTTTTACGTAATAATTTTGTTTCACTGATATCAATAAAAGTTTTAAAATCGATTTTTGATATTTTGATACTTAAGAAGTAAACAAGTAACACAGACAATTGTACAACGATAAACAATATATCATTTTTACTTAGACCAATATAATCTAATCCGAATATTGGAAGAACAAAAAGACTAATAGTCCTAATAATAATGCTATCAATAACCCATGGAAAGCTACCATTGAACATATGTAAGGATAACGGTAAGTCTTTTCTATTGAGATATGATAATAAAAATAGTATTAATATTCTTCCCACGATCGTAGGAAATGATGTAATATCAATAACAAAAAATGACAATGATATCGTTACAATTTCCCGTAATTTTAGCTTTTCTCCTCTTACATTCGCAAAAATTGTCATGATAACAGGATAATAAACAAGCTGTGAAGCAAAATAAATCAAAAGCGCTTTCATCATCCCCTCACCTCATTTCTGCCATTAGGCTTTTGACTTTGTCTCGTGAGACTTGGCAGTAAGAGCCATTTGCAAAATAAGCTGTTCGGGTACTTTTATCAAATTCAGCAACATTATTTACATTAATCACAAAAGAGCGGTGACATTTGAACAGACGTTCATCTGATTTGGCAACCTCCGCAATCGTTCCGTAAAATTCAGTTTGACCTGTTTTTGTGTGTAAAATCACTCGGTGAACGGTTGGCGATGTTTCAAAATATAAAATATCATCGTAAGCTACACGAATTCTCGCCTTGGCAGTTTCAAAAAAGTAAGAATTCTCACCTAAATTTCCTTTTTGATGCTTAAGAGCTTCCTTCAAGCATAACCCTAAACGTTGTTCAAAAGCTGCATCATTTAAATTTTTATCAATGAAATCAATCGCACCAACCAATGAATGATAAGTTAAAAGCATAAATTCAAAATGTGTCGTTACAAAAACAATAATAGCTGTCGAATCCTTTTCACGGATGGCTCTTGCCACGTCAATTCCTTGCCTTTCATCCCCTTTAATTTCTAAATCAAGAAAAAAAATCTGATGACTATCTTCTTTAGATACTCTTGCAATAATATCCTTAGATACCGCAAAAGCTTCCAAGTGCTGATAAGCCCAATTATTTTTTCTCATAATTGCCTCTATCTGTCGCTCAATACGAAATTGTTGCGTGATATTATCCTCAAGGATAAAAATATCTAACATAAATCTCTCCCTAAATAATTTTCTTTACCTAAAAAACAGTAACGCACTCATTATAGAAAAATTTTATAAAAATGACAAGAATATCACAATTAGGATCCAAGTACAAAAAATTCAAACTCTATCAGATTTATTTTTAGCGTCGAAAAAAAGATAGCAAAGTAACTAAGAAAACACTACCGAAAACCTATGATACATCTGACGATGATTTCTATCAATAAAATACAACGCACCATAAACTAGCAACTTTCAAAATCACTACAAATAATTTTGTACCATTATTTCTATGCAATTTGTTTTAATTCTAAAATTTCACAAAACAGGTAGTTTCTTGATTTAGTTAAAAATTTTTAAGATTATTTTCCTTTCATTACTGTTGGAATTTCCCCATTAAAGAGATAATCATAAAGTTCTTTCCCAGAAATACCGCCACCAATCCATGCACTTACAATTTGACCATTTTGCAAACGAATAATGGTAGGTGTTCCTGGAATGCCAACTGTTTTAAACAAGAAATTCGCGGCAGCTTCATCGAAATCCTGACTGTCTGTATCATAATATTCCAGACGATTATTCAAAAGAATATTAAAATCCTTTAACTCTGAAGAAAATTGACGGCAATAATAACAAGTTGGACGTCCAATATAAATCACGTGCTCTTTGCCATCTTCTTTAAACATAGAGTATACATCCGTGATTGAAACTTGATTAAAATCCGAGATGTTTTCTTCATACTGTGGAATAGTAACTTCAGACTCTTCTGCCTCATCTGATACTTCTAAATTAGTTGCACTCGATTGTGCCTCTTGAACATCATTTGACTGCTCAATTGTGCCTCTTGAACATCATTTGACTGCTCAACTGAATTTCCTACAGAATGATTAGCAACTTCTGTCACTGCAGTTGTAGGCACAAGCTCATCATCAGCAAAGACAGAAACAGTTGCCATTGATAAAATACTTGCAGATAGTAAGATTGTTGATTTTAAAATACTCTTTTTCATAAAGTCTCCTTTTAAAAGAAAATCTGATAGATATAACTGGTTGAAACCAAAACATACAAAGCTCGACTCTCAACCAGTATTTTATACTTTCCAATTTAATAAAATACATTAGCACCATTTAATCAAATAATTAAAGCAGCTCTAATTAATAGTGCTGCTTTAACCTATAGTTTTAGATATAAATGATAATTATAGAGAATCTTCCTCAATAATTTGATAATGTTTATAAAATTGCTTTTTTGATACAACACGATGGTTAGTAATATCTAAAAAATCCCCGATATATCCCACAGGGTAAGAGGCGTAACCAGGGTAACTAAACAAACTGATTTTTAAATTAAACTTCATAGACGGATTTATTCCACTCATAGAAATTACTAATTTATCATCATTCCATCTCAAATAGTTTTGTTTAAAAGCTTGCTGAACCCATACTGGTTGAACATTCGTCTTACTTATTTCCCATACGTCAGACAGTCGACCATTATATAATGCTTTCATAATTACATACCATATTTCTTTTTCTAAAAAATTCTAGATTCTCTTTAAAATAATATCATTCCTCATTAATTACAAGCATTAGGTGTTCCACCTGTTCCTCCAGGAGCACAATAATGTACAGGACCACGACGTGGATACTTTCCATTTAATTGAGCTACAACTTGATCAGGGTTAACAGGATGTGCAGCATTACCTATAGCACCCAATACATCTCCAATCCATTCCATACCCCCGCCTTCAACTGCAGCAAGCTGAATCTCTGTCATTACATCAAATTGTTCAAAAGTTTTTGTATTCATTTGAATACCTCCCAAAAATAATTTTGCCGTTGCAACTGACAATTCTTAGTTTAGCATAAAATTTTGCTTATAAACGTAAATGTCGTAAACGGTTGTTTTTTCATCGTAAACGGTAATTTTTCAAAAAATTTTTTACCATTCGCGACTGAATTTTAACCGTTTACGACATTTGTGTTCACGACAACTCATTTTGTGGCATAATATCTTTTGACTCTGTTTTAGAAGGAATGGTTTTATGTGGAGATATAAATACGTTAGTCAGATTGATATGAGAGATTGTGGGGTGGCTGCTCTTGCTTCGGTCGCTAAACACTATGGCTCGCACTTTTCGCTTGCTCACCTGAGAGAATTGGCTAAGACTAGTAAAGAAGGCACAACTGCTCTTGGAATCGTCGAAGCGGCAAAGAAAATTGGTTTTGAAACACGCGCCATTCAGGCAAATATGGAACGTTTTGAAATGCCAGATATTCCTTATCCCTGTATCGTCCATGTCAATAAGCAAGGCAAGTTACAACATTACTATGTCGTCTACAAAGTCAAAAAAGATTCTCTAATCATCGGTGACCCCGATCCAAGCGTCGGTGTGATAAAAATGGCTAAAGCTGATTTTGCCAAGGAATGGACTGGTGTTGCCATCTTTCTAGCGCCAGCTCCTACATATAAACCGCACAAAGATAAGAAAAATGGTTTGAGTAGTTTTTTGCCGATTATCTTCAAGCAAAAAGCCCTCTTAACATACATCGTTCTTGCTAGCTTACTAGTAACGATTATCAATATTGTTGGTTCTTACTACCTGCAAGGCATTTTAGATGAGTACATTCCAAACCAGCTGCAATCTACACTCAACATTGTTTCCATCGGTCTGGTTGTCACTTATATCATGCAACAAATCATGAACTTTTCACAACAATACTTACTGGTTGTTCTTAGTCAACGCTTGACTATCGATGTGATTTTATCTTATATCCGTCATATTTTTGAACTGCCCATGTCGTTTTTTGCGACAAGACGAACTGGGGAAGTTATTTCACGATTTACTGACGCCAATTCTATTATCGACGCGCTTGCTTCAACTATTCTTTCTATCTTTTTAGATGTCAGTATTTTAATTATCGTTGGAAGTGTTTTGATTCTGCAGAATGCTAAATTATTCTTTCTCACTCTAGTTGCTCTTCCAATCTATGCCATTATCATCTTTGCTTTTATGAAGCCGTTTGAGCGTATGAACCATGACGTCATGCAAGCAAATTCCATGGTCAGCTCTGCTATTATTGAAGATATCAACGGAATTGAAACCATCAAGTCACTCACTAGTGAAGAAACTCGCTATCGCAATATCGATAGTGAATTTGTTGGTTATTTGGACAAAAGTTTCACTCTTAGTAAATATGAAGCAATCCAAACGTCATTAAAACAGGGAGCACAGCTGATTTTAAACGTCGCTATTCTTTGGTACGGTTCACATCTAGTTATGACAGGGAAAATTTCTGTTGGGCAGTTGATTACCTACAACACTCTCTTATCTTACTTCACAAATCCGATGGAAAATATTATTAATTTGCAGACTAAATTGCAGTCAGCTAAAGTTGCCAATAATCGACTTAACGAAGTCTATCTCGTCTCTTCTGAATTTGACAATAAAGAAGTCTTTAACAACAAAGACTTTCTCAAAGGTGACATTGTATTTGATGATGTCTCCTATAAATACGGTTTTGGGCGCGATACTCTTAGTCACATTAAACTTCATATCAAGAAAGGTGAAAAAGTTAGTCTAGTCGGCGTTAGCGGTTCAGGTAAAACCACCCTTGCAAAAATGATGGTTAATTTTTACAGCCCAAACCAAGGAAACATCACCCTAGGTGGTTATGATTATAAAACCATTGATAAAAAAATCCTTCGACAACATATCAACTATTTGCCTCAGCAATCTTATGTCTTCTCAGGAAGCATTTTAGAAAATCTAACCTTGGGAGCTTCTGACAATATCACACAGGAAGATATTATCAAAGCTTGTGAAATTGCAGAAATTCGATCAGACATCGAAGCGATGCCGATGACTTATCACACTGAACTTTCAGATGGAGCTGGTTTATCAGGTGGTCAAAAACAGCGCCTTGCTATTGCGCGCGCTCTACTCACCAAAGCTCCTGTTTTGATTTTAGATGAAGCAACAAGTGGACTTGATGTGCTAACTGAAAAACGAGTTATCCACAATTTACTATCTCTGTCCGACAAAACTATTATCTTCGTAGCCCATCGTTTGAGCATCGCAGAACAATCAGACCGTGTATTGGTGCTTGATAAGGGGAAAATCGTTGAAGAAGGACATCATAAGCAACTTATGAAAAATCAAGGCTTTTATGCTCAGCTATTTCAACATTAAGGAGGAATCATGAATCCTAAATTATTTCAATCGGCTGAATTTTATCACAGACGTTATCATAATTTCGCAACACTTCTGGTTCTTCCAATGACAATTTTCTTGATTTTTTTAATATTGTTCTCTTTAATAGGAAGAAAAGAAATCACCGTGACCTCTGTTGGCAGTCTTCGTCCTACAAAAATCATCGACGTCGTACAGTCGACAAGTAACAACACCGTAATTGATAATCAACTTTTAGAAAATAAAGTGGTCAAAAAAGGAAATTTGCTCGTTAAATACTCCGACAAAATGGAAGACAATCAATTAAAAGCTATCCAGACTCAAATCGAGCGTGATGAGCGTAAACAAAATGATTTGAATACCTTGAAAGAAAGTCTTAACCAAGGAAAAAATCTTTTCACAGGTGAGGATGAATTTGGTTGCGCTGCAACTATTGATCGTTTTCTTAGCCAAAGTAAAACCATCACAGCCCAGGTTGCCCAAGCTAACGACTCTGTTGCCAAACAAGAAGCTGGTGTTAGCCGAGCAAATGCTGCAGTGAACAAACAAATCGGTGAACTTCAAACGCAAGCCAGTCAATATCAAGAAGTTAAAGATGCCATTCAGAGCAATCAGACAAGTATTTCTGGTGCTAATCCTTACACAACAACTCTCAATAGCTACTTAAGTCAAAGTCAAGCTCTTACTGGTAATGATGTCAGTAGCAAAGAAAATCTTAAAAATCAGTTTTTAGCAGACCTTCAAGGGCAAATTGATAACATTAATTCCTCTATTTCAAGTTTACAGACTCAAGCAGCTTCAAACTTTTCAACAGGAAGTTATGATACTAGCGCCAGCAGCCAAATTGAGAGTCTTCGTCAGCAAGAATTAACCCAAACTGAAACACAATTAGCTCAGGTAACACAAGAAAAAGAAAGCCTACAAGCTCAACTTGACCAAACAAGCCTTTCAAAATCTGATACTATCTTAAAAGCTAAGGAAGATGGAATTTTACATGTTTCTAGTGAATTTGAAGGGAAGACTCTTCTTCCACAAGGAAGTCAAATTGCAGAAATCTATCCTGATATTAGTAAAACTCAACAAATTGCTATTCGATATTACGTTGACTCCACTCATGTAAGCCAACTCAAAAAAGGACAGACTGTGCGTCTGACTCTTGAAAAGATTAGCAACCAGACCATTAATATCAAAGGAAAAATCAATAAAATCGCAAACTCTGCTACCCAGACTAAAGACGGGAATTTCTTTGAAATCACTGCAAGAGCAAACGTCGATAAAAAAGATAGTACTCATTTAAAATATGGTTTACAAGGCAAGACCATCAGTGTTATCGGCAAAAAAACATTCTTTAACTACTACAAAGATAAACTCTTAAAAGATTTTCAATAAGAAAAGCCAGCTAAATTAGCTGGTTTTTTATAAAATATTCTTAGTTATTTTCCTTTAAATTTAGCAAACTTCAAAATTAGCAGAATAACATATCTTGCCCCACATAGCTGTAACTACAATAATAGATAGAATCCAACCGTATTTTTCCAAAAATATTTTCACTGTTACAACCTAAGCGTATGCATCAATAAAAAAAGTAAGCTTTATAGCCTACTTTCTCTTTGTATCATCTTATAGATGATGAATTTTCAAAGATAGGTTTCTCCCATGTATCGCAAGTAGCTAAGGTTTCCCTTTCATTGCAACGACTTTCTTAGCAACACTACGATTAAAGTCCTTTTGTCATTTAAATCTCCTGGAAATGACATGTCATGTGACTGACATATTTTATTGTATCAGAAATTTTGCCAAATAAACGTAAATGTCGCAAACAGTCGTTTTTTCGTCGTAAACGGTAAGTTTTTTTGAATTTTTTACCATTCGCGACTAAATTTTGACCGTTTATGACTTTCGCGTTTATAAACAAGATTTTATAGCATAATAGAAATGTTAATTATTAACAAGGGAGTTTAGGAGAAAATGTATTTCACATTGATTTATCACTTTATGATATTGCAACAATGGCACGATATTGCTTCAACGGTAATGAATTTCATTAATCATATTTAAACTAAAAAACCAGCTCTATGAGCTGGTTTTTGATTTATAAACCGACTTCTTTCAATGCGTCAGCTAATTTTGCAAAGTCTGCAATTGAAAGAGCTTCGCCTCGAATAGATGGCTTGATTTCTGCGATTTCAAGTGCTTTTTCAAGTTTGGCTTTTGTTTCCTCTGCTTTTCCGAAGTGACTTGTCAAATTGTTCCAAAGTGTTTTACGACGGTGAACAAAACTGATTTTCGCAACGCGGAAGAAGAAGTCTTCGTCTTTGACTTTAACAAGTGGTTCTTCACGGCGAGTCATTTTCAAAATAGCTGAGTCAACATTTGGTGCTGGCACAAATACTGTACGTGGCACGATGAAAGCAACTTTGGCTGTCATGTAATATTGCACAGCAATTGATAGTGAACCGTAAGCTTTAGTGTTTGGCTCTGCTGAAATGCGGTCTGCCACTTCTTTTTGCATCATTACGACAAATTCTGCAAATGGGATTTTTGATTCAATCAAGTGCATCAAGATTGGTGTTGTGATGTAGTATGGCAGATTTGCTACGACCTTGATTGGAAGGTCTGGGTTAGCAAATTCTTTGATACGGCTTTGTAGGTCTGATTTCAAGATATCTTCGTTAATCACTTTGACATTATCAAAATCGCGGAGCGTATCAGCCAAAATCGGAATCAAACGATCGTCGATTTCAAATGCCATGACTTCGGCAGCATTTTCAGCCAAAAATTCTGTCAAAGCACCGATACCAGGACCAATTTCGATAACATTGACATTCTTATCAATCTCAGCAGTATCCACAATTTTTTGTAGAATATTAGTATCTGTCAAAAAGTTCTGTCCAAATGATTTTTTAAAGGTAAATCCATGACGCTCAAGGACAGCACGCGTCACACTGTAATCAGCAATTCTCATAATTTATTTAATTACCTTATCCACAAGTTATCCCCAGAATAAAGTTTTGTCATTCCTTTCGTTTCTGTCAATGCAAGTGACTATTGTATCACATCTGGCTTAAGTGTAAAATACACAATTTATCACGCAGTATATTTCTCCATCACTTCTTCGACTTCAGCCAGAGTGATGCCAAAGAGTTCTAAGCGTTTAAGGAGTTGTTTACCGTTGCTGTAGCCAATGCGGAGCTTTTCACCCAAATATTCACGGCGCTTGCGGCTATCATTTCCCATTAAAAGCTCCATACGCATCAGGTCAGCTCTTGTGATGTCGAATTGATTATCATCATCAAAATTTCCTAATACGCCAGAAAGAGCTGTTTGCAAATCTTCGAAACTTGCGTGTTCAACACCGAGTGAACGACCTTTACTTTTTGATTTTGGCGCAGCTTCATCACGATTTAAAAAAGCGTGTTTAACGTTTGGAATAGCATTCATGATGATCTTGCGAATGCGTTCTCCGTTATAATCTGGGTCCGTAAAGACAATGACCCCACGAAGGTCATTTAATTTTTCGATACGTTCAAGGTCGTCATCATTGATAGCTGACCCGCGGGTTTCATAGGTATCTACATCATAAAAACGGCGCAAATTTGCGGTATCGTCTTTCCCCTCAACAACAAGCACTTCTTGAATTTTGATTTTTTCAGTCACAGTTAAACAACCTCTTTGCATTATCTGATGTCGCTTTTGCCACTTCTTCACTGGTCAAACCGCGGAGCTCTGCAATTTTATCTACAACATAGCGAGTATAAGCGGTGCGGTTTTCACGACCACGTTTTGGAACAGGTGCAAGGTAAGGCGCATCCGTTTCAACTAAAATCTTATCAAGCGGCAATTTCTGCGCAGCTTCTTGAACATCAAGTGCTTTTTTAAAGGTAACAACCCCTGAAAATGAAATCATCATGCCAAGCTCGATAAAACGCTTTGCCATTTCTAAAGAGCCTGAAAATGAATGAATAATCCCGCCGCGAGGTTCAACGCCTACTTCTTTGATGACAGCGTAAGTATCTTCAAGCGCATCACGAGTGTGGACAATAAAAGGGAGGTTGTGGTCTTTTGAAAGCTGAATCTGACGTTTAAAAACCTCAATTTGGACGTCCTTTGGGTCTTCCATCCAATGATAATCTAGCCCAATCTCACCAAGGCCAATCACTTTGGGGTGTGATAGATTGGCAACAATCATATCCTCAATTTCTTGAGTATATGAACCTGCTTCGGTTGGGTGCCAACCGATTGTGGCGTAGATTTCAGGGTATTTTTCAGCTAACTCAATAGCACGTTTAATAGTTGGTGCGTCAAAGCCAACAACATTGTGTCGAGTGACGCCCATTTCTTTAGCAAGTGCCAATTCTTCTGCTTCACGCCCAGCAAAATCATCGGCGTTTAAATGCGTATGTGTGTCAAATATTTCCATGATTTTATTATAACACAGACCACAAGAGAGACCAAAGCCAAGGACAAGTAAAGCGGTAAAATATCAAAGATAAATACAAAAAGAGAACCAAATTGGCTCTCTTTTTTAAAAGGTTGGATTCAATTACTAACTAATACTATGCTTTAGCTCTTTTTGCTTTATAAACAAAACCAAAGATAACTGATAGTACAAGTACTAGACCAAGTATCATCAATCCTAGACCACTGCTATCTCCTGTTGACGGAAGGAGTGATTTCTTTTCTTGTTTCTTCTCTGATTGTTTATCAGAATTACTTGACGGAGTTGTTGGATCATCAACTGTTGGGGTATTTGACTGTTTTTTTCTGGAATTACTGGCACATGCGTATTCGTAATGGTTACATTTCCGTTCTCTACTTTTCCTTCAGTAGTTGTCTAGCCATCAACTTCAGTCACTTTTTTGACAGAGTAAACAATATCTTTTTTATTTGCTTTTTCAGCAAGATTGGTCCATGTATATGTCCACTTATTCGCTGCTGTTAACGTCACAACATCACCAGATTTTTTGCCATTAGCATATAATTGGACATCAATAGAATTAGGACAAAGCCATCTTGGTCATCACTATCATCCCAAACTTTTGTGACTGTCAAACTTGTTTTATCTGGAGTATAGTTATTTGTAATGTCATATCCATTAATTGTTGCCGTGTAATTGTCAACACTATCTTCAGTTACTGCGTAAGTAATAGCACTACCATTTGCATATTTGGCAAGATTTAAAAACGTATATGTCCAATTCGTATCAGCTGTTACTTCTTGTGAAGCTACCTTAGTTCCATTGGCTAAAAGGTTAACTGTACTCGAATCTGGACGGATACCATCTTGGTTATTATTGTCATCCCATGTCTTTGTTCCTGATAAATTAATTATCTCTGGAACATGAGTATTTGTAATAGTGTAGTTATTGTCACTTCCTGAAACTACAGATTGATAACCAGATAAATCTGTAACTTCTTTTACAGTGTAATCAATAAGAACATTGTCAGAGTCATATTTATCAAGATTTTCAAAAGTACCATTCCAACCATTGGCATCACTTAGCACTAATTGCTGATCAGAGACTTCCACTCCATTTGCTAACAATTGAACAGTAACTTCACTTGAACGTTGTCCATCTTGATTGTTTACATCATCCCAAACTTTATTGACAGATACACTTGTGTATTCAGTTTGATTTTCTGGCAACATTTCTGCTGCCAGAAAATTTTGTACATAAGGATTTGTACTTAGGTACAAATTTAATTTAAAATTTGAAGGATAAGTTAACTGTGAAACATTACTTAATTCATTATAAGCATTTTCTAAATTGTCAGAGCTAAACGAATACCCTGTATAGCTATCTGTGAATTTCCAAATAACTAGCTGAGTAATTCCTCTAAACTGATCATCAGTTAACTGATACTTTTGTTGAATGCTACTCCCATTATTTGGATAACCGTTATATAAAATTTTCATAACCTAATCGTATAACACCGCATCCTCCAATGTACTGCTACTGTTCTCTTTCATTTGCTCCGCAGTTACATTAGTATATTTAATGTACCGATCTCCATACATACTAGGATACGGCTGTTTGATATTAAAACAGTACCCTACAATAGTCTGACTATTGTCATCTATGTAAATATTATTAATACCTAATCGGCTTTCGCTACTCTTACCATCATTATTTACATAACCTCGAAAAGTCTCTAAACTATTAGATTCAGCTAATACTCCCTTTTCCCCACCTAAAAAACATAGCACTGATAATAAAACAAATAATATAGTAAATAACTTCTTCATAATTATCATCTCCTTAATATAAATATAAACAGTAAAAATATTAATATTTTTACTGTTTATATTTTATCCCCCAAAAAGTCAAGTATATCAACGTTTTTTTATCACAAATAGCAGTTTTATTTTTAAACGCATATTTTTGAATTTTTCCATAAAAATTTCCAGATTGATAAATCAATCTGGAAACATCGTAAAAGAGTCATGAGGCTATTCTAACAATTCAATCTTGCGACTTAAAGGTTATAAATTAGTTTCTTTTATATATCATATTGAACAATTAGACAGATAGACTATTTCCCATTTTTGAAATCATAGTAATAAACTCATATTAGTCTAATCTCACTGTTTGGGAAGTAGCTACGATATTCCTTTTTAGAATTAACTTATTAATATATATTATTATACAATTCCAGACCAAAGTGTTACACTATTAAGTGAAAGTAACTAGATACAAAAATATTAAGAAAAGAGGTTTTTAGTTATGACTACAAGAAAACAACATAAAAAAGTAATTATTGTTGGTGATGGTGCAGTAGGCTCAGCCTATGCCTTTTCACTTGTTAATCAAGGAATCGCTCAAGAACTGGGAATTATTGAAATTCCTCAATTATTCGACAAAGCTGTTGGGGATGCCGAAGACCTTAGTAATGCCCTAGCGTTTACTTCACCTAAGAAAATTTATGCTGCTCAATATTCTGATTGTTCTGATGCCGATCTTGTTGTTATTACGGCTGGAGCTCCCCAAAAACCAGGTGAAACACGTTTAGATTTAGTGGATAAAAACTTAGCAATTAATAAATCAATTGTTACAGAAATCATTAATTCTGGATTTAATGGTATTTTTTTAGTTGCTGCTAATCCCGTTGATATTTTGACATATTCTACTTGGAAATTCTCAGGATTTCCAAAAGAACGTGTCATTGGATCAGGAACTTCACTTGATACCGCACGTTTCCGTCAAGCACTTGGTGAAAAAATAGGAGTAGATGCACGTTCTGTACACGCTTATATTATGGGGGAACATGGTGACTCAGAGTTTGCAGTTTGGTCACATGCTAATGTTGCTGGTGTTAACCTTGAATATTACCTTCAAGAGGTGAACGATTTCGACGCAGAAGAAGTTTTTCAAATATTTGAAAATGTTCGGGATGCTGCGTATTCAATTATTGACAAAAAAGGAGCAACTTTCTACGGAATTGCAGTCGCTCTTGCTCGTATCACTAAAGCCATTCTAGATGATGAAAACGCCATTCTTCCAGTATCGGTATATCAGGGAGGACAATACCCCGATGTAAGCGACTGTTATATTGGACAACCTGCTGTTATTGGTGCTAATGGGGTTGTACGTCCTATTAACATCCCATTAAATGATTCAGAACTTCAAAAATTACAAGCTTCAGCAACAGAATTAAACTCTATAATTAACGAAGCTTTCTCGAAATTACAATAATAAAATAGTTAACTTTTAAATTGTTCAAAAAATAACCAATAATCTATATGAAAAGCCGTGATATTTTAGTCATGGCTTCTTTAATTCTCAAAAAATTTCACCTATTTTTTGAACTCCAATAAAAGTTAAACTCTGTAATTTATTCTATCACTACCTTTAAAATCCAAAAGATATTTTATAATAAAATAATATTCATAATCTCTAATAGTTTCACTCCTAGATCTAACTTTAGTTCAGAAATATTATAAATGTTTAAAGCACAAAATTCAACAATGACTAAATAACCTAATCACAATCCATAACAGACTAATGTCCCTAATAAAAAATAACTAAAAAAATAAAAAGCATTGATAATCTTAATATCTCCCCTCTACTTTTATTACTTAAAATTAATCACTATTATATGATGTTTTAAGTGATAAGGTCCTAGGATTTGTTTTTTTGCGCATGTTGTATCGATATACTAGTATAACGATGACTGTTTTTTTATGGAGGAATTATATCAATCAGAAAATTAACACCAAATGCAACTGTATTCATAGCTCTCGGTCTAAATACTATATTATTTGATATATTAGCTAACCGATTACTTATAAATATAGTATCAGATACAGGAATAAGGCTTATAGTTTCTGTACTTATAGCGTTTATTCCTGTAGAAATTGTTATGTATCGATATATTAAAAATGATATGTTTCTGTTCTCCCCCAAAACTATACCTATTACCAAAATAATGATATTTTTTGCTACCCTATTAACAATCTCAATGACAACTAACATCTTTAGTGTTATTCTAGAAGCTGGATTCAAAGTATTTAATTTATCTGCCAAGCCAACACTTGCGGTATCAAAAACTACTTTTGCAATATCTTTATATTTGTGTCATTGGTCCTATTATTGAAGAACTTATTTATCGTGGCACACTAATGACACAACTAAAAAAATATGGTATTCACTTCGCTATTCTATTTTCAGCTTTCTACTTCGGACTAATACACCATGATTTATATCAGGGAATATCTGCAGGACTTGGAGGAATTATTTTTGGGTACGTTGCTTATCGCTACTCACTTTTATATTCTATAGTATTACATATCACTAGTAATACTTTTGCTACTATTACCAGTACTATCAAAGGCAATGATACATTAAGTGATTTATTGGTTATAACAATTATACTTATAGCTCTTATTACTACACTTGTAGTAGGAATTAAATATCTAAAAAATAGGTCTTCAAGTCATCTTCTACCACAAAAAACTTCTTCAGAACATATGACCGCCATGGAGAAACTAGTAGCAACTAGTCTATGCATATTAGACCTCGTTATTCTTATCTATTCTAGCTTTCATCTTTTATCTTAACATGACAATTTGAAAAGTTACTGCTACATATTAACTTCAATGTCAAATTTAGCTCGAATATTATTATAAAAGTTAATGAAAAGGCAACACTTTTCTGAACAATTTTTATAAAGTACTTTTTAAGCGATAATTCGTTTGGTCATGGGAGTTTGGTAGTTAAGACTACCATGAATGCGATGATAGTTCCACCAATGGACATAATCTTTCGTTTTGAGGGCTAATTCTTTTAACGACTGAAAGGTTTCTTGGTTGATAAACTCCAGTTTGAGGGAACGATAGGTACTTTCAGCGACGGCATTATCATAGGGACAACCAGCTTGACTGAGGGAACGAGTGATTCCAAAGGCTTCAAGCATCTCATCAATCAGCTGATTGTCAAACTCCTTGCCACGATCAGAATGGAACAACTTGACCTTGGTTAGTGCATAAGGGATGCTTTGAATGGCTTGTTTAACGAGCTCCGCAGTATTGTGCCAGCCAACGGTCAATCCTATGATTTCACGATTAGAGAGGTCAATGATAAGACAGACGTAAGCCCAGCGCCTATCCACACGGACGTAAGTCAAGTCGGTCACCAGGACTTCCAGTGGTCTTTCTTGGTCGAATTGCCTGTCTAGGCGGTTTGGAATAGGAGCTTCGTTCTTCCCTTTAGAATGCGGTTTGAAGGCTGCTTTTTGATAAACGGATACCAAGTTTAGGCGCTTCATGATGCGACGAATCCGACGGCGAGAGAGTATGATGCCGTCCTTTTCTAAGCATTTCTTGATTTTTCTAGCTCCATATCCGGACTTGCTCTCAAGGAAAATATAGGTGATTTTATCCTCGAGATCAGCCTCTGACACAGGATCTACAGCTTGGTAGTAGTAACTTGAGCGCGGGATGTTCAGCCAACGACACATAGCTGAAATGCTGTATTTATACTTGTTGGCAGTGATTACTTGTCTTTTCGTGCCATAATCACTGCCGCTTGCTTTAGGGTGTCTAATTGCATTTCGAGTTCTTTATTGCGTTTTCTGAGTTGAATCAGTTCCCGTTGTTCATCTGTCATATTATCAACAGACTTGAAGGAACCCGTTAGTTTGGCTTGTCTGACCCACTTATCGAAGGTTGAGGGCGTTAACTCATATTCTTTGATAAGCTCACTTCATTTCATTCCAGCATTGTGAAGGTCAACAATTTGTTGCTTAAAGTCATCGGTGAAGTGGCGACGTATTTTTCTAGACATATCTGTTCTCCTGTTTTCTTTAGTGTAGAACACTTTATAAATTCTGTCTAGTTTAGTGTAACCTTTAGTGTAACCGATTCAACTGCTGAGAGGGTTTGTCTACGCTCTATACTACAACTATGGTTATCAACTAGCTGACAGTACTTGGTAATTTTAAAAATAAAGTATTTCTGAACTGATAGTATTAATATCTTTATTACTATTAGCACATACAAACGTATTTCTTCATATTCCAGATATTTAAGCGTTTAGACTTTTACAATAAAATAGGTTTTAATTTCTATTAGGATACATTGTTTACCTAATGTCACTTCATAAAAGATTGTTTTGGAGATATGAAAAAGCTAACTAAGAAGATAAAGGCTGAGGTTAAAACGATACTAGAGCCTACTGCTATATTAAACGTGTAGCCTAAAAATAACCCTACAATCGAAGTAATCGCTCCAATTCCTGATGATAGGAGTACCATCGCCTTAAGACTATTCACATAAAGATAGGCTGTTGCTGCGGGGGTAATCAGCATTGCTACAATTAAAATAGTCCCTACGCTCTGCATCGCTGTTACAGAAACTAAAGTTAATAGTACCATCAAAAGATAGTGAAAAAATTTGACATTCATCCCCATTGATTCCGCTAAAATTGGATCAAAAGAGGTTACTAACAATTCTTTGAAAAAAATAATAAGAAACCCTATTACAATTCCTGAAATAACTATAGTAACCCATTTATCACTATCTTGTACGGCTAAAAGATTTCCAAATAGAATATGAAAGAGGTCTGTTGAACTGTTGGCTACTCCTATCAGAATAACACCCAACGCTAGAAAAGATGAAAACGTAATACCAATAGCTGTATCCCCTTTAATAACACTATTTTCTTTAATAAAAGTTATGATGAAAGAAGCTAATATACCGAAGATAACTGCTCCAATAAAAAAGTTAATTCCTAAAATAAAAGATATAGCTACTCCGGGTAATACTGCATGTGAGATTGCATCTCCCATCAGTGACATTGAACGTAAAATAATAAAGCAGCCAATAGCTCCTGAAACAATTCCAATAACAACAGCCGTTACCAAAGCATTTTGTAAAAAATGATAGGTCATTAAATCGTTAATAAATTCCATAAATACCCTCTTATAATACAACAATCGAATCCCCATAAGCTTTTTTTAAAGCATCAGGAGTAAAAGTAGTAGCTACGTTCCCATAGCCTACCAACTTTTTATTCAAAATGACTACTTTATCAAAGTAATCCGATACCTTACTTAAATCATGATGAACAATCACAATCGTTTTTCCCTCTCTTCTTAGTGATTGCAATAAATTCATAATAATTTGTTCACTCACCAGGTCTATCCCAACAAACGGTTCATCTAGAAAAAGAATATCTTGCTCTTGAATCAAACATCGAGCAATTAACATTCGTTGAAATTGTCCTCCGGATAAAGTGGAAATAGGGTGATTACTAAATTCTTCTAACTTTACTTGCCTTAAAACATTCTCAACCTTTCCCCACTCTTTTTTCCTTAAATGTCGAAAAAGTCCAACTCGTTGATAAGTACCAAGGGATACGCACTCCTTAACAGTAATAGGAAAATGATAGTCAACATGACTTTTTTGCTCAACATAAGCCACTTTCCCACGTAAACTATTAACTCTTTCGTGTGAAATAGTAATCATTCCTGTACAAGAAACCAACCCTAATAGTGCTTTCATAAAAGTTGATTTCCCTGCACCATTTGGTCCAATAACACCAATAATATTTCCTTCTTCTAAAGTAATTGACACATTAGCTAAGGCTTGATAATCATTATTATAAATAACATTTAATCCTTGTATCTCTATCATTTGTCTCCTTTCATAGTTTCACCAACTTTATCATACATATCATCACTGAGATAATCCTTCGGCTATTTTATCTAAATTCCACTTCATCATACTATAATAGCTGTCCCCTTCTTCACCTTTATTAGCAATAGAATCCGTAAAAATTTTTGAATAGATACTAATTCCTGTTTCTTTAGAAATTGTTTTCATTGGACGGTCATCAACACTTGACTCCACAAATAATGCTGACGGCGTTGGTCCTTCTTTTAATTTCCTAACTAAGCTAGTAGTCTGCTCAGGTGTTCCTTCTTCCTCAGTATTAATTTCCCAAATATAGGCTGATGGCACGCCATACGCTTTAGAAAAATATTTAAAACATCCTTCACTTGTAACAATTAATTTTTTATTTTCTGGGATTTTTGAAAATTTTTGCTTAGCTTCCTGATCTAATTTATCAAGTTTATTAATATAGCTGGTAAGATTTTTGGTATAAAATTCTTTATTTTTAGGATCTTTAGCTATCAATTGTTTCGCAATGTTTTTTGCATAAATAATACCGTTTTCTAAATTTAACCATGCATGTGGATCTTCTTTTCCTAAGTCATTCTTTCCCTCAAGATATATGACATCAATACCATCGCTTACCGCAAAATAGTCTTTATTAGCTTCTTTATGAGCATTTTTAACTAATTTGGTGAACCATGCATTTCCACCAGTCTCTAAATTGATACCGTTATAAAAAATAATATCTGAATTTGTTGTTTTTTTAACATCTTCAGGAAGTGGCTCATATTCATGTGGATCCTGACCAATAGGAACAATACTGTGTAAGTTTATTTTATCCTTACCAATGTTTTGAGTAATATCAGATAATATAGAATTAGTCACAACAACATTTAACTTATTCTTTTCTGATGTCCTTGTAGTAGCACATGCTCCCAAAATACATATTATTAGTAATAAACATATGAGTGATGTTATCTTTTTCATTATAGAACTCCCTATAAAATATTTATATTTAAAAATTAAGTGCGATTAATTTTATATTTAATATAACTTAATTTAGTTGCAGTGTCAAATATTATTTAAAAATAAGTTGATCAAAATTTAGAGCTTAAAAAAATGACTAGAACTTTCTAGTCATTTTTCAACTCACTACAGATAGCTTACATGGTTATTATATCATCTAAAAAATATTCACTCTTGCCAAAGAACAAGAATGAATATTTTTCCAGAAGTTGTTGAATTAATGTAAAAATTGGATAAGGATTCCTCCTAGGATGAGGACAATTGCGCCGCCTAGGCGGTTTGCCATTTGGGCAAAGGCAATCATTTCCATGCGGTCCGCCGCAGAAAGCACAGCGATATTTCCTGTGCCACCCATGGAATTGTTAATCATCCCAGCACCGATAGCTGTTTCAACTGGATACATACCGAGAACCTGTCCCAAAATCCAGCTAGCAAGTCCCATTGACACAACAGATGTTAAACTGATAAGGACAAATTGCCATGTCATGGCTTGCGCTAATGAACTCAAATCAATCATTGAAAGCCCAATACCTGCCAAAACAGCGTGTGTCAAGTTAGTCATAATCACACGATTAAACATAACCACTGCTTCTTCTAATGGTTTTGGTACAATATCAAGCGCTTTGAGAACAAAGACAATAATAATCATAAAGGCATAGCTGTGCACTTTTGGAATAAAGGCATTTAAGATAACGCCGATAAGGAAAAGGGCAAAGGCAAGCATCATTCCGACACCGGTTTTTGTAGGGTCAAGCGGAGCTTCAGATTTTTTCAAATCGTCTTTGTCAACAGGGATGAGCACACCGTGCCCATTGAATTTGGTGTTAGCAAATCCACGCGCCAACACAATGGCACCGATAATGGCAAAAATATTTCCTAGCGTGGTTGCTGGGGCTAATTGTGACAAGATTGATGAGGCATCTGTGTGCAATCCAGCCGCATAGATTTTGGATAATGGCACGATTCCTGCACCCATTCCTCCTGCCATTTGGGCAAATGAAATGTACATGACAGAATGTCCAAAGCCTTGACCGAGCAAAGCCCCAACAGCACCAGTAGCAAAGAAACCGATAACCATTGATAAAAGAGCGACAGGAATGAATTTAGCAGAGGCTTTCACCAAAAGTTTGCGGTTCATTCCTAGAATTGAGCCACAAATAAGCGCTGCAATATAAAAATCTAGAAAGCCCCAATCACTCATGAAACTAGAAGTGGCTGAGATAACTGATTTTGGAATCAATCCTGTTGAAGCTAAGATTGCGGCTAACAGCAAGGTAAAGACTGACCCACCACCAAGGTAAGTATTCCAAAATGGTAATCGTTCACCAAGAAAGTAGAAAAGATGTCCTAAAACGACCAACATGAAAGTAATTCCAACCATGTTGAGCGGTAGTTTTCCCATAGCAATAACAACAGCTAAAATGATAACCAGAGCCGTATAAAGCGGTAGAGAAAGACCTGCAATTTTAATATCTTTTAATTTTTTCATACGAATGGTTATCCTCCTAAACTAATATTTTGGATACCATTTAAGGTCGCGAACAGCTTTAGCCATGTCTTTTTCTTCAGCTTGAGCTAAGCCTTGTTCTTGAGCTTTTTTAGCAACAGCTTCCGCAACTTTGATTGACACTTCAGCAACGTATTGGAATGGAGGAAGAACAGGTGCTCCTGGTTGACCTGGATCTACAAGACCACTAAGTGAGTGAGCTGCAGCACCAATCATTTCATCTGTAAGAAGTGATGCTTCAGAAGCCAACATACCAAGACCAAGACCTGGATAGATTAGGGCATTGTTTGCTTGACCTATTTGGTAATCAACGCCTTTGTAGCTTACTGTACCTGAAGGCACACCAGTCGCAACGAAGGCTTTACCGTCTGACCATTCGATAACTTGTTTGGCTGTTGCTTCTAATTTCTTAGTTGGGTTAGAAATTGGGAAGATAACTGGGCGTTCAGTGTTTTCACACATTGCTTCAACCACTTCTTTAGTGAAGGCTCCAGCATCAGTTGATGTACCAACCAAGATTGTTGGTTTAACTGTTTTAATAACATTAAGAAGGCTAGTCATGTCACCACAATCAGCGAAGTCTTCACGTTTTTTAGCAAATGGTTTTTGAGCAGGTGTCAAATCTTCCATGTCATCAAAAAGAAGACCTTGTTTGTCAATCATGAAGAAGTGTTTGTAAGCTTCTTCTGGAGTCAAACCTTCTGAAACCATTTCTGCGTGAACGCGGTCAGCAATACCAGCACCAGCAGAACCACCACCGTAGCAAAGGTAAACTTGGTCAGTTAGTTTTTCACCAGTGATGTCCATAGCACCGAAGATACCACCAAGAACAACGATACCAGTACCTTGGATGTCATCGTTAAATGTTGGAATTTCTTTTTTGTATTTGTTAAGAATGTTAGCAGCATTTGAACGACCGAAATCTTCCCAGTGAAGGTACAATTTAGGGAACATATTTTCAGCTGTTTGAACGAATTTGTCGATAAATTCATAGTATTTATCACCAGTGACACGTTCGTGACGATTACCAAGATACATTGGATTTTCCAAAAGTTCTTTACGGTTTGTACCAGCATCGATAACAAGTGGCATAACTGAAGCAGGGTCAATACCAGCAGCAGCTGTGTAAATCATCAATTTACCAACAGAAATATCCACACCTTGGGCACCCCAGTCACCAATACCAAGAATTCCTTCGGCATCTGTCACAACGATTAAACGAATGTCACGGTCACCAGCAGCATTTTTTAGTGTTTCTTCGATGTTTTCTGGGTGATTAATATCAAGGTAAGCAGCGTATTGTGGGTCAACATACAATTCGCTATATTCTTCAATCGTTTCAGCGATAACTGGGTCATACACGATTGGGTTAAATTCAACGATGTGTTGGTTGAATAGGTAGTAGAAAAGCGTACGGTTTGTGTTGAAAATTTCCATTAAGAAATGGCGTTTTTCAAGATTTGATGGTTTACGCAAGAAATGTTGATAAGCTTGTTCAGCTTGTTCTTCGATTGTTTGAACGTAAGGTGGTAGAATACCAAGCAATCCTAGTTCTTTACGTTCTTCCATGGTAAAAGCAGTACCCTTATTTAAGAATGGGTTGTTTAAAATATCATGTCCACGCATGACGTATCCTCCTAAAGATGTATTAAATAAGAAGAAATTTCTTATGCGGGTCATTATAAACTGTTCCAGTTCTTATAGTCAAACGCCATAGTTTTGATAAATAATATTTATAATAGGTTTTAAAAGATTATGGTAAAATAAGGCAAGGAGGTAAGCATGAATTTACGTGATTTAGAATATTTTTACCAGCTTGGAAAATTAAAATCTTATACTGGTGCTGCACAATATTTCAAAGTCAGTCAACCAACGATTTCTTACGCTATCAAGCGCTTGGAAACAGAATTAGGTTGTGATTTAATCATCAAAGACCCATCACACCGCACGGCTGAATTAACCTTACAAGGAGATATTTTTCAAAGTCACGTTGAAGATGTCTTACTGCAAATCAAAACGGCTGTTAATGAGGTGCATCAATCACTAAATCCCATGATGACTGTTGGTTTTCCACCGATTATCTGCAACTATATTTTGACGGAATTGCTGGAGCAAAATGAGAATCTCGAGCCCTTCTCTCAAGTTAAAGCTATCCGTGGTGGCTCACGAAGCCTCATGATGAAACTTCTCAACGGGCAAATTGACTTTAGTCTGCTAGGTTCACTAACACCCTTAAAAAATGATCAACTAGTCATTCATCAGCTCTTTACTAAGGATTTTTATGTTGTTCTTTCTAAAAATCACCCACTGGCAAATAAAAAAGAGTTGTCATTCCAAGAAATTCTCTTTGAGAAATTTATTCTGCTGGACGAACACAATATTCATCTAACAGCCTTTAATCAGTTAAATCATCGCTATCATGACCAAGCATCTGTCCTTTTCAAAATCGATGATGTGTCTGTCATCAAGCAAATGGTCGCTGAAAATATGGGCATCTCACTTCTTTCTGACATTGCTCTAACTAGCGATTCTGACCAACTGGTCAAAATCTCTTTAGTCAAAGAAGATAGCATCACATTTTACGTTAGCTATGCCCACTCAAAACACGCTGTTTTGTCAGAAGAAACTAAGAAATTAATTGACTTGATTGAAAAAGTATCGTAAAAAAGTAAAAAATCAGCCCAAATTCGGGTTGATTTTTTCATGTTGTATTGTTGAATTTTTAATAGAATGAATCGGGCTCTTTAGTGTATTTAGCCCATTTTTTACTTAAAAATTGATCGTTGATTTGGTAGTTTGGCTTGCTTTGTTTTTTGTTCAAGAATGGATTAACAGCTTTGTCCATTGCGACCCAACCATTCCATCCCATGTGGATAGTATCTTGCATAAAGTAAGCTTTGTCACCATCTCTTGAGAAATCTGCAATATTTTTAAAACCTTGGCTTTGCAATTGATATTTAATCTTGGCAACAGCTTTTTGGTACATGTCTTCGTTAAGTCCAGTATAATCAGACCATTTGCTATTAACTGGAGGAATCACAAAAAGAACATTAGTATTATTTTCGGCAAATTGATTCAATACCAACTGCAAATCGTTGTATTCTGGAGATTTTAAGTAGTTAAATTTACGTTGAGAATTTTTTAAATCTTTCAATCTCGGTTTGATACGAATATCATAAAAACCGTTGTCGATTCCAAAGGTATTACCACTACTTGCTTTTTTACCATCAGCTGTCGCCAATTTCCCTAGATGTTGATATGAAAAGGCATCTGGTAACTTTTTAGCTTGAGAGACAACCTTACCATCATAATGATCGATAAGAGAAACACGACTGAAAAAGGCATCTTCTTTCTGGTAAATGATACTTTGGGTTTTGAGTTTTCGTTTATCAGCTGTTGATAATTTTTTACCCTCAGCCACTTTTTCCATCATTTCCTTGTAAGAAGAATCTGGGTAAAGTTTCAAGAAACGTCTAGCAGCGTAGCGGTCATAAGCTGTTCCTTTTTGATTTTGCAAGAAATCAATGGCTTGTCCACTGCTAAAATAAGTTTGAAAAGCGGCAGCATTGGCACCCTTAGCTGTAAACCACTGAGGAGAAATGAAATAAACGGCTTGTTTATTTTTCAACTCATTATTGATTTGTTGGATGCCATAAAAATGCGTCAATGAGGCAGAACCTCTTTGACCAAGCAAATACGGCGTGTAAGAACGATTGTAAGCCTCAGCAATGACCGATGGGTGCATTTTGTCAAAGCGCAGCCACTCACTTGATCCAAAGAACGGAACAAAACGGTGCTTTGGATCTGTTAAGGCACGTACTTTTTTATACTTACTCTTAAATCCTGTCTTACTTAGCGAAACCGCGTCTTTCTTTTCTACTTTTAGGGAGTGCGATTTATTCGAAAGCGAGACACTACCCAGACTAATGACAACTAGCAAAAAGGCACAAATAACTGGTCCTAAAATTTGCCAAAGGCGTTTAAGCATTGCGAAGTTCCTCTATTCCAGCAATGATTTTATTAGCGGTATTCCAATCATCACGCCCAAATTCTGAAATTGGAATATCAATATCAAAATGACTTTCCAATTCAACGATTAATTCGACAGTTCCCATGCTATCAAGCACACCCGCATCGAACAAATCTTCATCCATCATATCTGAAACATCTTCCATAAAAAGATCATCAATAATTGCTAATACATCTGATTTAATATCCATTTGCTAAACTCCTTTACAATAATGAATTGTTATTATTTTACAGGTGATTGTGGGAACCATAATTGATCCAAGAAACCTGAAAATAGTAAGAATGATAACATCACAACATTAAAGGTGATGAAAATACCAAGACCTTGTGTCCATTTGTTGTCAGGCAAAGGTGAGAGTCCTTGTTTTTTGCGCTCACGATTGATTTTTTTCTTCTTACGAACCCAAGCATCATTAATCACAAGACCTACACCATGAAATAGTCCATAAGCGATATAGTACCATGTTAACCCATGCCAAAATCCCATGATTAACATATTAATAATATAAGCGACGCTTGATGTGACATTGCGATTTTTAAAGATTTTGTGCTTAACCAAGACCTTAACCAAACGCATGAAAACAAAATCACGGAACCAAAAAGATAAACTCATGTGCCAACGATTCCAAAATTCTTTCAAATCGCGTGATTTAAAAGGCTGATTAAAGTTAACTGGACTTTTAATCCCCATAAGATTTGAAATAGCTAACGCAAACATGCTATAACCCGCAAAGTCAAAGAATAAATCAAAACCATAGGTGTACATAACACCTAGCGTAGCAATGTTAAAGACTCCGCCCATTTCCAGGGCTTCTTCTTTTAGCGGCGCCATAAATAGCGTTCCAAAAATGTAAGCTAGGATGAACTTGTAAAGAAATCCAAGCATCAAGTAACGAACACTTTCTTCAAGCATATCAAGCAGTTCATCTTTGTCAGGAATATTTTTATAATCCTCATCAAAGCGATTGAAGCGATCAATTGGTCCACTTGAAAAAGTTGGCATAAAGAGAAGGAAACGCAAAAATTGCCACAAACTAAACTCTTTTAAGACACCATCTCGCATTTCCATAATTGTGCCAACTGCACGGAAAGTTAGGTAAGAAATCCCTAAAAATCCAAAGAGCGATTGATGTTTATCAATGGTCATCAAAGGGGTAATCTTAGTCCACGCTAGTGGAAAGACAGCTAAGAAGACCCAGAGGTAAAATACCCACTTGTTATTATATTTTTTCCGATAAGTCTTGTAAGAAAAGATCAGAAAAATTTGCCAAACCACGTAAGCTAAAAGAGACACAATCTGATAAAGATTTTTCCCTGTCAGCATCAAAATAATGAAAGCTAAGCTAACCAAAGCTTCATAAACAGGAAATCGTTTTTTGAAAAATAATCCGATAAAAATAGGTAAGACAGCCACAATCAGGTAAAGAAAATACTGCGGATTGCCGTAAGCCTCTAAGTGTGGCAACTGATGAAGAAATGCTATCATCGGCTATTTACCTCGTTCATCAAGCCTTTGATATCGATTTTACCATTTGGTGTAAGCGGCAAGCTATCACGGTAAAGGAATTTTGAAGGCATCATATAATCCATCATGATATCTTTCAAGTCTTCCTTAATCGCTTTAGTGATGTCCAATTGACGGTCAAATTGTTCTGCGACACCTTCTTTTAACACCACATAAGCTAGAAGATTTTGTACCTTGTGGTCTTTGTTGTAACGCGGAACAGCGACAGCTGACTTGATATATTCTGATTTGTTAAGATTTTGTGAAACTTCCTCAAGCTCGATACGGTAACCGTTGAATTTGATTTGGAAGTCCATGCGTCCGCCGTAAAGGAGCATGCCTTGGTCAGTCATCACACCCAAATCTCCAGTGTGATAAGCTGGCAAGCCTTCAATTTCAAAGAAAGCAACTTGTGTGCGTTCAGGATTATTGAGATACCCTTTTGAAACAGCAGGACCAGAGACAATGATTTCACCTTGCTCGCCATTTGGCAAAGCTTTGCCATTTTCATCAATGACAAAAGTTGGTGAATCTGCTTTGGTGTAACCAATCGGCAGACGTTTGCAAGTTGCTAGCATCTCATCGGTGATAGCTACCGCAGAAAGGGCAACAGTAGCTTCTGTCGGACCATAAGCATTAACAATGCGTGCTTTCGGGAAACGGCTACGCAATTTTTGCGCTGTTTTTACTGTTAACTCTTCCCCATCGAAATAAAAATGCGTCAAATGTGGCAATGTTTCTTGATTAAAGTCATTTGACAACATAGCCATATCAGCAAATGATGGTGTTGATGTCCAAACCCCAATCGGCAATTCATTAATGGTTGTAAAGAGTCGTTTAAAATCTGTTGTTAATTCTTTTGGAAGTGCAAAAAGTGTCCCTCCAAGGGCTAGCGTTGGTGCCCAATACATAACTGACAAATCAAACGAATAAGGCGGCTGCGCCAACATTTGTGGTCGTTCTGGCACTGAAAATTCTTTGTCAGAAATCATCCAATTAGTGAAACTTAGGAGATTGTCGTGTGAGATTTGCACCCCTTTTGGTTTTCCTGTTGTCCCAGACGTAAAGATAATATAATAATTGTCATCGCCTTTAACAGAGTGAGTCAATTGATAGTCCGTTTTTTGAGCAAAAATCGTTTGTAATTGGTCAAGCGTAATCATTGGAATATTCGTTATTTCTAAAGGAAAATCACCTACAGCAATAATCAAACTTGGCTCTGCCACTTCTAAAATCGCTTCAATGCGTTCCAGAGCTGAATGTTGGTCAACAGGAATATAAGCATGTCCAGATTTTGTTAATGCCACAAAAGTAGCCAACATGTCATACTCTTGTCCTCCAAAAACAAGAACGGGAGATTTTTCTTCCAGCTTCAAAAAATCAATATAAGCTGCAAGCGAATCTGAATTTTCCTTTAAATCGCGATAAGTGTGAACATCTCCTAAGATATTATAGACAGGGAAATCTCCTTGTGTCTGAGCAAAATGCTCAATTCTCTCAATCATATCGTGTAACATGAACCGTTTACCTTTCTAAAACTCATTGTAGATGAAATTACCTTGACCACGACCAAGATAACTGAAAAAATAAATTAAAACCATAAAAATCACAAAATAAAACAAGGTTTTTAATACAAATCGAGTGGTATCTTTCATTTAAACTCCTTATTTAAGTGGTAGTTGTACTTCAAATGTTAACTGGTCATCGGATTGACTGACAGTGATACTGCCTTTATGTTTTTCTACAATAGCTTTGGCAATCGCCAAACCTAAACCAAAACTTGAACTGCTATTGCGGGAATCTTCTGCTTGATAGAAACGTTCAAAAAGATTTTTCAAAACCTCATCTGGATAGACCAGACTAGGATTTGACACTCGTAAAAGTGCTGTTTTCTTTTCTTGCAACAACTCTACGGTAATCTTTCCATTGTCCAAAGAATGCTTAATAGCATTATCCAAAAGAATGGTAACCAACTGCTTTAACTGAGATTCTTGACCAAGAATTTCAATATTTTCAGCGATTTGATCTTCGATTAATTTGCCCTCTTCATAGGCTAGACTTTCGTAACTTAGAATCATTTCTTGGCAGATACTTGATAAATTAACTTTTTCAAAATGTTCTCTACCATCTTTGTCATCAAGTTTAGACAAGCCAAGCAACTCTTGAATCAAATGTTCCATGCGCTTTGTTTCTGAAAGAATATGATTCAAATAACGGTTAGGAGCGATTTGATTTTGCAATACTTGAGCATTGGCACGAATAGAAGCAATCGGTGTCTTCAACTCATGACTAGCATCTGAAACAAATTGTTTTTCGCGATCAATCGCAGCTTGTGCTGGTTGAACGATAAAACGTGATAGGTAGATACTAACTCCCGTAAGCAAAAGAAGACCAAAAATAACATAAACAGTAACCAGAAAAACTTGAGCATAGGAAGCTGAATAGCTTGAAAAATCAATAAAGACAAGTTGCCAGGTTCCATCTTTCTTTTCCTTCAAAGAATAGATGTAATCATACCATTTCCAACTCTTTTTCCCTCTGTTTAACAAATCTTTGCTGACTTCTTTAACCTCTTTATTTGTTAAAAAAGTGTTGTTAACTTGAATATCTGGTTTGTCATTTTCATCAATAATAACAAAAGCAATGGCTTCGTCAGTATTTTCTTTGACGTAACCATTAGCAGCCACCAATTTAACAATCCGATAAGTATCATACTCATCCCAATATTTGTTATAACGTTCACTAATGACCAATAACACCAAAACCATGGTGGTTAACATGGACATCGTAATCAAGACAAATTTTAGCCGAAGATTCCTCATGATGAGCCTTCTTTCTCTCCATCTTCTAGCGAGTAACCAACGCCTTTGGTCGTTTTAATAACAGCACTGGCTGCCAAGAAACGAAGTTTCTTACGTAAAAAGGAGATAAAGACTTCCAGTTGATTATAATCGGATTCATCTAAAGGTCCCCAGACCTTCAAAATTAATTGGTTTTTGGGGATAATCTTCTTGGAATTTCGCAAGAAAGTTTCCATCAGCAGAAATTCTTTATTAGACAACTTAACTTCGCGCTCTGCCACGCTTAATTCTCTCGTGTCCAGATTCAAAATCAAATTGCCAAACTTGAGATGATTCACTTGCGTAATAGACGATTGACGAGTCCGCAAACGAATTCGTGCCAATAATTCTTCTGCCTCAAATGGCTTAATCATATAGTCATCAGCACCCAAATCAAGTCCCAAAACACGGTCTTCTAACTGAGATTTGGCTGTCAAAAAAATGATAGGAACTTCCATTCCCATTTGGCGCACGCGCTTCAACACACTGACACCATCAAGTTTTGGCAACATAATATCCAAAAGAACCAAATCATAAAGTCCCGTTAATATATAATCCAGTGCAGACTCACCATCAAAAACCAAATCCACTTCATAACGGTGATTTTCAAGAATGGCTTGAATAGCTTCCGCAATTCCTTTCTCATCCTCGACCACTAAAATTCTCAACTGGCTCTCCCCCTTTTCACTCAAAATCTAGTATAAAACGCCAAAATTGAATTAACCTTGAAATTTTCTTAATTTTTAAGATTGCCTGTTTAAAAATATATCAGCCTCACATGGACTTATACCAAACCATTATAAATAAGCCTCTCCCAGAAAGTCCGTGTAAACTGATGAAAATTTATGGCAAAAATGTGGCAATTTCTTTAATTCTAGTTTATATCCAATCTAAAAAAATGTCCTTACAGAGCTGTAAGTTTGGCAAAAAATAAGAGCCTGTGGCAAATGCCTCAGACTCTACATTTTCAATCACATACTATGTTTGTGTGTATTACATAGCTTCAGAAGAACTATTAGCCTTGTCACCTTCTGACCAAATCTTTTCATTCCATTTAACATTATGATGCGTATCACGATATTTTTTCGGCGTAATGCCCACAACTTCTTTAAACTGTTGAATAAAGTGACTTTGTGATGAAAATGATAAATGATTCGCAATTTCAATCATTGAATAATCACTGAATTTCAATAAGTCTTTTGCAACTTCTATTTTTTTATTTTTAACATAAGTGCTTACGGACACGCCAACTTCCTTTTTGAATAAGCGTGATAAATAGCTTGCTGAAATACCAAATTCGCTGGCTAACTGTTCAACCGTAATGCGTTCTTTCACGTGGCAATAGATATAATCCTTACAATCTGAAACGTGTTTTGAAATGACATCTTTTTGAATTTCACGTCGCATGCGTTCTGTGTAATCAATAACCATCTCTTCGTGCAAATTTTGAACTTCTTGTGCCGTGTGAAGGTCATCTAATTTTTGAATATAAAAGTCACTCAATCTAAAAGCTTGTTCTAATTCCATACCATTTTGACCACACATGCGTGTAATCATAGCTGTCGTAATGACAAAGTGATATTTCAAATTGGTAATGGGGTTACGTGACAAAGTTCCCACACCATCTTCTGATACAAAACGTTCTTGTTCACAATTTTTGCGGACCGCTTCAACATCTCCCGTAGCTACCGCTTGATAGAATAAAAATTCCTCAGTTAAGGGACGATGTTCCACATCATCCAAATTATCACTAATTGCTAAAAGTCTCCATTCATCCTTATAATTCATTTCCAATCCCCTTTTTTGTAAACGATTACCATTTTCTTTTCATTTTACCATATTCTTGCAGATTTGATAAAAATAAAGTGGAAAAAATGAAAGTGAGACAAAATAAAGTCTCCATCGGAGACTTTATTGCTGAACATAACTCTTAAATATAAAGAAGATTATTCATCATAGCTAATCCAGCCATAATATCCATACAAAGGTGTTTTGCCATCATATGGATCAAGCCAGTCATCAACACCAATACCTGGCCAAACATTCATCATGATTTTACCTGGCGTGCTTGGTAGATTTTCAGTCACTGTATGAACAGCTTTACCATCCACATACCAAGTGATGTGGTCTTTTCGCCATTCAAAACCATAAGTGTGCCACTCTTCTGATGCATCAAACCCTAGGTCATAAAGGAATTCATGATTGCCAATGCCATCTGTAAAATAGTTGAATTGAACTTTTGTCGTATCTTTTCCAAGAAACTCAATATCAATTTCATCCCATTTTGTTCCATCTGTTGGTCCAGTGTAAGTGAAAAATGATGTTACAACACCAGTATTTTTAATGGCTTTCGTGCGAACTTGATAAAGACCATAATGGAAATACTCTCTCGTGCGCCACTCACCGCCAGTGTAGCCATCAGCATCACGATCGATTTTTAAACTTAAACCATCACCATCAAAATTCACATTGTCAGGCTGCCAGACGCAATCAAACATATCGCCATTTGCTCCTGTCCGTAATTCCATGTATGAGGCATCGTAACTGTCAAATCTTGTCTTAAAATGTGCTTGTTCGTTTATCTTCATGTTCTTACCATTTACGCTTTCTTGATATTATGGTTTTCCCTTTTTAATGGATTCCCATTGAACCAGTCAGAACGCTCCATTGTCGTATCATCGTAAGTATTAAAATCTTCATGGTAGTCGCCTGTATGTGCATCTTGAGTTCCTGCTTGACTAGAATCTTCGGTAGTTGTTGTGAGATTAACTTGGTCATTTGTAGACGTCAAGCTCAAGTTTTCCTGATTTTACACACTAGTATCAGAAGTTACTACCTGATTTGTGTTCACTTGATTTGTTGAGTCAATCACTGACTGAGTAGTATTGTCATCAGTTATAGACGTATTTACTGTTTCACTAGTAAGGTCATTAGTATCTGTGGTTTGTGTATTCGTAAGGGCAGGAACATTATCAAGTGTTGAAACATTACCCACTTCAGCTGCTGATACTAAACCAGCTCCAACTTGTAAACTACACGTAGCAAATGTACTTTACTACATCTTTCTTAGTCATAAAATCTCCTTTTTCTCTTATAAACCTATTCTATAAACCTATTCCTTAACACCACCGAGTGTCACACCGGCAATAATGTATTTTGAAAGGAAAAGATAAACGATAATAATTGGCACAATAGCCACCAAAATCATTGTGTAAATTTTACCCATATCAAAGTTCATGTAGTCTGCACCACGCAATGTTGCAATCAAAATTGGCACAGTCATCTTGCTCTTCGTTTGAATAACCAAGGCTGGAATGAAGTAGTTATTCCAAGAACCAACAAAGGTAAAGATCGCTTGAACTGCGATAGCAGGTTTCATAATTGGAAGAACAATCGTGTTAAATGTTCTAAATTCATTTGATCCATCAATACGAGCCGCTTCTACCAATGAAATTGGTAATGATGATTCCAAGTAACTATACATGAAATAGAATACCGCTGGTGAAGCAACTGATGGAATAATCAATGGAAGCCAACTATCATACATTCCCATGTTAGTGATTAAACGCAAGAAACCCATTGAAGTAACTTGTGTTGGCATAACTAAAATCGCCAAAATGAACGCAAAGGCAACTTTTTTCAACTTAAAGTCATAAACATACAAACCATAAGCTGTCAAAGCTGAGAAATAAGTACAGATCGCAGCTGTCAATCCTGAAATAATCAAGCTGTTCAAAATCCCATGAAACATCGGGAAGCTACCATCATTAGCTACCTTACTCAGGTTATCAAATAAAGAACCACCAGGTAGTGCTGAGAAACCTTTTTGCAACTCAGCATGTGAGTGTGTCGCATTGATAATCAAGATATAAAAGAAGAACAGGCACATAAATGATAAGGTAATTAACACAAAATGTGCCACAATAACACGTAATCTATTTTTTGCTTTTGTTGACATTATTTCACCTTTCTACCTTTGTGTTTCAATTGGTGTTTAGTCGCTTTAAGTTCATTATTAGTCATACGATAAACGAACCAACAAAGAATCGCACTCACCACAAAGAGGTAAACTGATAGTGCGCCTGCCATACCGTAGTTCTTGCTCTTCAAGTGATTGTTCAAGAACATAATCAAGGTTGTTGATGTACGGTCTGGAGAGCCTTGTCCGTTAGTCAAGATTTGCGGAACATCGAACATTTGCAAACCACCGATAATTGACGTAATCAAGGTATAAGCCAAAATAGGTCGAATCATTGGCAAAGTGATATAGAAGAAACGTTGACGACTGTTACAACCATCGATTTCAGCGGCTTCAAAAATATCTGGGCTAATTCCCATAATAGCTGCCATCAACATGATTGTGGTATTACCAAACCACATCAAGAAGTTCATCACACCAACCAATGAACGTGTTCCAAGAGCAGATCCCATGAAATCAATCGGTTCTTTAATCCAACCAAGTGATTCCAAGATAGAATTGATAGGACCATTTGTTGAAAAGAGTGTGAAGAATAACATGGCAAAGGCTGACGCCATGATTAAGTTTGGCAAGTAAATGACAACTTTAAAGAATTGTCGTCCACGAATTTTAAGTCTTGCATCAACAAACCAGTTGGCAAGTAGCAAGGCAATAACAATCTGTGGAATAAAACCAATCAACCACATAATCATGGTATTTGCCGCATATTTCAACATATCTGAATGCAATAAGCTTACGTAGTTTTTTAGCCCAACAAAATTAGGCCCAATCTCTGTCATCCCTGAACGATAATATTCAAAGAAACTATACCGAATGGTGTCCACCAAAGGTATAAAAGAGAAAATGAAGAAAATTAGGAAGAAGGGAAGGATGAAAATATATCCCCATTTCCCATAATCTATACGCTTACGTCTTTTTTTCATCTTTATCACTCCTCCAAAATACGAGGAGCAAGTCAGAATACCTTCCATCTGGAATCGATTTTCTAATTCGCTCCCGTAAGGTCTACCAAAATTCTAAAATCCTAATTAAATGCCCCAATTTTTTCAAATAGTACTTAAGTCTGGGACGATTAAGCTACTTTTAGTCTGGCCATTTAACATCTGTAATTTCTGGATAACGTTCTTTAATAGCTGTTTCAAAGTTTGATTTAGCTTTGTTGTAGCTTACTTTACCTTGTAGGTAATCATTAAAGGCATTTTGAATCAATTCAACACAACCTTGGTCATATGATGACAATGGTGCAATCTTAATGTTTTCTGCAACTGGTGCGTAGTATGAATAAGCATTTTCACCACCAAGGAAATCTGATTTGAAGCTATCATCTTTAGCTGCTGCTTCCATACCAGATTTAGTATTTGTGAAGTCTTGGTAATCTTTAGAAATCTTCAAAAGGTTATCTTTATTAGCTGTCAAAGCTGTGATGATTTCTTTAACATGTTTAGGGTTATCAGTACCTTCGGCACCATGGATATATGAACCACCCCAGTTGTATTCTTGTGGTGGATTTGTAACAGCCCAATCGCCATCTGCACCATCCCAATTTGATTTCAAAGTAAAGTCAATGCCCCAAGCTGGGAACAAGAATGAGAAGACTTTAGATTGTGAACCCATTGCTTTGTTCCAGTCGTCAGTCCATTGACCTTTAACTGTTTTATTGAAGTAACCAGCATCAAGCCACTCTTTAGAATCTTTAACCCAATTCATAATTTGTGGGTCAACACGAACTGTTGTTGAACCATCTTCAACCCATGGTTTAGAAATGCTATTACCGTACAAGCGGAATGTATCAGCATATGATGCAAATGTGTAGTAACCTTTATTAAGAAGTTCTTGTGATGTTGCTTTCATAGTATCCCAGTCTTTAACTTTTTCACCAACTGCTGTTGGGTCATCAGTACCAAAGACATCTTTTGCAATATCACGACGATAGATTAGAACACCTGGACATGTTTGCCAAGTTGAACCGCGTTGAACGCCATCTTCATCAGAAGCTGTTTCTTTAGTGAATGCATATTGGTCAGCCAAATCTTTCTTAGGATCAATTCCTAAATCTTTCAAAGGCATTGCAACATTTGCTTTTTTAGAAGTGTATTTTCTCACGTAGTCAGTTTCTGACAAGAAGATATCAATCTTATCATCAGCAGAAGCTGAGTCTTGTTTTTCAAGTGCTTCATCCAATTTTTGTTGGTAAACACCATCTTGGTTTGGATTGATAATCCAGTGGATTTCACTACCGTCTTTTAGTTTAGTAACTGTTCCATCTTTAGAAGTTGATTTAACTTCTGGATATACAGCTTCCACACGTTGACGGAATTCATCATTCCAAGAGTAGATGTTGATAACTTTGCCTTCTGCACCCGAAGCTGATGTACTTGATTTAGAAGAGCAACCAACCATTGTCCCTGCTGCAAGAGCAATCGCTATAAAAGCGCTTACTTTTTTGTTCATAATCCTTCTCCTTTTTGAGGTTTCCCCTCATGTTTTTTGTAACTGCATTATAACGCTAATCCAAGAAGTGTTATATTATAATATTTTAAAAAATATCAGTTTTATGACCTTGTTTGAAAAAATTTTTATAAAAAATCACGCTTTTCTAATCTTTTTAATAGGTAGACCTTTTCATATAAAACGCCGTTTTTCCTATAAAATTAGGGTTTATGGCCACTTTTCTAACTTTATAAACCATAGTTTCCTAATAAAGTGCCATATGTAAAAAAAATGATACTTCTTGAGTTAATATCATAATTATGATATTTTTCTCTTCTTTTTTATTTCCTATAAGGCTAATTTCGACTAAAATATGGGGCAGAAGATAAAGGAGATAACTATGAAGCCATTAACTTTTACTAATAATAAGGGGGATTTCAAACTATCCCAAGCAGAAAATATCAGTTCTTTGTACTTTCCACTTGCCTCAGAAGTTGGACTAAAAAGTGCAGTCACTCCTAACTTGGGTGGGGATTCAAAAATCAATCAAGAAACTTTCCTATTAGAACCTGTCAGCGTGGATAACCTCCACAACAATCGTTCAACTCGAAATTTCTGGGTTCGCGACGACAAAGGAAATGTTTATTCTGCAACAGGTGCTTCTGCTAAGCAAGAAGCTCTACGTTTTTCAGATCAAGAAGAAAATTCTGTAGAAGCTGGTTTTATGTGGCATACTATTGAACGTCAATCAGCTGACTTACCTTTAAAATCTACAATCACATCATTTGTTCCACAAGATGAAAATGTTGAAGTCATGCTTGTAACACTTGAAAATTTATCTGATGCTGACCAAACTTTAACAGCATACGGTGCCATTCCGATTTTCGGACGTAGCGCTGATAATATCCGTGACCACCGAAATGTAACATCTATGCTTCACCGTATCAAAACTACAGATGAAGGTGTTTTAGTTTGTCCAACCATGTCATTTGATGAACGCGGTCACCAACTCAATCACCAAATTTACTACGTGCTTGGCTTTGATGACAAGGAAAAAACACCTGAAACATTCTATCCAACCGTAGAAATGTTTATCGGTGAAGGAGGAACATTTACTCATCCAGCTGCCGTTTATAAAGAAACAAGTGGCGTAGCAAGCGACAGCCATATCGATGGGCGCGAAGCCATGGGTGCCTTCAAATTTGAACCATTCACCTTAGCTGCTGGTCAAAGCAAAACTTTCATCCTATTAATGGGAATCAACGAAAATCAAGAACATATCCAAGCAGTCGCTCAAAAATATAAAAATCTTACGACTGTCGAAAAAACATTGCAAGAAACAAAAGATTACTGGCAAGAAAAAGTTGGAGTTGATTTCAAAACTGGCGACAGCGACTTTGATGGTTATATGAAATGGGTTTGTTTCCAACCATTCCTACGTCGTCTCTTTGGTTGTTCATTCCTTCCACACCATGACTATGGACGTGGCGGACGCGGTTGGCGTGATCTTTGGCAAGACTGCTTGTCACTACTTTTAATGGAACCAAAAACAGTTGGTGATATGATTGTCAACAACTACAAAGGAGTTCGTCTTGATGGTACCAACGCTACAATCATCGGTGAAGGTGATGGTAACTTCCTTGCTGATCGTAACGGTATCACACGTGTTTGGATGGACCACGCACTTTGGCCTTTAATGACAACAAAACTTTATATCGACCAAACAGGCGATATCGATATCTTAACTAAAGAAGTTTCTTACTTTAAAGACCCACACGTCAAACGTGGTACTGAAATCGACCAAGACTGGAACGATGCCTACGGCAATGAACAACGTACTGCTGACGACGCTGTCTACACAGGTAGCATCCTAGAACACTTGTTAATCCAACATTTGACAGGATTCTATGAAGTTGGCGAACACAATATCTATCGTCTCCGCGGAGCTGACTGGAATGATGCCCTTGATATGGCGGATGAAAATGGTGAAAGTGTTGCATTTACCGCTGCTTACTCTGGTAACTTGATGGAACTAGCAAGCCTTGTTCGCCTCCTAGAAAGCGAAACCAATACTGAATCTATCGAAATTCTTGAAGAAATCGGACTCTTGCTCAAAAAAGATTCTGATATCTACGATAATATCGAACGCAAGCACCAAATTCTTGATGCTTACACTAACCAATGCCTTCACAATGTGAAAGGACGCAAAATCAGAATTTCACTTTCTGAACTTGCTCTTAACCTCATTCAAAAAGCAGCTTGGTTGCGTCAACACCTTCAACAACAAGAATGGCTTGACTTTAACGACCAAGAAGGTTGCTACAATAGCTACTACGACAACAGCAGCAAACCAACGGAGGGCTTCTACAATGACCGTATGCACATGATGTTGACTGGACAAGTCTTCCCTATCATGAACTACGTCGCTACAGATGAACAAATCCGTAAAATCACTGCCAGCGCTGACCACTACCTCTACCGCCCAGAAATCGGTGGCTACCGCCTCAATACAGATTTTAAAGAAATCAAAACAGACCTTGGACGTATGTTTGGTTTTGCTTACGGTGAAAAAGAAAACGGTGCTGTCTTCTCTCACATGACTGTTATGTACGCTAATGCGCTTTACCGTCGTGGCTTTGCCAAAGAAGGTTGGAAAGCTCTTAAGACACTATCTGACACAGCTCTAAAATTTGAAACTAGCCGTATCTATCCAGGAATTCCTGAATACTTCCGTGCAGATGGTCGAGGAGTTTATCACTATCTAACTGGTGCAGCAAGCTGGTACATGTTGACAATGGTTACTGAAGCCTTTGGTGTTCACGGTAAAGCAGGTGACTTTGTCCTTTATCCAAAACTTCTTGCAGAACAATTCGACGAAAATGGACGTGCAAGTATCACAACTCAATTTGCTGATAAAACCTTCCAAATCCACTACGATAATCCAAATCAAAAAGATTTTGGAAAATACATTATCAAAAAAGCCACTTGTGATAGCCAAGAAATCGATATTACGGATGATGCTTTTGCCTTTATCACAAAAGCTGACCTTGCTAACCTAAGCGACGAAGTTCATGAAATTGTCATTACACTAGATTAAGAAAAAGAAAGGATTTTCTCATGAAATACGGTTATTTTGATGACGTTAATCGCGAATATGTCATCGACCACCCAAATACACCCAAACCTTGGGTCAACTACCTTGGTTCCCCAGAATACGGTGCCATTATCTCAAACAACGCTGGCGGTTACAGCTTTGCTAAATCAGGTGCCAATGGACGCATTTTACGCTACGTCTTCAATAACTTTGACCAACCAGGTCGCTACATCTACCTTCGAGACGATGATACCAAAGACTTCTGGTCTGCCTCATGGCAACCTGTTGGTAAAGACCTTAAAGACTACCACAGTGAATGCCACCATGGTATGGGCTACACTAAAATGATTGCTAATTACTCTGGCATTCATTCAAAAGCCAGCTACTATGTGCCAAAAGATAAAAGCTATGAAGTTTGGGCAATTACCGTTACTAACCGTTCTGAACAAACTCGCCATTTAACACTAACTGGTTACGCTGAATTTACCAACCACAGCAACTACGAACAAGACCAAGTTAACCTACAATATTCACTTTTTATCACACGCACACTTTTCCAAGATAACCGCATCATCCAACAAATCCACGGAAATCTTGATACCCTTGATGACAGCGAACAAGTTGATGAAAAGAATGTTACTGAACGTTTCTTCGGTCTTAGCGGTGCTAGCGTCAGCTCATATTGTGGAGACAAAAAAGGCTTCTTAGGCGGCTACAACGGCTACGACAAACCTGTTGGTGTCACATCAGGAGACCTCGGCAACCAAACAAGCTACAATGAAAATGCCTGTGGTGCCCTTTCAAGTAAAGTCACTCTTGAACCTCAAGAAAGCAAAACACTTGTCTTTCTTCTTGGTGAAAAATCATCACAAGAAGCTGCCGAAATCCTAGAACATTACAAACACCCTGCAGAAACTGTTGAAGCAGAAATTCAAGAACTTCGCAAAGAATGGGAAGACCGCTTGACTAACCTACAAGTCAATACACCTAGCCCAGAATTCAACACTATGCTTAACACTTGGAACGCTTATAACTGTTACATGACCTTTATCTGGTCACGCGCAGCATCATTTGTTTACTGTGGTCTTCGTAACGGTTATGGTTACCGTGACACCGTTCAAGATATTCAAGGTATCATTCACTTGAAACCTGAAATGGCTGCCGAAAAAATTCGTTTCATGTTATCAGCTCAAGTTGACAACGGTGGCGGACTTCCACTTGTAAAATTCACTCACAACCCAGGACATGAAGACACACCAGATGACGCTTCTTACGTTCAAGAAACTGGGCACCCAGCTTACCGTGCTGATGATGCTCTCTGGCTCTTCCCAACAGTTTACAAATACATTTCTGAAACAGGAAACCTTGCTTTCCTTGATGAAGTGATTCCATTTGCCAATAAAGGCGAGGCTAGTGTTTACGAACACTTAAAAGGTGCTGTGCAATTCTCACTTGACCACCTTGGACCACACGGCATGCCTGCTGGACTTTATGCCGACTGGAATGACTGCCTTCGTCTCGGTGCCAATGGTGAATCATCATTCGTTGCTTTACAATTCTACTATGCCCTAAGCGTCTTGCGTAAATTTGCCAAAGCCAAAGAAGATACTGACTACCTTACTTTCCTCGACTCTGAGCAAGAGAAAATGGGACAAAAAATTCAAGACCTCTGTTGGGATAATGACCGCTTCATTCGTGGCTTTACCGAAGCTGGCGAACGTATCGGTGCAGCTGATGACCCCGAAGCTAACATGTGGCTAAACCCTCAAAGTTGGGCTGTTATCAGTGGCTTTGCTGATAAAGAACAAGCTGAACTTGCCATGAACAATGTCTACGAGCAACTTAACACTGATTATGGTGCCATCCTCATGAACCCACCATATCACGCTCACGCATTCGACGGGGCCCTTGCCGTTATCTACAACCAAGGGACAAAAGAAAATGCAGGTATCTTCTCACAATCACAAGGCTGGTTAATCCTAGCTGAAGCCCTACGCGGACAGGGTCAACGTGCCTTTACTTACTTTATGGAAAATGCCCCAGCTGGTCAAAATGACCGTGCAGAGATTCGCCAACTAGAACCTTACTGTTATGGCCAATTCACAGAAGGTCCTGCTAGCCCACACTTCGGACGTTCACACGTTCACTGGCTCACAGGTACAGCATCAACTATCATGGTTGGTTGTGTGGAAGGTATCTTGGGACTTCGCCCCGACTTAAGCGGATTAAAACTCTCACCAGCCATTCCAAAAGAATGGGATAACTTCAGCATGACTAAGATTTTCCGTGGCAAAGAACTTCACATCACTGTGGAAAATCCAAACCACAAGGAAACAGGCTTTACAAAACTTATCCTAAACGGCAAGGAACTTGACCAAGCCTATCTTCCTGAAGAACTCTTACAAGACACTAACCAAATCACTCTTACCCTATAAAGGAAACTGGGACTTGTTCCCAGTTTTTTTATGGCTTCATTTTAAAAAAAGTCCCTTCTCTAAGGCAAAATCATCTCTTATAAGAGTCATTAAGAATGATTGTATATTTTATTCAGCCAAAGCAATTACTGCGTCAAATCGCCTTTTATAGCTGCTATAAGATGAGCCTACACAGGCTTATCAAGCCACCAATCAATTGATTCTACTCATCATAAAAAAGGAACTGAGACAAGCTCAGCTCCTTTTATCGTTAATGTTTAAAAAGAAAGAATTTTAAAGAGTTATTTTGTTGAGAGAGATTTTAACCGATTTATTTGGGGAGTGTAGTTATAATCAGTTAAATAAAAACAAATTGTTATTTGGTTACTGTCTAGCTTTATTAAAATTGGTCGTAGCTAATCCAGTCATAGTATCCATACAAAGGAGTTTGACCATTGTATGGAGCCAACCATGCATCTACGCCTTTTTCTGGCCAAGCATTCATCATAATCTTACCAGGTGTGCTAGGAATATCATTGTAAGCAGTATAAACAGCTCTTCCATCAACATACCAAGTAATGTGATTAGCTTGCCAATCAAAACCATAAGTATGGAAGCCTTGAGAGGCATCAAATCCTAAATTGTGAAGATGCACGTGTTCATCTTTTTGACCTCTACCATGAGTAAAGTAGTTGAATTGAACTTTTGTTGTATCTTTCCCTAAAAATTCAATGTCAATTTCATCCCAAGGTTTGCCTTCACTCGGACCAGTATAAGTGAAGAATGAAGAAACGACACCTGGATTTTTAATAGGTTTCATGTTCACTTGATAAAGACCATAGCCGAAGCGTTCTTTACTACGCCATTCGCCCCCAGTGTAGCCACCACGACCATCACTGTCAATTTTAAGACTCATCAAACCGTTATTAAAGCCGACATTTCCAGGGACAAAATTACAATTAAACATACTTCCATTGGAACCATTACGAAGTTCCATGGTAGTACCATTATAGTAATTTAGTTCTTGACTATAGTGGTATTTGCTTTGCGCATCAACACCTTGTTGAAAACCAAAGAGAGCCAATAAGAGAACAATTAAACAACTAACTTTTTTTCACATAATAATACCTCAATTTTAATCGTTTTTAAAAAGGAGTTCTGTCAGAAAAAGGAACTAATCTCCTCTACTACAGATTGAAAACGCCTAATCAGTCGTAGTTAAATTCACTTTTTCTTTTCAGTAACTGTTACTTCAAAAATGGGGCAATTTTTTCTTTTTCATATTCCGAAAAGAATGCTAGTCACACGATAAATGTTTCTCTTTAAAACCCTCCTTACACCATTATATCATAAGTATAGTGCTTTTATTTTAGATAATATATTATATTCCCACAAAAAACATCAAATTTATGACCTGAAGGCAGAAAATTAAAAAAGTCTTCTCAGAACCATTTTGCTAAAAAATAGCTCTAAGAAGACTTCCTAAAAATAAAGAAAGACAACTCATCATTTAAACGTGGTGACTTAATCTCACTCGTTTATAAGACATAATGACCTGCATTAATGCTGATAAAAAGAAAATAACTGCAGCTAAAATAAAGACACTTTTCACACCACTATCTAAAAATACTAGAACCAGCAAAATCAAATCAATAATTCTGACATAAATACTAATTTCCTTCATCGCCAAAAACCTCCCTTTATTTTATCCCATGTATTTTTATAAAACCGCTTTCATCTATATTATACTACATTTTTGACCGTTTTTTCATAAAATCTTAAAAAATTTTTATAAAAAATCACAATTTCAATATGAAACCGTGGTTTAAAAACTATTTTTTTATCAAATGCTTTCTTAATACTATCAGTAGCTTAACCAATGACTTCTTTTAGATAAGCAATTTGGGCAAAAAAAGACCGCCAGACTCGAGCACTGGCGGATAGTCTATCATTAAGCAGATAAAACTTTACGTCCTTTACGACGACGAGCTGCAAGCACGCGACGTCCGTTTTTAGTTGACATACGGTGACGGAATCCGTGTTTACGTTGACGACGGATTTTACTTGGTTGATAAGTACGTTTCACGATGAATACCTCCTAATAGATTTTCGTATTCGTTTAGCCGGCTATATTTGATCAGTTACTAAACATACCATACTATTTTATAATAAGTCCGTCTAACTGTCAAGCTCTACTTTTTGTTTAATTTCAAAGACTTTCTTTTGAGCGTCTGATAGAAGAAAAAGTCCTGAATCCTGGCAATAATAAGTTAAAATTTATTTTTTAGTTTTTTCTTGTAGTTTCTGGTTAATATTTTTGATGCGGTGATTAAAGCTAATATAAATCACGAGCCAAATAATCAAATACGTTAGGAAAAACTCACCTAAAAATGGTAGTGACCAGATAAAGGATGTTGTGGTACCAATTAACATATTTAACCAGCTGTTCAAGCCATAAACTAAACAAAAGTGAATCAGAATTTCCCAAGTAATCGGAATAACATCCACTTCAAAAATCATACTAACAATTCCAATCAAACCACTGACTAAAACAACGCTGGTAATCTGATGAGTCGTCTGAGTAGTCACATTATTTTGCCATAAAAAGAATAGGTAAAGAAGGCCTCCAAAGCCAACACCAACTAGAAAATAGACAATCCCTCGTTTCAAAAAAGTCATCAATCACACCTCACAATCCCAAAGCTTTTTCCAAATCTGACAAATAACGTCTGCTAACATTTGTCGTCACGTCATTTGTAAGCATGGCCAACATATTTCCTGAGAAACTATTCTCCAAAGATTTTAAATGATTAATATTAATCAGAGCATGCTTTGAGACCTGTACAAAGTCTGGATTAGCTAGATGCTCACGAAACTTGTACAAGCGATCCGTAGTGTTAAGTCTTCCATTGGTCGTCTCCAAAATCAAAGAAGTCCCATCAACATCCACAAGAATCAAATCTGACACGCGTAATAACTCTGTACGAACAGCTGTTTTTACTGGCAAAATCTCCACCCTGCCCTGCTCAAATTTCGCTAAATAATCTAAAATATCTTGGACAGCTTGGTCCTATTTTCTACTTCGTACCAAAACTTCAATAGTCTCTTTTGGTAAACTGCTATCCTCTTCAAACTGGTAATGCACCCTTCAACTCCTCTTATTTACGTTTAGTCAATGAAAATCGCTCAAGATACAAGCTTAGTGACAGAAGAACGACGATGCCACAAATAACAAGACTCACTAAAAGTATTTCTTGATTTAAGGTTGTTAAGCTTTTTAATTTCAACCCAATCCCTAAAAATTCTTTTGCATCCGTGTTAACAGCATCTTTTGCAATCAAAAGCTGACGATAAGCTGCTGATACGTAAGCTGCTGGCGTTAATTTAACCACTTTTTGTGCAAAATCAGGCAACGCCCCAATTGGCATGTAAACTCCAACAAGAAATCCTGAAACTGTTCCTACAATAGTCGATAAAGCTTCATTTGTTGTTAGTGTTTTAACAAATTGCAAAACAAGGAGAGCAAAACCAGCTCCCATGATTGAACTTAAAAGCATTATTAAAAGCATTTGAGGTAAATGGTTAAAACCAAAATCAATGCTATCTTGCCAGTAGAAATAAAGCTGCATGGTAACCAACATGACTAGCTGCATAATAAAACCAATCACACTAGATGAAATGAGGTAGCCAAGATAAAGTTTTAATTGTGAAATATCTGTCAGTAAAAAATCTTCTAACTTATGACTGACCTTATCTTGAACCAAGCGAGAAATACCAGTCCACGTTGTTGTAATACTCGTTACCGCTAGCGTCCCACCAAGCACCCAATTATCGAGTAATTCTTCAAGATTTGGTGTGCCAGTAAAGGAATCTTGCATGTTCTTTTGTAAAAAAACAACATAAAGAATAAATGCAATCAAAGCTCCCAAAAGTGAGAAAAAGACACTTGCTTTATTTGAAAAATAGAGTTTTAAATTGCGTTTGGTCATCGCCCACATTTAAGCCATCTCCCTTCCCGTAATGCTCAAAAAGACATCATTAATATTGGCTTTCATATAGTCAAAATCACTAATTACGTCTCGCTTATCAGATAAAATGGCTAAAGCATTAGCCGAATCATCCACAAACATTTTTAACTGACCGTTTTCTAAAAGCTTGTAATCAATATCTGAAAAAGCCGTGATATTATCCGTTTCAATTAACAAATATGGTTTTGAATATCTTTCTTTCAGTTCCTTAGCAGAACCTTTGGCTAAAACCTTCCCGTGATCAATAATATAGGTCATATCAGCATTTTCAGCCTCTTCAAGGTAATGAGTGGTCAAAAAGATAGTCAAGTTTTCTTCACGCTGTAAACGGCGTAAAATCTCCCAAATAGCCCGACGTGTCTGAATATCAAGTCCTGTCGTTGGCTCATCTAAGAAAAGCAAATTTGGCTTATTCAAAAGTGCACGAATGATATCAACACGACGACGTTGTCCACCAGACAAAGTGCCATAAGTTTGATTAAGAAAATCCTGTAAACCTGTCAATCGAATAAGTTTTTCTAACCAAGCTTTATCTTGTTTACGATAAAGTGCTTGGCGACTTTTCAGATTATCTAAAACACTCAATTCCTCATCAAGCACACTCTCTTGAAAAACCATTCCAATTTTCAAATCTGCTGCCAATTCAATCTCACCTGATGTTGGTTTTAAGAGCCCCGTCAGCATTTTCATGGTTATTGATTTTCCAGCGCCATTTGTCCCAATATAAGCTAGCAATTTCCCTTCTTCCACTTCTAAATTTAAGTGGTCAATCACCGTTTTATCTCCAAAGGTTTTGATTAAATCTTTTGTTCTAATAAGCATAATTAACCCTCCCTTTTGACATTATTTTATCAAAAAAAGGCTTGAAATAAAGCCTTTTTCGGTAAGCGGTCAAAAATAAGCGGTAAATAGTATTAAAAAAAGCCCGAATGGACTTTTAAGTCTTATTGAACAGGTGTTACGACCACGTAACGATTTGGGTCGTTACCTTCAGAATAACTATCAACGCCTTCAATACTTGTGATAGTTTTATGAACAATTTTGCGTTCACTATTACTCATTGGATCCATGACATAATCTTTACCAGTTTCAAGCACACGGCTTGCGGCTTTGCGGGTAAATTCAATCAATGTCTCTGTACGGTGTTCCACGTAATCATGAACATTCAAAATCACAGAGAAATTCTTTGAATAACGGTCATGTAGGAAATTTTGTGAAAGCAATTGGAGTGATTTCAACACTTTTCCGTGATAGCCAATCACACGACCAGCCTCTGGTGTTTCGATTTGCAAATTGATTTGACGGCGATTGTGGCTTGTTTCCACAGTCGCCTCAACATCCATTTCGTAGATGATTTTTTTAACATAATCAGCTACTTCTTCTGTCGCTTTTTCGATATCTTTGCTTAATTCACGTTGAGCTGGAAATTCGCTGGCCACAAATTCTTCAAAACTTTGGTCTGTGTTAACAGGTTTTGGTGTGTCTGAAACTTCTTTTGGCTCTACAACTGCTTCGTTAACATCGTCTGTTTTTCCGAGCGCTTCTAAAACTTCTGTATGTCCAGATTCTTCAAGAATGGTTTGTGTTTTTTTCTTGTGCATGACGATGTCTTCCTTGACAGAATCATCGATGACTTCTCCACGTTCTTCCATTTTTTTAATGATGCTGGCTACTTTACGAAGCTCCATAGTATCTTCAAATTTTGATGATACAGGCTCATTTTTTTGATTAACTTCTTCTGGCACACCTTTAACTGCTTTTTGGTTAGCACGGTGAGCAGTGACTTCATTAATCCCTTCAATATCTACTTGAGCTGGTTTCTTACCAAAGCCAAAGAAACCTTTTTTCTCACGAGAAACAACCTTAATATGGGCTTTAAGACGTGACAAATTTAACTCTTTCAAGCCCTTTTCAATAGCATCTTCAACAGTTCGACCTGTGAATATTACCATAGTTTTATCCTCTTACTTTCTTCTCTTTTGCGCTTTCTTTTTAGCACGACGAATCTTAGCCGCATGTTCTTTTTCAGCACGTTCCTTAGCTTCACGTTCTGCAATAATCTTAAATGGATTATTTAACAAAAGGATTTGGAACACTTGGAAGGCATTTGATACTGTCCAATAAAGCACAACCCCTGACGCCAAACGGAAACCAAAGAAGAAGATAATGATTGGCATCACGTAGGTCATAAGCGTCATCGCGAAATTTTTCTCACGCGCAGCTTTATTAGTCAACCAAGTTGAAAGGAATGTAAATAGAGCTGCCAAAACAGGCAAGATATAATATGGATCTGGTTGCGACAATTCAATCCACAAGAAAGTTCCTGTTTTCAAGAAAGCAACACGAGTCAATGCTTGGTACAAAGCCATCAAAATTGGCAATTGCACAACCAATGGAAGCATTGTCGCATATGGGTTAACACCATATTCTTTATAAAGTGCTTGGCTTTCTTCAGTCAATTTCATGCGGCTGTCTGTATCACGGCCAGGATATTTTTCTTGTAATTTTTTAAGCTCTGGCTGCAAATCTTGCATCTTTTGACCTGATTTGATTTGCATGTTGTAAAGTGGCATCATAATGGCACGAATAATGATGGTAAAGAGAACAATACCCACACCAATACGACCATTAATTGAAAGCCATTGAATAGCTTTGGCAAAGAAGTAAACAATTTGTTCCCAACCGTTAGTTGATGAAGCGGTTACTTCGCTGCGCCCACAAGCAGCCAAAAGCATTAAAGTAAGACTACTTAATCCTAATAATTTAATCTTTCTTTTCACTATTGAGACCTTCCTGATATAAATTAGCAAGTTTTAACACATGTAATAAATTTTTCTTCACTTCATGGTAATCAAGTTCCTCGACACCTTTACGCGCAATGATGACAAAGTCCTGATTAAGCAAATTTGGTGATAGTTCCATGATAACGTGACGAATTTTTCGCTTAATACTATTGCGAGTGACCGCATTACCAAGTTTTTTGCTCACAGAAAGCCCTACTCGATAGTGGCTCTGATTTTTTTCTAAATGATAAAGGACAAATTTTCGGTTAGCAACACTTGTACCTTTGCTAAAAATCGCCTGAAAATCTTTGTCACTTTTGATACGATAGGTTTTCTTCAACGTACGACTCCATTCTAAATTATTTTTATTATACCATAAAATTCAAAAAAGCCCTAACCTCTAAGGAGTTTGGGCTCATTATCTTTAAAATATTTTTATTGGAAAATACGCTTAAAAATCTTGAAAAGCCTAAGTGTCTATTAATCTAAGTTTTGCAAGGCTTCATTGGCTAATTTAATTTGCCATTTGACTTGGTCAAATCCTGTTCCACCAAGAGAATGACGACGCTCAACTGCCGTATGAGATTTGAGAGTTTCATAGATATCTTCTTCAATCAAATCAGAAATTTCTTGGTAACGTTCAAATGGCACATCTTGCAAATAATAACCAGCTTTCGTGCATTCGAGGACTAATTTACCTACAATTTCGTGAGCTTGACGGAAAGGAAGCCCCTTGCTAGCAAGATAGTCAGCCAATTCAGTCGCATTTGAAAAGTCTTTTTCAGTTGATTCACCCATGTGTGCTTTATTCACAGTCATTGTTTTGAGCATACCAGCTAAAATATCGATAGCTACCGTGATGGTTTCAACAGTGTCAAACATCCCTTCTTTATCTTCTTGTAAATCTTTGTTGTAGGCAAGTGGTAAAGATTTCATGACTGTCAAAAGACCAAAGAGATTGCCATAAACACGACCTGATTTTCCACGAATCAATTCCGCCATATCAGGATTTTTCTTTTGTGGCATGATAGATGACCCTGTTGAGAACGTATCAGAAAGCGTCACAAACTTAAACTCATTTGAACACCAGCTAATGATTTCTTCACAAATACGGCTCATGTGCATCATCAAAATCGAACTGTTTGCCAAAAATTCCAAGATAAAATCACGGTCAGACACAGCATCAAGAGAGTTGCTGTATGGTTTAGCAAAACCCATGAGCTCCGCTGTCATTTCACGGTCAATCGGAAAAGTTGTTCCAGCAAGAGCAGCTGCACCAAGTGGTGATATATCCGCATGCTTGATGTTAAATTCAAAACGTTCACTATCACGCGTAAACATGTTATAGTAAGCCATCAAGTGATGCCCAAATGAAATTGGCTGTGCGTGTTGCAAATGCGTGTAACCTGGCATGATGGTATAAACATGCTCATCAGCCAAACTAACAAGAGTTTTACGCAAGTTCGCAAGTTTAGCAATGACTTCGCCAAGCTTGGCTTTCAAATACAAGTGCATGTCAGTTGCAACTTGGTCATTACGTGAACGCGCTGTGTGCAATTTCCCAGCAACTGGACCAATTTTAACGGTCAAAAGACTTTCCATATTCATATGAATGTCTTCGTTTGACACGTCAAATTCGATTTTGCCATCCTTGTATTCAGCTAGCAATTCTTCAAGACCAGCTTTGATTTGATTGGCTTCATCTTTTGTGATAATGCCTGTTTCACCAAGCATGATCACATGTGCAATTGAGCCTTTCAAGTCAAACTCTGCCATTTTTTGGTCAAAAGAAATGGATGCCCCAAATTCTTCAACCCATTTTTCAAGACTAGCTTCAAAACGCCCGCCCCATAATTTATGATTTTCTGTTGTCATATCACTGATACAATGAACCACCAAAGCTGGCGTTCAAAGCCTTTCTCTTTTCTTATTTCAATTAACAAATAAGTCCTAGGAGCTACCAAGGACTTATGATGTGTTACCTCACTGGGCGAATGTCTTAAATGAATCTCACAGGATATCATTATTTAAGCTCGATGCCACTCTCTGTTGACACTAACGAGTGTTTGGTAAGTTATAAGAAAAGAGTCTCAGATGGGGCTCTCTGTCCCCTTTTATCTGATGCTTGGTGGAAATTTTTGGTGCTAATCATAGTCATCATGACTTGCCGTATCCTAAGTACTGCCTGCGCCATTCTTCCTTGGTTAGCTTTGAACCCCTCACCAATTCTTTTCTTATTTATTTGGCTGTGACTTGTTCACGTCCATGTTTTTCTTTTCTTTTTCATAATCGACTGCTTAAGCAGATGATTTATTTATTGTTAACTTGTGAGTTAACTTGAGTTGGTAGTCCCCAAAGTTTGATGAAGCCTACAGCTGCATCTTGGTCGAAGCTATCAGCTGATGTGTATGTTGCCAAGTTTTCATCGTAAAGTGAATTTGGTGATTTACGGGCAACAACTTTTGCTGAACCTTTGTACAATTTAACTTTTGCAGTACCATTAACCACTTTTTGTGTTTCTTTAATGTAAGCAATAATTGCTTTTGTTGCTGGGCTGAACCACAAAGCATTGTAGATAAGGTTTGACAATTCATTTTCAAGAATTGGTTTGAAATGAGACACTTCACGTACCAATGTGATGTCTTCGATTTCTTTGTGAGCTGTCAAAAGAGTGATCGCACCTGGGCATTCGTAAATTTCACGTGATTTGATACCAACCAAACGGTTTTCAACGTGGTCGATACGTCCAACACCGTGTTTACCTGCGATAGCATTAACTTCTTGGATGAGGTCAGCAAGTTTCATTTCTTTGCCATTAAGAGCGACTGGCTTACCTTCTTTGAATTCGATATCGATAAATTCTGGTGTGTTAGGAGCTTCTTCTGGTGAAGTTGTGATACCAAAAGCGTCTTCTGGAGCTTGATTCCATGGATTTTCAAGGACGCCACATTCGTTAGCACGACCCCAAAGGTTTTGGTCAACTGAATATGGATTGTCAAGGTCAGCAGGAACTGGAACACCATTTGCTTTAGCGTATTCAATCTCTTCTTCACGAGACCATTTCCATTCACGGACTGGAGCAATAACTTTCAATTCAGGATCAAGCGCAGCGATTGCTACTTCGAAACGAACTTGGTCATTCCCTTTACCAGTACAACCGTGAGCGATTGTTGTCGCACCAGTTTTATGAGCGATTTCTACCAATTTTTTAGAAATCACTGGACGGCTAAGAGCTGATACCAATGGGTATTTTTGTTCGTAGTAAGCATGAGCTTGAAGTGCTGGAAGAACATACTCTTCAGCAAATTCATCTTTAACATCAAGAACATAAGATTCAACCGCACCAACTTTAAGAGCTTTATCATGAATAAAATCAAGGTCTTTACCTTCGCCGACGTCCATACAAACCGCAACGACATCATAATCTTTCATAAGCCAAGTAATAGCAACTGAAGTATCAAGACCACCTGAGTAAGCAAGGATAACTTTTTCTTTTGACATAGGAATACTCTCTTTTCTTATTTTGTGTTTTTATCAACTTTATGTGTATAATTATACGCACACCAAACATCCTTGTCAATAATTTTTTTGAATATTTTTTCAAAAAATTTGCGTTTTTTATGATTTTATAACAAATATACAGTATATATATAGAAATAAGCGCTTTTTATGCAAAAAACTCCCTAGCAAAAGCAAGAGAGAATATATTAGCTAAATTATTGAATTTTTTCAAAGCGTTCTGTGTAGAACAAAGCTGCTGTCATCACAATTGTACAGATGAACAAGCAAAGTACTGCTACTGTCCATGAACCAAAGAGATTAAAACTAAATCCGAAAAGCGTTGGTCCAAAAGCTGCCAGGAAGTAACCACCTGATTGCACCATACCAGATAATTGTGCTGTTTGGCTTGGTGTGTGTGATTTCATTGAGAATATCACAAGCAAATATGGGAACAAAGCACTAACAGCAATACCGATTAAAGCATTGACAGTCAACCAGTAAGCAAAGCTGCTTGTTTGGAAGAGAAGCATTCCTGTACCTACAATAGCACAAGCTGACACAATCGCAAGCATGATTTTACGGTTTTTACTTGAAAAATTTGTTGTCAAAGTAGGGATTGTCAATGAAAATGGCAAGCTAATCAATGAGTAAATTGAAGCTAAAATTCCCGCTGCTTCGCTTGAAACGCCTGCTTGGCTAGCCATTGTTGGCAACCATGTCATCCCTGTGTAGAAAAGAAGGGATTGCAAGCCACCAAAGATAAGAAGGGCAATTGCCGCTTTGTTTTTCCAAAGAGATGCAGAATGTGTGTGTTCATCTTTTTCTGTCATATGATTATGGAAAGTATTTGGGAACCAAACAACTAACGCAATCAAAATCAAGAGACTAAGGATAACGATTAGCCCTTTCCAAGAAGTCATTTTAACAATCGGCACAGCGACTGATGAGGCAACTGATGAGGCAATCCCCATAGCTGTTGTATAAACCGTTGTTAACAACCCAATACGAAACGGTTGGTTTGCTAAAATGATACTTGGGAACAAAACGTTCATCATGGCAATGCTGATACCGATAATCATCGTACCAATGTACAGACTTGGAAGGTTAAATACACGCATGATTGACCCTGCAAAGAGTGCAACCAAAACCATAGTGAATAATTTTTCAAGTCCAAACTTGTCTGCTAGACGCGGTGCCAAAGATGAGCAAAACGCAAACATAATCAATGGAATACTAGTTAAAATCCCTAATGAATTCACAGAGACACCCAAACCATCTGCCACATCACTTAGGACAGTTGGAATAGTGGTAAAAGGAATACGCATTACGGCACCTACTAGGATAATCCCTGGGACGAAAAAGATAGAATAGTCTTTTTTCATGTAACTCCTCTTAACTTAATTTCATACAAAAACACCCCAATCGTTAGATTTTTTTCTGTCTAACTTTTGGGGTGTAGGTCAGAATACCTCAGACTTTTTTAGCTATTATTTCAAATTTTTTAGCATGTTATCAATGTGTTCAATTGATTTTTCACGACCAAGAAGGTAGATAGTATCTGGAAGTTCTGGACCGTGCATTTCACCTGAAACGGCGATACGAATTGGCATGAAGAGGTTTTTACCTTTGATACCAGTTTCTTTTTGAACAGCTTTAATTTGTGGGAAGATGTTTTCTGATTTGAAATCTTCGTCACTCATAGCTTCAAGTTTAGCTTTGAAGGCTTCAAGAACTGTTGGAACTGTTTCACCAGCCATGAATTCTTTTTCAGTATCTGTCAATTCTGGGAAATCTTCAAAGAACAAATCAGTCAATGGAAGGATTTCATCAACAGATTTCATTTGTGGTTTGTAAAGTTCAACTAATTTTTCTGCTTTATCAGTCAAACGACCAGCTTCTTCCAAGAATGGTTTAGCCATTGCAAAGATTGTATCAAAATCTGCGTTCTTGATGTATTCGTTGCTCATCCAGTCCATTTTCTTTTGGTCAAAAGCAGCTGGAGATTTGCTCAAACGGTGTTCATCAAAGAGTTTAATCAATTCTTCACGTGAGAAGATTTCGTCTTCACCACCTGGGTTCCAACCAAGAAGAGCGATGAAGTTGAAGACTGCTTCTGGCATGTAACCTTTTTTACGGTAGTCTTCGATGAATTGAAGTGTGTTAGTATCACGTTTTGACAATTTTTTACCAGTTTCAGAGTTGATAATCAATGTCATGTGACCGAATTCTGGTGCTTCCCAACCAAGTGCTTCGTAAACCATCAATTGTTTCGGTGTGTTTGCAATGTGGTCATCACCACGGATAACGTGAGAGATTTCCATCAAGTGGTCATCGATAACAACGGCAAAGTTGTATGTTGGGTAACCATCTTTTTTCTGGATAACCCAGTCACCACCGACGTTTCCACCTTCAAATTCGATGTCGCCTTTAACGATATCATGCCATTTGTAGATACCAGATTCGTTAACAGCCAAACGAACTGTAGGGATGATTCCTTTTGCTTCACGTTCTGCGATGTATGCTGCTTTTTCTTCTTCAGACATACCAAGGAATTCGTTGATGTAACGAGGAGTTTCACCAGCAGCTTCTTGGCGTTCACGTTCTGCAGCTAATTCTTCTTCGGTAACGTATGATTTGTAAGCTTTACCTTCAGCTAGTAATTGATCGATGTATTTTTGGTAAATATCCAAACGTTCTGATTGGCGATATTTTTCGTGAGTTTGTGGGCTTTCGTCCCAATCCATTCCCAACCATTTAAGGTTTTCCAATTGTGAACGTTCACCGTCTTCGACATGACGTTTACGGTCAGTATCTTCGATACGGATTACAAAATCACCACCGTGGTGACGAGCGTAAAGATAATTAAAGAGCGCTGTACGCGCATTTCCGATGTGTAGAAGTCCTGTTGGACTTGGTGCATAACGCACGCGAATTTTCTTAGGCATTTTCGTCTCCTGTTAAAATTTCAATCGCTTCTATTATAGCACAATCTTGAGTCTTGGAACAAAAAATTCAGCTGAAATCAGCTGAATTCCTTCCTATATCCAAGATTTAGAACAATTGAACTTTAACTTGATGCTGAATTAGCTGCACTTGACTCTTTTTCTTTGACATAATCAATGGCAACAACTAACGAAATGACCAAATCTGATAGAGCGTCGTCATAAATTTCCACTCGATAAGTTGAGGGAAATTTAAACCATTCTTGGTGGATATTAGCTACCTCACTTCTTTGATTAAGAAGACTAAACGACATATTCCAAATATCACCAGCTACTTCCAAGCCAAAGTCAGAAATATTATATTTGGCTTTCAACAGTGAAAAACGTTTTTGAATCGTAATTTCCTTACCATCCGCAAAAGTCACCGTAAATTTCTGGAAAGGAAAACTAAACTGTTGCTTGATGTGACTAACGGTCTTTCCTTGCCCATCAAAAATAGTAAATTCCTTAAATAGTTTCAGAAAAGAACCTTGAACCTGATAAGCCAAACGACCACCTTCATCTAAAATATCAAACTTACCAGCTAGTGACCAGAATTTCTGTTTAATTTCGAACCTTCGCATAAGCTTCTCCCATCTTACTCAAAACACTAAAGGTATTTTTATGGCAAGTCATTGCCAGCAGCCAAGTAAATTTCATACCATTCTTTTCGCGTCAACTGGATTTCTGCTGCCTTAGCTGCCTCAGCGACACGAGCTTTTTTGGTTGTTCCAATCACAGCTTGCATTTTTGCTGGATAGCGCAGCACCCAAGCAATAGCAACCACTGACGGGCTGACATGATATTTTTCAGCCAAACGGTTTAAAACCTGATTTAACTCAGGGTATTTCTCAGAACCTAAGAAAACACCACCAAAATAGTCAAACTGAAGCACTGACCAAGCTTGAATCACCACATCATGCAAACGACAATACTCAAAAATACTGCTGTCGCGAACAATCCCAGCCTCTTGTTTCATATTGACATGAAAACCAGCGTCAAAACTAGGAGTAAAGGCTGCACTCAGTTGCAATTGATTAGCCACCAAAGGTTGGTTAACATCTTTTTGAATCAATGCCATCATCATCGGATTTTGATTTGAAACACCAAAATCGATAACTTTTCCCTGTGCCTTCAACAAATCAAAAGCTTCCGCAATTTCTGCAGGCTCCATAAGCGCATCTGGACGATGAAGTAACAAAGAATCAATGTAATCAACATTAAGACGCTTTAAAATGCCATCCACAGCTTCTAAAATATGCTCTTTTGAAAAATCAAAATAAGTAAATTCTTCCATGCGGATACCACATTTTGATTGAATCCACATCTTCTCACGCAAATCAGGACGACATTTCAACACCTCTCCTAAGATCTGTTCACATTTTCCATGACCATAACAATCAGCAATATCAAAGGCATTAATCCCAACTGCCAAAGCCGACTCAATCAACTCTTCAACTTGATAAACCGTCATTTCTGAAATGCGCATTAATCCTAAAACAACTTCTGAAACTTCCTTTTGGCGCTCGCCAAATTTAATATATCTCATTTTTTTCCTTTTTCAAAATCAAACACCTAGAGTGTTACTTCACTGATGCGACCTGTATCAACATCATAAACAGCTCCTGAAATAACGATATCATCAGGAATCAACGGAGACTCGCTCAGCTTTTTAACATCCTCACGGACACTTTCTTCAACATCAGAAAATGGCAGAAAGTCTTTTCCATGGACCGACACACCTAAATCACGCGCCAATTGGTCCGCGAAAGCATCATTATTAAGACCTTTCATCCCACAATCCGTATGGTGCAAAACAACAATTTCGCGTGTGCCCAATTGCTGCTCAGAAATTACCAAAGAGCGAATGGTATCATCGGTCACACGCCCACCTGCATTTCGTAAAATATGAGCATCTCCAAGCGCCAATCCAAGGGCATGCGCCACGTGCAGGCGCGAGTCCATACAAGTCACAATCGCAACATGTGTCTTAGGTTTCTGTGGCAAATGCGCCGTGCCATGCAAGTCAGCATAAGCTTGATTGGTTTTTAAAAATTTTTCAAAATAAGACATAAAAGTCCTCCTAATATAGCCATGAGAGCGTTTTTTATCATCTTATCATTTTTAGGATTGCTTGTCGCTTAAAAAGACTTAGCACAAAAAAACAGAGGAGCATTCTCCTCTACATCTATTTAAAAACTTTCTTAAGAACTTCACCGACGGTCGTTACCCCAACCACTTCAATCGTTTCTGGAATATCAATACCAGCCAAAGAATTCTTTGGCGAGTAAACTTTGGTAAAGCCAAGTTTTGCCGCTTCATTGATACGTTGTTCAATACGAGTGACACGACGAATCTCACCCGTCAAACCAATTTCACCAATAAAAGCTTCTTGGGGATTGGTTGGCTTTTCTTTATAGCTTGACGCAATCGCTACCGCAACTGCCAAGTCAATGGCTGGTTCATCAAGTTTCACCCCACCAGCTGACTTGAGATAAGCATCTTGATTTTGCAACAAAAGCCCACAACGTTTTTCAAGCACCGCCATAATCAAGCTGACTCGGTTAAAATCAAGACCTGTCGTTGTGCGTTTGGCATTTCCAAAAACCGTTGGTGTTACCAAAGCTTGGACTTCTGCTAAAATTGGACGACTTCCTTCCATAGTAACCACGATAGCTGAGCCAGTCGCACCGTCCAAACGTTCTTCTAAGAAAACTTGGCTAGGATTAAGTACTTCAACAAGCCCGCCTGATTGCATTTCAAAAATGCCAATTTCGTTGGTTGAGCCAAAACGATTTTTCACGGCACGCAAAATACGGAAAGTATGGTGACGTTCCCCTTCAAAATAGAGTACTGTATCCACCATATGCTCAAGCATACGCGGCCCAGCAAGCTGCCCCTCCTTAGTCACATGACCAACGATAAAGGTTGCAATATTATTAGTCTTAGCTAGTTGCATGAGCTCCGCTGTCACTTCACGCACTTGTGATACTGACCCTTGAACCCCAGAAATGTCAGGGCTCATAATGGTTTGAATCGAGTCAATAATCAAGAAATCAGGCTGAATTTGCTCAATCTGCGCACGAATGGCTTGCATATTAGTCTCAGCATAAAGGTAAAATTCATTGTCAATATCGCCAAGACGTTCACTACGTAGTTTAATCTGCTCAGATGATTCTTCCCCAGAAACGTAAAGAACCGTTCCCTTGTCAGCAAGCTGAATCGATACTTGCAAAAGCAGGGTTGATTTTCCGATACCTGGGTCACCACCGATAAGCACCAAACTACCTGGCACCACACCGCCACCAAGCACACGGTTAAATTCATCCATGTCTGTCTTCGTGCGTGAGTAGTTAATCGAGCTCACATCTTTTAACTTAGTTGGTTTGCTCTTTTCACCTGTCAAGCTGACACGCGCATTTTTAACCTCTTGCACCTCAACTTCTTCAACAAATGACGTCCATGACGAACAGTTTGGGCAACGCCCTAAATACTTAGGAGAATGATAGCCACACTCCTGACAAATAAATGTTGTTTTCTTCTTAGCGATAGCTCATTTCCTCCCTTATATTTTCACTCTAAACCTTATTTTCCTGTTGACCCAAAGCCACCAGTACGCACACCAGCTGCTTCGTCACCATCAGCAACCAAGAAAGGCATGAAAACACCTTGGACAATGCGTTCGCCAGCTTCAACCACAACTGTTTCATCTGTAATATTTTTCATTTGCGCAAAGATGTGACCTTCATTGGCTGGATTGCCATAGTAGTCACTATCGATAACACCTACTGAATTAATTAAAACCAAGCCTTTTTTACGTGGATTTGATGAACGATCAAAGAGATAAAGCACTTCGCTAGCCTGCATGTAAGCTTTGACACCAGTTGGCACCAATTTGATTTCACCTGGTGCGATTTCTGTTGTGACAGCTGCTTTCAAATCATAACCAGCTGCATGCGCTGTTTCACGTTTTGGTAATAATGTTTCGTCTGTGAATTGAGAAACTAATTCAAATCCTCTAATTTTGCTCATTTTGTCTCCTTAATTATCTATTCGTATTAAATTTCTTTTCCTTCAAAGGTAAAGCGAATGTGTGGAAATTCTTTTTCGCCATCTTTTCCTACCATGAATTCCTTAGCTTCTTTTTTGATTTGATTTAAATCAACACCCTGCATTTTTGCCGCAAAAACACAGCCACAATAACATTGGCGGTAAATGTCATACTCTTCACACATTTCAACAGAACGGCGGTAGCCATTATTTTTCTTGAAATCACTTGGCAAATACTTAGTCGCATAAACCTTTTGGACCTCGACACCGACACTGTTAATGACTTGGGAATTTTTGTGCGGGCTGATTGTTAAAGCACTAGCAAAATAGTCATAGCCAAGCTCAACTGCTTTTTGCGCAGCCTTGTCCAAACGATAATCAAAACAAGCCGTACAACGTTCCCCACCTTCAGGCTCTTCTTCTAAGCCATGAACCTTTTGAAAATATTCAGATGGGTCATAAGGTGCTTCGATGAAATCAACCGTATTTTCTGTTTTTTCATTAAATTCTGAGATAAATTTTTGCACCACATAAGCACGGCGAAGATACTCATCCTTTGGGTGAATATTAGAATTCGCAAAATAAACCGTCACATCAGCGTATTGCGTCAAATATTCTAATGTATAAGTTGAACACGGCGCACAACAAACGTGAACAAGAATTTTAGGTCTTACTTCTTCTTGCGCCCAACGTTTAGCCATTTGTTGCATGACACGGTCATAGTTGATTTTTTGATTGGGATTCATTCGTGATAAAATCTCTTCTAAATCAATCACAAAAATAGTCTTCCTTTCCAGTACTGATGAGGTCACCCCATTATACCATAAGTTATTTTTCAAAAAAATGACAAAGATTTCTAATTAAAATAGAGCAAAAAATGATAATTATCACCTGTTTTTTATAAACAAAGACAAACAGAGCTGTCTTATGATATAATGGAGATTGTAATCTTGCTCGTTTAAGAGAGGAGTAAAAATGACAAGACAAAAAGTTGCTGTCTTAGGGCCTGGTTCTTGGGGAACCGCTCTTGCACAAGTATTAAACGACAATGGACATGAAGTTTGTCTATGGGGAAATATCCCAGAACAAATCGAAGAATTAAATACGAAACATACTAACACTCGCTACTTCAAAGACATTACAATCTCTGAAGATATCAAAGCGACACTTGACTTGAAAGAAGCACTTACAGACGTTGATGCTATCTTATTTGTTGTCCCAACAAAAGTAACACGTTTGGTCGCTAAACAAGTCGCTGAAACACTTGATCACAAAGCTGTTATCATGCACGCTTCTAAAGGTCTTGAACCTGGAACACACGAACGTCTTTCAACAATTCTTGAGGAAGAAATTCCTGCCGAATTGCGCTCTGAAATCGTCGTTGTCTCTGGACCAAGCCACGCTGAAGAAACAATTGTTCGAGACATTACCTTGATCACTGCCGCTTCTAAAGATCATGAAGCTGCTAAATACGTTCAAAAACTCTTTAGCAACAATTACTTCCGTCTTTACACTAATACTGATGTTATTGGTGTGGAAACAGCTGGTGCGCTTAAAAACATCATCGCTGTTGGAGCTGGTGCACTTCACGGTCTTGGTTTCGGTGACAATGCTAAAGCAGCCGTTATCACACGTGGACTTGCTGAAATCACGCGTCTCGGGGTTAAATTGGGAGCTAACCCACTCACTTACAGTGGCCTTTCTGGTGTTGGTGACCTTATCGTAACAGGAACATCTGTTCACTCTCGTAACTGGCGAGCTGGTGATGCTCTTGGTCACGGTGAAAAAATCGAAGACATCGAGAAAAATATGGGAATGGTTATCGAAGGGATTTCAACAACTAAAGTTGCCTATGAGTTAGCTAAAGAATTGGATGTCTACATGCCAATCACAACTGCTATCTACAAAGTCATCTACGAAGGTGCTGATGTTCGTGATAGCATTCTTGGCATGATGTCAAACGACTTCCGTTCAGAAAACGAATGGCACTAAAATTAGAATTATAGTATAATTTAATTCAGCATAGTTTTATTTATGAAAAGGAGTTCTCGTATGAATATGAGAAAAGTTAGAAAAGCTGTTATTCCCGCAGCTGGTCTTGGAACTCGTTTCTTGCCAGCTACAAAAGCACTCGCTAAAGAGATGCTTCCAATTGTTGATAAACCAACCATTCAGTTTATCGTTGAAGAAGCCTTAAAATCAGGTATTGAAGAAATCTTGGTTGTTACTGGTAAATCAAAACGTTCTATCGAAGACCACTTTGACTCAAACTTCGAATTAGAATACAATTTGGAACACAAAGGGAAAACTGATCTTCTTAAACTCGTTAATGACACTACAGCCATTAATCTTCACTTCATCCGTCAAAGTCACCCTCGTGGACTTGGTGATGCTGTTCTTCAAGCCAAAGCTTTTGTAGGCAACGAACCATTTGTCGTTATGCTTGGTGATGACCTTATGGATATCAACAACGATAAAGCTGTACCACTTACAAAACAATTGATTAACGACTACGAAAACACACATGCATCAACAATCGCTGTTATGCCTGTGCCACACGAAGATGTTTCATCTTACGGCGTTATCGCACCTCAAGGCGAAGGAAAAGACGGTCTTTACAGTGTTGAAACATTTGTTGAAAAACCAGCACCTGAAGATGCACCTAGTGATCTTGCTATCATCGGTCGCTACCTTCTTACTCCAGAAATCTTCAATATTCTTGAAGCACAAAAACCTGGAGCTGGTAATGAAATCCAATTGACAGATGCTATCGACACTTTGAACAAAACACAACGTGTTTTTGCACGTCAATTTAACGGTGATCGCTATGATGTTGGTGATAAATTCGGCTTCATGAAAACTTCTATTGACTATGCGCTTCAACACCCACAAATCAAAGATAACATGAAACAATATCTTATCGATTTGGGTAAAAAATTGGAAGCTGAATCAACTAAAAAAGAATCTAAATAATATACTATAACATAAAAAAGTTCCTCTAGACAAAGTCTAGAGGAACTTTTTTATTATAACTTTAATGTAAAGCCAAGACAATCAAGAAAAGACTTAACCCAACATAAGTCGCTGCTGCCAACCAACGTTGCCACGGTTTAAACATGTTTTTCTCCACAAGTGTCGGTAAAAAGATGGCACATAAGACACCACCAACAAGACCGCCAATATGACCAGCAATCCCAATACTTGGAGTAAATAAATTAAAAATCAGATTCACAATAATCAAAGCTTGATAATTTCTTCCAAGTTCTTTCAAATAAGGATTTCTTCCAAAATACCCTGCGACCATAATCGCCGCAAAAACACCAAAAAGCGACGTTGAAGCACCCGCAGCAATCACGTTTGGCGTAAAGAAAAGCGTAAAGATATTACCAACAATTCCTGATAGAACATACAAGGCTAAAAATTTGTGATGTCCCCAGATCTGCTCTGCTATTTGACCAACAAAATATAGCGTTAAAGCATTGAAAAAGAAATGCTCCCAACCGATATGGACAAATATCGGTGTCACTAAGCGCCACAATTGACTTGGAAATAAACTAACGTAAGCACCATACATCCCGCCAGTATTAAAAATAGCTTGGTTAGATGTGGCATTTCCAAAATAAATCACCTGCATGGCTATAAAAACCAAAGTCGTTAGAGCCAGCAAAAAAATCGTCACTGGACTTTCTTTAATAACGTTTTTCATCGACTAAATACCTCCATAACAGCGACATCATGACTGTCTGGCTGAAACTCTGCTTTCTGACACTCATAAATCGTACTGATCGTTTTGCCTTTATAATCCGCTAAATACCTGTCATAATAGCCAGCTCCATATCCAATTCGAAAACCATCTTGGTTAAAACCAACACCTGGTACATGAATCAAATCAATTTTTGACTTATCCACAGCTTGATCACCAGCAGGTTCCCACAAACCAAATGAGGTTTTCACCAAGTTATCCACATCATAAAGACAAAAAATCATTTTGCCGTGTGGATGAGTTTTTGGAACTAAAATAGTTTTGCCATCTTTTTGAGCTTGTTTAATCAACAATTCAGTATTGTACTCAAAATCAAAAGCTAAATAAGTTGCAATAGTATCCGCTTTTTGATAAGCAGAAGATGCTAGTAAATCATCTAATAAAGCCTTATCTTTCAAGGCTTTTTCTTTTCTATCTTGATATTTTAAATGAGTAATGATACTCTTTCGTAAGGCTACTTTTTCCATGCCTTTATGATAACACAAAACCGAGATTTTACTCAGCAAAAACCTTAAAATTTACTTTGAGGTTTTTTTAAGGTTTCTCAGATATACTATATCTATCCTAAATAGCGGTTCTCCCAAACCGCTGGGAATTGGCTCTTTTGGAGTTATTCCCTTTTCATAAATCTCCTGGACATGATTGAAAAATCATGTCCTTCCCTTTTTAAGCCGCTAGCTCCCAATAGCGGCTTTTTTTATTTTTCAAATACAAAAAAGGGAGCAAGACTAAAAACTTGCTACCTTTTTAATGACTTACTTTTTCTTTCAAGAAAGCTGAGATTTCACTAACCGCAAACGAAAGGGCTGCTTCATTTGGACTCATCTTAGGATGGTGAAGAGCGTAAGGTGTTTCAACGCCTAACCAGAACATCACTCCTGGAATTTTATTTAACAAATACCCAAAATCTTCTCCAGTCATAGCTGGTAAGCAGTCAATCAGATGTACAGCTTCGCGATTTCTGAAGAAGTCCATAGCCTCACGCGCCAATTCGGGATTATTTTCCACAGGGAGATAACCGCCCTGTTTCAAATTGACCTCTACTTCCATTCCAAAACTTGCTGCTACTCCTTTAGCAATCTCAGTTATACGTTTTTGAATTAAAAGGCTCATGTCTTGCGTCAAAGTACGAATAGTACCGTGCAGCTGCGCTGTTTCTGCAATGACATTATTCGTTGTCCCCGAATGAAATGACCCAAAAGTGACGACGCCACCTTGAATCGGGTCGACATTTCGACTGACAATTGTCTGAATTTGCGTGACAAAATACGACGCAGCAACCAAAGCATCATTTGCTTCATGTGGAAAAGCAGCATGTCCTCCTTCTCCTTTAAAAGTCACCAGCACTTCGCAAGTTCCTGCAAACAATGTTGAGGTATTGGTCGCAATATCACCAACCTTGAAATCAGGGCGAACATGAAGTCCATAAAATTCATCTGGTTTCCAATCACCAAAGGCATTATCTTGATACATGAGCATGCCGCCTGCTTCATTTTCCTCTGCTGGTTGGAAAAGAAAGAGTAAATTATTTTTAGGCTGTACTTGCACCAATTCATTAAGTAAACCAAGTGCAACGGTCATGTGCATGTCATGCCCGCAAGCATGCATACGCCCCTCATGCTGGCTAGCAAACGCCAACCCAGTTTCTTCTACAATAGGCAAAGCATCAATATCTGTTCGCCAACCAATCGTCTTTTCAGGAGCTAAGCCATTTAAAAAGACAAGAATCCCAGTTCGCCAAGTACGTTGCTCTACAAAACCTTTTCCAGCCGTAATTTCTGCAATACGCTCCAAAAGATAAGCTTGTGTTTTAAATTCTTCCAAACCAATTTCAGGAATCTGGTGCAAATCACGGCGGATATTAACTAAATCTAAAGTCATATTTTTTCCTTTATTTTTAAAAGCTTGAGAGAAGTTCTCAAGCCTTTACTTCCTTTATTACAAATTACGCAAAGCGTCTTCGAGTGCTGTTTTTTGTTGTGTCTTGGCATCAATTTCTTTGATGACACGCGCTGGAACACCTGCTACAACAACATTTTCAGGTACATCTTTGGTAACAATAGCTCCCGCAGCAACAACAGAACCATTACCGACTTGAACCCCTTCGATAACGACCGCATTAGCACCGACAAGGACGTTGTCTCCGATACGCACAGGGTCAGCTGAAGCTGGTTCAATTACACCTGCAAGAACAGCACCTGCACCGATATGGCTATTTTTACCAACAATGGCACGACCACCAAGAACAGCACCCATGTCAATCATTGTTCCTGCACCGATTTCAGCACCAATATTAATCACAGCTCCCATCATAACAACCGCATTGTCTTCGATTGTCACTTGGTCACGAATGATAGCCCCCGGTTCGATACGAGCGTTAATACAGCGTTTATCAAGCAATGGCACAGCTGAATTACGACCATCTTGTTCAACAACATAATCTTTATTTTCAGTCAAGTTTGCCAAAAGTGGCTCAATGTCTTTCCAATCACCAAAAAGCACATTACCAAGCTTAATGACACTTTCTGGAACAGCTGCTGCTAATTCACCTTCAAATGTCACTTTAACATTTGTTTTTTTCTCAGCATTTCCGATAAATGCGATAATTTCTTGAGCCGTCATTTTTTGTGCAGTCATATTTAAGATACCAAGAGCGTTTTAAAGACCTAGGAGAATCCTGATACCAAGACTTTCCAAGCCAAACACCCTACTCCTTCCAATTCAAAATTAGTTAATTGTATATTATTATAACAAATATTCAGAAAATTTGGAAAGGAATTTTATTAAAAAATCACTCAGTAAAAAACTGAGTGATTAGGTATTATTAAAATACAATATAACTTTTATTCACCAGCTAATTCTGTAAATTATCCATCAATATCTTCTACGTCTTTAGCCATCTTTTGTCTAAAGTCTCCTCTATACTCATTCATTCCCGAAAAATCTTCTGAAATTTTTCCGTCCAATAAATCCTACAAATGTATCGACTAATTTATTTCCCATTGGTTTAAATGTCATATAAGTTAGACCCCCAGAAATCACTCCACCAATTACTGGAATTACTTTAGTAATTGATTTCCCGATACTTTGTTTCGTAATTTTAAATCCTATGATGCTACCTATTTTCTTAACAAGCGGATACCAAGCAGTCTTGGTTAAGGCTTGTTGTGCTACTTTCTTCCCAAGATTTTTTCCGGCCGTTTTAGATACATTAGCAATTAAGGCAGATGAACCGCCTGCTCCAAACATAATACCTAGATAGGCAACAATACGAATTCGTGCTTCCTCTGGTAGTTGATTATAATCTCCGCTAAATAACTCTTCTTCACCAAATAAATAAGCTATTTGCTGTGACAAATTTAAAGCAAAGCCAAAATATTGAACCACATCTGCTCCCCCAGATGCCAAAGCAGTAACTGGAAAAGAGAAAACTCGCTCAATCACTTTTCTACGTTTTGAAAAATTAGGGAAAAGGATTTTCTTTTGCTTCATGTTCTTCCTAGCAGGTGTAATTAGATCAATTTCTTTTAATTCCAGCCTATCATGCAGTGACTGACCTAGATATCCCATATCTCCAAGGACTGTTGGTGTCCTAAATTGACTCAACACTTCCTCGGTCATTGAACTATCAGCCATTGAAGCAGGAGTAATTGTGTAGTCTATGGCATAGCCTGATTCACTGACTAAAGCATGACATTTATATCCATAGAAGTACTGTCCCTTTGTAGCATTGTAGCCAACATTTGCATAATCTCCAAGAACTTTGCTTCTGAAATTACGAATAGGCTGACACAAAGGAAGGGGGAAGCTGTCAATAATGGATACACTAATTTCTTCAACCTCTTTAAAGACGAGTGCTTGGCGAATGACTTGGATACTCGGTAAGAGGGCATTATAACGGCGGACAAAGCGAGAATATTCTAGGAAATTAGGAAATAAACTTTGAGCCAATTGGTGCTTAGCTTTAAGCGTTTCACTAAAATGCAGTACGCCCCATAGGTAACAAGCGATAACTAAGCAATCTGATGTTGCGAGATGGACGTTCTTTCGGTTTTGAACCTCAAGGGGAACCCTCGTTTGATAAAGCGTCTCAATGGTTGTCAGTAAATAAACAAAAACTTTTGGAAGTGTGCTATTATAAGTCATATAAGTCGTGCGCTTTCTAATGCTTAGTGGTTTAAGATTAGGATAGCACGACTTAGTTATTTTCCAATGAAATTAACTAGCAATTCGGGTAAATAATTTGTATTCTTTTACTGGGTATTCTCCTTTTGTAATAGCACTAGTGGGGATAGTTGCAATGTCAGTCTATCCAGTATTAGAGTGGGTGGCATATAGTCGTATTGGTAAAAGGGGAGGGAAATGGTGGAAATTATTTCTATTCGTGATGGGAATATTGTCTATATATCATAGTTATAGTAGTTTGGGAAACCTTTTAGTATTTTTACTTAGAATTATTATAGGAATTTGCTACATCTTTACTTTTTTTCTAAAAGATATCAACCTTTCAAGTAATAGTAATTAGAAAAGGAAGAGAACTAATGAGTCAAAATAAAGAGGCAGAAAATTTAGACGATATATTTTTAATCAAAGATAAAAATGAACCTAGAACAAATAAAGAAAGAAGCAGTGAAGAAAAAGCAAGGGAAACTAAGCAAATTGTGGATAATCTTAAAAAGATGCAAGATCCTGGAAAGAGATGGAACGAAGAACAGAAGAATGAAGTTCACTATGAAAGAAATGGACTCGTTAGATTTGAAAGCCTTACTAAACAAAAGCCAAGAAAAATTAAAAGAGGAAAAGCTATCAAGTGTTTATGGAAAATATAGATATTTATCTTGATTCTAATAAGGTTAGATTAGAAATAAAAAAACTGCTTCAAGATACTAAAGATTATTTACTTCAAGGAGTCTTTGATGTTTTTGATGCTAATCATTATCTTAGAGGTAATATTTATTTTTTTAGTTCATAAAGGGAGTCAATTAAATTATTATGAACGAAAGATTCTAAAATCATTTAAAAACAAACCATATTTTAAAAATATCATTACAATCATTAGTATTTGTGTGATATCATAGTTAATCTTTAAGTATATTTAAGTGATAAAAGTTTCATAATTAGTATAAAAAAAATAGAAGAGCATGTGCTCTTCTATTTTTTATCATACCTCAATCCCATCGCGTTGATTGAGACAATCACGGTTGAGATTGACATCAGGACTGCTGCAATGAGAGGATCAATATAAATCCCTGTAAATGGATAAAGAATACCCGCTGCAACAGGAATAGCAATGATGTTATAGCCTGCTCCAAACCAGAGATTTTGTTTCATTTTTCTAAGCATGCGTTTGGAGATATTAATCATATCCAGGACGTCACTTGGATTGGAGTTAACTAGGACGACATCAGCGGTACTGATAGCAACCGAAGTTCCTGCTCCAATTGCAAAACCAATCGTAGCAGTTGCAAGAGCTGGGGAATCATTGACACCATCACCAATGAAAAGCACGCCGGCTTTCTTTTGGTACTCTTTCACAATTTCTGCTTTATCTTCAGGTTTTAATTCCGCTCTAAATTCGGGAATATTTAGTGCACTAGCAATTTTTTGAGCAGTTTCTTTATTATCACCCGTGAGCATAACAGGGGTAATTCCTTGGGCTAATAAACCATTAATAAAGGCTTTCGCGTCTGCTTTAGGAGAATCTCCTAAGGCAATAAATCCTAAAACATCTTGTTGTTCATTGATTAGGAAAGATACAGTTAAACCTAAATCTAAATATTGAGCAATCTTTTGTTCATCATAAGAAAGTTGATTTTCACGAAGATATTTATAGTTAACAATTTGATAAAAGTTTTGATTAACTTGTCCTTTAATCCCAACTCCTGGAATATTTTCAACCGCTTCAACTTTTAGATTTTCAAGAGGTTTAGCAGCTGAAACGATTGATTGAGCAATCGGGTGAGTGGAACTTCCTTCAAGTGCTGCCATGATTTGGAGAATGTCTGTTTCATCAGTAAAATCAATAACACTACGAACAATAAACTTACCGTCAGTTAATGTTCCCGTTTTATCCATTAAGGCATATTTAATTGTATTTATTTTTTCTAGAGAAGTTCTGTTTTGAATTAATAAACCATTTTTAGCAGAAATACTGGTTAGGCGAGAAACAACAAGTGGAACCGCAAGACCTAAAGCATGTGGACATGCAATTACAAAAACAGAAACCGCAAGAAGTAGAGCAAAACTAAAATTAGAACTAATTGTCCAAAAAACTAATGAAAAGATACCAACAATAAGTGCAGCATAGAAAAGGTAACCAGCCACTCTATCTGCCATATTTTCCAAATTAGATTTTTGAGCTTGGGCTTTCTTGACTAATTCGGCCACTTGATTGAGAAATGAATCTTTTCCAAGGGTTGTGACTTTCATCTCAAATGGTTGGTTTTGATTGAGGGAGCCACCATAAACAAGGTCATTTGTTTTTTTATTGACTGCTCTGCTTTCACCAGTAATCATTGACTCATCAACGAGCGCTTCACTTAATATAAGGCCATCTGCAGGTATTTTCTCATTTTCTTTCACTAAAAGTAAATCGCCAACCTTTAGTTCTGAAAGCTCCACATCCTTCCCACTTTTTAAGTGAGCTTTTTTGGGAACAAGGCTTGCTAAATCTTTCAACGCATCGCCAGCACCCATGATTGCTTTCATCTCAATCAGATGACCAATCAGCATAATGACAATTAATGTTGCCAGTTCAAACCAGAAGTTCATGCCCATATGTCCATTAAAACTCATGATTGTGGCATAAACAGAATAAGCATAGGCAACGGTAATTCCCATTGTAATAAGCATCATCATGGCTGGCTTACGGCTTTTTAATTCACCTTTTGCTCCGCTAAAAAAAGGAGTCCCAGAGTAAAAGAAGATAATTGTACCAAGGATAAGTTGCAAAATTTCACTTCCGGGGAATTTAAGGATAGTAAAGCCCGCGATTGGTGAAATGAGTAGAAGCGGAATCATAAGAATGATAGCCACTTTGAGCTTTTTACTCATATCACCCATATGCATCATGTGTCCTCCATGATTCATCATATCCATATTGTCCATATCATGCATATTATCCATATTGTGCATGTTGTGCATGTTGTGCATCTCATGGTTTTCGTGCTCCATATCCATTATTTCATGATTATGATGATGCTCAGACATCATTTCATCGTGATTAGACGAATGAGTTTTATTTGACATATTTTACTCCTAAATGAATGCTTTGAAATTTCTATCTATATATAGTTTACAATTGTAAACTATATAAGTCAAGGAAAAGGTAACAGCAAAGAGATACTAAGAATTCAAGTTTTAGTATGAGTGGAGTGATAAAAGCAATTCATATTTGCTAGATTCATGCTATGCTATTTTGGCTTCCGCTGAGTCAGATGGTTCAATAACATCTTCAAGTATGTTGACTAATCCAAATTTATCTTCAAATGAAGCAAAAGTTTCGACCTTAATTTCTAAGGTATCAAGTAGTCCGAGTCTTTCAAATTCATTAAGCGCAACTAGCTTACAACTTGAAACAACTGTAACTAAAGGAGAGCTTCCCAAAACAGGTGCTGATGACGATTTAAGTTTAGTATTAGCAGAATTGGGATTAGGCTTAGTGGCAACGTTAACTATTGGAAAAGTTAAATATAAAAAAAGGTTTTGAGTAGCCCGAATTGCTAGTTGATTATTTAGCCATGACTTGATACCCGATAGAATATCTTAAAGTCTCTGGTTCCAGTGATTTAGCTGATTTTAACAGTAAAGAATACGCTAAAAGTATCATCTCTAATTTCAATTGAAAACCTTGAGGCGAACGACTTTTACAACGCTCAGCTCCTAGATTTGTCAAAAAAGAGAAAACTCGCTCAATCACTTTTCTACGTTTTGAAAAATTAGGGAAAAGGATTTTCTTTTGCTTCATGTTCTTCCTAGCAGGTGTAATTAGATCAATTTCTTTTAATTCCAGCCTATCATGCAGTGACTGACCTAGATATCCCATATCTCCAAGGACTGTTGGTGTCCTAAATTGACTCAACACTTCCTCGGTCATTGAACTATCAGCCATTGAAGCAGGAGTAATTGTGTAGTCTATGGCATAGCCTGATTCACTGACTAAAGCATGACATTTATATCCATAGAAGTACTGTCCCTTTGTAGCATTGTAGCCAACATTTGCATAATCTCCAAGAACTTTGCTTCTGAAATTACGAATAGGCTGACACAAAGGAAGGGGGAAGCTGTCAATAATGGATACACTAATTTCTTCAACCTCTTTAAAGACGAGTGCTTGGCGAATGACTTGGATACTCGGTAAGAGGGCATTATAACGGCGGACAAAGCGAGAATATTCTAGGAAATTAGGAAATAAACTTTGAGCCAATTGGTGCTTAGCTTTAAGCGTTTCACTAAAATGCAGTACGCCCCATAGGTAACAAGCGATAACTAAGCAATCTGATGTTGCGAGATGGACGTTCTTTCGGTTTTGAACCTCAAGGGGAACCCTCGTTTGATAAAGCGTCTCAATGGTTGTCAGTAAATAAACAAAAACTTTTGGAAGTGTGCTATTATAAGTCATATAAGTCGTGCGCTTTCTAATGCTTAGTGGTTTAAGATTAGGATAGCACGACTTAGTTATTTTCCAATGAAATTAACTAGCAATTCGGGTATATATATGATTTTGTCAATCGGTTTCAGAGAATTTTTTAAGGAAATTTTAAGGATTTTTTCACGCAAAAAAAGCTCCCTTACGGAAGCTTTTTTATCTATGTTAATGATAAATTAAAGACGTGCGTTCAATTCAGCTGACAAGTCTTCAAATCCTGGTTTACCAAGAAGAGCAAACATATTTTTCTTGTATGCTTCTACACCTGGTTGGTTGAATGGATTAACGGCGTTAAGGTAACCTGAAAGACCGATAGCTAATTCGAAGAAGTAGATTGTGTAACCAAGAGTGAATTCATCTTGTTGAGGAAGTGTCAAAAACATGTTAGGTACTCCACCGTCAGTGTGAGCAAGAAGTACACCATCAGTTGCTTTTTTGTTTACGAAATCAACGTCTTTACCTTGAAGGTATCCAAGACCATCAAGATCTTCTGACAATTCAGGGATAACAACGTTTTTACGTGGTTTATCAACACGAACAACTGTTTCAAAGATGTTACGGTAACCTTCTTGGATGAATTGTCCAAGTGAGTGAAGATCTGTTGAGAAGTTAGCAGATGTTGGGTAGATACCTTTTTGGTGTTTACCTTCTGATTCACCAGCTAATTGTTTCCACCATTCACCAAAGTATTGCAGTGATGGTTCATAGTTTGCCAAGATTTCAGTTACATAACCTTTACGGTAAAGAATGTTACGGATAGCAGCGTATTGGTAAGCAATGTTTTCTGAAAGTTTGTCAGATGACAAATCTTTGCGCGCTGCGTTAGCACCATTCATAAGAGCTTCAATATCAATACCTGCAGCAGCAATTGGAAGAAGACCTACTGGTGTCAATACTGAGAAACGTCCACCAACATTATCTGGCACAACAAATGTTTCCCAATCGTTAGCAACAGCTTCTACTTTAACAGCACCTTTAGCTTTATCAGTTGTAGCGTAGATACGTTTGTTGGCTTCTTCTTGACCGTATTTTTCAATCAAAAGTTCTTTGAATACACGGAAAGCGATAGCTGGTTCAGTTGTTGTACCAGATTTAGAGATAACGTTTACTGAAAAATCTTTATCTTTAACATATTCAACAAGATCTGCAAGGTAAGTTGAAGAAATTGAGTTACCAGCGTAAAGGATTTGTGGACCTTTACGTTCTGCAGATGCTTGTAGGTTATAGAAATGGTTGCTCAAGAAGTCGATAGCCGCACGAGCTCCAAGATAAGAACCACCGATACCGATAACAACAAGAACTTCGCTGTCTGATTGGATTTTAGAAGCAGCTTTTTGGATACGCGCAAATTCTTCTTTGTCGTAGTTTTCAGGAAGGTCTAACCAACCAATAAAGTCAGAACCTGGACCTGTACCTTTGCGCAAGTATTCGTCAGCAGCGTTGACTTGTGGTTGCATGAAGTCGATTTCTTCTTGTTCGACGAATTGACCCAAAAGTTTTGAATAATCAAATTTAATATGTGTCATTACAATACTCCTCAAAAAATTAAATTTCTCTTCTATATTACTCTTTTATGCATGATTTTTCAATGATTTTTACTAAATTATCTCAATTAAATAAAGCGTTTACCAAGTTGCTGAAAACTTTCATGAAACAACCATTTTGTGATGAAAATTCCACCGATTTTTACAGTTATAGTCACTTCACAACACATATGACACTTGATTTATCTAAGCGATTAAACATGATTAAAATATTTTAATTCCTGCCCCTATTCGCCCCTTTTAGTCTCTTAAATAAAAAACAACCCTCTGAAACGATTGATTTCAAAGGGTTTTAGTTTTATATACAAAAAGAGCACACACCTACAATCGCTTAGGGCTGCTGGATTCCTCCCCTGACCCACTTCACGCGCAGATGTTGCTCCGAAGAATATTATATCATAATTTCTAGATTATGCAAACTAAAGCTGTTCTTTGGCAGCTTGCTTAGCTGCTTTTTTCTTTTCACGGTTTTTACGGAAAAAATCTTGCATGATACCTGCACATTCAGCCTCGAGAATACCCGTCTCAACCTCCACACGATGATTAAGACGAACATCTGTCAAAATGTTGTAAAGACTTCCAGCACCGCCGAATTTTTGATTGGCAGCCCCATAAATCACTTGCGGAATGCGGGCAAGCCCAATAGCTCCGCTACACATCACGCAAGGCTCAATGGTCACAAATAGGGTGCTATCTAGCAAACGCCAATTGCCTTCGTTTTCATTGGCATCATCAATCGCCATGATTTCAGCGTGTAAAATAGCCTTCTGCCGCTCTTCACGCGCATTATGCCCACGTCCAATAATCTCACCATCTTTGACAATAACACAGCCAATTGGAATTTCTTCTTTTTCTAGCGATTTTTGCGCTTCCTTAAGCGCTTCTCGCATGAAAAACTCTTTTTCTTCCTGTGTAAATTCAGCCATTAGAGCTTCCCAATTTGCCACGATTTGTGAGGCTCTGCCAAATCAACAGGAACATCTGCAGCAAAACCTTGTGCTTCTTCTTTGAGCACTTGAAGGTGGTTTTCAGCAGAGATGCCTTGTGGTGGAACTGGTGGTGTGTGTGTCAAAACAAGTGATTTCACACCTGCAGCTTTGGCAATTTGCCCTGCTTCTTTGGTTGTCAAATGCGCTGGGTGATTTTCATTTCCTGCATAAAGGTAAACATCTGCCAAGAAAAGGTCAGCACCTGCAGCAAATTTATCCAAACCTTCAAAATAGCCTGTATCACCAGTGAAAACAAGTGTTTGCCCTGTTGCACGTTCGACAATACGAAAAGCGTAGCAAGGAACAGGGTGAACAGTTTTGATAAAGGTAATGTCGAATGGACCAACCTTCTCAACGCCGTTGACATCATAAGCTTTCCCTTGAGAAACACCGTCTAAAGTCAGTTTAGCAAATTCTTGCTCATCTTCGGTATGTCCGTAGATTGGCAAAATTTTAGGCTCCCAGAGATGTTTGGGATATAGTTGGAAATAATGGCGTAGCACGCCTAAATCAGCAACATGGTCAGGATGATAATGTGAAATAATCACCGCATCCAAGTCAAGTGGACTAATTTCTTTTTCGAGTTCTGTGACAGCGCGGCTTCCGCAATCCATAAGCAATTGAAAGCCATCTTCACTTGTAACAAGATATGAAGTTGTTCCGCCGTCTTTGTAAGGGTATGCGCCCCAGCAACCAAGTGTTGTAAGTTTCATAGTAGACTCCTTCTCTAGTATTACTTACTCACATTATAACAAAAAATGAAATCTTTTTTCAAAAAGGTAAATCACTTAACACGCTACTTGAGACGGGATTAATTTATCTTTGAATTTATAGGCAATCGTTGCTGCGACAACTGATTTAATCGTATCTCCTGGAATAAAAGCTAGATTTGATAAAAGCGAAGCTACTAACGGCGTATGTGTGTAAACTGACAAATAAACCGCACCAACAACATCCACAAAAATCATGCCACCAAGTAAAATGGCAATAAGATTTACCACAAAGCTTGTCTTTTTAAAAATGGCCATAATTCCTGAAATTACCATCGGCACAAACAACCAAGCAATGACATAGCCGAGCGTTGGTCCAGCAAAAACAGCAAAAAAAGTGCTACCTGAAAATGCTGGAATGAACATCCCTAAAAGATCAAATAAAAGAATCGACAAGGTTCCCTTTTTCCAACCCAATAAAATTCCAGCCAGCATAACTCCCAAATTTTGCAACACAATCGGAACTGGAATAAAGCCCAAAGGTATAGCAGGAATGAATCCCAAAATCACTAAAATCGTTGACATCATCGCAATGTAGAGCAAATCTCTCACGTTTTTCATAAACAACTCCTTAAAATAAATGGTCTCGTGCACCTGGCACTTCGGATTAAAGGCATGGTGACAATACGGACAAGCTCCCTTTTTATACTCAGCAAAAGTTAAAAAATGACGACAGCTCCCACAAATGACGGGCGCTACATCTTCTTTTGACACTGGTTCAAAAGGGTGATTTTGCAACTGATTGTGACACTGATAGCAAGCAAAATATTCCTTATATTTATTACATTTTAGGGCAACGACATCACACTTTGTATGATAATGCAGACATCTTCCCTCACTATCAAGTCCAACTCCATAAATCATAATCATCACCAACCTTTTAACAAAGTTTACTACTTCATTTATTTTTAGTCAACTTATTTTTTAGATTAGGTTAACACTTTTTAAAAACTAACATCACTAAAACTAAAAAAGCCTAGAACAAAACCGTTCTAGACTCTGTAGTTATTAGAAATTACGGGCGCTACGGTTGTAGCCATAACGTTCAAAGAAATCTTCACGGAATTCCAAAAGATTATCATCCATGATAGCTTGACGAACTTTTTTCATCAAGTTTACAAGGAAGTAAAGGTTATGGTAACTTGTCAAACGAAGACCAAAGGTTTCATCAGCTTTAAGAAGATGACGGATATAAGCACGTGTGTAGTTGCGACATGTGTAGCAATCACAATCATGATCAAGTGGTGTAAAGTCTTCTGCGTAAGCAGCATTTTTAACAACCAAACGCCCTTCACTTGTCATACATGTTCCGTTACGAGCGATACGTGTTGGAAGCACACAGTCAAACATGTCGACACCGCGGATAACACCATCAATCAAGCTGTCTGGTGCTCCAACGCCCATAAGGTAACGTGGTTTATTTTCTGGCAACATTGGCACTGTGAAATCAAGCACGGCATTCATTTCTTTGTGTGATTCACCAACAGCAAGTCCACCAATTGAGTAACCTGGGAAATCCATACTTACCAAATCATTAGCTGATTGACGACGAAGGTCTTTGAAACCAGCACCTTGAACGATACCAAAAAGTCCTTGGTCGTGCGGACGACGGTGAGCTTTCAAACCACGTTCAGCCCAGCGGCTTGTACGTTCAATTGATTTTTTAACGTAATCGTATGGTTGATAGAATTGTGGGCATTCGTCAAAACTCATCATGATATCTGAACCCAAGTTATTTTGGATTGAGATAGCTTTTTCTGGTGACAAGAACATTTTTTGACCATTGAGGTGGTTTTTAAAGGTAACCCCTTCTTCGGTAATATTACGTGTCTCAGCCAGTGAATACACTTGGAAACCACCGCTATCTGTCAAAATAGCTTGGTCCCAATTCATGAATTTGTGAAGACCACCAGCACGAGCGATTAATTCATCACCAGGTCGCAACCATAAGTGGTAAGTGTTTGACAAAATGATACCTGAACCCATTTCTTTGAGTTCTTCTGGTGATTGTGTCTTAACTGTGGCTTGTGTTCCAACAGGCATGAACATTGGTGTTGGAAATGTGCCGTGTGGTGTGATAATTTCACCCAGACGAGCACCTGTGTGTTTTTCTTTTTTAATTAAACGATATTTAATCGGATAATCTGTCATCTTTTTTCTCCTTGCTATCACAAAAAACAGTTGTGGGCATTTTTTATTATCGTCATGATTAAACAGTAATCAGACTGAGAAAATCTGAAAAAACTTCCAGATTTTTACAATGCATTGCTTAAATAGCGCAACCTTTACGATTTTACCAAAAATCACATTTTTTGTCATGTTTACCTCTTATCGTGTGACTTCTCTAATACAATGTGATATAATGAAAGCCTGGAAGTAATACATTTTACGGAATTTTTTAAGGAGGTTCATATTATGAAAGCTTCAGAAACTCGTCAAAAAGCTAGAGAATTTTTGAAAACTCTCTCTGGTAAGTACCAATTGTTTCTTGTTTCTATCATTTTAGCTATTTTAACAATTTCAATTAGCTATACAGAAACATATCATATTAATGGTACTACAGTTAATGCTACTGCATCTGTTCCAGGTATTGTTTCAATTCTGTCTGCATTATTCCTTGCTTCAGCAAGTTACGCCGTGCTTGATGTTATTCGCCACAAACGTGACCATGTTGAAGTGGGAGACAACATGCGTGTTTTCTCAAATGAAATATTTGGAAAATATGTAGTGACTGCTATTGTCAAATGGGTGTTCCTATTCCTATGGTCTTTAATCGGTATTGTGGGTTCTATCATCTTTGTTGCAGGAGTTACAGCAACTACTTCAAATAATTCTAATGGTGGCATCTTTGTCACTATCATTGGATTTGTTCTTATGGTTGCAGGTTTTGCTCTTTCAATCATCAAACAATACTCATATAGCATGACAACATACGTCCTTTATGACGCTATTCAAAATGGCACTTATGAAGGTCCACGTAGTGTTATCAACAAGAGTACAGAATTAATGACTGGCAACAAATGGCGCTACTTCTGCTTACAATTTAGCTTCATCGGTTGGTATATCTTGACTGGCCTAACATTTGGCTTGCTTCATTTCTATACACTTCCATACACTACAACTGCTACACTTTTCTTCTATGAAGATTTGCTAGATAAAGCAGAATAATAAATCATTAACAAGCAAAAAATCTCCAGTAATACTGGGGATTTTTTATGATTAAAAAGAGAGCCTGGAAATTTTCCCAAACTCTTTATTTATTATCTTCTCGGTAAGCCATGAAAGGTTCGCCGGCTGCTTTGAGCTTTTCTTGGCATTTTGGACAAATACCGTAGGCTGTCAATTGAACCTTAGTAATCATGTAGCCAGTTTGTTCATAAGCTTCTTTTCCAATATCAATAGCATCAACATCCATAAAGTCTGCAATATCGCCACAATATTTACAAACGATATTAATGTGCTGGTGACCCATGAAGTCATAGTAGGTTATTGGGTCGTTAGTCACTTTTAATTCAGCAACAAAACCTTCTTTAACCAAGACTTTCATGTTATTGTAAACAGTCGCCAAACTCATATTTGGATGTTCTGGCAAAAGGTCTTTATAAATTTTCTCAGCACTTGGGTGCTCATAGCTATTTATGATATAAGCGATAATGGCTTTACGAGTCTCCGTGATACGAATGTGCTTTCTTTTGAGATGCTCAATGACATTTTCATAGGCATCCAAAGGACGGTGATGGGTATGAATGTCCATTATGGCTCTCCTGTTCTATTTATTAAGGTCATTATAACATAGTTTATCTGTCAGTGATCCTGACATGCTCATTCATTTTTTTATAAAAATCTGACGATTTCAAGTTTTCGAGGTAAAAGTTAACTATTTTTCCCAAAAAGACTACTAATCTAGCATTTTTAGCCAATAAAGAATGAGAAAATTCATTTCGAAAGAACCTCCTCATTTTCACTGTTATTTTCAAAAAACTTTTTCAAGCCTTGGTATTCAATCTTAATACACTTGTTCATAACGATTTTATCACGTCCAGTAGCTTGTAGAATCTCTGCAGCTTCTTGGCTTTCTAGACCTAGCTGAGCCCAAAAAATATCAGCATCCGTTTCGATAAAATCTTTGGCAACTTCTGGGAGAAACTCACTTCGTCTGAAAACATCAACGATATCAACGTGAACGGGAATGTCTTGGAGTCTAGCATAGGCTGTTTCACCAAGTACCTTCTCACCCGCTAAACGTGGGTTAACTGGGATAATCGTATAACCTACTTCTTGCATCACCTTAGAAACACCGTAAGCTGGACTATTTTCACGCTCGGAAAGTCCCACAACAGCAATGGTTTTAGCATTTTTAAGATAAGATGCAATCACATCTTGGCTAGGATTTTGAAACGATGTCATTTAGCTGCCTCCTTTTATTGCATCTTTCTTAAGTATAGCAAATCATTGATTTTCTGCCTAGCAAAAAGGAAATGACTGTATCAGTCACTTTCTTTTCATTTTTTCTATTTTGCTTCGTACCATGTTTGGCCTGCACTTTCATCTACCACTAGTGGGACTGAAAGTTCGATGGCTGATTCCATGGTTTCTTTAACTAATTTTTCGATAACTTCTAGCTCGTCTTTTGGCACTTCAAGGATGATTTCATCGTGTACTTGTAGAAGCATTTTTGTCTTGAATTTACCTTCAACTAAAGCTTTATCAAGGTTAATCATAGCAATTTTGAGAATATCGGCTGCGCTACCTTGAATTGGCGAATTAATGGCTGTACGCTCAGCAAATTGACGCACGTTGAAATTACGAGCATTGATATCTGGCAATTCACGACGACGGTGGAAGAGCGTTTCAACATAACCTTTAGCTTTAGAATCACGCACCACGCGCTCCATGTAGTCTTTAATACCTGGATAGCGTTCGAAGTAAGTCTCGATGTATTGTTTAGCAACTTTACGTGGAATACCCAAGTTATTAGCAAGACCATAGTCTGAAATACCGTAAACAATACCGAAGTTTACTGCTTTTGCGTTACGACGGTCATTTGGTGTGACGTCTTCTGGTTTTTCAATGCCGAAGACACGCATGGCTGTTGACGTGTGGATATCTGCTCCCTCACGGAAAGCTGCAATCAAATGTTCATCATTTGAAATGTGAGCAAGCACGCGTAACTCGATTTGTGAGTAGTCAGAACTTAGAAGGACTTCGTCTGCTGTTTCTGGGACAAATGCCTTACGAATCAAGCGACCTTGTTCCAAACGCACTGGAATGTTTTGCAAGTTAGGGTCAACACTAGACAAGCGACCTGTTTGTGTCAAATCTTGCAAATAACGCGTATGAATTTTGCCATCTTTCAAGATAAAATCTTGCAAACCAACGATGTAAGTTGATTGAAGTTTGGCGATTTGGCGGTATTCCAAAATCTTAGATACGATTGGTGAGATTGGTGCCAAGCGTTCCAAGACATCTACCGCTGTGGAATAGCCTGTCTTAGTCTTCTTAGTGTAGCTTGTTGGCAATTGCATCTTGTCAAAAAGCAATTCTCCCAATTGTTTTGGTGAATTAATGTTAAATTCCATACCAGCTAAATCATAGATTTCTTGTGTCAACTCATCAATAACAGCTTGGTTGGCTTTTTCCATGTCTTGCAGCGTTTCTTTCTTAACCGAAATACCAGTGATTTCCATCTTAGCAAGAACGTTTGCAAGAGGTTGTTCCATATCAAAGAGAAGGCTTGCTTGTTGATGCTCTGTCAGCTTGTCTAGCATGGCTTTTTCAGAGTGGTTCAAAACAACAATCTTACGAGCCAAGTGGCTAAGAAGCACAGCCTTATCTGGCACGGCGCGTTTAGCCCCTTTACCATAAACAGCTTCATCGCTATCAAGAACATACTCTGTGTAAAGACGAGCAATCGTTGATAATTCATTGTCATCCACGGTTGACAAGAGGTATTTTGCCAAGCGGCTGTCAAATGCTGGCGCAGGCAAATCAATTCCTAAATGGCTAAGAAGCACTTTGCTACGTTTGAAATCATAAGTCTTGATTGGTTTAGCTAGCGCTGCTTTGAACAAATCGTCCTTAAGCAACTCAAGATTTGTTGATGCATAAATCGCCTTGTCATTTCCCCAAGCAAAACCAATGATATTTTCAATATGATAATTATCACCTAAGATTTCAAAATAGAAAAATTGATCATCTGTGAACATGTCTGCACTCAAGCTATCCACTTCAGTGTAGGAAACATCGAATTTTTCTTGTTTCTTAGTAGCACCAAGATTGTCTTTAAACTGTTTGAAGCCCATTTCATCATAAAATGGCACAAGTTTTTTTAAGTCTGGTCCGCTGTAATTAATATCATCTAAACCAATCGCAATCGGCGCTGTGATGTTAATTGTCGCCAAGGTCTTAGATAAGAAAGCTTGCTCTTTATCATTAATCAAGTTTTCTTTCATCTTAGATTTCTTCATGCCGTCGATGTTTTCGTAAACACCTTCAAGGCTGCCGTATTCTAAGAGAAGTTTTAGACCTGTTTTTTCACCAACTTTGGTAACACCAGGAATATTATCGGATTTATCACCCATAAGGGCTTTAAGGTCGATGAATTGTTTTGCCGTAATCCCCATTTTTTCCATAAGGTAAGTTGGGGTGAATTCTTCAAACTCAGCCACACCTTTTTTAGAAATTTCAACAGTTGTGTTGTTATCCGCTAATTGGATAAGGTCTTTATCCCCACTGACAATGGTTACGTCGTACTCATCTCCATTTTCAGCCAATTTATCCAATGTTCCGATGATGTCATCAGCTTCATAGTTTTCCAATTCATACCAATTGATACCAAGCGCTGTTAACATTTCACGAATGTATGGCAATTGTTCACGGAATTCATCTGGTGTTTTAGCACGACCAGCTTTGTAATCTTTGTACATTTCTGTACGGAAAGTCGTTTTTCCCGCATCAAAAGCTACCAAGACGTGCGTTGGCTGAATTCTTTCTAATAAATGATTGAGCATGAGGTGAAAACCATAGATGGCATTGGTGTGCAGACCAGCACGGTTTTTAAAGCGATCAATCTGATTGTAAAGTGCAAAAAAGGCACGATAAGCAACGGATGACCCGTCAATTAATAATAATTTCTTCTTGTTTTCCATGGCTTTATTATACCACATCTTGAGCCTCCATTTGGCTCTTAAAGATGTTTCAAAAAGAAGAAAAAATTTCTCCTTAAGCTTACTTTAAGCCACTCCTCTTATACTATAATCATTCCTAAAACTTTCACAACTAGCTTTGCTAGTTTGACGTTCATCTAGAACTCCCAATTTAGATGAATGTATCTTTTTCATAATCTCCTTAAAGTCTAGCTACTCCAGCTAGGCTTTTTGTTTTAAAAAAGCATCCCAATTATTAGATTTTTGGAATGCTAATGATATTTATAAAACGTTCAATAAGAGCATTAGAATTGGAATGACAACCATAGTCAAAATGGTTGATTCGGTTACCATGATAGCTGCATAGTCACTATCTGCTCCGTAAAGTTTAGCCACAACAGGTGCATTGGTCATGACTGGCATGGCTGATTGAATAATAAAGACTTCTTTCATCAATTGTGGCATTTGGGTGTGTTTGACAATGATTAACATCAAAAGCGGAGCAATCACGAAACGCCCGACTAAGACCAAGACATTGTCTTTGGTAAATCGCAAACGTGACAGCCCTACATTTGCCACCGAAATCCCAATGAAAATCATCGACAAAGGGATGGTCAAATTGCCCAAATATTGGAAATCACTCAATAAGAAAGCTGGGAGTTTGATATTTAAAAGAACCAAAATCACCCCAATGATGAATCCCATAAGTGGTGGCGAGAAGATTTTCTTCAAGGTTCCTCGCAAATCAAGCGTGACTTCTTTGCGACCATCTCTTTGAATCAAATAAGTCCCTATAGTCCAGAAAAACGTCGTGTTACACATGTAATAAACCAAGACATAAGGAATACTTTTATCCCCAAAAAGTGCTTGATTGATAGGAAGTCCCACAAAAATCGTATTAGAATTAAAAAACATAGAAACAAATAAGCCCTGATGCTTTTTATCAATCAAGAATAAATGAGCTACCGCTACAGCAATAGCTAATAAAATCACCATCGAAAGCGCTGGAAAACGCAATTGTGGCAGCATTTCAAGCAACTCTTTTGCCGTAAAACGCCCAACAATGGTTGAAATCATATAGCATGGTAATGCTACTTGTGTTACCAACTTGGCAATGAGATTCGGCGCTTTTTCATCGAACCAACCTTTTTTGGTTAGCACATAACCGACTAATACCATGATAAGAATAATCAGAACACCCGAAAAACTACTCACAAACCTTGCCATTGCTTACTTCCTTTTCACCTTTTAGTTTCAGTATAGCATATTTTTAGCGCTTTCTTAACTACTTTTATGAATATTACCCCAGTCATTTAAAAAAGCTAGAAAAATAATATTTCTAGCTTTCTTATTCTTGATTAATCATCATTTTCCGAATCGAACACTTGCTCAACGTGGTCATGAATATCTTTTTTAATTTCTTTTGTTTCAACGACAGATTCTTCACCTAGTTGTTGATATTCTACTTTATCTTTCTTGGTAAATTTCTTATCATCGTCATATTTTTTAGAAATCAAGGAAATCATGCGGCGACGAAGATGTTTTTCGTCCTGCACATTACCTTTTTCACGAATCCAAGCTTGAAGCAAAACAACCAACATAATCAAGCCAATGTAACCAAGGATTGGATACATGACAGAAACCAGCTGTTTAAAACCAAGGAAGGACAAGGCATAACCACTTACGACAAAAAAAATCATGTCACGTTTAAACTGACTTTCACCTTTATTTTCAGAAAAGCGTTTTGCTAAAGCATAGTAAAGACTAAAGGCTGTGTTGAAAATAAGCCCAAATACGACAAGGGAATAGGCAAAAGCAAACCAAGGATGGATTTCATTGGCAAGTACTAACATTGGAATATCTGCAGAAGCAATCTTTCCAACATTGACAAACAAGACAAGTGAGGTAATCGCAATAATCAGACCGACAATTGCACCACCAAGTGTTCCCCCTTTTTCAGCAACGCCAATACGAATAATTGAACCACCAAGGACAAAAGCCATTGATACCCCAGTCATCACACAAATGGCGAAGTAATTAAGAACAGACACCCAAATATTTGGCATATTTGTCGGTAGAGTCTTAGCTACTGTATTTAACTGTTCAAAGTCAAAAGAATGTCCAATCAGACTATGACCAGCAATGATCAATACCATGATAATAACAATCGGCGTGAAAATCCCAATAATCTGAGTAATTTTCTCAAAATCAAGGAAACTTACAAAAATCACAAGGAGAACACAGATTAAAGCTCCTAACCAAGTGGGCAATCCAAATTGTTGATTAAGGTTAGAACCCGCTCCAGCAATCATGACAAATCCAATGACATAACAAGAAATAATCAAAGCAATGTCTAATACACGATTGGTAAAAGGATGGGCAATCTTTGAAAGCACCTCTGAGTGGTCATTCGAACGATAGTAACTTCCTAATGTCACGATAATACGTCCAAAGATAGCATTCAAAATACCTAAAACAATAACGCCAATCATTCCCCAGATACCAAATCCGACAAAATATTGCATCAAATCCTGTCCCGAAGAAAGTCCAGCACCAACAATAATACCAACATAAGCCAGTGCAATTGATAAAATTCGTTTAACCATTTTTCCTCCTTTTTAAATCAGGCAACATTAATAGGTTAACAAAAACAGATTAAGACAAAATGACGATTGTAATCTCAATATGACATTTGTTAAATTTCTGTGAAAATTTTCACGTTATTTACAACTCTTTTTCAAGCAAATGCCATTTAAAAAATAAGGGTATTTCTTACCTTCATTTTAGCACAAAACCCCGCCAGAAAGCTTCTGGCAGGGTTTGCTTTTATAAAGATTTTTTTCAACTTAATTAAATATTTGCCCAAACTGATTCAAGGATGTTAGTTTGATCGCGATCTGGTCCAACTGAGAATGTTGAAATGCGAACACCAACGAGTTCACCAACACGGCGAACGTAGTCACGAGCATTTTCGGGAAGTTCATCTAGGCTACGGCAACCTGTGATGTCTTCTGACCAACCTGGCAATTCTTCGTAGATTGGTTTACAACGTTTCAATTGTTCAAGACTTGCTGGGTAGTGGTCGATACGTTGACCGTCAAGGTCGTATGCCACACAGATTTTAACAGTATCAAGTCCTGAAAGAACGTCGATTGAGTTAAGTGACAAGTTTGTGATACCTGATACGCGGCGGCTGTGACGCATAACAACTGAGTCAAACCAACCAACACGACGTGGACGTCCAGTTGTTGTACCATATTCGTGACCGATTTCACGGATACGATCTCCAACTTCATCTAGAAGTTCTGTTGGGAACGGACCGTCACCAACACGGCTTGTGTAAGCTTTACATACACCGACAACTTTATTGATCTTGCTTGGACCAACACCTGAACCGATTGTTACCCCACCAGCAACTGGGTTTGAAGAAGTAACAAATGGGTAAGTTCCTTGGTCGATATCAAGCATAACACCTTGTGCACCTTCGAAAAGAACACGTTTACCAGCGTCAAGAGCATCATTCAAGATAACTGATGTATCTGTAACGTAATCTTTGATTTGTTGACCATATTCATAATATTCTTCAAAGATATCTTCAAATTTGATTGGTTCGCATTCGTACATTTTTTCGAAAAGACGATTCTTTTCTTCCAAGTTCACGCGCAAACGTTCTGCAAAGATATCTTTGTCCAAAAGGTCAGCAATTCGAATACCGACACGCGCTGCTTTATCCATGTAAGCAGGGCCGATACCTTTGTTTGTTGTCCCAATTTTGTTATCACCTTTAGAAGATTCTTGCAAACGGTCAAGCTTGATGTGATATGGCAAAATAACGTGTGCACGGTCTGAAATACGAAGACTATCTGTCTTAATACCTTCATCGTGCAAGTATTTCAATTCAGTTACCAATGATTTTGGATTAACAACTACACCATTTCCGATAACTGAGATTTTCTCTGGGAAGAAAATACCTGATGGAATCAAATGCAATTTGAATTTTTTACCGTCGATAACGATAGTGTGTCCTGCATTATCTCCACCTTGATAACGTGCAATCACTTCAGCATCTTGTGACAAGAAGTCAGTGATTTTACCTTTACCTTCATCACCCCATTGGGTACCAACAACTACTACTGATGTCATATTCTGTTCGATACTGATACGAAATCACCTAGCGAGCAAATAAAAACGATACTAACTTATCCAGCCTGTCGTCTCCATCTCCAAGCTAAAATTCGTATCTTCGTCCTTTCTCTACAACTTGGCAGGAATCTCACCTGCGAGTTTGTCTTACAATTTATTATATGACTTTTCTGTGTTTTTTTCAATATTTGACCTTGAGATTTTATTTTTTCCGAACTTTTTTTGAAAAAACGGCTTTTTTTCACATATTTTCTCTCATAGTTAAAATATTCAAACAACTCTTGGTAAAGCAAAACTTTTTTCATAGCAAATCTTTGCATTTTCAGACGCTTTTCCATAGAATAAATTTACATTAAAATGTATACCGTTTACATCATAATCATAGTAATTAGAGTAGCGAGGAATTACCATGTCACTTAATGGTTTACTAGAAAAATCACCAGCGACTTTGCCTATTCTTCAAGCAACTTTTGGGTTAGAAAGAGAAAGTCTTCGAATTGGAAAAGACCACCGTATCGCACAAACTGACCACCCTGCTTGCCTAGGCAGTCGCTCCTTTCACCCTTACATTCAGACGGACTACAGTGAAGCACAGCTAGAACTTATCACGCCTATCGCTCATTCCACAAAAGAAGCGCTCCGCTTTTTGGGAGCACTGACTGATGTTGCTGGCCGTTCCATCGATAAGTCTGAATACCTCTGGCCTTTATCAATACCACCAAAACTATGTGAAACAGACATTCACATTGCCAAGCTAGAGGATGACTACGAGTGCTACTACAGAAAACACTTGGCTGACGTTTATGGAAAAACACTGCAATCAATGTCTGGTATTCACTTCAACATGGAGCTTGGAAAAGATTTGGTCGCAAGCCTTTTTAAAGAAAGCGGCTATCAGTCTATTATTGATTTTAAGAATGATATTCACCTTAAATTAGCTCAGAATTTCCTACGTTTTCGTTGGCTTTTAACTTATCTGTATGGGGCTTCGCCAATAGCTGAAGAAGGCTTTTTTAGTAAAACTTTAGCCAAGCCCGTTCGCTCCATCCGAAACAGTCACTTAGGTTATGTTAATCATAAAGACATTCAGGTTTCTTACGAAAGCTTGGAAAAATACATTTCCGATATTGAGGCTCACATAGCTTCTGGCAAGTTGATTGCTGAAAAAGAATTTTACTCTGCGGTTCGCCTGCGTGGCAGCAAGCATGTTCGTGACTATCTGACAAATGGTGTCACTTATCTTGAACTGCGCACTTTTGACCTCAATCCTTTTGATAACCGTGGAATTACTCAAGAGACACTTGATACTGTGCACCTTTTTGTTCTTGCGCTTCTTTGGCTAGATAGTAGCTCTGCTATTGACCAAGACATCACAGAGGCTAGCAAGCTAAATGACAAAATTGCACTTAGCCACCCTCTAGATAAATTACCTGAAGATGCTCCCGTCGAAATCATCCTTTTAGCTATGCAAGGAATTGTCGATTACTTTGAATTATCTGACTATTATCAAGGGCTTATCGACGCTATCAAAAATCAGATTGAGCATCCTGAACAAACTATCGCTGGACGCTTGCTAGAAGAGATTGACACCTTATCATTAGAATCTTTTGGGCAAAAACAAGGTCAAGCCTTTCACGATTATGCTTGGCAAGCCCCTTACGCACTCAAAGGCTATGAAAACATGGAATTATCAACACAATTATTGATGTTTGATGCCATCCAAAAAGGTGTTCACTTAGAGGTTCTCGACGAAAACGACCAATTCATCAAACTTTGGCACGGTGAACACGTCGAATACGTTAAAAATGCCAACATGACCGGCAAAGACAGCTACATCACACCACTTATCATGGAAAATAAAGTTGTCACTAAAAAACTATTGTCAAAAGCTGGTTTCCCAGTTCCAAAAGGTGAAGAATTCGCTGATAAAGCTGCTGCGCTCCGCTATTTCTCACAAATCAAAGACAAAGCTATCGTCGTCAAACCAAAATCAACTAACTTTGGACTTGGTATTTCTATTTTCAAGGAATCTGCCGACCTAACAGCTTATCAAAAAGCCTTGGATATCGCCTTTGCTGAAGATGATACTGTTCTTATTGAAGAATTCATTTCAGGTACGGAATACCGCTTTTTCGTCCTAGATGGCAAATGTGAAGCTGTGCTACTGCGTGTTCCTGCTAACGTCGTCGGAGACGGCAAGCACACCATCGCTCAATTAGTAGAGATGAAAAATCAAGACCCACTACGTGGACGTGACCACCGTTCTCCACTTGAAATCATTGACCTTGGCGATGTTGAAAAGCTCATGCTCCAACAACAAGGTTACACGCCTGATGATATTCCAGCTGACAGAGTCCGAGTTGATTTGCGACGTAACTCTAACATTTCAACAGGTGGAGATTCCATTGATGTGACAGACATTATGCCAGACGATTATAAAACATTAGTTGCGCAAATGGCTAGAGCTGTTGGTGCTTGGGTGTGTGGAGTTGATTTGATTATTCCTGATAAAAGTCTTCCTGCAAGCAAAGAAGAGCCAAACTGTGCTTGTATTGAACTCAATTTCAACCCTGCTATTTACCTTCACACTTACTGTCACGAGGGTCCAGGACAAGCACTTACACCAAAAATCCTAGCCAAACTATTCCCTGAACTTTAACCCATAAAATCTTTGCCACAATTACAGTCATCACTTGTCATTCTTAACCGTTTTACGATAAAATAAAATCAATCTTAGATAGAAATGGATTGAATATATGTCTCGACCTAGAAAAAACGGAGGAGGCCTCATTATCGCTATTATCGGGGTTATCCTTCTCATTGCTTTGCTTGAAAGCTTGTTAGAAATCATTATCCCACTTGCAATCGTTGGTGGTATTGGATATGGTATTTATTATTTTGCGACCAAGCAATCACGTCTTGAAAAGGTTAATACTAAGCAACGCTTGCAAGATTTAAAAGATAACATTCGTATTACTGACCGCCAAGTCAAACTTTTGGACAGTTATCTCGATGAAAAAAATTACACCCAATACGTTGTCAATGCGCGCCAGCTATTGCCACAAATACGTCACATCAAGTCTGAACTTAGTGAGCTCAAAGCCAAAATGGATTTAAACATCTACAAGCGTGTTCTCAAAAAAGCTGAAACTGTTGAAAAAGATATCAAATTCCAACTAGACCGACTGGATGTCTCACCAGTAAATCCTGATATTTCTGAGGAAGAAGCTGATTTACTAGAACTCGCTCCAGAGTTAGCTCATCTTTACAATAACATTCAGCAAGACCATTTGACTATCTTGAAGAAGATTGAAAATGCTGATAACAAAGAAGAACTCACTGCACTTCACGAGGCTGATATGGACCGCTTCCGCGATATTTTGGATGGCTATCTAAAAATCAAAAAAGCCCCGAAAAATTATTACAATGCTGATGAGCGTTTAGCAAAAGCGAAAACCGCAATGGAAAAATTTGATTTGGCTCTCGATGAAACGCTTCGAAAACTGAATGAAAGTGACTTAAAAGACTTCGATATCAGTCTTCGCATGATGGCTGACGACGATACAAACTTATAAGTTTAATGGGAGGGTATTATGGCTGATACTTTTAACTTTGACATTGATAAAATCGCAGATAATGCAATCACAAAAACAGACAAAACAACCAAAATCATCGTAGCAACTGATACTTCAGCAACTGGTCAAGTCTCTTTTTACGACAAACTGACCCCTGAACAACAATCAGCAATCACAGCCAAAGCTCCTGCTTTAGTTGATAATTTTGTTGCTGACCAAAATGCTCTGCTTGATTTTGGAACATCTGCTGTTGAAGAAGTTAACACAACCGTCAACCGCATTTTGGCTGAGCAAAAAAAACTTGAAATTCCACAAGTTGATGACCTGCTCAAAAACGCTAACCGCGAGTTAAACGGCTTTATCGCCAAATACAAAGACGCTAAGCCTGCTGAGCTCGAAAAGAAGCCAAATTTCCTACAAAAGCTCTTTAAGCAAAGCAAAAATAGCCTGCAAGAATTCTATTTTGATTCACAAAATATCGAGCAAAAAATGGATGGTATGGCTGCCGCTGTTGTCAAACAAGAAGAAATCTTGGCTCGCAACATCGTCTCAGCAGAAATGCTAATTGAAGACAACAACAAATCTATTGAAAACTTGGTTGGCGTTATCGCCTTTATCGAAGCTTCTCAGACAGAAAGTGCCAACCGTGCGCAAGCTCTTCAAAATGAACTTGCAACACTTGATAGCGCAACGCCTGATTACCAAGTAAAATCTGACGAGCTAGCTCGCATGACCGAAGTCATCAATACGCTTGAACAACAGCACACTGAATACCTCAGTCGCCTTTACGTTGCTTGGACAACCACACCGCAAATGCGCAACATGGTCAAAGTCTCATCAGATATGCGCCAAAAACTTGGCATGCTCCGTCGCAACACCATTCCGACAATGAAATTATCAATTGCACAGCTCGGTATTTTGCAACAATCCGTCAAATCTGGCGTGACTGCTGATGCTATTGTCAATGCTAATAACGCTGCGCTTCAAATGCTTGCTGAAACGAGCAAAGAAGCCATCCCTATGCTCGAACGCACTGCTCAAAGCCCAACCGTTTCTATCCAATCTGTCACAGCTCTTGCTGAGAGCCTCGTCGAACAAAACAACGGTATTATCGCAGCTATCGACAACGGTCGAAAACAACGTGCTCAACTCGAAGCGGCCGTTGTAAAATCCGCAGAAACCATTAACGACTCTGTTAAAATTCGTGACCAAAAAATTATCGAAGCCCTTCTTAACGAAGGCAAAGAAAGCCAAGAAGAAGTCGAAAAAACAAACGTCACAGAAGAAAAATAAACTAAAAAGCGAGGTTCTCCTCGCTTTTTTCGCTTCTCATTTTTCACTGCATGATTACGCTTTACAGCTCACAATACTAGCCCATCAATTTTGCTTTGTGTTATAATATTCTTATGGATAAACTTATAAAATCAATTTCAAAATCTGGTTCTTTCCGTGCTTATGTGCTTGATAGCACTGAGACTGTTAGAACTGCTCAAGAAAAACATCAAACACTTCCTAGCTCTACAGTTGCTCTAGGTAGAACGCTTATCGCCAATCAAATCCTAGCCGCCAATCAGAAAGGAGACAGCAAAGTAACCGTCAAAGTCATTGGTGATAGCTCACTTGGTCACATTATTTCTGTGGCTGATACTAAAGGACACGTTAAAGGCTATATCCAAAACACTGGCGTTGATGTTAAGAAAAATGCTACTGGTGAAGTCATGGTCGGCCCATTCATAGGTAACGGTCAATTCGTTGTTATTACCGATTACGGTACTGGTAACCCATACACATCATCAACACCACTTGTCTCAGGTGAAATCGGTGAAGATTTGGCCTTTTATTTGACTGAATCTGAACAAACACCTTCTGCCGTTGGACTTAACGTCCTTCTTGATGACGAAGACAAAGTCGAAGTTGCTGGTGGCTTTATGTTGCAAGTTCTTCCAGGTGCATCTGAAGAAGAAATCAACCGCTACGAAAAACGTATCCAAGAAATGCCAGCCATTTCAAAACTCTTGGAATCTGACGACCACATTGAAGCCCTTCTAAAAGCTATCTATGGCGAAGACGAATACAAAGTCCTTGCTGAAGATGAAATCGGCTTTAACTGTGACTGCTCACGTGAACGTTTCGAAGCTGCTCTTGTCACTCTTGGCAAAGATGAATTAAAAGCCATGAAAGACGAAGACCACGGTGCTGAAATCACTTGCCAATTCTGCGGTAAAACATACAACTTTACTGAAGATGATTTGGAGGGCTTGATTAATGACTAATCTCAGCTCATCTTTCATGATTGGTGATGTTGAAATTCCTCACCGCACGGTTCTAGCACCCATGGCAGGGGTGACAAACTCTGCTTTTCGTACTATTGCCAAAGAATTTGGAGCTGGCTTAGTCGTTATGGAGATGATTTCTGAAAAAGGACTTCTCTATAACAACGAAAAAACCCTGCACATGCTACACATTGATGAAACTGAACATCCGATGTCTATTCAACTTTTCGGTGGCGATGCAGATGGTCTAAAACGCGCAGCTGAATACATCCAAGAAAATACAAAAGCTGATATCGTTGACATCAATATGGGCTGTCCTGTCAATAAAGTTGTCAAAAACGAAGCAGGAGCAAAATGGCTCAAAGACCCTGATAAAATTTATCACATCATCGATGAAGTCACTTCTGTTCTTGACATTCCGCTTACTGTCAAAATGCGTACTGGATGGTCAGATAACAAACTAGCTGTTGAAAACGCGCTTGCCGCTGAATCAGCTGGTGTCTCTGCCCTTGCTATGCATGGACGCACACGTGAACAAATGTACACAGGTAAATGTGACCTTGAAACACTTGCTCGCGTTTCAGAAGCCATCACTAAAATTCCATTTATCGGAAACGGTGACGTGCGCAGCGTTCACGATGCGAAATACATGATTGAAGAAATCGGTGTAGATGCCGTTATGGTTGGACGCGCAGCCATGAACAACCCTTACATCTTCACCCAAATTAATCATTATTTTGAAACAGGTGAAGAATTACCAGACCTTCCATTTATCAAAAAATTGGACATCGCCGAAGATCATCTTAAACGTCTCATCGACCTCAAAGGTGAAAAAATCGCTGTCCGTGAATTTCGTGGCTTAGCTCCACATTACCTTCGTGGTACTGCTGGCGCTGCTAAAATCCGCGGGGCCGTCTCACGCGCAGAAACAATCGACGAAGTCAAAGAAATTTTCAACAGCTTACGATGATATAGAAACTCCCCGATAACAAAAGTTACTCGGGGAGTTATTATAACAAATAACCCTGCTTGTTTTATCCAAGCAGGGTTATTTGTTATGCAATATCAAATTTGAGTTGTCCTTTTGAAACACCAATTTTAAGAGTATTTCCACTTGCCAAATTACCTGATAGGATAAGTTCAGATAGTTTATCTTCGACTTTATCTTGAATAGTACGGCGAAGTGGACGAGCACCCATTTCTGGGTCGTATCCAGCTTCAGCAAGGTATTTAAGCGCTGATGGTTGGAATTTAAGTGTGATATCTTTTTCAGCCAATGTTGCAATCAATGGTTTAACCATAATTTTAACAACATCACGCATATTTTCTTGTGTTAGGTGGTGGAAGACAACTTTTTCATCAATACGGTTGATGAATTCTGGACGATAAGTTTTCTTAAGCTCTTCCATGATGCGTTTTTGCATAGCATCGTAATCATGAGCCATGTCACGCGCCCCAAATCCAACTGTCTTATCATCACGAAGGGCAGTTGCACCAAGGTTTGACGTCATGATAATAATAGTATTTGAGAAGTCAACTTTACGACCACGACTATCTGTCAACACGCCATCATCCAAGACTTGAAGTAAGACATTGAAAATATCTGGGTGAGCTTTTTCAACCTCATCAAAAAGAAGCACTGAATAAGGTTTGTTACGAACTTTTTCTGTAAGTTCTCCACCTTCTTCATAGCCAACATATCCTGGAGGCGCTCCGTTAAGACGACTCGCTGCAAATTTTTCCATGTATTCAGACATATCAAAGCGGATAAGTGCTGATTCATCATCAAAAAGTAGCTCTGCTAAAGCCTTAGCTAATTCTGTCTTACCAACACCTGTTGGTCCTAAGAACATAAATGAACCAATTGGACGTTTTCCTGTACGGATACCAGCTTGATTTCGACGAATAGCACGGCTAATGGCAGAAATTGCAGCATCTTGACCAATAACACGTTTGTGCAATTCTTTTTCAAGCGTCAAATATTTCTTACTGTCAGCTTGCGTCATTTTTTCAACAGGAATACCTGACAAACGGCTAAGAGTTGCCATGATGTCATCTTCTGTCACAGCTGTTGGCTTACGTGTCACAGCTTTACGTAATGCTTTTAGCAATTTTGTAGCTTTTTTGAAATCACCTTCTAAGATAGCTTGGTCAGCTGGAGTTAAGTCAGAAGGTGTTTCTTTTTTCACCAAACCTTGAACGGTTGCACTAGCTTCATCAAGCAAATCAATAGCTGAGTCTGGTAGATTCTTACTTGTCAAATAACGGTGGGCAGCTTTAACTGCTGTCAACACAGCGTCATCAGAAATCATTACATTGTGGAAAGTTTCGTAAGATCTTTTAAGTCCAAGTAAAATCTGATAAGCATCTTCAACACTTGGTTCTTCAATCGTAATTTTCGCAAAACGACGTGAAAGAGCTGCATCTTTTTCGATATGTTTTTGATATTCTTCTTGAGTTGTCGCACCAACCATGTGAAGTGTACCGCGCGCAAGAGCTGGTTTTAAGATGTTAGCAGCATCCAAAGTACTATCAATACCTGAACCAGAACCCATGATAGTGTGGACTTCATCGATAAACAAAATAATATGACCATCTTCTTCGATATCTGAGATGATTTGGTTCATGCGCTCCTCAAAGTCACCACGGAAACGAGTCCCCGCAACAACACTCATCATATCAAGCTCTAAGACACGCATATCTTGGAGTTCATAAGGAATTTCACCATCGACAATACGTTGTGCCAAACCATAAGCAAGAGCCGTTTTTCCGACACCGGCTTCACCAACTAAGACAGGATTATTTTTAGTCTTACGGCTAAGTACTTGAACCATGCGAGAGACTTCTTTTTCACGTCCGATAACTGGCTCAAGTTTTCCTTGACGAGCTAATTCAGTCAAATCACGAGTGAAGTCTGATAATTCTCCCGCAGTTGACTGAGGTTTCATCATTTCTGAGAAAGCTCCGCCCATTGTAGCTTTTTTAGGCTTACGAAGATCATGGATAGCTTTGATTTTTTCTTTGGTAAATCCAGCATTACGTGACAATGATTTACGTAAATCAAGCAAGCGTGCTGAATCACCATCTTCTTTATTTTTAAATCCAGCAACTTCCAAAAGACGTGTCGCAAACAAATCGAGATTCAACAACATAGCATAAAGGACATGCTCTGTTCCGACTTCAGTGCTGCCAGTCACTTTGCAAATTGATTCAGCAAAAGCTAAGACGTCTTTTAGGGCTTTAGATTGTTCTAAGAACTGCACATTTTTCACATCTGCCAAAGGTGATTTTCCGAGCGCCAAAACAGCCGCCGCTTCGTACTCTTCGTAAGCAATCTTATTTTGGTATTCAGCAAATGTTAACCCTGCCACTGAATCATGAACAGCTACCATGGCTAAAAGCACATGCCAACTTTCTAAATATGGGCTTTCAAATCGCGCCGCCTGATACTGGGCGATACTGAAAACCTCCTGCATTTTCATTGAATATTCACTCATAAATGGAATCCTTTTCTATCTAATCTTTGTAAGATTTTTCGCAACATACGTGCACGAATTTCAGGAGCATCTTTTCCTAAAACCTCATCAGTAGCTGTTGCTAAAATCAGATTTCCTTCACGTTCACTAATAATTTTTTCGTCAAAAAGTAATTGAATCAAATCTGTAAAGACTTGCTCGCTGATACGTTCACCGATATTTGCCATAAGATTATCAAACATTTGGTGTTGGTCTGAAAAACGCACTCTAGCAATGCGAATATAACCACCACCACCACGCTTACTTTCGACTGTATAGCCACGACTTTCTGTAAAACGTGTTTTAATCACGTAGTTAATTTGGCTAGGAACAACTTGAAAGGCATCTGCCAAGTTTGACCGCTTAATCTCAGCAATACCTGATTGGGCAAGTAATTGCTTGATGTATTCTTCAATACTATCAGATGTATTTTTTGCCATTAGCTTCCTCCTTTTCAAGATTAAAGACCATTTCAAGATGGACTCTCTTTGACTATAACTGACTAATATTATAACAAAAATATCACTTTTTATAAACGAAAATACACCAAATGACCTGCTATCGTAAGCTTTTCTCACCATTTAAAATAAATAGCGCTTATTAAGCAATAGTATTTTACTATTAGAACAGATTTTAGTTGAGTTTGTTTCCTAGATAAGATACAATTAACCTTGTAACAAATGAAAGGTTTCAAGTAATGAACTATATTATTACATTTTTAATCGGCATGGTGCCACTTATTGAGCTTCGTGGTGCTGTTCCTTATGCTATCGCAACTGGTATTCCAATGTGGCAAGCACTGATTATCGGGGTTGTTGCCAACATGCTTCCAGTTCCAATTATCTTCTTCTTTGCTCGCCGTGTTTTAGAATGGGGAGCTGATAAACCTGTTATCGGCGGTTTCTTTACTTGGTGTTTGAAAAAAGGTCACAAAGGTGGTAAAAAACTTGCAGATACTGCTGGTGACAAAGGAATTTTCATTGCTCTTCTTCTCTTTGTAGGAATTCCAATTCCTGGAACAGGAGCTTGGACAGGAACACTTGCTGCTTCAATTCTTGACTGGGACTTCAAACGCAGTATTACAGCGGTTATGCTAGGGGTTATCCTTGCAGGCTTAATCATGGGAGCACTAACTGTTCTTGGCTTGGGCGCTTTATCTTAATTTGAAAAAACAAGAGCTTGGAAATTCCAAGCTCTTTAATGTTACACACAAAAAAAGAAGACCACTAAGTGATCTTCTTTTTATATTAGCAAGCTAGTCTTATTTGTTAAGAGCTGCTGCCATTGTAGCTGCAACTTCTGATTCAAAGTCGTTAGCTGCTTTTTCGATACCTTCACCAACTTCGAAACGAGTGAAAGTAACAACTTTTGCGTTTACTGAATCAAGGTATTGTTCAACAGTTTTGCTATCGTCCATGATGTAAACTTGTGCAAGAAGTGTGTATTGTTGGTCAACCTTAGTGTTGTCAAGCATGAAGCGATCCATTTTACCAGGGATGATTTTATCCCAGATTTTTTCTGGTTTACCTTCAGCTTTAAGTTCTGCTTTGATATCTTCTTCAGCTTGAGCGATGATTTCATCAGTCAATTGTGATTTAGAACCATATTTCAAGTGTGGAAGAGCTGGTTTGTTAACCATTGCACGTGATTCGTTATCAAGATCGATAGCGTGGTTCATTTGAGCCAATTCATCGTAGATGAATTGTTCGTCAAGTTCTTTGTATGAAAGAACTGTTGGTTTCATAGCTGCAACGTGCATTGAAACTTGTTTTGCAAGAGCTTCGTCGCCACCTTCAAGAACTGTGATAACACCGATACGTCCACCGTTGTGTTGGTAAGCACCGAAGTGTTGTTCATCAGTTTTTTCGATAAGTGCAAAGCGACGGAATGAGATTTTTTCACCGATAGTTGCAGTTGCATTAACGTAAGCTGCTTCCAAAGTTTCACCTGAAGCCAAAGTTACTTTAAGTGCTTCTTCGTTGTTGGCAGGTTTTTGTTCAGCGATAGCTTTAGCTGTTTCTTTAACCAATTCAACGAATTGTGCGTTTTGAGCAACGAAGTCAGTTTCAGCGTTAACTTCAACAACTGCTGCAACGTTACCGTCAACGTAAATACCAGTCAAACCCTCAGCAGCAACTCGGTCAGCTTTTTTAGCTGCTTTAGCCATACCTTTTTCACGAAGCAATTCAATTGCTTTTTCCATGTCACCGTCAGTTTCAACAAGTGCTTTTTTAGCGTCCATGACACCAGCACCTGATTTTTCACGCAATTCTTTTACTTGAGCTGCAGTAATTGCCATTTTTATGTCCTCCAGGATTTTTTTGTTTACCAAATAATAAAAACGAGACAGAGCGGTTTGCTTTCTGCCCCGTTTTAAAGCATATCAAAGACTGTTAAGCCTCTAATCTTATTCGTTGTCGCCTTCTACAACTTCAACGATTTCTTCGATTGAATCAGCTTTTGCTTCTGCATGGAAATCAGCGTCAGCATCTTCACCTTGGCGTCCTTCGATAACAGCGTCAGCCAATTTAGAAGTGATCAATTTAACGGCGCGGATAGCGTCATCGTTAGCTGGGATGATAACATCGATATCATCTGGATCAGCATTAGTATCAACCATAGCTACTACAGGGATACCAAGTTTTTTAGCTTCTTTAACAGCGATTTGTTCTTTGTGTGGGTCAACAATGTACATTACGTCTGGAATACGTGGCATATCTTCGATACCGCCCAAGAATTTTTCAAGACGAGCACGTTGTTTGTTAAGAAGAGCAACTTCTTTCTTAGGAAGAACTTCAAAAATTCCATCTTCTTCCATACGTTTGATTTCTTTCAAACGAGCGATACGTTTTTGGATAGTATCCCAGTTTGTAAGAGTTCCACCCAACCAACGGTGGTTGATGTAGTATTGACCTGCGCGTTCTGCTTCTTCTTTAACAGCGTCAGCAGCTTGTTTTTTAGTACCAACAAACAAGATTACAGCGTCGTTAGCAGCTGCATCACGAACGAATTCGTAAGCTGCATCAGCCATTTTTACAGTTTGTTGAAGGTCGATAACGTGGATACCGTTACGTTCTGTGAAGATGTATTTAGCCATCTTAGGGTTCCAGCGACGAGTTTGGTGACCGAAGTGAACACCAGCTTCAAGAAGTTGTTTCATTGAAATTACTGCCATGAGTATTTCTCCTTAAAAATTGTTTTTTCCTCTTCTAAGCTTTAGACTTGCAGTCCCACCCTACGGCAACAAGACCACAATCGGCTTAGAATGAGTATTTGTCACTTTACGCAACTATAGTAGTTTATCAAAAAAAGTGACATTTGACAAGCTCTAAAATCAGGCTAATCATTAGAAAAAATCCACTCGTATTAAAATTGCAATCGTTTTCTTTGAGGTTGATAAGTATTTTGTTTATAATTAGGCTATCAAAAATAGAGGAGGACATTATTTTGTCATTAGTCGGAAAAGAAATTATTGAATTTTCAGCACAAGCTTATCACAACGGGGAATTCATTACTGTTACAGATGAAGATGTTAAGGGAAAATGGGCTGTTTTCTGCTTCTACCCTGCAGATTTTTCATTTGTCTGCCCAACTGAACTCGGTGACCTTCAAGAACAATATGAAGCTCTTAAATCTCTTGGTGTAGAGGTTTACTCTGTCTCTACTGACACTCACTTTGTTCACAAAGCTTGGCATGATGACTCAGATGTTGTTGGAACTATTACTTATCCTATGATTGGAGATCCTTCACACCACATCTCACAAGGCTTTGATGTTCTTGGGGAAGATGGTCTCGCACAACGTGGTACATTCATCATTGATCCAGATGGCGTTATCCAAATGATGGAAATTAACGCTGATGGTATTGGACGTGATGCAAGCACTCTTATTGATAAAGTCCGTGCTGCTCAATATATTCGCCAACATCCAGGTGAAGTTTGTCCGGCCAAATGGAAAGAAGGAGCTGAAACACTTACTCCTAGCTTAGATCTTGTAGGTAAAATTTAACAACCAGGGGGTATCCATGGTCTTAGATAAAGAAATCAAGACGCAATTAGCACAATATTTAAATTTACTAGAATCTGATATTGTATTACAAACAGACTTAGGGGATGATGATAATTCTCGAAAAGTGAAGGAATTTCTGGACGAGATTGCCGCTATGTCTGACCGCATTAGTCTTGAATCAACACATTTAAAACGTCAACCTAGTTTTGGTATTGCACAAAAAGGGCAAAAAAGTCGTATTATTTTCTCAGGCTTACCAATGGGCCACGAATTCACGTCTTTCATTTTAGCTCTCTTGCAAGTTTCTGGTCGTCCACCTAAAGTTGATGAGGATACTATCGAACGTATCAAGAAGATTGATAAACCCATCGACTTAGAGACTTATGTTTCATTAACTTGTCACAATTGTCCAGACGTTGTGCAAGCCTTTAATATAATGGCTGTTTTGAACCCAAATATCACTCACACCATGATTGAAGGTGGTATGTATCAGGATGAGGTCAAAGCCAAAGGTATCATGTCTGTTCCTACGGTTTACAAAGACCAAGAAGAATTTACATCTGGTCGTGCAACCATTGAACAGCTTGTTGAAAAATTGGACGGACCACTTGATGCTGATGCTTTCGCTGATAAAGGTGTCTATGATGTTTTGGTTATTGGTGGTGGTCCTGCTGGAAACAGTGCGGCCATCTATGCTGCCCGTAAAGGTTTAAAAACAGGTCTTTTAGCAGAAACCTTTGGTGGACAAGTTATCGAGACAGTCGGCATTGAGAACATGATTGGTACGCTATATACAGAAGGTCCTAAGTTAATGGCCCAAGTTGAAGAGCATACGAAATCTTATGATGTTGATATCATCAAAAGTCAATTAGCTACTGGCATCGAAAAGAAAGAACTTATTGAAGTGACACTGGCTAACGGTGCCGTTTTAAAATCCAAAACTGCTATCCTAGCTCTCGGAGCCAAATGGCGTAATATCAACGTTCCTGGCGAGGAAGAATTCCGCAATAAAGGGGTTACTTACTGCCCACACTGTGATGGTCCTCTATTTGAAGGAAAGAATGTTGCAGTTATCGGTGGTGGTAACTCAGGTTTGGAAGCGGCTTTAGATTTAGCAGGCATTACTAAACATGTTACAGTCTTAGAGTTCTTACCAGAATTAAAGGCAGATGAAGTCTTACAAGAACGAGCTGCTAAAACTGATAATCTAACCATTCTTAAGAACGTTGCAACCAAAGAAATTGTTGGTCAAGATCATGTAACTGGTTTGAATTACGTTGAGCGTGATACAAACGCAGAAAAACATCTTGATCTTGAAGGTGTCTTTGTTCAAATTGGTCTTGTACCAAGTACTGCTTGGCTCAAAGATAGTGGCATCGAACTCAATGAGCGCCAAGAAATTATCGTTGATAAATTTGGGTCAACAAATATCCCTGGTATTTTTGCTGCAGGTGACTGTACAGATAGCGCCTACAAGCAAATTATTATCTCCATGGGGTCTGGTGCTACGGCTGCTATTGGAGCCTTTGATTACTTGATTAGACAATAATCAACACTTACGTGTTAGTAATCTATCTACAACAGTTATAATTAATATAAAGAGGTTGAATGTCTTTCAACCTCTTTATGTTTCTTGTAAATAGGCAGTTTGAACAATCAACCAATCAATTTGATGAAAGAGACTTGACGAATCTTTTTTTTTTCGATAGAATGGTATCTGTTATGGCGGTATAGCCAAGTGGTAAGGCACGGCTCTGCAAAAGCTTGATCGTCGGTTCAAATCCGTCTACCGCCTTCATAATACGAAGACACCTTAGGGTGTCTTTTTTCATTATTTCATATAAAAATACCCGAAGCTAGAAACCTCGGGTATTCATTATTCTTATTTAATCGCTTCAATCAAAGCTTCCGCTTGATTCTGAAGGCTTTCAAGAACTTCTTCAGTTGCTAGGAATTTCCCATCCGCCCAGGCTGTATCATTTACACGTGTCGCTGTAAAGTCGCCAACCACTTGGGTACGGATAAATGGTAACAAGTCTTTGTAGACATCAAAAAGTTGATTGTGGCCACCATTAGCAACTGATGATACGGTTACAATCTTATCTTGAAGAGCTGATGGCCCTGAAGGATCTGATAGGTCAAGGGCACGGCTCAACCAGTCAAGCAAATTTTTCACTGGTCCAGGAATTGAGAAATTATAAACCGGAGAGAAAATCCAAATTGCGTCTGCTGCCAAGACCTGTTCTCGAACTTCTGCCAAAACTGGAAGAACTGGACTTTCTAAATCCTGATTAAAAACAGGTACTTGACTATAGTCAAGATAAGAAACATTAGCTTTACCAGCTAGCATTTTCTCAGCTTCTTCTGCTAATTGGTGGTTAAATGATCCCTTGCGAAGAGATCCAACGATAAATAGAATGTTTTTCATGATACGTTTCCTTTGTATTTCTAATAATTAATATTTACTACTACATAGTAATATATATAATTCCATTAGAAATATAAAGAAATATGCTCAGACATTCTTAAATTTTTTCAGGAGCTCTACCAACTGTGCCTGCTCTTCAGGTGTCAGAACGGAAAAAGTCTCCTCAATAGCTCGCTGATGTGGCGGGATTGCTGCTTGAATAATACGACGGCCCTCATCCGTCAAATCAACCTCGAAAGCACGCTTATCTGTTTGGCAGGCTTCTCGCGTCAACCAACCTTTTTTCTCCATATTTTTAATGACAACAGTCATATTCCCGGAGGTGGCAAGCATGCGGTCAATTAATTCGCCAATTTTCATACGTCCTTTAGCATTAAGCACGTCCATGACTCCAAATTGAGTTGGTGTCAAATTAAATTCTTTAAAGGTCTCAGAAACCTTGGCATCGATGGTACGAAAAGCCTTACGCATAACTACCATACTTTTTACAGCCATGTTTTTATCTAAGTCACTCATTTCTAGTCCTTTCCAAATAGATGCTGTTTTTATTACTCTACCACAGTTTTTCTAAAAGTGGTATATGAAAATGAAAAAATAAGAAAAAAGAGTCCTTAGATATCTAACCAATACCTCAGAACTCTTTCATTTCTAACTATTACGATTCCAAAAAAGGGCTAATAAGATAACAGCACCTAGTACTGAAGGAACGATAGCAGTATCTGCTAGCATCGGTCCCCAATTTCCAAAAAGAAGCTGACCAACAAAAGCACCTAGCCATCCAACAAAGGTCTTACCAATACAGCCCATATGTTCACCCCTATTTGATATAGCAGAGGCAATAAGGCCAATTAGAAAACCAACTATCATACTTCCAATCATGATAAATTCTCCATCATACTTAGATTACCCAATCCCCATTTCGGAAGATCGGTACACGACTACCATCTTGGCGGATACCATCAATATCCATTTGATTTGAACCAATCATAAAGTCTACGTGTACATCAGAACGATTAAGACCAGCTTCCTTAAGCTCCTCTTCTGTCATGTCTGCCCCTCCCTCAACACTGGTAGCATAGGCTGCTCCAATAGCTAGGTGGTTGGATGCATTCTCATCAAAAAGAGTGTTAAAGAAAGTGATGCCTGACTGTGAAATCGGACTTGGATCTGGAACCAAAGCACATTCACCTAGAGCACGCGCTCCATTATTGTTGAAGACGAGATTCTTCATCACTTCATCACCTTGATCCGCTGTGATATCTACAATTTCACCATCTTTGAAGGTTACCTTGATTCCCTCAATAATATTACCATTGTAGCTTAGAGGCTTTGTGCTTGAGACATAACCATCTGCACGACGAAAATCTGGTGCCGTAAAGACCTCTTCTGTTGGCATATTAGGAAGGAAACCTTCACCTTGCGCATTAATGGCACCTGCAGACTCCCAAACATGGTTTTTAGGCAATCCTAGAGTCAAATCTGTTCCAGGTGCTTGGTAGTGTAAGGCTGAGAATTGTGCCTCATTGAGTAGGCGTGCTTTAGCATCCAAACGGTCAGCATGTTCCTTCCAGGCACGTACAGGATCCTCTTCATAAACACGACAGGTCTTGAAAATTTGGTCCCAAAGTAAATCTACAGCTTCCTCATCACTCGAAGCATTAGGAAAGACCTTCTTAGCCCATTCCTTACCAGCTGCAGCAGCTACAGTCCAACTAACCTTATTAGACTGAGTTGCCACCTGCATAGGTTTAAAGGCCACCCCAGTAGCTTTAGCATGAGCAGATAAACGTTCAGGAGCTACACCATTAAGGGCACCTGGATCTGATGAACGAACGCCTAAGCGACTTGCCTTCTTGGCTAACAAATATTCCATTTCAGCTTTTTTATAGGCAGGAACCTCTTCGATGCGGTCCATATCAGCATGCAGGAAGCGCTCGCGATTAATAATATCATCTGACCATTGAACGATTACCTCAGCTGCTCCTAAAGCATAGGCTTCTTTAACTAAGAGGTGTGCTAGCTCTGCTTGTTCTACATCAATGCTCAAGGCCACTGTGTGACCAGGTTGCACATTAATCCCATTAGCAACCAGTAATTTAGCATATTTCTCAAGATTTTCTTTAAAATTTGGTAAAACCATGATTAACTCCTTGAAACTATAATTTTCTATCAGTATACCATAAGACGAAGAAAAAGGTTTCCTCTCAGCTTTGGCTTTTTAGCATCACATGCAGCCCCCTAAACAAAAAGAGAACGGAGACTGACTCCATTCTCTCAAAGTTGATGACAATTCTCTTCAGCCATTAAAAGAAATCATCAAAAAGACTTAATTGATTATCTTCTGGCATATTTCCTAGGATTCCCATTTCATCCAATTTTTCAACCAAGGTTGATGACAGGCCTCCTCGTTTACGCAATTCTGTCTTGGAAAGGAACTCCCCTTCTTCACGCGCAGCAACCACTTGCTTAGCAACATTCTCACCCAAACCTTCAAGTGCAATAAACGGTGGAATCAAGGTATCTCCTTCAATCAAAAATTCAGTTGCCTGACTCTTATAAAGATCCAACTGACCAAAGGTAAAGCCACGTTCTAACATTTCATTGACAATTTCAAGCGTCGTAAATAAGTCATTTTCAACATTAGTCGCTTCATTTCGTTGGCGCTTCTCCTTAATATCTTCCATTCGAGCTTTAACAGCATCAAGACCCGCAGACATCGTCTTAAGCTCGAATGCTTTAGCTCGAATTGAGAAGTAGGCACAATAGTAATAAATAGGATGGTGCACTTTGAAATAAGCTACACGTAGGGCCATCATAACGTAGGCTGCCGCATGGGCTTTAGGGAACATGTACTTGATTTTACCACAAGATTCAATGTACCAGTCTGGAACATTATTTTCACGCATGGCTTGAATATAGCCATTACGCTCTTCTTCGGAAATCTTCAACCACATCCCCTTACGCACACGTTCCATAATAGTGAAGGCCATCTTAGGATCTAACCCCGCATGCATTAGGTATACCATGATATCATCACGACAACCGATAACTGTTTTCAGAGTGGCGATACCTTCCTTAATCAAATCTTGTGCATTACCTAACCAAACGTCTGTTCCGTGGGACAATCCAGATAACTGTAAGAGTTCCGCAAAGGTCGTCGGATGCGTCTCGTCGACCATACCACGAACAAAGTTAGTCCCAAACTCAGGGATTCCCAACATTCCCGTTGGTGTCCCAATCTGTTCAGGTGTTACCCCTAAAATATCAGTCCCTGAAAAAAGTTTCATTACATCTGGATCATCTGCTCGAATATCTTTTGGATCAATTCCTGATAAATCCTGCAACTTACGAATCATAGTCGGATCATCATGTCCCAGAATATCAAGCTTCAACACGTTCTCATCGATATCGTGGAAGTTAAAGTGAGTCGTCTGCCAGGCAGCCGTTACATCATCAGCCGGATATTGAACAGGTGTGAAATCATAGACATCCATATAATTTGGAATAACAACAATACCACCCGGGTGCTGACCTGTGTTTCGCTTAACACCCGCAGCCCCCATGGCTAAACGATCGACCTCGGCATCACGGTAAAACTTATTGTAATCACGTTCGTAACCTTTAACAAAACCATAAGCCGTCCGATCTGCAACAGTTCCTACTGTTCCGGCACGAAAAGCATATTGCTCTCCAAAAATATCACGAACGTCCAAGTGGGCTGATGGTTGATCATCACCGGAGAAGTTCAAATCGATATCAGGAACCTTATCCCCATCAAAACCTAGGAAGGTCTCGAAAGGAATATCCTGACCATCTTTTTTATATTCCGTTCCACATTCTGAACATTCCTTATCAGGCAAATCGAAGCCAGATCCATAAGATCCATCTGTAATGAACTCTGAGTGTTGACAATTAGGACAGAGATAATGTGGCGGCATCGGATTGACCTCAGTAATTCCAATCATCGTCGCAACAAAACTAGAACCGACAGATCCACGCGAACCAACTAGGTAGCCACGTTCATTTGAACGGTTAACTAGCATCTGCGAAGCCAGGTAGATTACGGCAAATCCATTACCAAGAATTGAAGACAACTCTTTCTCAATTCGCAGGTCAATAATATCAGGCAAAGGATTACCATAGAGCTCAAACGCTCTAGCATATGTCATCTCCGCAACCTGTTCTTCCGCACGATCAATAAAAGGTGTGTACAAGTCTTTTTTGACAACCTCAACCTCTTCAATTTGATCTGCCATAGCCTGCGTATTAGTTACAACAATTTCATAGGCTAAGTCTTTTCCTAAAAAGGCAAAGTCGTCTAGCATCTCGTTAGTTGTCCTAAAATGCGCTTCAGGTAAAGGAGCAGGTTTCGCATTTTCTCCCTTACCAATTGGCCTATTAATCATGGCTCCTTGTCCCAAAGCACGAACAATGATTTCACGATAAATGGCATCCTCAGGGTTGATATAGTGTACATTTCCTGTAGCCAGCACAGGCTTGTCCAGACGATTAGCGACTTCAATCAAATCTCTAATCAGTTGTTCTATAGCCGCCTCATCCTTGATTAAATCCTTTGCAATCAAGGGCGCATAAATTGCCGGTGGCATAACTTCAATAAAGTCATAATATTTAGCAACTTCAACCGCCTTGTCAATACCGTGAGACAGAAGCGTATCAAAAACCTCACCATCAGCACAAGCAGAACCTACAATAATTCCCTCACGATACTCATCTAAGACCGTACGAGGAATACGTGCTACTCCCTCAAAGTATGAGACATTTGATAAACTTACCAACTTAAAGATATTCTTCAAGCCAGTTTGATTCTGAACATACAGCGTCGCATGTTTGACACGAGACTTTTTATACGAATCTTCAGAAACCAACTCCGTATTCAACTGTTCTAGATTAGTCAAACCGTGCTTATCAAACACATCTTTTATGAAGATAAACAACAAACGACCCGTAGCTTCCGCATCATAATTGGCCATATGGTGATGATCCAAAGCCACACCAAACCGCTTCGTCAAAGGCCCCAAACCATGACGCTTATACTCAGGATAAAGACTTCGTGCAAATTCTAAAGTATCAATAACCGGTTGTGAAATTGTTGGTAACTGATGTCTTTCGTAATTGGCATTCATAAAACCAACGTCAAAGGTCGCATTATGGGCCACTAGAACAGTTCCTTGACAGAATTCTTGAAACTCCTGTAAAACTTGCACTAAAGGTTTAGCACCTTTAACATGATTATCAGTAATACCGGTCAACTCAGTAGTAAATGCAGAAAGAGGATGTCCTGGATCTATGAATTCATCAAATTGCTCAATAATATTACCTTTATGCATTTTTGATGCCGCAATCTGAATCAAATCATTATGAACAGCAGACAAGCCCGTTGTCTCAACGTCAAATACAACATAAGTTGCTTCTTTTAATTCCAAATTCTGGGAATTATAAACAATAGGAACTTTATCCTCAACAAGATTGGCTTCAAGACCAAAAATAGCCTTAATCCCAGCTTTCTTAGCCCTATGGTAGCCATGAGGAAAACTCTGAACATTAGCATGGTCAGTAATGGCAACTGCTGGATGTCCCCAAGAAGCCGCTGTATCAATAAGATCTTCAACAGTTGGCATTGCATCCATAGTCGACATGTTGGTATGCGCATGAAATTCCACACGCTTTTGTCCCTCAGGCATCAAGTCCTTACGAGGAGTATGTGAAATTTCTTTAATATCTTGCACATTCATAGTCAGACTATGAGTGAAAGGATTATTCTCGATACGGCCACGAACCCTAACCCAGTTCCCCTTTTTTATCATATCGAACTTAGCGAGCCCATCACTATCTTTGACCCATCGTTGCATAGCAAAACTAGAGGTATAATCAGTTACCTTAAAATTAATAATAATTCGACCAGTCTTAGTTTCACGTTGCTCTACATCAAAAATATATCCTTCAAAAACAACACGATTCTCTTCAGAATTAATATCAACCATTGGCGTTATTTCAGCCTTATCAAAACTAGCTTGACGTTGACTTTGTTTCTCAGCAAAATTTTGTGATGGTTCGGTCACAGATTTCGGTGCTGGGGCACTTTCAAGAATAGATTGAAGTGCTTGTCTAGCCTGAGACTCAGCTTGTTCTTGTAAAGAAACCTTATTTGTTTGGTAAGCCTCTTCTAAAGAAGATGAAGCTTCCTTATCTTCGACAACAGAAATGGATACATCAGATAAACCAACTTGAGAAAGAGATTTAGATATCAAAGAAATAAATCTATCCTGTACATTTTCCTTTATAATATGCTCTGGAGCTTTAACAAAAATACTATTATTCGAAATCTCAACCTTTAGATTTGAGAATAAAGAATAAGTAGAAAAGTGTGACACTTTTAAACTATCTAAAGCATATGAAAAATAATCTCCAAGTAAAGAATCATCGCAAGCAGTAGAAACTAAACGAATCTCAAAAGAAGCTTTAGCACCTAAAGAATTAAAAGAAGAGTGAAGTAAACTATCAAAAAGAGCAAAAGACTCATAAGACAGAACACTAGGAAAAGAAAAAACAAAGAACCATTGGCGATTTGATTTAAATAGCTTTACTGTTTCGATAGAACCATCTTTAATTTCTTTAAACGCATCGTGATCCTCAGGAAAACGAATTTGTTTTAAGAGAAGCTGAAATTTATCAGACATAAAAAATAAACTCCTATAGACAAAAAAACACTCCTTAAGGAGTGTAACTTATACCGGCGGCCGGGGTCGAACCGGCACGTCCTTGCGGACACTGGATTTTGAGTC
>OGJH01000097.1_pt1 | contig 107519 bp, 100 predicted proteins | sample 1572021 | NCBI WGS metagenome assembly OGJH01 (sample SAMEA2582098, study PRJEB24529) | metagenome | biome: Human gut stool | place: China | collected 2011
GACGTGCTCGTCGTATCCAATTCTTCTTGTCACAAAACTTCAACGTTGCTGAACAATTTACAGGTATGCCTGGTTCATACGTACCAGTTGCTGAAACTGTTCGTGGCTTCAAAGAAATTTTGGAAGGTAAATACGACGATCTTCCAGAAGATGCTTTCCGTAACGTAGGTCCAATCGAGGATGTAGTTGAAAAAGCTAAGAAAATGAATTACTAATGAGGTGATACCATGACATTTATGACTGTTCAGGTAGTAACACCAGATGGTATTCGCTATGATCACCATGCTAATTTTATTTCAGTAAAAACACCGGATGGTGAGATGGGGATTTTGCCAGAACACATTAACCTCATTGCTCCGCTAACAGTTCACGAGATGAAAATTCATCGTACAGATGATCCTAATCACGTGGATTGGGTAGCTATCAACGGTGGTATTATCGAGATTAAAGATAATCTTGTGACAATTGTTGCAGATTCTGCAGAACGTGAACGCGACATCGATGTTAGCCGTGCTGAACGCGCTAAGATTCGTGCTGAGCGTAAATTGGAACAAGCTCAAAGTACTCACGATAACGACGAAGTACGTCGTGCACAAGTTGCTCTTCGCCGTGCTTTGAACCGTATCAGTGTTGGTAATAAATAAAAGAAAAGGTCTGAGAATTTATCTCAGACTTTTTTGTTTTTTATTATTTTTTGATGTTTTTTTCATGAAGAAAGCTCACACTTGTGAAGTTTTTTGTTGTCAAAAATGAAATCTGATATAATAGTCCTATGGAAATTTTAAATAGTTCAGTGACTTTGATTAGTCACCTTGTTTTTATTGCAATGACCCATCAAATTCTTCGAAATTTATTTGATTGGTCAAAATTGATTAAGAATACGCCTGAGAATATTGGTCGTCTTAAAGTGTTTATTCTTTTGGTTAGTATTGCACTTGGTTATATGGTAAGTCACTTTATTTTGGAAATCATTATAGTCAGCCAGACTTTCTTCTTTGGCTTTCAATAAAAGCAATAATCGCTAAACTATGATATAATTTTGATATTATAATATAAGAATGGAGTTCATTTTGGATAAAATTATTATTGAAGGCGGTAATACACGCCTAGAAGGAGAAGTAATCATTGAAGGAGCAAAGAATGCGGTTCTTCCTCTTCTTGCAGCGACAATTTTACCGAAGGAAGGAAAGACAGTTTTAACAAATGTCCCAATCCTTTCAGATGTCTTTACGATGAATAATGTTGTCCGTGGTTTAGATATTCAAGTTAATTTTGATGAAGCAAAGAACACCATTGAAGTGGATGCTTCAGGAGATATTTTGGATATCGCCCCATATGAATATGTTAGCAAAATGCGTGCTTCAATCGTTGTTTTAGGACCAATTTTAGCGCGTAAAGGTCATGCAAAAGTATCAATGCCTGGTGGCTGCACGATTGGTAGTCGTCCAATTGACCTTCACCTTAAAGGTTTGGAAGCTATGGGGGCAAAAATCACACAAGCTGGTGGTGATATCACAGCGACTGTTGATGGGAAACTTAAAGGGACAACAATTTACATGGATTTCCCATCAGTTGGTGCAACACAAAACTTGATGATGGCAGCAACTTTGGCAGAAGGTGTGACTGTTATTGAAAATGTTGCACGTGAGCCGGAAATCGTTGATTTAGCGATGCTACTTAATAAAATGGGTGCTATCGTTAAAGGTGCTGGTACAGAGACTTTGACGATTACTGGTGTCGATAGTCTTCATGGTGCTGAACATGATGTGGTTCAAGATCGTATTGAAGCTGGAACTTTCATGGTAGCGACAGCTATGACATCGGGTAATGTTCTTGTTAAGGATGCTATCTGGGAACACAATCGTCCTTTGATTTCAAAATTGATTGAGATGGGTGTGACCGTTATTGATGAACCTGAAGGGATTCGTGTTATTGCTGATACAGCAAAATTGAAACCTGTAACGGTTAAAACTCTTCCTCACCCAGGTTTCCCAACTGATATGCAAGCGCAATTTACAGCTTTGATGGCAGTTGTCAATGGCGAATCAACAATGATTGAAACGGTCTTTGAGAATCGTTTCCAACATTTGGAAGAAATGCGCCGTATGGGCTTGCAGTCAGAAATCATGCGCGATACAGCTATGATTCATGGTGGGCTAGAGCTTCAAGGTGCTCCAGTTATGTCAACTGACCTTCGTGCTAGTGCAGCCCTTATTTTGACTGGGATGGTGGCAAAAGGAACAACAACAGTTGGTCGCTTGAATCATCTTGACCGTGGATATTACAAATTCCATGAAAAATTGGCTAAACTCGGTGCAAATATTAAACGTATAAGTGAGGCTTAAAAAATGACAAGTGGCTGGAAGTACGTAGCAAAACAGTTAGGACTAGTTCTAGTGGTTGCTCTTTTGGCTTGTTTATTTTTAGCAGTTGGATTGATGATTGGATATGCCGTCATTGGTGATGGTAAAAATCCATTCTCAATTTTATCGATTGATAAATGGCAAGCAATTATTGGTAAATTTACAGGTCAATAAGCTATTTGTATTTTAGAGCAGCTTGACGAAAATGTAGAAGTGGGATAATCGACTTTATGGTTTTGATAAAGCACGATGTTCCACTTTTTTAGTGAAAGGATTTTATGGTAAAGAAATCAAAACTGTCTAAACAGGCAAAATCATTTATTTTTTTATTAGTTTTATTGCTTAGTATTGGTGCGGGTTGGCTGACAACATCAGATTCAAGTAATCCTGTTAATCAAGTTATTTCCTTGATTACGGGAGAATCATCTGTAAAGATTGTGTCAAATCAGTCATCTGCTAATCAAGCAACGCCAAGTCAAGAATTGGCAGATTCAGTCTTAACAGACAGCGTTAAAGCTCAGCTTGGTTCAAACTTAGAATGGAACGGCGCGGGAGCTTATTTGGTTAACGGAAATAAAACCGATTTGAATGCAAGAGTAGCCAGCAAACCTTATGCCAATAACAAAACAAAAATTGTGCAAGGTCAGACTGTTCCAACGGTCGCAAATGCTTTGTTGAGTAAGTTGACACGTCAATACAGAAGCCGTGAGGAAACTGGAAATGGGTCAACCTCTTGGACGCCAGCTGGCTGGCATCAAGCCCAAAATATCTCTGGAAGATATAGTCATGCTGTTGACCGTGGGCATTTGCTTGGCTATGCTTTAGTCGGCGGCTTAAAAGGCTTTGATGCTTCAACAAGCAATCCTGAAAATGTAGCCACTCAGACAGCTTGGGCAAATGAAGCTAGTTCAGAAGACTCAACGGGTCAGAATTACTACGAAGGTCAGGTCAGAAGAGCACTTGATCAGAATAAACGTGTTCGTTACCGAGTGACTTTGATTTATGATGGCGATAATATTCTTGCTAGCGGGACACATTTGGAAGCAAAATCATCTGACGGTAGTTTAGAGTTTAATGTTTTCATTCCAAATGTCCAAAGTGGTTTAAGCTTTGATTATTATTCAGGTAAGGTTAGTGTGAATTAAGCCGCTATATTCAACCTTGTCAAATGGCAAAAAATTTGCTAGAATGGGGTGTAAATTGAATAGTGTCTTATGAGAATAGTAACCTTATGGCAGTTTAACAGGGAATGGAAGTCGTGACTGGAAGCTTCCTAGATGAAAGTTTGGCGAATTCACTCATGTTAAAGACGATGAATTAAGGTCTGCTAGTCAGATAAAAAACGGATGGTACCGCGTGTCAACGCTCCGCTATTGGAGTGTGGCACGCTTTTTTCGTTTAAAAACATTAGGGGTTGTCCCAAGGAAGGAATTTTAATGGATTTACAAGCGCAGTTAGAAGAATTAAAATCATCTACGCAAGCTAAATTGGCTGAAATGCGTGGAAACAATGCAAAAGAACTTCAAGAATTACGTGTGCAAGTTCTTGGTAAAAAAGGATCATTGACAGAATTACTGAAAGGTTTGAAAGATCTTTCTAAAGAAATGCGTCCAGTTGTCGGAAAACAAGTTAATGAAGTACGTGACGTTTTGACAAAAGCTTTTGAAGAACAAGCTAAAATCGTTGAAGCTGCTAAAATCAAAGCGCAATTGGAATCAGAAAGTTTGGATGTGACACTTCCAGGACGTCAAGTTAACCTTGGTAACCGTCATGTCTTGACGCAAACAAGTGAAGAAATCGAAGATATTTTCCTTGGTATGGGATTCCAAGTTGTTGATGGATATGAAGTTGAATCAGATTACTACAACTTTGAACGTATGAACTTGCCAAAAGATCACCCAGCTCGTGACATGCAAGATACTTTCTACATCACTGAAGAAATCTTGCTTCGTACTCACACAAGTCCTGTGCAAGCTCGTACACTTGATAAACACGACTTTTCTAAAGGTCCATTGAAAATGATCTCACCAGGACGTGTGTTCCGTCGTGATACAGATGATGCGACACACAGCCACCAATTCCACCAAATCGAAGGTCTTGTTGTTGGTGAAAACATTTCTATGGGTGACCTTAAAGGAACTCTTGAAATGATTATCAAGAAAATGTTTGGTGAAGATCGTAAAATCCGTCTTCGTCCTTCATACTTCCCATTCACTGAACCATCAGTAGAAGTTGACGTCTCATGCTTCAAATGTGGTGGTAAAGGTTGTAACGTATGTAAGAAAACTGGTTGGATTGAAATCCTTGGTGCTGGTATGGTACACCCTCGTGTTCTTGAAATGTCTGGTGTAGACTCAGAAAAATATTCTGGATTTGCTTTTGGTCTTGGTCAAGAACGTATTGCGATGCTTCGTTACGGTATCAATGATATTCGTGGTTTCTATCAAGGCGATGTCCGTTTCTCAGATCAATTTAAATAATTGATTAGCAAGAAAAAGAATCGGAGGTCATCATGGCAGAAATCAAAGTTGAAAAAGTGACCTTGGATAAGTTAGAGGCGCTGCAAAAGCTTAGCATCGATACTTTCCGTGAAACCTTTGGTTTTGATAATACCGAAGAAGAACTTCAACAATTTTTCGATGAGAATTATACTTTAGCGCAACTTGAAAAAGATGTGACAGATAAAGAATCTGATGTTCGATTTGTCAAAGTTGATGGGCGCGAGGTTGGTTTTATGAAAGTAAACTGGGGCGCAGCACAGACTGAGCATGAGTTGGAAAATGCTTTTGAAATTCAACGTATCTACATTCTTAGTGAATGTCAGGGATTTGGCTTAGGTAAGAAATTATTTGAGCTGGCGCTTGATATGGCTAAGGCAGGTGAATTTGATTGGGCTTGGTTAGGTGTCTGGGAAGGCAATATCAAAGCTCAAGGTTTCTACCATAAATACGGATTTGAAAAATTTTCAGAGCACTTATTTAAAGTTGGCGATAAAGTAGACACAGATTGGCTTATGCGAAAAGCCTTAAAAGAATAAGAGTAGAAAGGGATAAAGAAGCTTACCTGTCAAACGTATTTTGACTGCGAAAAGCTTTTAACACATATTATGTTAGTAAGTTATAAATGGTTAAAAGAGCTTGTTGATGTTGATGTTACAACACATGAGCTTTCTGAAAAAATGTCAACAACAGGGATTGAGGTTGAAGGAGTTTCATCACCATCTGAAGGATTGACAAAATTGGTTGTTGGTCACGTTGTATCTTGTGAAGATGTTCCTGAAACACACTTGCACCTTTGCCAAGTAGATACTGGTGATGATGAATTGCGCCAAATCGTTTGTGGTGCTCCAAACGTTACTGCAGGTATCAAAGTTATCGTAGCTGTACCAGGCGCACGTATTGCTGACAACTACAAAATCAAAAAAGGTAAAATCCGTGGTATGGAATCACTTGGTATGATTTGCTCACTCCAAGAGCTTGGTTTGCCAGAATCAATCATTCCAAAAGAATTTTCAGACGGTATTCAAATCTTGCCAGAAGATGCTAAACCAGGTGACAGCATTTTCCCATATCTTGATTTGGATGATGAAATCGTTGAATTGTCAATCACACCAAACCGTGCGGATGCCCTTTCAATGCGTGGGGTTGCACATGAAGTAGCTGCTATCTACGGAAAAGAAGTTCACTTCCCAGAAAAAGAACTCAAAGAAGTTTCTAAAGCTGCAAAAGACGTTATCGATGTTGCTATCGAGTCTGACAAAGTCTTGACTTACAAAGCACGTGTCGTTGAAAACGTGACTGTTAAACCAAGTCCACAATGGTTGCAAAACCTTTTGATGAACGCTGGTATTCGTCCAATCAACAATGTTGTCGACGTGACAAACTACGTGCTATTGTACTTCGGTCAACCAATGCATGCTTTTGATTTGAATAAATTTGAAGACAATAAAATCGTCGCTCGCAATGCGCGTGCTGGTGAAAAATTGGTCACTCTTGATGGCGAAGAACGTGAATTGATAGAAGAAGACCTTGTTATCACAGTTGCTGACAAACCAGTTGCTCTTGCTGGTGTGATGGGTGGTCAAGCTACTGAAATCGACAACGATTCTAAAAACGTTGTTCTTGAAGCTGCTGTCTTTGATGGTACAGCCATCCGCCGTACTGGATCTCGTTTGAATCTTCGTTCTGAAAGCTCAGCTCGTTTTGAAAAAGGTATCAACTACGCTACTGTCGACGAAGCTCTTGATTTTGCAGCAGCAATGCTTACAGAATTAGCTGAAGGTGAAGTTCTTTCTGGTCGTGTGGAAGCTGGTTCTGTACCAACTGAAGATGTTGAAGTATCAACAACCCTTGACTACGTAAACGTTCGTTTGGGAACTGAATTGACATATGCTGATATTGAAGATGTCTTTGCAAAACTTGGTTTTGGTTTGTCAGGAAATGCTGATAAATTCACAGTTTCAGTACCACGTCGTCGTTGGGATATTGCTATCCAAGCTGACTTGGTTGAAGAAATTGCTCGTATTTACGGTTACGAAAACCTTCCAACAACACTTCCAGAAGCTGCTGGTACTGCAGGTGAATTGACAGCAACACAAAAATTGCGTCGTAAAATGCGTTCAATCGCTGAAGGTGCTGGATTGACTGAAATCGCCTCATACGCTTTAACAACACCTGAAAAAGCTACTGAATTCACGTTGCAACCAAGCAATTTAACTGAATTGATGTGGCCAATGTCAGTAGAACGTTCAGTTCTTCGTCAAAATGTTGTTTCTGGTATGCTTGATACTATTGCCTACAACGTTGCTCGTAAAAACAGTAACTTAGCAATTTACGAAATCGGTAAAGTCTTCGAACAAAAAGGTAATCCAAAAGAAGAATTACCAAACGAAATCAGCACATTTGCCTTTGCTATCTCTGGTTTAGTTGCTGAAAAAGATTTCCAAACAAAAGCAATTCCAGTTGATTTCTTCTATGCTAAAGGTATCGTTGAAGCTATCTTTAACAAACTTGATTTGACAGTTGAATATGTTGCTGAAAAAGGTCTTGAAAGCATGCATCCAGGTCGTACAGCAAGCATCTACTTGGATGGTCAGTTAGTTGGTTTTGTTGGTCAAATCCACCCACAAACAGCTAAAAACTACAACGTTCCAGAAACTTACGTAGCTGAATTAAACTTGGATATTATTGAAGCTGCTCTTCAAGCTGATAAAGCGTTTGTTGAAATCACTAAATTCCCAGCGGTTTCTCGTGATATTGCTTTGCTATTGCCAGCAACTACTACTCACAAAGAAATCGTTGCTGCTATTGAATCAGCTAAAGTGAAACGTTTAACTGATATCAAGCTCTTTGACGTCTATGCTGGTGCAAATATTGCTGAAGGTATGAAATCAATGGCTTACAGCCTTACTTTCCAAAATCCAAACGACAACTTGACTGATGAAGAAGTTACTAAATACATGGATAAAATCACTAAAGTCCTTGTTGAACAACTCGGAGCAGAAGTTCGTTAGTCATTTGAGACAATATTAGGCTATTTGGGTTAATATATAGATAAACCACCGCTACGAAAGTAGTGGTGGTTTCTTGTTTATCAAAAAGCCAAACTGATAGCAGAATTTGGTATAATAGGATTATCTAGTGATATGACGAAGGATTATTATGAAATTATTATATACAGATATTCAGTTTGATATGACTGAAATTTTGGCAAGAAAAGCGATGGAAGAGGCTAAAGCTGGTAAGCGTGTTTTCTACATCGCTCCAAACTCTTTGTCTTTTGAAAAGGAAAGGGCGGTTCTGGAACTTTTACCTGACCACGCGTCTTTTGCCATTACCATTACGCGTTTTGCTCAAATGGCACGCTATTTTGTCTTAAATGAGCCTCAGACCAAAGAAACGATTGATGATAATGGATTAGCTATGATTTTTTATCGTGCGCTGTCTCATTTTTCGGATACGGATTTGAAAGTTTTTGGGCGTTTAAAGCAAGATACGAATTTCATCAAGCAATTGGTTGATTTGTATAAGGAATTAAAAACGGCTAACATGACCGTGCTCGACTTGACAGAATTGCATACGGCTGAGAAGCAAGAAGATTTGGTGAAAATATTTTTGGCGGTTAATGATATTTTGTTAGCCAATCAGTATGACAATCAGTCAAAAATTGCATTTTTTACTAAGCAGGTAGCATCGGGTCATTTGGATGATGCGCTTGAAAATGTTGTTTTGGTTATCGATGGTTTTACACGTTTTTCAGCAGAAGAGGAAGATTTGGTCAGCCTTTTAGAAGAGAAATGTGCTCAAGTGATTATCGGAACTTACAGTAGTCAAAAGGCTTATAAGGCGACATTTTCAACTGGGAATGTCTATCAGGCAAGTTTGAATTTTTTACGTTCTTTGGCAGCTAAATTTCAAACACAGCCAGAATATGTTGAGAGCTCTCAAAAATCTCAAGAAGCATTTGCTAAGTTGTCAAAACTCTTTGAAGCTAAGCACGACTTTACAACATCAGATATCACCTTAACGCCAGATGATAAGAAACATTATGCTATCTGGGATGTTATTAATCAAAAAGAAGAAGTTGAGCATGTAGCAAAGGCTATTCGTCATAAACTTCACCAAGGCTATCGCTATAAAGATATTTTGGTGCTTTTGGGTGATGTGGATAGCTATCGTCTGCAAATCGGCAAAATTTTTGATAAATATGAAATTCCCTATTATTTTGGAAAAGCAGAGTCGATGAGCGATCATCCTTTGGTGCATTTTATTGATTCCTTGGAGCGCGTGAAACGTTATCGTTTTCGTATGGAAGATGTGGTTAATCTTTTGAAAACAGGACTTTATGGTTCCTTCACTCAAGATGATTTAGACCTTTTTGAGCAATATCTGATTTACGCTGATATTAAAGGACAAAGTAAATTTGGTAAGGAGTTCACGATTGCTTACAAGGGTGAAGAACACTTAGCTTATATTAATTGCATGCGCGAGCAAATCATGGCGCCTTTGCTAGCTTTATTTAAGGCACAAAAGCAGTTTGGCTCAAGCCTGCTTGAAAAATTGATGACTTTCTTAAGTGCTATTTCTTTGCCTGAGAATTTAGAGCGTATGGTAGCTACCTTCTCAGAAAATGACCAGGAAAAGCACGAGCAAGTTTGGCGAACATTTACTGGCATTCTCGAGCAATTTCAAACGATTTTTGGACAAGAAAAATTGTCTTTGGATGAATTTTTAGCTCTTTTAAGAAGCGGTATGTTGGCTGCCCAGTACCGCGTAGTGCCAGCAAGTGTTGATGTGGTTTCTGTAAAATCTTATGATTTGGTTGAGCCACATACCAATAAATTTGTCTTTGCACTTGGTATGACGCAGTCGCATTTCCCAAAGATTGCGCAAAATCGTAGCTTGATTTCAGATGAAGAACGTGCCAAGGTTAATGAGACAACAGCTGACAATCAACGTTTTGATGTGATTAGTCGTGAAAATATTAAGAAAAATCATTTTGCTGCTTTGTCATTGTTTAATTCAGCGACGGAAGAATTGGTGCTCAGTTTGCCACAAATTGCTAACGAGTCAGAAGATAAGGAATCTTCTTATCTTGCGGAATTAGCTAGCTTTGGTGTGCCTGTTTTGGTTAAGGGACGAAATCGTTTGTCGACAGATGCTGAAGACATTGGGAATTATAAAGCGCTCTTATCTCGTGTGATTGAGGTTAATCGCTTAGCTATTGAAGAAGAACGCGAGCTTAGCAAAGAAGAGCAGACCTTCTGGTCAGTAGCTGTACGTTATCTTCGTAAAAAACTGGTAAATGACGGTATTGAATTGCCACTTATTAAGGACAATATGCAGACCAAGCCAGTTTCTGATGAAGTGATTGAGACGCGTTTTCCAAGTGATGAGCCGATTAATTTATCTTCATCAGCGGTGACAACTTTCTATAACAATCAGTACAAATATTTCTTACAGTATGTGCTTGGTTTACAAGAGGTTGAAACCATTCACCCTGACGCTAGAAATCACGGAACATACCTTCATCGTGTCTTTGAATTGGTCATGAAAGATGCTTCTAACCAGCCGTTTGACAATAAATTAGATCGAGCTATTCAAACAACCAACGCCGAAGATGCTTTCAAATTTATCTACGAAGAAGACGAGGAAAGCCGCTACTCATTGACAGTCTTAGAAGATATTGCTAGAAGCACGGCAACCATTTTACGTCAGGATACTCAGATCCAGGTGGAAAATGAAGAAGAACCTTTTGAATTAATGCTTGCCAATGCAGTTCGTATTCGAGGCATTATTGACCGTGTGGATCGTTTGTCAGATGGAAGTCTTGGGGTGGTTGATTACAAATCAAGTAACAATACCTTTGATATTCAAAAATTCTACAATGGTCTTAATCCGCAATTGGTGACTTATATGCAAGCACTTCGCGATAAAAAAATTAAAAGTGAATCAGATAAGATTTTTGGAGCCATGTACCTTCACATGCAAGAGCCAAAAGTAGATTTGTCATCGGTAGCTACTACAGAGAAAATTTTGGAGAATTTGTCTAAAGAACTTCGCTATCGTGGCTTGTTCTTAGAAGATGAAAAAGGCTATTTATCAAATGGAAATTATCATCTTAATGATTCTGTTTACACGCAAGAAGAGTTAGATATTTTACTAGCTTATAATCAAAAATTATTCCTTCAAGCAGCTGAGCAAATTAAACAAGGATACTTTTTGATTAATCCTTACAGTGAGGATGGTAAGACGGTTAAGGGTGACCAATTAAAAGCTATCACACGCTTTGAAGCGGATCGCCACATGCCATACGCACGCAAGTGGTTTAAATTACCAAGAAAAGATAGACGTCAAGGCTTTTTGAGCCTGATGCAAGAAGAGGAGGAAAAAGATGACCTTTAAACCATTTTTAACGGCTGAAGCGATTTCTTCTCTACAGCAAAAAGAGGCTCAGTCATCAAAAGCGCAAAAACGAACACCTGAACAAATTGAAGCCATTTATAGCTATGGCAACAATATTTTGGTATCAGCGTCGGCTGGTTCTGGGAAAACTTTCGTCATGGTTGAGCGCATTATTGATAAAATTTTGCGTGGGATTACTGTTGACCAGCTCTTTATTTCGACCTTTACAGTTAAAGCAGCGGGAGAATTAAAAGAACGTCTTGAGAAAAAAATCAGCCAAGCTTTGCAACAAGCGACGCATAATGATTTAAAAACCTATCTTAATGAGCAGCTGCTAGCTCTGCAGACTGCTGATATTGGAACCATGGATGCCTTTACGCAAAAGTTGGTTAACCAATACGGCTACACATTAGGAATTTCACCGACTTTTCGCATTATGACGGACAAGAGCGAACAAGATCTTGTCAAGAATGACGTTTTTGCAGATCTTTTTGCAGATTACATGACGGGGCAAAAGCAAGACATTTTCCGCAAATTAGTTCGTAATTTTTCTGGCAATCGTAAAGATACCACAGCTTTTAGAGGAATTGTTTACAAAATCTATGATTTCAGTCAAGCAACGGATAATCCTAAGAAATGGCTGGCTGAGGTTTTCTTGAAAGGTGCTAGAATCTATACTGATTTTTCCGCCATTCCCGACCAAGAAGTTGTGGATTTTCTAGCTTGCATGCATGAGACAGCTAATCAATTACAAGATGTGACGGATTTAGAAGATTACAAGCAAAAAACAGCTAAGGGGACGCCTACAGCGGCTTATAAAAAGCATTTGAACATGATTGAGCATTTGCATGAGTGGGCTTTGCATTTTGAGACGCTTTACGGTCGTGATGGACTTGGTCGTTTGGCGACAGATGTGGCTGACTTGATTCCATCTAGTCCAGCTGTGACAGTTGCAGGGGTAAAATATCCAATTTTCAAGACTCTCCAAGGTCGTTTGGCTGGTCTGAAACACTTAGAAACTATCTTCAAATACCAATCGGAAAGTCTGCCTTTGTTAGAACTTTTACAAGCGTTTATGCAGGATTTCTCTGAACAATATTTGCAAGCTAAAATCCAAGAAAATGCTTTTGAGTTTTCGGATATCGCTCATTTTGCTATCCAGATTTTGGAAGAAAATCCAGATATTCGTGAGCTCTACCAAGATAAATACCACGAAGTCATGGTCGATGAGTACCAAGATAACAATCACACGCAAGAACGCATGCTTGAATTATTGTCAAATGGTCATAATCGATTCATGGTGGGAGATATCAAGCAATCTATCTATCGTTTTCGTCAGGCTGATCCGCAGATTTTTAACCAAAAATTCAAGGATTTTCAAGAGCATCCAGAACATGGAAAATTAATTCTGCTAAAAGAAAACTTCCGTAGTCAGTCAGAAGTCTTGGATACGACAAATAGTGTCTTTACGCATTTGATGGACGAGTCTGTTGGGGAAATTTTGTATGATGGCATGCACCAGTTAGTAGCAGGCAGTCCCGCACAAAAAGAAGCTCATCCAGAAAATAAAACACAAGTCCTTATTTACGATACTGATGATGGTAGTGAACTTGCAAGTAGTCCAGAAGAGGAGCAAATCAATCCAAACGAGGTTAAGCTGGTAGCTAAAGAAATTATTCGCCTGCATAACGAAGAAGGTGTTGCCTTTGAAGACATCACGTTGCTAGTTTCATCACGTACGCGTAATGATGGTATTTTGCAGACTTTTGAACATTATGGTATTCCTTTGGTGACGGATGGCGGTGAGCAAAATTACCTAAAATCTGTTGAAGTTATGGTGATGCTAGATACCCTTCGAGCTCTGGATAATCCGCTTAATGATTATGCTTTGGTAGCTCTGATGCGTTCACCAATGTTTTCTTTTAACGAAGATGATCTTGCTCGTCTTGCTCTTCAAACAAGCGAGGATGAGACCAGAGCCAATCTTTACCAAAAACTAGAACATGCTTTGGCTAATCAAGGTCAGCATGCAGAATTGGTCACACCAGTTTTACGTGAAAAATTAAAAGATTTTATGACTTGCTTTAGCAAGTGGCGTGATTTTGCCAAATGGCATTCGCTTTATGATTTGATTTGGAAGATTTACAATGAGCGCTTTTATTATGATTACGTGGGCAATCTCCCCCGTGCCGAGCAGCGCCAAGCCAATCTTTACGCCCTTGCACTTCGTGCTAATAATTTTGAAAAGACTGGCTTTAAAGGCTTATCACGCTTTATTCGCATGATTGATCGCGTCTTAGAAAGTGAAAATGATTTGGCTGACGTTGAAGTGGCCCTTCCAAAACATGCTGTGAATTTGATGACTATCCATAAGAGTAAAGGACTTGAATTCAAGTATGTCTTTATTTTGAACATTGATAAGAAATTCAGTATTCAAGACATGATGTCACCCTTGATTTTGTCACGTCAAAATGGAGCTGGTATCAAATATTTGGCTGACATGCGAGAAGAGTTAGATACGGATGTTTTTCCAACCGTTAAAGTCAGCATGGACACTTTACCTTATCAGCTTAATAAACGTGAACTGCGCCTAGCAACCTTGTCTGAACAAATGCGTTTGTTCTATGTTGCCATGACCCGTGCTGAGAAGAAATTGTATTTAGTCGGAAAAGCAAGTTCTGAAAAATTGGTTGATAAATACAGCGGTAAGTCAGAAAATAATCATCTTCCAGTTGCAGAACGTGAAGCTTTCATGACTTTCCAAGATTGGATGTTGGCCATTCATGAAGCTTATAAGGACTTACCATTTAAGGTTGAATTTGTCACAGATGAAGATCTGACAGAAGAGAAAATCGGTCAGATTGAAGTCAAATCAGCTATTAAACCTGATGATTTGTCAAATAACCGCCAGTCAGAAAATATTGCAGAAGCTTTGGAGAGACTTGAGGCAGTTGCAGAGTTGAATACCAAATATCAATCAGCCATTAACCTGCCAAGCTTAAGAACACCTAGTCAGGTTAAGAAACTTTATGAGCTTGTTATGGATACTGATGGTGTTGATGTGATGGCTAAGAAGGACCAAGTAAAACCAAGCTTTGCCTTACCTGATTTTTCGAAAAAAGCCAAGGTTGAAGCAACAGCGATTGGTTCTGCCATGCACGAGCTCATGCAGCGCATTTCCTTGTCTCAAAAAGTGACACTAGAGGATATTTCAAAAGCTCTAACACAAGTGTCTGCTAAAGATGAAGTTAAAGCGCGCATTCATCTAGAAAATGTTTTGGATTTCTTTGAAAATTCAGCTCTTGGACAATTGATTCAGCAAAATACTGACAAAATCTACCGCGAAGCTCCATTTGCTATGCTAAAAGAAGACCCTGAGAGCAAAGAAAAATTTGTTGTTCGTGGGATTGTCGATGCTTATCTTATTTTAGAGGATCGTTTGGTTCTTTTAGATTACAAGACTGATAAATACACAAATAGCGAGGAAATCAAAGACCGATACCAAGGTCAAATGGCACTTTATGCCGAAGCACTCAGCAAGTCATATCATATTGATCAAGTTGATAAATACCTTGTTTTACTTGGTGGAGAGTGTCTGGAAGTAGTTAAACTTTAAAAGTAATTAAAAAAACGACCGTTTAGCATAAAGCTTGCGGCCGTTTTTGGTATAGTATATTGTATATTGAAAAAATAAAGGCGAGTTGATTGGATTAACTCCAGAATTTAGCGGCGATGTCTTGACCTTGCTTAATTTTAGCCCATTGTTGTGGGATAGCAAGTTCATTTCCTGAATCACATGAAGCAAAACCACATTGGTGAGAAAGGAAAAGACGGTCTTTAGGGATGATTTGGCTAGCTTCTTCAAGCATTTTAAGCGCACGTTCTTCATCGTCAAGATCAGTTGTTTTACTTGAAAGAAGTCCAAGAACGACTTCAGCATCTGAGTCTTTCAAGCTTTCAAGAGCTTTAAGGTCACCAGCCACTTCGCTATCCCATTCAAGGAAGAAACGGTCATAGTGTTGATCTTTCAAGAATTTTGTTGCGATAGCTTCGTAAGTACCACCAGCAGCAGAACGACTTTCGTAGTTACCACGGCAGTTGTGAGTCCAAACTTGCAAACCAAGCTCATGACCGTAGTCCGCAACATCGTTATTTACTGCGATGAATTCATCAGCAAGATTGGCAAGAGCGCTGTTCCCTTGAGCAAAGAAACCAGTTGGGTTTGTTTCATCGAAAAGTTCCCAGAGGCAGTCGTCAAATTGAATGATTTCTCCGCCAGCTTCTTTGTATTCTTTCAAGAATTCTTTATAGGCATTTGTAAGACCAGCTTTTAGTTCTTCTTTAGTTTTGTAAACTTGGTCTTCGCCAACTAATTGATTAAAGACTGTGAATTCTGTGTAGGCGTGGGCAGGTCCCCAGATTGTTAGTTTTGTGTCAGTTTCACCAGCTTCTTCTTTAAGAAGTTTGTAAATATCTAGAAAGTGGTGATTTTTGCCAGAAAGTGGTTCTGTGATACGGATACCAATATCCTTACGTGTTTCAAAATGACCGCCATCATGGTCTTGGAAAGTGTATCCGTGGTCAGCGATGTAACGTTCAATACCTTTTAAGCCCCAAACGAAATCAAGGTGCCACATAGATTTTGAGTATTCGCCGTCAGTTAGGACATCGATACCTGCCGCTTTTTCTTCAGCGATAACTTTTCTGATATCAGCTGTTTCTGTTTCTTTGTAGCCTTCGAATGCATCGTAGAAAGGATATTTGATATCATCACGATGCTCGATTGCGATTTTGTATTCGCGTAAATCTGCTGGTCGTAAAAGTGAACCAACTAGTTGAAATCTTGATTTAGCCATTTTCTATACCTCGTTTATTTTTTTGTGATTCCTATTTTAGCTGAGCTTTTCAGTTTTGAAAAATAGTTATTTATATGGGATAATGTATAGTTATAAACTATAACTGAAAAAATATGTTTTTCTATAAAAATGACAGAAAATTTGGTAAAATAAGAAAAGACTGACAATTTTTATAGGGGATTTATGATGGATATTTGGGAGAAACTGTACGAAGCGGCAAAAAATGACTATAATCCACATTATGTGACGCCTTTTATTTATTCAAATCATGTTGTTGCAGCAATTGAAGCAGAAGATGGACAGATTTTCACAGGCTACTGTTTTGAAGCTACGTCTGGTGTATTTCATCTTTGTGCGGAACGAGCTGCATCATTTAATATGTTCCAGCAATCTAGTCAAACGACTATAAATCGTATCATTGACTTTCGTGATAAAGCGCCAAATGGTGGTGGTTCAGGTATGCCTTGTGGTGCCTGCCGTGAATTTTTGATGCAATTGTCACCTAAAAATAAAGATTTGGAATTTATGATTGACTATGACAAGCGTGAAACCATTACACTTGGTGAGTTGATGCCAAATTGGTGGGGAGAAGAGCGCATGGCAGCTGGTATTGAGGATTTAGATTAGTCACAAGTAAAGATAAACGAGGTAGAGGATGCGAGATAATCATTTACACACACATTTTTCATATGATTCAGAGACTCAGTTTGAAGATTATTTAACTCATTATGATGGTGATATTGTGACAACAGAGCACTATGATTTGTCAAATCCTTATACTAAGCAAGATAATGTGCCGGATTATGACGCTTATTCGCGTGAAATAGCTGAGCTTAATCGAAAATATGGCAATCGTATCAAAAAAGGAATTGAAATTGGCTATTATGAGCCACGTGAAGATGATATTATTGCTTATTTAGCAGATAAGAACTATGACTTAAAATTGTTATCAGTTCACCATAATGGGACAAATGATTACCTTGATGATGAAGTGGTAGATATGGAAAAAGCGGAGATTATTCAAGAATATCTGGATAAGTTAGAGTATGCTATTGGGCGCGTGGATGCGGATGTTTTAGCACATTTTGATTATGGTTTTCGAATTTTTGATATGACAGTCGAGGATTTAAAAGTTTATGAACCTCAATTAAAGCGTATCTTCCAAAAAATGATTGACCATGATTTAGCTTTTGAGTTAAATAGTAAATCCATGTATTTGTATGGCAAAGAAGAGCTTTATCGATATGCACTAAGTCTAGTAAAAGAACTTGGTTGCCATAAATATTCCATTGGTTCAGATGGACACAAATTAGAACATTTTCGTTTGGCATTTGATAAGATTCAAGCATTATTGGATGAATTTAGTATTGAAGATTGGGAGATTTTGTAAAAAGACACATAAAAAAGCTATGAGCAACAGGCTCAGAGCTTTTAGTTTGTTCAGCAATTAGTGAGAAATACGTTTACGTGCTGCTTTTTTACGATTTTCTTGAATGAAAGCAGCTTTTTCCTCTTCAGGTTCAATAATTTTTTTCTTAACTGCAAAGATAGCACCAGCAACTGTAGCTGCAGTGGCTACCACACCAGTAGCAATACCTTTAGCAAATGCGAATTTTTTAGCCATAATAATTCTCCTCCTTACTGATAAGAACAGGGAGTATAAAGAGTTCTTTATACTCTTTTGTAGCAGTAGGATTGGTTTTCTTGTCCTACCATCTTATGTTATAATAAGGGTAACAAAAATTGCCTAAAAGTTCAAGTGAAAACGTTATATTTACTAAAAAATCAGGCTTAGGACGGATAAGAAAAAAATGTCAAAAAAAATAAAACTGCTAGCGGTAGTTGGGCCGACTGCTGTTGGAAAAACAGCACTGGGAATTGAGCTAGCAAAACAGTTCAATGGAGAAATTATCAGTGGTGATAGTCAGCAAGTCTATCGTCAATTAGATATTGGAACGGCAAAAGCAACTCCTGAAGAACAAGCTGAAGCAGTGCATCATTTGATTGATGTGCGCAATATTGATGAGACTTACTCGGTTTATGATTTTGTTCAGGAAGCTAGCGCAGCCATTTCAGATATTGTTAGTCGAGGCAAACTTCCGATTATCGTCGGAGGAACAGGACTTTATCTTCAAAGCTTACTAGAAGGTTACCATCTGGGTGGCCAAGTAGATCAGGAAAAGGTCCTTGCTTATCGAAAAGAGCTTGACCTTTTATCAGACGACGAGCTTTTTGGAAAAATAGCAGAGCAAAAAATTGAAATTCCTCAGATTAATCGACGTCGAGCTATTCGAGCACTTGAGTTAGCTAAATTTGGAAAAGGTTTAGAAAACAAAGAAACAGATTATGATGCTTACTTAATTGGCCTAAATGACGATCGTCAAGTTCTATATGACCGCATTAATTATCGCGTTGATCTCATGGTTGAAAATGGGGTTTTGAATGAGGCAAAATGGCTCTATGACAATTATCGTGAGGTCCAAGCAGCACGAGCTATTGGCTACAAAGAACTTTTCCCCTACTTTTCAGGAGAAGATTCTCTTGAAAACTGTGTTGAAAAATTAAAACAAAACACACGACGCTTTGCCAAACGCCAGTTAACTTGGTTTAGAAATCGAATGACAGTTCAGTTTTATAATGTTTCTGAAACAGATTTTAAAACAAAAGTTGCAGAAGATGTTGACCGTTTCTTAAATGATAATAAAGTGTAAGGTAGAGCAAAAACTCCTTTACCCTCTTCGAATAAAATTTATGTTATAATGATATTTACGGATTAATCAAGTAAAGGGGTGAGTACAAGATGATTGAAATAAGCAAGCACCAAGAACGAGTGATTTTGCTAGGAGTTGAGTTGCCTGACACAGAAAACTTTGAAATGTCAATGGAAGAATTGGCGTCACTCGCTGAAACAGCAGGTGCTGAGGTGGTCTCATCTTATCGTCAAAAACGTGAGAAATATGATAGCAAATCTTTGATTGGTTCAGGGAAATTAGCTGAAATCAAAGCGATTGTTGACGCTGATGCGATCGATACTGTGATTGTCAACGACCGCTTAACGCCACGTCAAAATGTTAATTTGGAAGCAGAACTTGGCGTTAAAGTTATTGACCGTATGCAGTTGATTCTAGATATTTTTGCCATGCGTGCCCGTAGTCACGAAGGTAAATTGCAAGTTCATCTGGCTCAACTCAAATACATGTTGCCACGTCTTGTTGGTCAGGGGGTTATGCTTAGCCGACAAGCAGGTGGAATTGGTAGTCGTGGACCTGGTGAAAGTCAGTTAGAGCTTAACCGTCGTTCGATTCGCAATCAAATTTCAGATATTGAACGTCAACTGAAAATCGTTGAGAAGAATCGTGAAACTGGTCGAGAAAAACGCACTGAGTCACAAGTCTTTAAAATTGGTTTGATTGGTTACACAAATGCTGGTAAATCAACGATTATGAACGTTTTGACAAATGATAAGCAGTATGAAGCTGATGAATTGTTTGCGACTTTGGATGCGACGACAAAGCAAATTTATTTGCAAAATCAATTTCAAGTGACTCTCACGGATACGGTTGGATTTATTCAAAATTTACCGACAGAATTGGTGGCAGCCTTTAAGTCAACCTTGGAAGAAAGCCGTCATGTTGATTTGCTGCTACACGTGATTGATGCCAGCGACCCAAATCATGCTGAACACGAAAAAGTTGTTCTGAATCTGTTAAAAAATCTAGATATGTTGGATATTCCACGTTTAGCTGTTTATAATAAGATGGATGTGGCAGAGCATTTTGCAGCGACAGCTTTTCCAAATGTGCGTATTTCTGCGCGTGATAAAGATGCTCGTTCACTTTTGCGCCGTTTGATTATCAATGAAATTCGTGAGATTTTTGAACCATTTAGCATTCGTGTTCACCCAAATCAAGCCTATAAGCTATACGATTTAAATAAAATCGCGCTGCTTGATCGTTATGATTTTGCAGAAGGATACGAAACCATCACTGGTTACATTAATCCAAAAAATAGATGGAGACTAGAAGAATTCTATGACTGATTATATAAGTTTAGCTTTAAAATACGGTGGCTTTACGTCACTAGATAAAGTATACTTGCAAAATGTTTTGGAGGATTTAACAGATGAGCAAAAATTGAGTTTCATCACACCACCTCCAAGTGTTATCAATGCTTATTTTGCAGAAATGTATCAAAAACAATCTCCGCAAGCCGCAACAGATTATTATTTTGAACTATCAAAAGAATTGCAGCTTTTAAATGATAAGCCATCTTTTGATGAACATAAGCCTTTTATTCGTTTGAATTTATCAGGAAAATCATATGGTTTCACTTATGAAAATGATAAAGAGGTTGCTCGTATCTTTTCTGAAAAAGATGAAGCTTTGACAAAAGATGTCTTGTTTGAATTGGCTCAAGTCTTTCCTCAATATAAAATTTATGTTGAAGATGGCAAGATCAAAATGTCAAAAATCACTTTTGATGACCAAGAACTTGAAGACCTCACACCAGAAAGTAGTTTGCTCAGTCATGTTTCAAAATTAAAAGGAAATATGGTTAAGCTAAAAAGTTTTAATCGCGATGAATTGTCAGACTTGCTAGCTCACTATCAAGGGCAAGTTTATTATACGTTTGATCAACGTGAATTTATCGCTTATGTAAAAGTATCGTAATAGGAAGGATAAGTAAAAACTTCGGTTTTTATAGGTATATATGGAATTACAATTTTTGGGAACAGGAGCGGGTCAGCCCTCAAAGTCACGTAATGTGTCAAGCTTAGTGTTAAAGTTACTTGACGAGATTAATGAGGTGTGGATGTTTGACTGTGGTGAAGGAACACAGCGTCAGATTTTAGAAACAACGATCCGTCCTCGTAAAGTGAAACGCATTTTTATCACGCACTTGCACGGGGACCACATTTTTGGTCTTCCTGGCTTTTTGGCAAGTCGTGCTTTCCAAGCAAATGAAGAACAAACTGACCTTGATATTTATGGTCCTGTTGGTATTCGTTCATACGTTTTGAACAGTTTGCGCTTGTCTGGTGCACGTTTGCCATACCGTATTCATTTTCATGAATTTGACGAAAACAGTCTTGGAAAAATCATGGAAACAGATAAATTTGTGGTGTATGCTGAGAAATTGGACCACACTATTTTCTGTATTGGTTACCGTGTGATGCAAAAAGATTTGGAAGGAACACTTGATGCTGAAGCGTTGAAAGCTGCAGGTGTGCCATTTGGTCCATTATTTGGAAAAATCAAGAGTGGTCAAGATGTTGTCTTAGAAGATGGGACAAAAATCATTGCCAAAGATTACATCTCAGCACCGAAAAAAGGAAAAATTATCACTGTTTTAGGCGATACACGTAAGACTGATGCTAGCGTGCGCCTTGGTTTGGGAGCCGATATTTTGGTTCACGAATCTACATATGGTAAGGGTGATGAAAAAATTGCTCGTAATCATGGGCACTCAACAGGTACTCAAGCTGCTCAAATTGCTAAAGAAGCATCAGCTAAATGCTTATTGCTTAATCACATCAGTGCACGTTTCTTGGGACGCGAATGCAAACAAATCGAAAACGATGCTCAAGAAATTTTTGAAAATACACACTTGGTTAAAGATTTGGAAGAAATTAGCTTATGAGAATAATTGCTATTACAGGAGCAACAGGTGGACTTGCCAAAGAAATTGTCAAACAGTTACCATCTGATGACTTTGTGATTGCCTTAGGACGTAATGTAAAAAAACTTGAAGCCTGTTATGTTGAACGTCCTAACACAGTTTGCTACGAACTTGATATGTCAAGTGATGAAGCGATTGGGGCAATGGTTGAAAAACTATATGCTGAACATGGTTACATCGATGTCTTTATCAATAACGCTGGTTATGGTGATTTTAGTGAGTTTGATGCTTATACAACCGCTGAAATTCGTGACATGTTTGATATCAACACCTTTGCGACGATGACTTTCTCACGTTTGGTTGGGCATAGGATGAATAAAGCTGGGTACGGCCATATTGTCAATATTGCCAGCATCGCTGGTTTGATTGCGTCAGCAAAATCATCTGTTTATTCTGCAACAAAATTTGCTGTGATTGGTTTTTCAAATGCTCTACGTTTGGAATTAGCTGATAGCAATGTTTATGTGACAACGATTAATCCTGGACCGATTGCAACAAGCTTTTTTGACAAGGCAGATCCATCTGGAGAATACTTAAAGAGTGTTGGACGTTTTGTTTTGCAACCAGAAGAAGTTGCTAGACGTACGGTTGCCATTTTAGGTAAGAACAAGCGTGAAGTGAACATGCCTTGGTCAATAGCTGCAGCACACAAATTCTATACTCTTTTCCCAAAGATTGCTGATTTTTTAGCACGCAAAGTTTTTAATTATAAATAACCTCCTTTCAATTCTACATAAGAAGTGAGAAGTGAATGATAACAAGTAAATACAATTGGAAAAATATTGAAAAAGAGCCAGATGATGGCTTTTTTGAAGTGACAAAAAAAGAAAATATAACGGCATTAGCCAGCAAAATCCTATACAGTCGTGGCGTTGACAACGACGAAAAACTAGCTCAATTTTTATCGAATGATTTGTCACAACTTCACGATCCATATCTTTTGCACGATATGGACAAGGCAGTTGCCCGCATTCGTCAAGCTATTGAAAATTATGAACAAATCTTGGTTTATGGTGACTATGATGCCGACGGGATGACCAGCGCTAGTATCATGAAAGAAGCGTTGGAAATGCTTGGGGCTGAGGTTCAAGTCTATCTTCCTAACCGATTTGTTGATGGTTATGGACCAAATGAATCGGTTTATAAGTATTTCATCGAGCAACAACAGGTTTCTTTGATTATTACGGTGGATAATGGCGTAGCTGGACATGAAGCTATTAGCTATGCACAAAGTCAAGGAGTAGATGTCATTGTTACTGACCACCATGGCTTACCAGCAGAGCTTCCAGACGCATTTGCCATTGTACATCCAGAGTATCCAGAAGCTAACTATCCTTTTAGATATTTAGCAGGATGTGGTGTTGCCTTCAAAGTGGCTTGTGCCCTATTAGAATCCATCCCAACCGAAATGTTAGACTTGGTTGCTATCGGAACGATTGCCGATATGGTTAGTCTAACAGATGAAAATCGTATCATGGTAAAGGTTGGGCTTGAAATGCTCAAGCAGACCGAACGCATTGGTCTCATGGAGCTTATGAAAGTATCTGATATTGACATGTCAGATGTTAATGAGGAAACTGTTGGGTTTAAAATTGCACCGCAGCTAAATGCTCTTGGTCGTCTAGATGATCCAAATCGAGCTATTGAATTATTGACTGGTTTTGATGATGAAGAAGCGCTAAGTATTGCGCAAATGATTAATGCCAAGAATGAAGAACGTAAAGAAATTGTTCAAAAAATTTACGATGAAGCCATGGGCATGGTTGATCTTGACAAGCCTGTGCAGGTGTTGGCAAAAGAAGGCTGGCATCCAGGTGTTCTAGGAATTGTCGCTGGTCGTATTTTGGAGCACATTGCTCAGCCAGTTATTGTCTTAAACATTGAAGACGGTATGGCAAAAGGCTCTGCTAGAAGTATTGAGGCAATCAATATCTTCCATGCACTTGATGACCACCGTGATTTATTTGAAGCTTTTGGTGGACATGCTGGTGCTGCAGGAATGACCTTGCCAGTTGATAACTTAGAGCAATTGTCACAAGTTTTATGTGATTACATTGCTGAAAATGATATTAATTTAGCTCAGAAAAAGACTTTGATCATTGATGAAGTGCTGGACTTGTCAGAAATTGATTTGGACACTGTTAAAAGTCTTGAGAAGATCGCACCTTTTGGGATGGATAATGCTAAGCCAGTCTTTGAAATCAAAGACCTTACCGTTAAACAAGCACGTACCATGGGGCAAAATGGCACTCACTTGAAATTAAAAATTGCTCAAGGAAGTACGGCGGTTGACCTTGTTGCCTTTAACCAAGGTCATTTGGTACAAGAATTCCAGCAAGCGCAGAACCTGTGCCTTGCCGTTACTTTGTCAATCAACAAATGGAACGGGCAAACCACAGTTCAGTTGATGCTTGAAGACGCGCGTGTTGACGGCGTTCAGTTGATTGATATTCGTTCCAAAAATGCCAGTCTTCCTGAACGTGTTCCTGTTTTGAGTGAAGACACCAGTGCCAGTGAAGTGGTTGTACTAGATATTCCTGATAAGGCTGAAGAACTCAAATCCCTTTTTGTCGGTCGACAATTTGATGCCGTTTACTTTAAAAATCACATCAAACGAGCTTATTATTTGACTGGCTATGGAACTCGCGAACAATTTGCTAAGTTGTATAAAACGATTTATCAATTCCCTGAATTTGATGTTCGTTACAAGCTGAAAGAATTGAGTCATTATCTTAATATTCCTGATATTCTTTTGGTCAAAATGATTCAAATTTTTGATGAATTGGATTTTGTAACCATCACAGATGGAGTGATGGTCGTCAATAAAGGTGCTGAGAAACGCAGTATTTCTGATAGTAAAATTTATCAAAATCTTAAGCAAGAAGTGAAATTTCAAGAGCTCATGGCACTTGGAACCCCACAAGAAATTTATGACTGGTTGATGAACTAGACTAAAAAGTTACGTTGCTTAGCTCAGCGTAGCTTTTTTAGCTTTTTGTCATAGAAAACGTTTACTTAAAAATTGAAAATTTTTTTAATTGAAAACTTTTTTAATTGGAACTATAATGAGACTACAAAGTTGTAGATGACTTTTAAAGTATTTTTTAAAGGAGTTTTTTATGTGTACTGCAATTACTTATACAACTAAAGATAATTACTTTGGTCGAAATCTTGATTTGGACTTTTCTTACAATGAAACGGTAACGATTTGTCCTCGAAATTATCCTTTTTCGTTTAGACACCAAGGAGAAAATAACAGCCATTTTGCCATGATTGGTATGGCAACGGTAGTGGCTGATTACCCACTTTATTACGAAGCAGTTAATGAAAAAGGTTTAGGAATGGCAGGTTTGAATTTCCCTGAAAATGCCGACTATAAAGAAGTAGCAGAAGGGAAAGACAATCTTGCATCTTTTGAATTGATTCCATGGTTCTTATCACAATGCCAATCTGTTGCTGAAGTTAAGAAACTTTGCCAAAATCTTAACGTCACAAATGAAGCATTTAGTGATGATTTTCAACCAAGTCCTTTGCACTGGTTGATTGCAGACCGCAATGAAGCTATTGTGTTGGAATCTGTGGCTAGTGGTCTTAAGGTTTATGATAACCCAACAGGTGTTTTGACAAATAACCCAACTTTTGATAAACAATTATTCAATTTGAACAATTATCGTCATGTTTCTCCAAAAGTTTCTGACAATCTCTTTTCTACAGAAATTACCTTAGACACTTATAGCCGAGGAATGGGAGGCCTTGGTTTGCCTGGGGATTTATCATCAATGTCACGCTATGTTAAGGCAGCCTTTACTAAATTAAATTCAGTAGCAGAAGATACAGAAGTATCTAGTGTTAACCAGTTCTTCCATATTTTGAAATCCGTTGAACAACAAAAAGGGTTATGTTACGTGGATGAAAGCGGCAAATACGAATACACCATTTACAGTTCATGTATCAACACAGAAAAAGGTATTTATTACTACACAACTTACGATAATTCACAGATTACAGCTGTCGATATGCATAAGGAAAATTTGGATAATAACAAGTTAGTTACTTATCCATTGATTAAAGATTGGCAAGTGAATTATCAAAATTAAGGTCTTGAAAATTTATTACCTAAATCCTCTGCTTTTTTTCGAAAAATATGCTATAATGAAATGTAAAACATTTTTTGGCAAAAAGCCCATAGAAAGAAGAAAATGGATTTAAAAAATTATATCGCTACAATTGAAAACTATCCTAAAGAAGGGGTCACTTTCCGTGATATTTCTCCTTTGATGGCAGATGGAAATGCTTATAGCTATGCTGTTCGCGAAATTGTACAGTATGCTACTGACAAGAAGATCGACATGATTGTTGGCCCAGAGGCACGCGGATTTATCGTCGGATGCCCAGTTGCATTTGAACTTGGAATTGGTTTCGCACCAGTTCGTAAACCTGGTAAATTACCACGTGAAGTAATCTCAGCTGATTACGAAAAAGAGTACGGCATTGATACACTATGTATGCATGCTGATGCTATCAAACCTGGACAACGTGTCCTTATCGTTGATGACCTTTTGGCAACAGGTGGTACTGTGAAAGCTACTATCGAAATGGTAGAACGCCTTGGTGGTATCGTTGCTGGATGTGCTTTCCTTGTTGAATTGGATGGATTGAACGGACGTAAAGCACTTGAAGGTTATGATACGAAAGTCTTAATGAATTTCCCAGGATAATTATAGCTAAAAACTATAACTACCTAAAGAAATTATATAATTGAAAACTATATCTCCATCTTTTATAATATTACTTAAATATAATATTATAGAGTGGAGATATTTTCATGCCAATAAAACTTGATAAAGAATTACCGGCCTTAGACATTTTGCGCAAAGAGAATGTCTTCATCATGGATAATAAACGAGCAAAGCATCAAGATATTAGACCGATGGATTTTCTCATCGTTAACTTGATGCCAACAAAAGAAGTGACAGAGACACAACTCTTGCGTTTGCTAGCCAATACGCCTTTGCAGATTAATGTTGAATTCCTCTATATGACTAGTCACAAGTCAAAAAATACAACGGCTGAGCATTTAGAAACCTTCTATAAAACTTTTGCGGATGTTAAACATAAGTATTATGATGGGTTGATTATCACGGGTGCTCCAGTTGAAACCTTGGCTTATGAGGAAGTGGATTATTGGGATGAATTGTGCCAAATCTTTGATTGGGGAAAATCTCATGTCTATTCAACCTTGCACTTGTGTTGGGGAGCGCAAGCTGGGCTCTATTACAAATATGGTATTAAGAAGGTTTTGCTAGAGGAAAAATTATCAGGCATCTTTTCTCAAAATGTCAAACAACCTTCTAATCCGATTGTCCGTGGGTTTGACGACTGCTTTATGGCGCCGCATTCTAGGTATACAGAAGTTCGTCATGAAGATGTTACTAAGGTTGATCGATTAGAAGTAATTGCTGAAGGTCCCACAGTTGGTTTGTCTATCGTAGCTAGTAAAGATTTGCGCGAGGTTTATAGCCTTGGACATTTGGAATACGACCGTGAAACTTTGGATCTCGAGTACAAGCGTGATGTTAAAGTTGGCAAGAATCCTAATGTGCCTGCACATTATTATGTCAACGATGATCCTGAGCAAGACGTTCCGATGAAGTGGAATTTAGCGGCAACAACTTTCTTTAGTAATTGGATTAATTATGCTGTTTACCAAGAGACGCCTTATCAACTGGAACAATTGGAAAAAGAACCATCTTTTTACGGTTACTTGTGATGAGGTGATTGTCGATCAAATCTTGCTTTATCTTTGTCAGGTTCGGTTTTAGAGGTGATGATTTTTTAGGAATATATTATGAGTTATTTGGAAAATTTTAAATCAGGCAATCTTGTATTGCCGAGTGCTCTTCTCTTTCATTACAAAGATATTTTTAAACGTGCAGATGATTTTTTGATTTGGCAGTTTATTTATCTCCAAAACACGACTAAGATGGATGATTTGGCACCTAGTCAAATTGCTAGCGCGCTGAATAAAACAGTGGCAGAAGTTAACCGCTCGATTTCTGATTTGACTGCTCAAGGTTTGCTTGATATGAAAACTATTGAGCTTGGTAGTGAAATCGAAGTGGTTTTTGATGCGAGTCCTGTTTTGGCACTATTGGATAAATTAGTTTCTGAACCAAAACAAGTTCCTGAAAAACAAGACGTAAATCCTGTGAAAGAACTTGTCGAAGAGTTTGAACGTGAGCTAGGTCGTATGCTAAGTCCATTTGAATTGGAAGATTTGCAAAAAACTATTCGTGAGGATAAAACGGATCCAGACCTAGTGCGCGCAGCGCTTCGTGAGGCTGTGTTTAACGGCAAGACAAACTGGAATTACATCAATGCCATTTTGCGAAATTGGCGTCGTGAAGGCATTACAACAATGCGCCAAGTTGAGGAACGTCGTAAAGAGTATGAAAATTCAAAAGTAGGTAAAGTCAATGTGTCAGATGACTTTTTGGCTGCGATGGATTTGTGGAGTGACTAATGAGAGTTGGACGTGAGCGTTTAAAGAAAATCTTAGCTATTATTGGTGACATGTATCCAGAAGCGCGTGGCGAGTTGGAATGGGAGACACCATTTCAACTGCTTATCGCGGTGATCTTGTCTGCTCAAACGACGGATAAAGCAGTAAATAAGGTGACTCCAAATCTTTGGAAACATTACCCAGAAATTGAGGACTTGGCTAAGGCAAATTTGGCTGATGTTGAGGAGTGTTTGCGAACTATCGGACTTTATAAGAACAAAGCTCGAAACATTATTAAGACAGCAAGAGCGATTTTGCAAGATTTTGACGGGCAAGTTCCTAAGACACATAAAGAGTTAGAAACCTTGCCAGGAGTTGGACGAAAAACAGCTAATGTTGTGTTAGCAGAAGTTTACGGTATTCCATCAATTGCTGTGGATACGCATGTGTCACGCATTGCTAAGCGCCTCAATATTTCTGCGCCAGATGCTGATGTTAAAGAAATCGAAAAAGATTTGATGAAAAAAATTCCAAAGAAAGATTGGATTTTGACGCATCATCGCTTGATTTTCTTTGGACGTTATCATTGTTTAGCTAAAAAGCCTAAATGTGATATTTGTCCAGTTCAAGCCTATTGCAAATACTATAAAGACAATGTGAAAACTAACTAAGCAGCTCACTTGAGTTGCTTTTGTTATGCTTTTGTAAGGAGAAGTTGTTTTTGATATAATTAAAAAGAATGATATTTTAGAAGGAAGAATTATGCAAACAGTATTATCTAAGCGTTTAGCTGCCGTAGCAGAATTTGTACCGCAAGGAGCACGCTTACTGGATGTCGGAAGTGACCATGCGTACTTACCGATTGCCTTGATGGAAGAGGGAAAAATTGATTTTGCTATTGCTGGTGAAGTTGTCAAAGGTCCATATGAATCAGCGGTTCATAATGTTGCTGGCGCTGGTTTGGCAGATAAAATCGTTGTGCGTTTGGCAGATGGTTTGGCAGCCTTTGAAGCATCAGACAAAGTAACAACGATTACGATTTGTGGTATGGGCGGCGGCTTGATTGCTGATATTTTGGCGGCAGGAGTTGAAAAATTAGCAAGTGTAGACCGTCTTATCTTACAACCTAATAATCGTGAAGATGAGCTTCGTGCTTGGTTGATGAACAATGGCTTCAAACTTGTCACTGAAGAAATCATGACAGAAAATGATAAATTTTATGAAATCATGGTTGTTGAACACGGACAAATGACTTTGTCAGAGACAGACTTACGCTTTGGTCCTTTCTTGAACCAAGAAAAATCAGCTGTCTTCAAAGCACGTTGGCAACGAGAATTGAAAAAATTAGAAATTGCTTTGCCACATGTGCCAGAAAATCGTGTCGATGACCGCGCTGCTATTTCACAAAAAATGACAGCTATCAAGGAGGCTATCAATGAAAGCAAGTGAAATCATTGAACGCTACGAAGCATACTGTCCACGTGAGCTTTCTATGGAAGGAGATATTTCTGGTCTCCAAATTGGAACTCTTGATAAAGAAGTTAATCGTGTCATGATCGCTCTTGATGTGCGTGAAACGACAGTGGCAGAAGCAATCGAGAAAAAGGTTGACTTGATTATCGTTAAGCACGCTCCCATTTTTCGTCCGCTAAAAGACCTTGTGGCGACTCCCCAAAATCAGATTTACCTTGACTTGGTAAAACATGATATCGCTGTATACGTGAGTCACACAAATATCGATATTGTGCCAGATGGTTTAAATGATTGGTTCTGTGAGCTGTTAGACATTACCGATACAGAGATTTTAAGTCCTACGGCTGATGGTTACGGGATTGGTCGAGTTGGAACGATTGAGGAGCAACCTTTTTCGGAATTTGCTCTTAAGGTTAAAGAAAAATTCAACTTAGATAGTGTTCGTTTGGTCGCATATGGAAACCAAGATAAGCTCATTAATCGCGTAGCTATTTGTGGTGGTAGTGGTCAAAGTTTTTACCGTGAAGCAATGGCAAAAGGGACGCAAGTCTATATCACTGGTGATATTTATTACCATACTGCTCAAGAAATGATTACAAATGGCATGCTTGCTATTGACCCTGGGCATCATATTGAAGTGCTCATGGTTGATAAATTACTTGAGAAATTTAATGCCTGGAAAAATGACAATCATTGGTCAGTAGATTTCATTGCCAGTGAGGCAGAAACAAATCCGTTTTATCATTTATAAATAATTACTGACATTTGTCAGTAATTTTCGTTAAAAGCTTGTAAAATTAGGAAATTTAGTGACAGCATTTGCAAAAAATGATAGAATAGTTCTGATAATTGATAATTTATTAATAAAGAGGGAGACCTAACTATGAAAGGTATTATTCTTGCAGGAGGTTCAGGAACACGTCTGTATCCTTTGACTCGTGCGGCTTCAAAACAACTTATGCCAGTGTATGATAAACCAATGATTTATTATCCACTATCAACATTGATGTTAGCAGGTATCCGAGATATCTTGATTATCTCAACACCAACTGATATTCATCGTTTTGAAGAACTACTTGGCGACGGTTCAGAATTTGGTATTTCACTTTCTTACGCTGTTCAACCAAGTCCAGATGGATTGGCACAAGCCTTTATCATCGGTGAAGAATTTATCGGAGATGACAATGTTGCTCTTGTTTTGGGAGATAACATTTACCATGGAGCAGGTCTAAGTAAAATGCTTCAAAAAGCAGCAAGCAAAGAAAAAGGTGCTACTGTCTTTGGTTACCAAGTAAAAGACCCAGAACGTTTTGGTGTTGTTGAATTCGACGAAGATTTCAACGCTCTTTCAATCGAAGAAAAGCCAGAACATCCAAAATCACACTACGCTGTAACAGGTCTTTACTTCTACGATAACGACGTTGTGGAAATTGCTAAAAACATCAAACCAAGTGCACGTGGTGAACTTGAAATCACAGATGTTAATAAAGCCTATCTAGAACGTGGCGACCTTTCTGTGGAAGTTATGGGACGTGGCTTTGCATGGCTTGATACAGGAACACACGAAAGCCTTCTGGAAGCAGCTCAGTACATTGAAACAGTGCAACGTATGCAAAACCTTCAAGTGGCAAACTTGGAAGAAATTGCATACCGCATGGGTTACATCACAAAAGAAGATGTTTACAACCTTGCACAACCACTTAAGAAAAACGAATACGGAAAATACTTGCTCCGTTTGGTTGGAGAAGAATAATGACAGAACAGTTTTTTGGTAAAGAATTAGCAGCACGTAAAATCGAAGCTATCCCAGGAATGATTGAATTTGATATTCCTGTTCACGGTGACAACCGCGGATGGTTTAAAGAAAATTTCCAAAAAGAAAAAATGCTTCCTCTTGGTTTCCCAGAATCATTCTTTGCAGAAGGAAAATTACAAAATAACGTTAGCTTTTCACATAAAAACGTTTTGCGTGGACTTCATGCAGAACCTTGGGACAAATACATCTCAGTTGCCGACGAAGGTAAAGTTCTAGGTTCATGGGTTGATTTACGTGAAGGTGACAGCTTTGGTCATATTTACCAAACAGTTATCGATGCTTCAAAAGGTATCTTTGTCCCACGTGGTGTCGCTAACGGTTTCCAAGTATTGTCTGATAAAGTATCATACAGCTACTTGGTTAATGACTATTGGGCACTTGAACTTAAACCAAAATACGCTTTTGTAAACTATGCTGACCCAACTCTTGGTATCAAATGGGAAAACTTGGAAGAAGCAGAGGTTTCTGAAGCAGATAAAAATCACCCATTGCTTAAAGATGTAAAACCATTACGTAAAGAAGATTTGTAAGAAGATTTGTAATAAAAATAAAAAAATAATCAGAAAGGAGTGTTCAGTTTTAAGAAACTGAACATGGGACTAAATCTCTGAGAAAAAAGAAAAATCTTCCTAGACACTTGTCGTCTGCGTCAGATTTCCTATTTTTCTACGAGATTTTTCGCGAGCGAAACGTCCCTTTGTATCTTAATTATGTCTGAATACAAAAATATTATTGTAACCGGTGGTGCAGGTTTTATCGGTTCAAACTTCGTACACTATGTTTACAACAACCACCCAGATGTACACGTTACTGTTCTTGATAAATTAACATACGCAGGTAACCGTGCAAACTTGGAAGAAATCCTTGGTGACCGTGTTGAATTGGTTGTTGGTGATATCGCAGATGCAGAATTGGTTGACAAATTGGCAGCAAAAGCTGATGCTATCGTTCACTACGCTGCAGAAAGCCACAACGATAACTCACTAAAAGACCCAAGTCCATTCATCCAAACAAACTTTGTTGGTACTTACACACTTTTGGAAGCTGCTCGTAAATACGATATCCGTTTCCACCACGTATCAACTGACGAAGTTTACGGAGATCTTCCACTTCGCGAAGACCTTCCAGGACATGGTGAAGGCCCAGGTGAAAAATTCACTGCCGAAACTAAATATAACCCAAGTTCACCATATTCATCAACAAAAGCTGCATCAGATTTGATCGTAAAAGCTTGGGTACGTTCATTTGGCGTTAAAGCAACAATCTCTAACTGTTCAAATAACTACGGACCATACCAACACATCGAAAAATTCATTCCTCGTCAAATCACAAATATCTTGTCAGGAATTAAACCAAAACTTTACGGTGATGGTAAAAACGTTCGTGACTGGATTCACACAAACGACCACTCAACAGGTGTTTGGGCAATCTTGACAAAAGGACGTATCGGTGAAACTTACCTTATCGGTGCTGATGGTGAAAAGAACAACAAAGAAGTTCTTGAACTTATCCTTGAAAAAATGGGTCAACCAAAAGATGCTTACGATCACGTAACAGACCGTGCTGGTCACGACCTTCGTTACGCAATCGATTCAACTAAACTTCGTGAAGAACTTGGTTGGGAACCACAATACAATAATTTTGAAGAAGGACTTGAAGCAACAATCAAATGGTACACAGATAACCAAGATTGGTGGAAAGCTGAAAAAGAAGCAGTTGAAGCCAACTATGCTAAAACTCAAAAAGTTCTTGATAAATAATTTAAAAAGCCTACCGTATCAAGCCACGCTTGGTACGGGGCTTTTTTTAGCTTTTGAGAAAAAGCAAAGCTAAGATAAGGTTAACTGAAAAATACCTATAATAACTTAGAATTATTTTATAAGTTAGGCTCTGATTCAAGAATTGTGTTTGGTTTTCTGGTACAATAGAAGAAAACGAGAAAGAAGAGAAAGATGACAAAGTTAGCGACGATTTGTTATATTGATAACGGTGAGGCACTTTTGCTTTTGCATCGTAATAAAAAGCCAAACGATGTTCATGAGGGAAAATGGATTTCGGTTGGTGGTAAACTTGAAGCGAGTGAAACGCCTGATGAATGTGCCAAACGTGAAATTTTTGAAGAAACGCATTTCACAGTTAAGGAAATGGATTTTAAAGGTGTGATTACTTTCCCTGAATTTACGCCAGGTCACGATTGGTATACCTACGTCTTTAAGGTGACAGATTTTGAAGGTGAATTAATCTCTGACGAAGAATCACGTGAGGGTACTCTTGAGTGGGTTCCTTATGATAAGGTGTTATCAAAACCAACTTGGGAAGGTGACTATGAAATCTTTAAGTGGATTTTAGATGATGTGCCATTCTTCTCAGCTAAGTTTACTTATGATGACAAGCAACGCTTGGTAGATAAGAGTGTTACTTTTTATGGTGATAAGTAGTCCTTATTGAAGTTGTCTGAAGAGAGGAGTTTTTATGGATCGTCATCAAGAAAAGAAATTTACGGAGTCTTGGTTTTTTAAATGGGTTTTAAACAGTCAAGCTACTGTGGCAGTTATGGTCACTTTTCTTGTCTTTTTGACCCTTTATTTGTTCACTAAGATTTCATTTCTATTTAAACCTATTTTGTCTTTTTTAGCCATCATCATGCTTCCTTTGGTGATTTCGGCAATTCTTTACTATCTGATTAAGCCTTTGGTTGGATTGATTGAACGACGTGGTGTTAATCGAACGGCTTCAATTTTCATTGTTTATGCTATTATTGTGGCTCTACTTATTTGGGCGGTAGCAAGTTTTATTCCTATGATTGAAGGACAATTAACCTCATTTGTTGAGAATTTACCTGCTTATGTTAAAAGTGTCAATGTTGAAAGTTCTAAACTTTTGAAGAGCCCTTGGTTGACTAATTATCAGTCAGAATTGCAGGACATGCTAGCCAATATCAGTAATAAAGCTGTCGATTATGCAGAAAGCTTTTCTAAGAACGCTATTGATTGGGCATCAAGTTTTGCCACCGCTATTGCTCGCGTGACCTTAGCTATCATTATGTCACCATTCATTCTCTTTTATTTCTTAAGAGATAGTCATAAGATGAAAGAGGGGTTAATTAAGGTACTTCCGACTAGAATGCGTCGTCCAACATCACGTATTCTTGGGGATATCAACAAACAACTTGCTGGTTATGTTCAAGGTCAAGTAACTGTGGCGATTGTTGTTGGGATTATGTTTACAATCTTCTTTAATATGATTGGTTTGCGTTATGCGGCAACTTTTGGTATTATTGCAGGCTTCCTTAATATGATTCCATATCTTGGTAGTTTCTTAGCCATGGTTCCTGTTGTGATTATGGGGATTGTTCAAGGACCAATTATGCTGATTAAGATTCTTGTGACCTTCGTGGTTGAACAAACGATTGAAGGGCGTTTTGTGGCTCCTTTGGTTTTGGGAAGCAAGCTAAGCATTCATCCGATTACCATTATGTTTATTTTGCTAACATTTGGCTCAATGTTTGGTATTTGGGGAGTTTTCCTAGGAATTCCGGTTTATGCCTCTATTAAGGTGATTGTTAAAGAAATTTTTGACTGGTACAAAGCTGTCAGTGGTTTATATGAAGAAGAGTTAATTGTAGAAGAAGGAGGAGAAGAATCAAAAGATGTTAAATAGTGAAAAAATGGTTGCCTCAATCCAGAGTCAAGATTTGGAGCATGCTAATAAATATTTTAAACGAGCTTTGAAAGAAGACGATGCTGAGACTCTTTTGGAATTGGCAGAGTATCTTGAAAGCATTGGTTTCTTGCCACAAGCAAAAGAAATTTATTTGCAAGAACGTGAAGATTATCCTGAAGTTAATATCAATCTAGCTCAGATTGCGACTGAAGATGGTGATATCGAAGGTGCTTTCTTGTATCTTGATGCTATTTCGCCTGAGAGCGATACTTATTTGTCTGCTTTGCTTGTTATGGCAGATATCTACGAAATGGAAGGGCTAGCTGACGTTGCGCGTGAAAAACTTCTCCAGGCTAGTCAGATTAGTGATGAACCTTTGGTTATTTTTGGTTTGGCTGAAATCGAAATGGAACTTGGTAATTACAACCAAGCTATCAAAGAATACGCTAAGCTAGATAATCGAGATATTCTTGAATTGACTGGTGTGTCAACCTATCAACGTATCGGTCGTGTATATGCTAGTCTCGGAAAATTTGAAGCAGCTATTGAATTTCTTGAAAAAGCTGCTGAGATTGAATACGATGATAATACTGTTTTTGAATTAGCGACAATTTTGTATGATCAAGATGAATACCAAAAAGCAAATATTTACTTCAAACAATTGGAGACAATGAATCCTGATTTTGAAGGGTATGAGTATGTTTATGCACAATCTCTTCATGAAGAAAATAAAACTGAAGAAGCCCTTCGATTGGTTCAAAAAGGTTTGGCTAAAAATGAATTTGATACCAATCTTTTGCTTGCAGCATCACAATTTTCATATGAATTACACGATATCAAACAAGCAGAAAGTTATCTTTTGAAAGGAAAAGAAGTAGCTGTTGACGATGAAGATGTCTTGATACGTTTGACAAACTTATACTTAGAAGAAGAACGCTACGACGATGTTGTAGCTCTTAATCGCGATAACATTGATAATGTGCTTACTAAATGGAATATTGCCAAAGCTTACCAAGCTCTTGAGTCTGATAAAAAGGCTCTCAAAATTTATGATGATTTAGCAACTGACTTGGTAGACAATCCAGAATTCTTGCAAGACTATGCCTATATTTTGCGTGAATTTGGCTACGCAGATCGTGCTAAGGATGTAGCTAAACGTTATTTGACTTTGGTTCCAGATGATGTCAATATGGTGGAATTTTTAAATGAAGATGAATTTTAAGAGTCTTTTGGCTAGTAACCTAATAACGGTTATTATCATTTTTGTTTTGCTATTATTCTTTGATCAAAGTGGTGAACCACTTCGCAATATTCTTGTGGTATTTGGTGGTTTTATCTTGATGACCATCTATGATTTTGTCAGAACAAGACGAAAAAAATAGAGTAAAAAGCGCGACAACTTCGTCGTGTTTTTTCTTGTAATTTTCAAGAATGTTTTTAATCTTACTTTAGAAAGATAAAGAAAAATTTCACAAGAGAAATTTCACAAACTTTTCGTAAAACTATGGTATAATTGATTAATATTTGTGAAAAATAAAAATTTGTGATTTAGATTCGACTAATTTTATCGCCAGATTTTCTTGAAATAGTGATATATTGGAACTTTAAAAACTGTTCTTAATTAGTCATCTAAAGACATATAGGAGATAAAATGACTGAACAAAAGCAATATGGGGCTGATTTGGTAGTGGATAGTCTCATCAACCATGACATTGACTATGTTTTTGGTATTCCTGGTGCTAAAATTGATCGTATTTTTGACACTCTTGAAGATAAGGGACCACAGTTGATTGTAGCTCGTCATGAGCAAAATGCTGCTTTTATGGCACAAGGGATTGGACGTATTACAGGTACACCTGGCGTTGTGATTACAACAAGTGGACCTGGAGTTTCAAATTTGGCGACAGGATTGGTGACCGCAACGGATGAAGGGGATCCTGTTTTAGCGATTTCAGGTCAAGTAAAACGTGCCGATTTGCTGAAACGGTCTCACCAATCTATGAAAAATGTGGCAATGATGGAACCAGTTACAAAATATGCTGTAGAAGTTCATGAGCCAGATACTCTCTCTGAAACAATTGCTAATGCCTATCGTGTGGCAAAGTCAGGTAAACGTGGTGCAAGCTTTGTTTCCATTCCACAAGATGTGACTGACAGTTTGGTTTCCGTAAAAGCAATCAAGCCATTAACAGATCCTCAATTGGGTTCTGCGTCAGTTGGTGATATCAACTATTTAGCGCAAGCTATCCGAAATGCCGACTTACCAGTTCTTCTTCTGGGAAATGGTGCTTCAACGCGTGCAGTTACAAAGTCTATTCGTAAGTTATTGGATGCTGTAAAATTACCAGTTGTTGAAACTTTCCAAGGGGCAGGTATCGTATCGCGTGAACTTGAAGAAGACACTTTCTTTGGACGTGTTGGGCTTTTCCGCAATCAGCCAGGTGACATGTTGCTTAAAAAAGCTGACCTAGTTATTGCTATTGGTTATGACCCAATTGAGTATGAAGCCCGAAATTGGAATGCTGAAATTTCAGCTCGTATTATTGTTATCGACGTTGCGCAAGCTGAAATCGATACTTATTTCCAACCAGAACGTGAATTGATTGGTAACATTGCGGATACGATTGACTTGCTCTTGCCTGCCGTTAATGGTTATGTTTTGACAAAAGCATCAGTAGATTATTTGCAAAATCTGAAGAAAAATGTTGTCGAAGATGTCAAATTTGATCGTAATTCCAAGGAAGGTTTGGTTCACCCGCTTGATGTTATTGATGTCTTACAAGAAAATACAACAGATGATATGACTGTCACTGTTGACGTTGGTAGTCACTACATTTGGATGGCACGTTATTTCAAATCATACGAAGCACGTCATCTGCTCTTTTCAAACGGCATGCAGACCCTTGGAGTTGCACTTCCTTGGGCAATTTCAGCAGCACTTGTTCGTCCAAATACGACAGTTGTTTCAGTGTCTGGAGATGGTGGTTTCCTCTTCTCAGCGCAAGAATTAGAAACTGCAGTTCGTCTTAATTTACCAATCGTTCACATTATCTGGAATGATGGTAAATACAATATGGTTGAATTCCAAGAAGAGATGAAATACGGTCGTTCTTCAGGCGTTGATTTTGGTCCTGTTGATTTTGTGAAATACGCTGAAAGTTTTGGTGCTAAAGGTTACCGTGCTGATAGCAAAGAAGGTTTTGAAGCGACCTTCAAAAAAGCTCTTGCTGAAGCAGCCAATGGTCCAGTTCTTATCGATATTCCAATCGATTACAAAGATAATATCAAACTTGGTGAAACAATCTTACCAGACGAATTTTATTAAGCTTGCAATTTAACGAATTTGGCAATAAAATATTAATGACAGTTAATTTTTAATGACGAAAGTGAAGGAGAATATGTCAGAAGCAATTAAACTTTTTCAATATAATACCTTAAGTGCCCTAATGGCTGGTCTTTATGGTGGTACCTTAACCATTGGTGAGTTACTAGAGCACGGTGATTTGGGAATCGGAACACTCGATTCTATTGATGGAGAGTTGATTATTCTAGACGGTAAAGCCTATCAAGCTATCGGTTCAAACGGGAAACCTGAAATTGTTGAGGTTTCTGATGATGTCAAAGTTCCTTACGCTGCAGTTGTTCCTCATCAAGCTGAAGTGATTTTCAAACAACGTTTTGAAATGACAGATGCAGAGTTGAAAAAACGTATCGAATCGTATTATGATGGTGTGAACTTGTTCCGTTCGATTAAAATTAAGGGGACTTTTTCTAACATGCATGTTCGCATGATTCCCAAATCTGCGCCAAATACAAAATTTGCAGAAGTTGCAACACGCCAACCCGAATATTCACGTGAAAATGTCACAGGGACTATTGTGGGTATCTGGACACCTAAGATGTTCCACGGAGTAAGTGTTGCTGGTTATCATTTACACTTTATTTCAGATGATTTAACCTTCGGTGGTCATGTGATGGATTTTGTGATTTCAGAAGGTGTGGTTGAAGTAGGACCTGTTGACCAACTTGATCAACGTTTCCCAGTTCAAGACCGCAAATACCTTTTTGCAAAATTTAACATGGACGAATTGAAAGAAGACATCAAAAAAAGCGAATAAATCGTCTAGTTATCGCATATGAAAAAGGCACATTTCTAAAAACGAGTTTATCTTTTTTTAGCAATGTGTTTTTTTACGGATAAAAATGAGGTATAGAGTTGATTTTTACTTATATTTATCCTAAAATAAAAGACGTTGTGCATGTGAATCTTGTATCAAGAATTGATAGAATTATAAGAATTGCATGACGATTTCAAACAAATAACAGGAGAATGTATGGATATTTTTCGAAAGACCCCGATGGCGCAAAAGACAAGCCATTTGCAACGACGCCTGGGGCTTGCTGAACTTATCTTTTTAGGGGTAGGTTCGATTGTTGGGACTGGGATTTTCACGATAACAGGAGTAGGCGCTTCTCAATATGCAGGACCTGCGATTACTATTTCAATTATTATTGCTGCTATCTGTGTAACCATGTCAGCTTTATTCTTTGCAGAATTTTCTTCAAGATTGCCTCATTCAGGTGGTGTGTATCGCTATTTGTATACTGTTTTTGGAGAGTACCCAGCTTGGATTGCAGGTTGGTTTATGATGATTGAATTTGCAGGAGCGATTTCAACGGCAGCCTCTGGTTGGGGAGAGTATTTAAAAGCTTTCTTGAAAACTTTTGGCATTAGTTTGCCGACAGCTTTGAGTGGTCCTTTTAATCCTGCAAAGGGAACTTATATTGATATTGTTCCTGTTATCTTATTACTTTGTGTGACAGCCCTTGTTGTACTAGGGGTTCAAACGGTATTGAGATTTAATTCTATTTTGGTTATCTTTAAATTAGCGGTTTTGCTTATATTTATTGCTCTTGGTTTGACAGCAATTAATACGCAAAACTGGAGTGATTTCACACCGTTCGGATTTGGTCAAATTTATGGTGGAAAAGTTGGTATCATGGCTGGTGCGTCATTGATGTTCTTTGCTTTTCTTGGATTTGAATCAATTTCTATGGCGGCTGATGAGACCAAAGAACCTCAAAAGAAAATTCCGCAAGGTATCTTCTTTTCAATTGGATTGACAACTTTATTGTATGTTTTGGTTACTTTGGTTTTAACTGGAACTGTTCACTATACTAAATTAAATACAGCTGACGTGGTACCATTTGTTTTACGTAGCATTGGTTTTTCATTAGTAGGTAATATTGTTTCTGTTGTGGTTATTTTTACATTGGTAACGGTATGTATTTCTATGATGTTTGCCTTGTCACGTGTGATTTACAATGTCAGTTGTGATGGGCTTTTGCCTGAGCAATTCCAAGAATTAACACCGAAGAGCAAGGTTCCTAAGAAAGCAACTATATTTGTTGGGATTGTCACAATGTTCTTCTCGGGAGTTTTTCCTTTGGAAATTCTAGCTTTGTTAGTTAATATTGTGACACTTGCATACCTTATCCTGCTTGCTTTTGGGGTTATCAAACTTCGTAAAGATTTTGGTGAGCCAAAAGAAGGGGAATTCAGAGCACCTTGGGTGCCATTTTTGCCAATATTATCAATTGTGGTTTGCTTGGCTTTGATGACACAATGTAAGCTTGAGACATGGTATTGCTTTATCGTTGCCTTTGTGATTGGAACAATCATTTACTTTGCTTATGGTTACCGTCACTCAAAATTAATCGATAAAACTGAAGAATAAACAAAAAGCATTGGCTTTTAGCCGATGCTTTTTTGCAATCTTAATAGCAAGTTATTTCTTATTTTCAATGCGCATGCTATTGATTTTTTCTTCGGTTGGTGTAACGCGAAGTGTTTTTTGACCAGTGTATGTGACAAAACCAGGTTTGGCACCAGTAGGTTTGTTGAGTTTTTTAGCTTCAATCATATCGACTTGGATAAGATTTGATAGGCGAGCTTTTGAGTAATAAGCTGCTAATTCAGCGGCATCAGTCTTGACTTCATCGCTTGGGTTAAGATTGTCCTTGATGAGTACGTGACTACCTGGAATATCCTTAGCGTGGAACCAGAGTTCACCTTTTTTCGCCATTTTGAAGGTTAATTCATCATTTTGCAGGTTGTTGCGTCCAACCATGATGATTGTCTTACCATCTGAAGCAAGGTATTGCTCTGGTTTTTTACGTTTGTGATGTTTATCGCGCGTGCGGCGTTTGACAAAACCAGTTTCCACCAACTCTTCACGAATGTCTTCGATATCAGAGATAGAAGCGTGACTAAGAGAAGTTTCAACACTTTCAAGATAAGTGATTGTGTGTTTTGTTTCTTCGATAAGCCCTGTTAAGTGTTTGACAGCTTCTTTTAGTTTTTGGTATTTTTTGAAATAACGCTGAGCATTTTGGTTAGGGGTCAAACTTTTATCAAGAGCAATAGTGATTTTTTTATTAGTGTAGTAGTTATCAAGTTCCACTTGGTCTTGATTGTTTGGCACCATTGAGAGATAAGTGGTTAAGAGTTCGCCTTTTTGGCGGAATTCTTCGGCGTTTTCAGTAGCTGCCAATTCTTTTTCTTGTTTTGCTAGCTTTTTGATATTTTTATCGAGTTCAGTTTGAACACGGTGAATCAAGTCGCTTGATTGTTGGTTGACGCGATCGCGTTCAGCTTTATCTTGATAGAAAACATCTAGCAACTCTGAAAGGCTGTCAAAAGTTTGACCGCTATTATTAAATGGCACCGCTGCAAATGATTTGTCAGTCATATTTGGCTGGACAGGTCGAGCAAAGAAAGCACGGAACTGTTTGAGTTTGTCATCACTAAGCTGAGCTGCCAAATTTTCAGCGGTATCACGTCCCAAACCTTGGAAAAGTTTTTGAAGATGACGTGGTGCCAAATCCTCGGTTTGTAAGATTTCAAATAATTTTTCATCTGAAACGGTAAAAGGATTTTTAGCATCAGTTTTTGGTGGTGCAATGTAAGTTGAACCAGGCAAGATTGTTCGGTAGCTGTTTTGTGAGAAACCGATATGCTTGATAGATTCGATAATCTTACTTTCAGCCTTATCAATCAAGATGATGTTACTGTGTTTGCCCATGATTTCAACAACCAAGGTGACCTTGATGTTGTCACCGATTTCATTTTTATTTGAAAAGGCGATTTCTAAAACACGGTCATTTTCAATTTGTGTGATGTTTTCAATAACCGCACCTTGAAGGTATTTACGCATAATCATGGTAAAGGTATTAGGTGTTTGAGGGTTTTGAAAGTCTGTTTTAGTAATTTGCAGACGCCCAAAAACAGGGTGGGCAGAAAGTAACAGTTTATAGTTTTTACGGTTATTACGAATGGTTAAAACAAGCTCGTGCTCAAAGGGCTGATTAACTTTTTGAATGCGTCCGTAGAGAAGCTCGTCTTGTAATTCTTTGGTTAAATGGTGTAGGAAAAAACCATCAAATGACATGATTAAAGTTGCCGTAACGCTAGCTAACCGAGAGCGATAAGAAGCTTACGACGTCTCCTTTCTAATCTCATGTTTTCAATTCTTCTATTATACCATAACCCTTGCAAAATCTGGACTCTGCGATATGGGAAAGTTTGTCCCTTACGATTTTTTTTTAATTTTTGAATGATTGTTAGAAGGTCTAGGTAATGCTTATTTTCCATTTTGACGATGGCGTAGGTTTTGATGAAAATGTCTTTTAGCTTTTTAGAGCTTGAAATGATATTGGAATTTTCAAGCAGACATTCTGCGATATCTTGACTAACAATGGTAATGCCAGTACCTTTAAGGACCTCGTGCTCAATCAGTGAGAGGTTATCGATAGAAATATGATGTTGGGTTGGCAGCTGGTTAATCTTGATAAATTCTTTTAAGAAATTGTGATAACTGCTGGTCGTGTGATAGAGTAAGAAAAGCGATTCTTCACCCTTGTCAAATTTTTCGATGAGCTCTCTTTGCCCGATGAAGGAAAATATTCTGGCAAAATTTCCAGATTTAAAAGGAATTGCGGTTAATGCTACGGGAATAAATACCATTGATTGTGAGTATGCAGAGAAGTTAGGCATTGCTATTCGAAATTTAGGAGCGCACATTCGACAGAAGATGTTGCCAACCACACGATTGCTCTATTACTAGCACTAAATCAAAAACTCTTTATTCATCGTAAATACATTGAAGATGGTTTTTGGAGTTATCAAAAAGCCGGTGAAGTAAAGCGTTTATCCTCGCAAACTTTGGCAATTTTTAGTCTTGGTCGAATTGGTCAAGCAGTAGCAAAACGTGCGAAAAGTTTTGGCATGTCAGTGATTGACTACGATCCTTTTTTGCCAGAAGAGATGGCATAAGAAATCGGGGTCAAATTGGTCTCGGTTGAGACTATCCAAGCAGAAGCTGATGTGATTAGCTTGCATTTATTTGCTAATTCGGCAAATGAGCATTTCTTTAATCGTGATTTCTTTAAGAAATTGAAAAAGCCAGTGTTGTTTATCAATGTGGCGCGTGGGAGTCTGATTGATGAAGCAGCCTTGGTAGAAGCACTTGATGAAGGTGAAGTGATTGGTGCTGGTTTGGACGTTTTAGAGAGTGAAAATCCAGACCTGATTAACAATCCTTTGCTTGGACGTGAGAATGTTATTCTAACGCCGCATTCAGCCTTTTATAGTCAAGAAAGTCTGAACACCTTGCAAGTTCAAACGGTTAAAAATGCAGTTGCCATTTTAAAGGAGTATCATCATGAAATTTGAAACGATTGAAGCCTACAGTTTGCCAGAGCGCATCGAAGCAATTACTAAATATTTGGTGTCCATTCTTTCGGTAAATGGCATAGAAGGTGAAGTTAAGCTGGCAGATGCCATCTATAACTTATTGCAGCACCGTATTTTAAAGCTCACTCAGAAGACCTCTGGCAGTAAGTTTTAGAAAATGACTCCTTGAAACGAAAAAATAATTTTGCACTGCTCAAAAAATCAGGAACAACTAAGACTGTCATTTTACACTCGCATATGGACACCGTAGGCATAGAGGATTATGGTCCGCTAAAGACAATCGCAAATGATCCAGATACTCTGATAGATTTTTTTAAAGATTATGACAATGACCCTGTCGTTCAAGAGCATGCTAAATCAGATGATTGGCTCTTTGGACGAGGTATTCTTGACATGAAATCGGGCGATGCGGTCAATATTGCAACACTTTTCTATTACATGGAACACATGGATGAACTTTCCTGTAATTTACTTGTGGTGACCAATTGTGTTGAGGAAAATGACCATACGGGTGCTATTCAAGTCTCAAGTGAACTTTTACGTTTGCGTAAAGCTGGCTATGATTTTAAAGTGGCTATCAATACAGGTTTTATTTCGCCATCATATGACGGTGATGATAAGAAATATATCTACACAGGCGCAGCTAGAAAAATGTTGACATGTTTTTACATCAAAGGGAGAGAAACGCATGTTGGCAATTGCCTAATGGGCATTGATGACACAATGATTTCTAGTGAGATTAATCTTAAAATCAATACCAACCTTGATTTAGTTGAAAAAATTGACAATGAAGATGTATTGCCAAGTTCTGTGCTTTTACAACGAGGTTGCAAGGATTTTTATAATATCCACACAAACAAGCGTGCCAATCTTTATTTCAATACTTTCTTATATGAAAAAAGTGCAGATACCATTTTGGACACCTTAATGGAAGCTAGTCGTGAGGCTGTCCATGAGGCTTCAATACATTATAAAGAATGATTTAAGATTTATTCGGAAAGAAGTCATATTCATAGACAGATTTCACATGATATTACTGTGATGACTTTTTCGCAGTATCTAGATGTTTTGGAGAAAAAAGTTTTGATAGCCAAGCCTTGATTAGGAAGTGCTTTGAAACTATCGAATATTATGACAAACGAGAAGTTGGCTTTGATTTAATTGACTACCTTGAGGCAAAAACACAGTCTGATGAAGTAAAAGTGATTATCTTTTTAGCGCCGCCATTTTGTCCTCGCAATTATACTGACCGTGACAGCGATGTTGACCAAGCGCTTGAAAAAATGATGACAGAATTTCCTGAAGAACATTTTGTGAAACGTCGTTTTTCCCCATTTTTAAGTGATTCTAGTTATCTTGCGATGCGAGAAAGTCCAGAAGACATTGAAAAACTAAAAGCAAATTTTCCTCTGATGGATGCGATTTATCCTTTGCCAGTTGAGACGATTAGAAGTCTTGATATTCCAGCTCTTGACTTGAGCGTTTATGGTATTGGAGCTCATACTTGGAAAGAGAGACTCTATAAACCTTATTTTTATCACACTCTTCCAAAGGTTATTAGAAGTTTTATCCAGCATTTAAGCTAAAGTTTGAGCTTGGCAAATAAGTGTTTTGAATAAAAATAAGAAAATTTCGAAAAGAACTTGAAATTTTCAGAATTTAGGTTATAATTATTAAAAAACACAGGAGGAAGCTAAGATATGAACATGACACAAACTCTTACAAGTTGGCAAAGTTGGCGTATGTAAAAGTTGTGTTTATGTTGTTGCATAGATACGACTTTTGGAGTACTTCTAAAAAGTATTTATGCGCTAATCTTAGTTACAAGATAAAAAAGCGTGTAGTAAGCAATTACTAGACGCTTTTCTTTTTAGTTGACTCTTTAGGATGAAAATATGCTATTAAGAAAATAGATTGTTCAACGGAGATAACAAATGAAAAATAAAGCACTTATTGGAACACTTATTGCCCTTGTCATGTTAGTAGCTGGTTCAATGATTTATGACCAGACTAAAAATGAGTCAGCGAAAAATGGAGACATCAAAATCGGTATTTTACAATATGTTACCCACGATGCTCTTGATGAAATTGAAAGAGGGATTGAAGATGGCTTAGCTGATGCTGGTTATGACAAAGCAAATGCGAAGATTACCGTTTTGAATGCCGAAGGTGACCAAAGTAAAATCCAAACCATGAGTAAACAATTGGTTCATGCTAAAAATGATGTGGTCATTGGTATTGCAACACCAGCTGCCCAAGGTCTAGCCTCAGCAACCAAAGACATTCCGGTTGTGATGGGAGCTATTTCAGACCCAGTCGGAGCAAAATTGGTTAAGAATTTGAAAAAACCGGAAGGAAACGTAACAGGAGTTTCTAACAAAGTGCCGATTAAACAAACGGTTGAGATGATTCAAGAAATTACACCAAACGCTAAGACAATCGGAGTCTTGTATGCTAGCAGCGAAGATAATTCCGTATCTCAAGTGGCTGACTTTAAAAAGTACGCTAAAGCGGCAGGTATCAACGTGATTGAATACGCCGTCCCATCAACCAACGAAATTAAAACAACCATGTCTGTCATGACTGGTAAAGTCGATGCTGTTTTTGTCCCACAAGATAATACCATTGCCTCAGCTTTTTCAACTGTTGTTAACTCAGCAAACGCTGCTAAGATTCCAGTTTATTCATGTGTGGACACCATGGTTGAACAAGGAAGCATCGCTTCAGTCGCTCAAAGTCAATATGATTTAGGGGTTGAAACAGCAAAAATTGCTATCAAATTACTTGCTGGTAAAAAAGTATCAGACGTCCCAGTTAACATCGTTAATACTGGTACCCCAACCCTTAACTTAAAAGAAGCTCAAGAACTTGGCATTACAATTCCAGATAGCATGCTGTCAAAAGCAACAGTAGCTGTCAAAGCAGATGAAAATTAGGAGAGAAGGAGAAAACATCATATGATTATTTCGTCAGTTTCACAAGGACTTTTGTGGGGGATTCTTGGTTTAGGAATTTACCTGACTTTCCGAATTCTTAATTTTCCAGATATGACGACTGAAGGGTCTTTCCCTCTTGGTGGAGCAGTGGCTGTTACTTTGATGAATCACGGGACACACCCTTTGTTAGCTACTTTGACAGGTATGCTTGCGGGTTGTTTAGCAGGTCTTGTTACTGGTCTTCTTTACACCAAAGGAAAAATTCCGACGCTTTTAGCAGGGATTTTGGTAATGACGTCATGTAACTCAGTTATGCTTATGGTTATGAAACGTGCCAACCTTGGTTTGCTTAACATCAAGCCTTTGCAAGCCTTGCTTCCATTTGCTGATAGTACAAATCTTTTGGTAATTGGTCTTTTGGCAGTGGTAATCGTCATTTCAGCGTTGATTTTCTTCCTTTATACACGTCTTGGTCAGGCTTATATCGCCACTGGTGATAACCGAGATATGGCAAAGAGCTTTGGAATCAATACTGACCGCATGGAAGTTATGGGACTTACCATTTCAAATGGTTTGATTGCTTTGTCAGGGGCTCTTGTCAGCCAACAAGATGGCTACGCTGATGTGTCAAAAGGGATTGGTGTTATTGTAATCGGTCTTGCAAGTATTATTATCGGAGAGGTGCTTTACTCAACTGGTTTGACACTACTTGAACGTTTGATTGCCATTGTGGTCGGGTCAATTTTGTACCAATTCTTAATCACAGGTGTGATTGCTCTTGGCTTCAATACCAACTACCTCAAATTATTCAGTGCCATTATCCTAGCCATTTGTCTTATGGTTCCTGTTCTTAAAAATAAATTCTTTAAAGGAGTGACCTTATCACGATGAAAAAAATTGTCGAATTAAAAAATGCAACAGTTCAAGTTAATAACGGACTTGATGAGGTCAAAACAATCCTTGACGATGTGAATTTGACCATTTATGAACATGACTTTTTAACGATTTTAGGTGGAAATGGTGCTGGTAAATCAACTCTTTTCAATGTGATTGCTGGGACTTTGATGTTAACTAGCGGAAGCATTTCAATCCTTGGAAAAGATGTGACGCATCTGCCTGCTGAAAAACGTGCTAATTACCTTGCGCGTGTCTTTCAAGACCCTAAAATGGGAACAGCACCTCGTATGACAGTGGCTGAAAATATCTTAATTGCCAAATACCGTGGTGAAAAACGTGGGCTTTTGCCACGAAAAATTCACAGTTTTACAGATGAATTTAAGAAATTGGTGGCACGAACTGGCAATGGTCTTGAAAAACATTTGGATACGCCGACTGGCCTTTTATCAGGTGGGCAACGTCAAGCCCTTAGTCTTTTGATGGCAACGCTAAAACGTCCAGAGCTACTTTTACTTGATGAACACACAGCAGCTCTTGATCCCAAAACAAGTGTGTCATTAATGAATCTGACAGATGAATTTGTGACGGGAGATCAGTTGACGGCGCTCATGATTACACACCACATGGAAGATGCTCTGAAATACGGTAATCGCTTGATTGTCATGAAAGACGGAAAAATCATCAAAGACCTCAATCAAGACGAAAAAGCCCAAATGGCAATCGCTGATTACTATCAATTATTTGAATAAAATGAAACGCCCTCGGGCGTTTTTTTGTACCTTGAGTGACTTTTCCAAATCATAAAGAAGAAAAACTGCTGAAAATATGTTACAATTAAATTGCTGTAATTCGACTTGCTAACCTTTTTGGAGGCGAGGACCGTTAGTAAAAGAAATAAGCAAACTTGGTTTGCACGTATAAAAAAATAAAATGAGGAGAAAACATCGTCATGAGCGATATTAAAATTATTGCCTTAGGTGGGGTTCGTGAAAATGCAAAAAACCTCTATGTGGTAGAAGTTAATGACTCAATTTTCGTTTTGGATGCTGGACTGAAGTATCCTGAAAATGAGCAACTTGGTGTAGATGAAGTCATTCCGAACCTTGATTACCTAATTGAAAACAAAAAACGTGTGCAAGGGATTTTCTTGACACACGGGCACGCCGATGCTATTGGAGCTTTGCCTTATATTTTGCAAGAATTCAAAGCGCCAGTCTTTGGTTCACCACTTACTATTGAGTTAGCGAAGCTCTTTGTTAAGAAAAATAACAACGTTAAGAAATTCAATAATTTCCACGTTATCGACGCTGAAACTGAAATCGAATTTGCCGATGCGACAATTTCATTCTTCAAAACAACTCACTCAGTTCCTGAAAGTTTAGGGATTGTAGTTGGTACCGATGAAGGAAACATCGTCTATACAGGTGACTTTAAGTTTGACCAAGCGGCGCGTAAATATTACCGTACTGACTTGGGACGTTTGACTGAAATTGGACGCGAAGGTGTACTTGCCCTTCTTTCTGATTCTGCTAATGCTACAAGTCACGTCATGACAGCAAGCGAAGCAGAAGTTGCTGCTGAAATGTATAGCGCTATTGCTGACGCTGAAGGTCGCGTTATCATTGCTGCGGTTGCTTCAAACCTTGTGCGTATCCAACAAGTCTTTGACTCAGCTGCTGAATATGGTCGTCGTGTAGTCTTGACTGGTTTTGACGCTGAAAACATTGTTCGCACAGCGATTCGCATGAAACGTCTTCGTTTGGTTGATGAAAAATTAATCATTAAACCAAAAGACATGCACAAATACGAAGACCATGAATTGATTATTCTTGAAGCTGGTCGTATGGGTGAACCAATTAATGGTCTACACAGGATGGCACTTGGTCGTCACCGTTATATTCAAATTAAAGATGGCGATTTGGTTTACATCGTTACAACACCAAGTCTTTCAAAAGAAGCAGCAGTTGCGCGTGTTGAAAACCTAATTTACAAAGCTGGTGGTACGGTTAATCTTATTACGAAGACACTTAATGTCTCAGGTCATGCCAATGGACGTGATTTGCAGTTGATGCTTAACCTTCTTCAACCGAAATACCTTTTTCCAGTTCAAGGTGAGTACCGTAATTTGGCAGCTCATGCTGAATTGGCACAAGAAGTGGGAATGTACCCTGAAAACATCTACATCGTCAAACGCGGCGATGTTATGGTTCTTGGTAAAAATGGTTTCAACCATGAAGGTAGTGTACCAGCAGGGGATGTCATGATTGATGGTAATGCTATCGGTGATGTCGGAAACATCGTTCTTCGTGACCGTAAAGTCTTGTCAGAAGATGGTATCTTCATCGTTGCCTTGACTGTTAATAAACGCGAAAAGAAAATTGTATCAAAAGCAAAAATTCACACACGTGGATTTGTTTACGTTAAGAAGAGCCGTGATATTCTTCGCGAATCAGCTGAATTGGTTAACCAAACCGTTGAAAACTACTTGGAACAAGATAGTTTTGACTGGGGTGAATTAAAGGGAGCTGTCCGCGATGAAGTGGCTAAATTCCTCTTCGACCAAACCAAACGTCGCCCAGCTATCTTACCAGTCGTTATGGAAGTGAGATAAGAAGATTATTGAAGTTGAGACAGAAGTTCTCAACTTCTTTTTTTTTATTATGATGAATCGTAGTGGTTGACTGGGATTAAAATGATTATTTTTTCTTGTTTTTTTAAGCTTAGCTTGTTATACTATAGCCCGAGGTAATTTGTTAATGCTTAGAATTCTAGAAAGAGAGGATAGGTATGAGAACACTATTTAAGATTATCTTTTTCATTCCAAGCCTCATTATTAATATTATCTGGAATTTTTTCTGGGCTATTATCAAGACAATCATTTTGATTGCGATTGTGTGTTTTGGTCTGCTTTATTATGCCAATAACAGTAGCTCACAGTTAGCAAATTCCATTTTAGATGCTGCTAATAGTGCGACAGCTTATTTTCAGGATAATAAAGATGATATTGCTAAGAATTTAAAAGATTTATCGACCGATGATTTCACGCATTATTCTGGTGCGCGCTGGTCAAGTAATTCAGCAACGGTTTATATTAAAACGACCAATAAAACTTTGGTCAATGCTTATGAAGAAGCTATCAATGCTTGGAATGCGACGGGTGCTTTTACCTTTACGCTTGTGAGTGATGAAAGTTCTGCTAATATTGTGGCGACGGAGTATTCTGATGCTAGTTCCAAGGCGGCTGGACTTGCTGAGACAGAAACCAATGCTCTGACTAATCAGATTACACATGTGGATGTTAAGTTAAATACCTATTATTTGCTTGACAATGATTATGGCTACACACACAATCGTATCGTCTACACAGCAGAGCACGAATTGGGGCATGCGATTGGGCTTAACCACGATGACAATGAAGAATCTGTCATGCAGTCTTCAGGATCATACTACGGCATTCAAATGGTTGATATCCAAAAAGTGCAATCGATTTATAATCAATAGTAATGAAATCTGCTCATTTGAGCAGATTTTTTGATATTATCCTAGTTTAACGAGTGAGGATTTGTTAAAATAGACATATGATTATTTTACAAGGAAACAAAATTGAACGCTCATTTTCGGGCGATGTCTTATTTGACAATATTAATATTCAAGTTGATGAAAAAGACCGCATCGCGCTTGTTGGGCGAAATGGTGCTGGTAAATCAACGTTGTTAAAAATTTTAGTCGGTGAAGAAGCACCAACATCAGGTGAAATCAATACAAAACGTGACTTAAGTTTGTCATATTTGGCGCAAGATAGCCGTTTTGAGTCAGAAAATACCATTTTTGATGAAATGTTGCACGTTTTTGATGATGTGCGTGGCATGGAATCTCGTCTTCGTAAGATGGAAATGCAAATGGCTGAGCTAACAGGCGATGCCTTTGATAAATTGATGTCAGATTATGACCACTTATCAGAAGAATTTCGTGTTAAAGGTGGATTTACTTACGAGGCAGAAATCAAAGCCATTTTAAACGGGTTCAAATTTGATGAATCGATGTGGCAAATGAAAATTTCTGAGTTGTCTGGTGGGCAAAATACTCGCTTGGCACTTGCTAAAATGTTGCTTGAAAAGCCTGAACTTCTTGTACTTGACGAACCAACTAACCACTTGGACATTGAAACCATTGCTTGGCTTGAAAATTACTTGGTCAACTACCAAGGCGCTTTGATTATTGTCAGTCACGACCGTTACTTCCTAGATAAAGTGGCAACGATTACGCTTGATTTGACAAAACATTCGCTTGACCGTTATGTCGGTAATTACTCAAAATTCATGGACTTGAAGGCTGAGAAATTAGCTCTTGAAGCTAAAAATTACGAAAAACAAGCTAAGGAAATTGCTAAGTTGGAAGACTTTGTGCAACGTAACCTTGTTCGTGCTTCAACGACAAAACGTGCCCAAGCCCGCCGCAAACAATTAGAAAAAATGGAGCGCTTGGACAAGCCATCGGCTGGACAAAAATCTGCCAACATGACTTTCCACGCTGACAAGGTGTCAGGAAATGTCGTCTTGACAGTTGCTGATGCGGCAATTGGTTATGATGACCAAATTTTGTCTGAACCAATCAATATTGATGTCAAGAAATTTGATGCCATTGCCATAGTTGGACCAAATGGTATTGGAAAATCAACTTTGATTAAATCAATCGTTGGTCAGATTCCATTTATCAAAGGAACATCAACTTACGGTGCCAACGTAGAAGTGGGTTACTATGACCAAACACAATCAAACTTGACTCATACCAATACTGTACTTGATGAGCTTTGGAATGATTTCTCAACAACACCAGAAGTTGAAATTAGAAATCGTCTTGGTGCTTTCTTATTCTCAGGTGATGACGTTAAAAAATCTGTCAGCATGCTTTCAGGTGGCGAACGAGCTCGTCTTTTGTTAGCAAAATTGTCAATGCAAAACAACAATTTCCTTATCCTTGACGAACCAACCAACCACTTGGATATTGACAGTAAGGAAGTTCTGGAAGATGCCTTGATTGATTTTGATGGCACGCTTTTATTTGTCAGCCACGACCGTTATTTCATTAACCGTGTAGCGACAAAAGTGCTTGAAATCTCCGAAGAGGGTTCAACACTTTACCTTGGTGATTACGATTATTACCTTGAGAAAAAAGCAGAGCTGGAAGAATTAGCTCGCTTGAAAGCTGAAGAAGCACAAGAAAAAATAACAGTTGTCGTTGAAAAAGCGCCAGCTAATGATTATCAAGCGCAAAAAGCAAATCAAAAAGAACTTCGTAAACTCACACGCCGAATCACTGAAATTGAAAATCAATTAGAAGAAATTGAAGCGCGAGAAGAAGAACTCAACCAAGCCATGCTTGCTACAAACGAAGCAAGTGAGTTGATTGATTTGCAAAAAGAACTCGATGAACTAACTGAACAACAGGAAAATCTCGTGCTTGAATGGGAAGAACTCAGCGAAAAGGTTGAGGGTTAAAATACTAGTAATCTCGGCAGAAATGTCGGGATTTTTTGTTTTAAAAAATCAATAGCAGGCTATTGATTTTTGTCTTTAAAGTTTTATAATAGTCTTGGAAATAAAATGAAATGTTTAGCAAATCTTAAAGAGTGCCTGCTGGTTTTGAGTGGCATTTTTTGAAATTACTTTTTTATTGTTGGAGGTTACTATGAATCCTAAAAATGCTCCATACGGTTGGCTTGTTAAGCGAATCGCGCATCGTTTGGAACAAAATATGAACAATTTCTTAAAACCTTATAACATTACGATTATGCAATCTTGGGTTTTGCTGTATTTAAAAGACACCAAGGAATGTTGTACTTATAAGGAATTGGAAAAAGAATTTGAAGTGTCACAACCAACTATGGCGGGAATTATTTCGCGTTTGGAACAAAAAGAGTTGGTTACTAAGGTTCAGGATGACAAGGACAAGCGTGTCAAGAAAGTGCGCATTTCTGATAAAGGGCTTGATTTAATTGTACTTGTATGTGATCATTTGCAGGAATCCGAAGACGATATTATCAGAGGCTTTTCTGATAAAGATCAAGAAACATTTCACTCTTTGCTCGAGAGAGCTTATTATAATGTTGTAGAAAGAGGTGACGATAATGATTAAAACCCTTTTAGCTCAAGTCAAGGAGTATAAGACGCCATCTTTACTTGCTCCTTTGTGTGCAGCTTTAGAGGTTTTCTTCGATATGTCAGTCCCTTTTGTTATTGCTAAGTTAATTGACCAAGGGGTACAAGCTGGGAACTTGGCTGTTGCCATGAAGTATGGTATCTTGATGTTGGTTCTTGCCACATGTGGTTTAACAACTGGTTTCTTGGCTGGTAAATTCGCTGCGCAAGCCTCAGCAGGATTTGCCGCTAATTTGCGTGAAGGAATGTATGATAATATTCAAACCTTTGCCTTTTCAAATATTGATAAATACAGTACAGCTGGTCTTGTCACTCGTATGACAACAGACGTTACAAATGTGCAAAATGCTTATCAAATGATTATTCGTATCGTTGTGCGTGCACCACTGACAATCGTTGTTAGTATGATTATGTGTTTTGTGGTAGACCAACGTTTGAGTTTGATTTTCCTTGCGGCTGTCTTGATTTTGGGAGCATCGCTTCTATTTATCATGCGTAAGGCTATGACAACTTTCAATTACGTTTTCCGTAAATACGATGATTTGAATGCTAGTGTTCAGGAAAATATTTCTGCCATTCGTGTGGTTAAAGCATTTGTACGTGAAAAATATGAAAATAAAAAATTCACGAAGGCTGCTGAAAATATTTACCGTTTATTTGTTAAAGCTGAGAAAATCATCATTTTCAACGTGCCAGTTATGATGTTTATCATCTTTGGTTGTATTATCTGCTTATCATGGTTTGGAGCACAATTCATCGTTGGTGGTACACTGACAACGGGTGAATTGACATCCCTAATGTCTTACATCTTTGCCATGATGATGTCTCTTATGATGTTGTCAATGATTATGGTTATGGTTTCAATGAGTACAGCCAGTGCCGAACGTATTGCAGAAGTGCTTAATGAAAAAGCTGATATCGTGAACCCTAAAAATCCATTGATGGAAGTTCCAAATGGAAACATCGAGTTTAACCACGTGCATTTTTCATACAAACACGGTGATGGAGAAGAAGTGCTATCTGATATCGACCTTAGTGTTAAATCTGGTGAAATCATCGGTGTTATCGGTGGTACTGGTTCAGGTAAGACATCTTTTGCTAATTTGATTTCTCGTCTTTATGATGTGGATGCAGGGTCAGTCAAAGTTGGTGGACACGATGTTCGCGAATACGATTTGGAAGTTCTTCGTGACCAAGTAGCTGTAGTGCTTCAAAAAAATGTCCTTTTCTCAGGAACTATTCTTGATAACCTTCGTTGGGGGAATGAAAATGCGACTGACGAAGAATGTATGGAAGCTTGTCGCCAAGCTTGTGCAGACGAATTTATCGAACGTTTCCCTGACAAATACAATACATGGATTGAACAAGGCGGAAGCAATGTCTCTGGTGGTCAAAAACAACGTCTTTGTATCGCCCGTGCATTGCTTAAAAAACCAAAAGTTTTGATTTTGGATGATTCAACAAGTGCCGTTGATACTGCCACAGATGCCAATATCCGTCGTTCATTTGAAGAAACAATTCCAGGAACAACAAAAATCATCATTGCTCAACGTATTTCAAGTGTGCAACACGCTGATAAAATTTTGGTTCTTGATGATGGTAAAATCTCAGGCTTTGCTAGCCACGATGAGTTACTACAAACAAACGCTATCTACCGTGAAATCAATGAGGTTCAACAACAAGGTAGCGGTGATTTTGATGAGGAAGGAGGTAATAACTAATGTCTCAACCTAAAAAAGAAGTGAACAAACAAGCCACACTAAAACGTGTTTTGGCTTATATGATTAAGAATTATAAATGGCGTTTCATGGCTGTTTTCGTCTTGATTTTGATTGCTGCGCTTTGTATGGTTCGTTTTAGTTTGTTCATGCAAACCTTGATTGATAGTTATGTCACACCTCTTTTGGCTGCTAAAAATCCTGACTTTTCTGGTTTAGCACATGCTATTTTCCAACTAATCATTATTGGGATTATTGGGGTAGCAAGTACTTACACTTATAACCGTTTGATGGTTTATGTGGGGCAAGGAACAATGCGTCATATTCGTATTAACCTCTTTACGCACATGGAAAGCTTGCCAATCAAGTACTTTGATACGCATGCTCACGGGGACATCATGTCAATCTATACCAACGACGTTGATACCCTTCGTCAATTGATTGGACAAAGTATCCCGCAAGTGGTCAACTCAAGCTTTTCGATTTTGACAACTTTTGTCAGCATGTTAGTTCTAAATGTGCCATTGTCAGCCATGTCAGTCTTCATGGTTATTGTTTTGCTTTATGTGGCTCGTAAAATCGCTGCGCAATCTTCAAAATATTTCCATGACCAACAAAATGACCTCGGTCGTGTTAATGGTTTCATCGAAGAAATGATGGATGGTCAAAAAGTTGTTAAAGTTTTTAACCATGAAGAACGTGCTAAGGAAGATTTCCGAAAACTTAACCAAGAACTTCGTGAATCAGCTACAAATGCCAATATCTTTGCGAATATCTTGATGCCAGTTTCTGCTAATATCGGTCACTTTTCATATGTTCTTTGCGCCATGCTTGGAGCAGTTCTTGCTCTTAATGGTTATGCTGGTTTGACTTTGGGGACTTTGGTTTCTTTCCTAGCATTAAACCGTGGTTTTACTAATCCGATTACTCAAATTAGCCAACAAATCAACTCTGTTGTTATGGCGATGGCAGGTGCTGACCGTGTCTTCCAACTGCTAGATGCAGAATCTGAATTGGATGAAGGTTACGTTGAATTGGTTAATGCCAAAGAAGACGCTGCTGGAAATCTGCAAGAAGTGAAAGAATCAACTGGTACTTGGGCTTGGAAACATCCACACGAAGATGGTACAGTGACTTATCATAAACAAGAAGGTCGTGTAACTTTCACAGATGTAACTTTTGGTTATAACGATGATAAGATGGTTTTACATGATATTAATTTATTTGCGGAACCTGGTCAAAAAATCGCTTTTGTAGGTTCAACCGGTGCGGGTAAAACAACCATTACAAACTTGATTAACCGTTTCTACGATATCCAAGAAGGTAAGATTCATTACGATGGTATTAACATTCGTAAAATCAAAAAAGCTGACCTTCGTCGTAGTTTAGGAATTGTATTGCAAGACACACACCTCTTTACAGGAACTGTTATGGATAACATCCGCTACGGACGTTTGAATGCTAGTGATGAAGAATGTATCGAAGCTGCCAAATTAGCTAATGCACATGATTTTATTAAACGCTTGCCAGAAGGTTATAATACCATTTTGACAGGTGACGGAAGCAATCTTTCTCAAGGACAACGTCAATTACTTGCGATTGCGCGTGCGGCAGTGGCTAATCCACCAGCCTTGATCCTTGATGAAGCAACTTCATCAATTGATACACGTACCGAAGTTCACGTTCAAGAAGGTATGGATGCTCTTATGAAGGATCGTACAACCTTTGTCATTGCCCACCGCTTATCAACGGTTCGCAACGCTGATTGCATTATGGTTCTTGAACAAGGACGCATCATTGAACGTGGTAACCACGATGAATTAATCGCTCAAAAAGCCCGTTATTACCAACTCTACACAGGTAACGCCATTAGTGAATAACAGATTTAGACAATCTTTGGAAAATAGCAGAGCTGTTTTTCAAGGGTTGTTTTTTGTTAGCTTTTCAGAGTGATTTTCCATGTAAAACGTTTACTGTTATTTTTTGGCAACAATCACTTACGAAGAAAATTTTTTATGGTAGACTGAATCCTGTTGACTGTAAACTGGAGTTGATTGGAGAAGTGTTGGAGTAAAAAGTCCATTCAGATACTATCCTAGCGGAGGACATGTTGTTGTACGCCGACCTAGGTTGAGGGTTGATAAAAAATAAAATGAATGGAGAATAAAACACCTCGTAATTTTAAAGAAGCAATGGTATTTACGTATTTGATGTGTGAAATGATGGTTTTCGGAATGAGTATGTGGAACTTATTCGTTGCAGGAGCTTTTTCTTGGAAACATGTCTTTTTAGGATTCATTCCAGGATTTATCGTTGCTTTCATTTTAGATCCTTTAATCGTTGGTCCAAATTCTTTTTAACCATGTTTATTATTGGAACAGATACGTTTCTGATTTCCCCATTGCTAACGACTTTATCTAGTCTTTACCATATTGATACGTCAATTTCTGGTTGGATGGTTAGTGCTTATACTATAGGCTATGCCTTATTCGCTTTGGTTTCAGGGCCAATTTCAGATGGAAGGGACCACAAGAAAGTGATGGTATATGGTTGGCTAGCCTTTACGATTTCAACCTTTTTATGTGGTTTTGCAAATTCATTTGCTTTGATGCTTTTGTTTCGTTTTTTGGCTGGAATCAGTACTTCTTTTGTGACTTCTCAAGTTTGGGCATCAATTCCAGTGGTGGTTGAGAAAAAGAATATTGTTCAGGTAATGGGATATGCAACGGCTGGTTTATCTGTTTCTCAGATGGCAGGTGTTCCGATTGGTGGTTACCTTGCTGGAATTTCATGGCGTTCCCCATTCTTTACCATTTCAGCGGCTTCCTTGGTTTTATTGCTTCTTATTAATTTTTATATGCCAAAATTGGAAATTGGAAAGGGTCATAAAATCTCCTTTACAAGTGCTTATAAAAATGTTTTGACTAATAAAAAATCTGTATCTTATCTTTTAGCTTATTTTGTCTTTCAGACAGGGTCATTTACAGCAATCACGTTTATTGCGACTTGGTATAATCATAGTTTTGGTTTGTCTTTAGCTAATATTAGCACAGCGATTATTGCTATTGGGGCAGGTAATCTTGCAGGTTCGCTTTTTGGTAGTCATATTGTTAAGCGTTTTGGTTTACAAAAAACATTTAAAACAGAATTGACGACAATTGTTATTCTTTACTTGGTTTTATTACTTGTTCACCATTTTTGGGTAGCAGAGGTGTTATTGACCATTATTTATGTGAACAATGGATTTATTTTTCCATTATTTATGACAACATTGCAAAGTACTGTAGAAAATGCTCGAAGTACGATTTCATCATTATCAAATGCCGTGATGTATTTAGGAGAAACTATTGCGAGTATCGTTGGTGGTGTTTTATTTGAACAATTTGCAGGATTTTTTGGCATTGCTGTTTTTGCAGCAGTAATGATCGCTCTTTCGTTGCTATTGTATTATAGGAGCTTTTAAGAAGGTTGATAATTAATGGTTCTTTGTTGTAACAAGGTGGGCAAATGAAAAGAAATTTGAAAAAGGTTCTTAGTGATATTTTGTTTCAAAATACTGGATCAACTACTTCAATTTTAGAAGCGATAATGAATAAAACAGTTGAAGTAGAAATAATTCAAGAACGTATTATTTGCGATAGTGACTATTCTACTCAGTATAATTAGGGAGATTCTTTGGTTATGCGAGCTACAACATTAAAAGCTGGAGGTATTGACATCTCAAATAATATTGTTATTTATGATGCTGATAAAGTAAAGCAATTAGATGATTTTTGTGTTCAGAATTGTTTAATACCTATTGGTAAAATTTTTTCTGATTTAAGAAAGCCGGCATATTTAAGCAAATACTGTGATTTTTTTAATCTAACAGCTACAAAGTATCCAGTAAAAGAGTACCAATTTATTCATAATGGTGAAGTTTATTTTCATATTATTGAGTTATATTTAGAAGATAATTTATTTGATATTTTAAATGGTACGTTAATAATTTAGACTATACTTCTAAAATAAAAAGACATCTTAGATATATCAGTCTAAAATGTTTTTGTACAAACTTGGAAATTCTGTTGAAAATGGTGTGAAAGGCTTGCTTGATTTACCTCAATGATTTTGAAAAGTAGTATAATGGCTTTAAGGATGTGAAACCGTTTTTAGAAATTGAGGAACAAGTTATGAGTAATCGAACAAATGAAAAAACTGTTCAACTTGACCTTGAAACTTACGCAGCTAACGACGTTTACAAAGCCGCTGCTACGCAAAGCTCAGGCCTAAGTCATAAACAAGTCAAAGAACGTCAAAAACAATATGGTCCAAATCGACTAAAAGAAGTCGAAAAAGAACCAGTCATTGTAACTTTTATTAGGAATTTTACAAGTCTTATGGCAATCCTTCTCTGGGTAGGAGGTGCTGTGGCGATTTTATCTCATAGCGTTGAACTCGGTCTTGCCATTTGGTTTGTCAATATCATCAATGGTGTTTTCAGTTTTGTTCAAGAATACCGTGCGAGCCAAGCAACCGAAGCTCTAAAAAAGATGCTTCCTTCTTATGCACGTGTCATTCGTGAAGGGCAAGAAGACAAGGTACTTGCTGAAGAGTTGGTGCCTGGTGACCTTGTTTTGATTGAAGAAGGTGACCGTATCTCTGCAGATGGTCGTGTTATTTTTGCTACAGATTTGCAGGTCAATCAATCTGCCCTAACAGGTGAATCAAATCCTGTCTATAAAAATAGTGATGCTGACACAGATGCTCAAAAAACAGCTCTTGAATACGACAATATGGTCTTTGCAGGTACAACTGTTTCATTGGGTTCAGCCAAGATGATTGTCTCAGCGACTGGTATGGCAACCCAATTTGGACAAATCGCTCACTTGACAGAAAATATGGCTGATGATAAAAGCCCGCTTCAAAAAGAATTAGACCATTTGACCAAACAAATTTCAGTTATTGCAATTACTGTTGGGGTTATTTTCTTTATCGCAGCGGCACTTTTTGTTCACCAACCATTTGCAAAAGCCTTTATTTTCGCACTTGGTATGATCGTCGCCTTTATCCCAGAAGGATTGCTTCCGACAGTTACTCTTTCTTTGGCAATGGCTGTGCAACGCATGGCAAAATCAAACGCCTTGGTTAAAAAATTATCATCAGTTGAAACTTTGGGAGCAACTTCGGTTATTTGTTCGGATAAGACAGGGACATTGACCCAAAATGCCATGACGGTTAATCACCTCTGGCAAGTATCTGATCAGTATGATGTGACAGGACTAGGCTATGCTGCTGAAGGATATATCCGCAAAAGTGGAGGTAAGAAAGCTGCGCTTATCGAAAGTCAACCGCTTGAACACCTTATCCGCTTTGCTCACCTCTGCAGTAATGCACAAGTTTTGCCACCTAATGACGGAAATGCTTCGTACACTGTCCTTGGTGACCCAACCGAAGCTTGTCTGAATGTCTTGGCTGAAAAAGCTGGCTTAACCCTTGAAAAAAACAAGTCTTGGGGACCACGCTTGAAAGAATTGCCTTTTGATTCAGTGCGCAAGCGCATGACGACTGTTAACCAAGTTGACAGCTTAGTCGATGGCAGTTCTTTGGTGTCCATCACCAAAGGTTCTCCAAAAGAAATGGTAGAGCTCTGCCATTTTTACAAAGACCAAAAAGGTATTCATGAAATGACGGCAGACGTTCAAGCGAGAATCTTAGCTGCCAATGATGATTTTGCTAAGGATGGTTTGCGGGTTTTGGCACTTGCTTATCGGACCTTGGAAAGTGAACGATTGACTCAAGAAGAACAATGGACGAAAGAAACTCTAGAACACAATATGATCTTTCTTGGCTTGATTGCTATGAGTGATCCTCCTCGGGAAGGTGTGCGTGAGGCGGTTGAAAAGTGTCACCGCGCAAGTATTCGTATTATCATGGTGACAGGTGACTACGGTTTGACAGCGCTCAGTATCGCTAAGAAAATCGGTATTGTTCGTGGTGACGATGCGCGTGTTGTGACTGGCTTAGAGTTGGAAAAGATGTCTGATGAAGCCTTAAAAGAAGCGCTCAAAGGCGAAATTGTCTTTGCGCGTGTGGCACCGGAGCAAAAATATCGAGTTGTATCAGCTCTTCAAGAATTGGGTGAAGTTGTCGCTGTGACAGGAGATGGAGTTAACGATGCTCCTGCCCTTAAAAAAGCAGATATTGGTGTCGCTATGGGGATTACAGGTACAGATGTCGCAAAAGAATCGGCAGATATGATTTTGACGGATGACCATTTTGCATCTATCGTTAAAGCGGTTGAAGAAGGGCGTGCGGTTTTCCACAATATCAAGAAATTCTTGACTTATATCTTTAACTCAAATACTCCAGAAGCCGTCCCGTCAGCATTCTTCCTATTATCACGTGGCTTTGTCCCACTTCCTTTGACTGTTATGCAAATTCTAGCTGTCGATTTGGGGACTGACATGATTCCAGCACTTGGCCTGGGAGTTGAACCACCAGAACCAGGTGTGATGAACCAACCACCTCGCAAATTGACTGACCGTTTGCTGGATAAGAAATTGCTGATAAAAGCTTTTCTATGGTATGGTTTGATTGAATCATCTCTTGCTATGGGTGCATTCTTTATCACTTATCTACTTCATAATGGAAACTTAGCGGTGCTTGCAGGTTCAGGTCAATTGTACCAAGAAGCGACAACCATGACCTTGGGTGCTATTATCTTCTGTCAAATCGGTATGGTCATGAACAGCAGAACCTCTGACCAATCCATTCGCAAGTTGCAATTATTTGGTAATCCTTTGATTAATATCGGTTTAGTTGTTGAATTGATTATTTTTGTGACTCTGGTATATTTGCCTGTTTTTCATGATTTGTTCAACACAGCAAGTCTTGGTGTTTGGCACTGGCTTTACCTTATGCTCTGCCCATTCGTCATCGTAGGACTTGAAGAATGGCGTAAGAGACTTATGCGAAAGTAAGCTTATTTGGGGTGTCTGTCTTTTCCTTGACACTTTCTGAAAATCTCTGTAAAATTCAAGAGAGTTAGGGGAGAATAATGGCGACAATTAATGACTATTTAGATCACAACAAAAATCGTTCTTTTGAAGATTTTGCCTTTAATGAAGCAGATATTCTATGCTTGAATGAGCTTGGTTATTTCTGTTTTGAGGAGTTAGATGCATCGATTGATTTTTCAAAAGAAGTGAATCTTCACGAGGTCTTAATGCCTTACGTAACAGGTGAAAAACTCTTTAATCATAGTTTTTTAGTGACTGAAGAGCGCGTTAAGCTTTTGCAGAAAGTTGTGGCTTCAAAACGTTTTGTAAATTTGAATTTGTCTGATTATGTCAATGACGTTGATGCGGAATACGAAAGACAGTTTTCAGCTATGGTCTTTACTTTACCTGAAATTAATCATCATCAGCTGGTTTTTCGCGGGACAGATGATACCATGATTGGCTGGAAAGAGGATTTTAAACTGACCTATGTTCAAGAAATTCCTGCTCATCGTGCGGCTGTGGCTTATCTTGAAGCTTACCTTGAAAAATACGCTGGTAAGGTGACCGTTAGCGGGCATTCTAAAGGTGGAAATTTGGCCCTTTATGCCGTAGCCCATGTTAATGACCTGCTTCGTGAACAAATCGAAAAAGTCTATATGCTTGATGCACCCGGTTTGCAAGAAAAAGGCCTTGAAAGTGATAGCTATAAGGCGATTCGCGGGCGCGTGACGGTGATTCGACCAGAAGAGTCTATCGTTGGCATTATGCTCTACAACGACATTGACCCGATTGTAGTTAAGAGTAATGCTTCAGGCATCATGCAGCATGCCGTTACGTCGTGGCAATTTAATGAAGAAACAGGTGAGCTAATCTTAGCTGAGCGCCAAACTGATTTAAGCCAAAATCTTGAGAAGACTTTCAAGCAATGGATGAAGGAATTGTCTAGTCAAGAATTGAAAATACTTTTTGACATTCTCTTTGATACCTTGATGTCAAGCGGCATTCATAGCATCAATGACGTCACAATCGACCGAGAATTTGGTGCCAAATTAGCTACAAGCATTGCTTCCTTTTATTCTATCGGAACAGAGAAAAAGCTCTTGCTAGCTAAATCAGCTAAATTATTTTTGCAAGCTTTTGTTGGACACAGTCGCTTGGGTAACTTTAGTAGAGATAAGATAAATTTGTCGTTACCTGATTTCAATAGTCTTTTGTCACGTTTAGATAAGAAGAAATAAAAGTAAAAAAACTTGGGCTTTCCCAAGTTTTTTTGTGCGATTTACTTGACTTGGAGTTCACTCTAAGGTATATACTGTGTTAGAAAGATGAGAGGAGATGAGTTATGAATATCAAAAAAGTCAGTGAGCAAACGGGCGTTTCAGCAGATACTATCCGCTATTATGAGCGTATTGGCTTGTTGCCACGAGTGCGCCGAAATAAATCTGGTGTCAGGGATTTTTCTGAACAAGATATTGCTGCTCTTGAATTTATTCGTTGTTTTAGAAGTGCTGGCATGAGCGTAGAATCTTTGATTGAATACATGAGTTTGGTTGAAGAAGGTGAAGGCACGGAAAAAGCAAGGATGAAAATTTTAGAAGAAGAACGTGAAAAATTGATTTCCCGCATTGCTGAACTCCAAGCTGCCAAAGAACGACTAGATTATAAAATTGAGAATTATAAAAATATCATTTTGAAAAAAGAAGAGAGTCTTTTTGAAGAAGGAACAGCTGATTAAGCGTTTAGAAAAGAGGATTCAACATGACAATTAAACAAACCGCAGGACGTGACCAATTGGGTGAATTTGCACCAGATTTTGCGCATTTTAATGATGACGTGCTTTTTGGTGAGAACTGGAATAGTAGCGATATTGACCTTAAAACACGTTGTATCATCACGGTTGTAGCACTTATGTCATCTGATATCACTGACAGTTCTCTTGTTTATCATTTACAAAATGCTAAGAACAATGGTGTCAGTAAAGTTGAGATTGCTGCTGTTATCACACATGTAGCTTTCTACGCAGGTTGGCCAAAAGCTTGGGCAGTCTTCAACCTTGCAAAAGAAGTTTGGAACGAAGATTAAGTGAGGGAGAAATCGATGACAGATAAAGAACTTTTTGATAGAGAAAATATCTTTGGAAAAGGTCAAGCAAATGACGCATACGCACCATATTTTGATGGCAATTCTTTCCTCAATCCCTTAGTTGATGCGGATTCACCACTTTTTCTAGCAAATGTGACCTTTGAACCGGGTTGTAGAAATCACTGGCATATTCACAAGGCTGACAAAGGCGGTGGTCAAATTCTGATTTGTACCGCAGGTCAAGGTTGGTATCAAGAAGAAGGTAAGAAAGCTGTCAGTCTTGAACCGGGTAAAGTCATTGTGATTCCAGCCAATACAAAACACTGGCACGGTGCTAAGAAAGACTCATGGTTTAGCCATATTTCGCTAGAAGTCCCAGGTGAAAATACCTCAAACACTTGGTTAGAAGCAGTAAGCGAAGAAGATTATAGCAACCTATAAAATCTAATTAACCTTTTACTCCTAAAAGCAAAAACCAATCCATCTAGTAATAACGTCCAAGAAACAGCTTGGGCGTTTTTTGATATTACTTATCGTGACAATTTCTTTTGACCATGTTAAACTAGAAATCATGATGCAAATGAAACACACGAGATTGGTGCAGACTGGCAAGTTTTTAAAACTCTTCAAAAACGACACTCAATACACCACACCGATTTTTAGAATAGACCAGAAACGAAAAAATTTACAATTTGTCATTGTCTTCAAGTTAGAAGATGATGATTTTTATGTCCTTAATCGCTCTGAAAAAGGTTATAGCAAAGATTTAAAACGTATTAAGGTGTTTGCAACATCGATGCTTTACAATGCCATGATGTCTGTCCCAATTAAGGCGCGTGAGACGATTCAGATTTTGCAGGTACCAAGTGATAAAAAGTTGCTGAAGGCTTACGTGACCTATTACGATAAGGCAAGCATTGATTGGTTGTGCTTTGGCAAGAAAGCTAACCTAGACGATGTTTATGATCCCTTTCGTGATGCGCACTCGGCGCTTTTTCACTCAGATGATTCTGACAATGCCATATCTTATGATGATTATCAGGGTATTCAGGATTTCCATCCTTTTTCACTTTTAGATAATCAAGCCGTTGCTACTCCATGTTTTTACCAAGACCCGAAAAAAAACAAGCAAATTGCTCTGCAATTGATGGGCTGGTATTATCATGGGCAGCAGCTCAAAATCAGTTGGAAACCCGACAATCAGCACAATGCACGCTGGCGCTCGTCGGTTGTAGCGATTGACCGAAAGACTCGCCGTTATTTTTTTCAAGGAAATATTTATCAAGAAAAAGGAACTGACCCCGTCTTTTTAGAGAATCTTTTATTTGATTGTGATTTGAAAAATAGCAGAGCAGCAAAAGCAGAGTTTGACAGATTTATTCAAGAGATAAAAGAACAAGAGCGCGAGGCTTTGCTAAAGCTGCGCTGACAATCAAAGAGGTTTTTGAGTCCGCTTTTTATTTGTGCTATAATATTTTCTGACTGAAAACAATATTAGAAAGTATGAAAATGACAGATATTGACATTGAACGTTATCATGAACTAGCTCAACAAAAACAAAAAGAACACCGCAAATTTTTAGCAACACTCAAGAAAAAAGCTCCTAAAAATCTTGATAAAATTACTCAAGAAATTCACACAGAAGTTTTTAACGAGATTGATTGCACAAAATGTGCTAACTGCTGCAAAAGCTTAGGTCCTCTGTTTACAGAAGCAGATATCACACGCATTTCAAAAGTCTTTCGCATGAAACTTAGCGTATTTGAAGACATGTACCTTCGTGTCGATGAAGACGGCGACAAAGTCTTTCAATCAATGCCTTGTCCATTTTTAGGCGATGACAACCTTTGCACCATTTACGACGTCCGACCAAAAGCATGCCGTGAATTTCCGCACACAGACCGCAAAAAAATCTATCAAATTAATAACCTAACCATCAAAAACACCCTTTTCTGCCCCGCAGCCTACCTCTTTGTTGAAAAACTCAAAGAACGATTGGAAGGGAAATAAAGATTTAGAAAGTATCTCATTTTGAGGTGCTTTTTTCCTATCCCTTACTACGTCTGGTTTTTCATGAAAGCGGTAAAATTTACAATCAAATTAATGTACTTTATTTGAAAATCATAGTAAGCTTACAGTATTCGAAATAGAGGAGGGCAGTTATGTTTTTAGCATGGAATGAAATGAAACACTCGAAGCTGCGTTATGGATTAGTGGTTGGAGTGATTTTCTTGATTGCTTACTTGGTCTTTTTCCTGACGGGTTTGGCTAATGGTTTAGCCCAGACCAATCGCTCGGCGGTTGATTCTTGGAAATCTGATTATGTCATTTTAAATGAGCAAGCTAATAAAAATCTGCGCATGTCACGCTTTTCAGTCGACTTAAAAAATGATGTTAACGCTGATAAAATGGCAGAATTGACACAAGCTTCTACGACAATTAAAGACAAGGAAAAAAATAAAATTAATGTCAATTTATTCGCGATTAAGCAGGATGAATTTCTACGTCCGAAGTTGAGTGAAGGAAAGCTTTTCTCAAAAACAGGAGAAGTCGTCGCTGATAGTAGCTTAAAAAAATCATATCAATTAAAAATTGGTGACAAAATTACTCTTGGAGATAGTACTAAAAAGCTAACTATTACTGGTTTTACAGATAATGCGAGCTTTAATGTTCAGCCAGTCCTTTACATGACAAAAGAAACACTGGCAAGCGTCCTTGCGGATAATGCTCAAGTAAATACAATCAGTGCTCTAGTGATTCGTGGCAAGGTAAATCAGGTTCCTAAAGAGCTTGAGAGCATGACCACATCAACGTTTATTGAAAATCTTCCAGGTTATAAAGCTCAGAATCTGACTTTTTCCTTTATGATTGGCTTTTTGATTGTGATAGCAGCGATTGTCATTGGAATATTCATCTATATTTTGACACTGCAGAAAAAAGCAATCTTTGGTGTTTTAAAAGCGCAAGGCATTTCTAACGGCTATCTATCACGGATGGTTTTCGCACAGACCTTTATTTTAGCCATATTAGCGGTTAGTCTCGGCTTAGCGTTAACCCTGCTCAGTGCCGTTTTTCTACCAACATCAGTTCCGTTTCAGGTAAATCCACTCTTTTTTGCAGGAATTAGTGTGCTGATGGTTCTTATTGCCGTTTTTGGTGCACTTTTCTCAGTGGTAAGCATTGTCAAAGTTGACCCTTTAAAGGCAATCGGTTAGGAGATAATTATGACAGCAATTGAATTAATCAATATCAAAAAATATTTCAAAGATGGTCCAGATCAAATTGAAGCTCTGAAAGAGACAAATTTGACGATTAACAAAGGTGAATTTGTTGCCGTTATTGGCCCGTCAGGTTCTGGAAAAAGTACTTTTTTGACCATTATTGGTGGCCTGCAATCACCGTCACAAGGTGAAGTGAGATTGAACGGCCAAGCTTTTAGCCAGAAAAAAGAAAAAGCGCGTGCTAAGATGCGTTTTGACCAGATTGGCTTTATCTTGCAAGCTTCCAACCTAGTACCCTTTTTAAAAATCAAAGATCAGCTACGCTTGGTTGACAAGGTTGATAAGAAAAAACAGCGCGAATCGATTGACAGCCTTTTTGACCAGCTGGGTATTGCCAGTATCGCAGACAAATATCCTGAGGAAATTTCTGGCGGGCAAAGGCAACGAGTGGCAATAGCCAGAGCCTTGTATAATGACCCAACGATTATCTTGGCTGATGAGCCAACAGCGAGTTTGGACACTGAAAAAGCCATGGAAGTTGTCAAAATTCTAGCCGACGAGGCCAAAGAAAAGAATAAAGCAGTCTTAATGGTTACGCACGACAGACGTTTAGTCTCTTATTGTGACCGATTGTTGGTCATGGAAGACGGCGTTTTACGAGAAGAAGAGATTGCTGCTTATCAGTAGTAATTTGTCTTGAGATGCGATGTGTGATATAATGAGGTCAAATCTTACCGATTCAAAAAAGGGTCGTTAGTAAAGGAGACGTCATGATTACTTTTTTCTTACAAATGCGTCGGACATTGCGTGTCTTGTGGTCAATCTTTAAGGATGATGAAACCAGAGGAATTGCTGGTGTCACTGCTGTTTTATTGCTCAGTGGGACACTTTTTTATGCAAATGTAGAACATTTTACTTATTTGGATGCCCTTTATTTTTCATTTACAACTTTAACAACGATTGGCTACGGGGATATTTATCCCGTTACAGCAGCTGGAAAGATTTTTACCATGATGTATTCAGTTGTCGGATTAGGGGTTATGGGGAGTTTTCTAGCTGTTGTGGTTAAAAAATTGGGTCAATTGGATAAAAAAAAGTGAGAGAAGACCTGTGATTTATCGTGATTTATTGTTTGATTTGGACCATACTTTGCTTGATTTTAACGCGGCAGAAGATGTTGCTCTGACAGAACTTTTGACAGAGGCGCACGTGGATGATGTTGAAACTTACAAAGAAGTTTATATTCCCATGAATCGTAAACTTTGGAATGATTTAAGTTTGAAAAAGATTACCAAAAAAGAATTGGTTGACACCCGTTTTTCTCGTTTATTTGCGCATTTTGGACATGAGGTTGATGGACATGCCTTTGCTATGCGCTATCAAGATTTTCTTAGCCAACAAGGTCAGACTCTTCCTGGGGCAGATCAGTTGTTAGACCAGCTAAATCAAGAAGGTTACCGCATTTTTGGTGCAACAAATGGCATTACCAAGATTCAAACTGGTCGCATGGCTAATTCAGGGATTAAAGATTATTTTGAACACGTCTTTATCTCTGACGAAGTTGGTTATCAAAAGCCAGATAAAGGCTTTTATGACGCCATTTCTGGAGCCATTTCACGATTTAATCAGGAAAAAGCTTTGATGATTGGTGATAATTTGCTGGCGGATATTCAAGGTGGCAATAATGCTGGCATCGATACTGTCTGGTATAACCCAGATAAAAAAATCAATCACACCGTAGCTAACCCAACCTACACCGTCCATAACTATCAAGAATTGCTAAAATTATTACGATAAAAACCAAAGCTAGAAGTTTTAACTTCTAGCTTTTATCTTTAATAATCGATTTTACGTTCTTCTGTGATAAGTTTAGCCATTTGTTCGGGGTTAATAATTTGAATCTGATGGCCAGTTTTTTCAATCATTTCTTCAGCGCGAAGTGCTTTTACCATTCGTGCAATAGTCACTGAGTGCATGCCTAGGTAGCAGGCGATTTCTTGATAGGTAAAGAAGGTATTTAAAGCTAAATGACCTGATTCACATGGCTCAGCTTGGTCAAGTAAGAAGCGGCAGAATTGGACCAAAGCAGGTTCATTTTTGCTGCTGTGAAAATGTTCCATGAGATAAATATGATTTTCGGTCAATGTATTTAACATCAAGCTAACAACTGATGGAAATCCTAGCAAGTCTTGAAATTGACGATTAGAAATGCGGTAAGCCACGCAAGGCGTTTTGGCAACAATTGAAAATGATTTTTTCCCGTAATAGTTCAAATGCAGATTGTTCATCAATGGAACAAAGCCGACAAATTGTCGCTTTTTAAAGTATAGATAAGTTGTTTCTTTGCCATCACAAGAAATAGATGAAAGAGCACAGATGCCTGAAGATAGAATATAAATATCACCGCTTGTTTCGCCAGTGACGGACTGTGCGAGATTATCTCCCTTTTTAAAGGTCACACGTTCGCCGTATTGATAAAGTTCTGTAATATCTAGTGTAGAGTGCATAATTACCCTTTCTAAAATTAACATAGGCTATATAACTATATAGTTTACGTTAAAAAAGCGTTTTGATCAAGCCAAAAAATCAGAAAAAGAGCTTAAAAATATCTTGATAATGATTTTTAAAATGACTATTTTTGCGCCAAATAAAGGTAAAATCATGACTTATGGCAGGAATATCCAAATTAATTTTTTGGAGTTTACCTGCAGAAATTTCTTTTTGAACCACGCTTTGATAAACAAAACTAATTCCCAGATTTTTTTGGACTAGCTCGCAAATGGTATTTAGATTACCAATTTCAGTGATTTTATGGAAATCAGAAATGGTTAGATTGGCCTCTTTGAGCATGATTTCAAGTATTTCACGGGTACCTGACCCTTGCTCGCGTACGATGATAGGATAGGCTAGTAGGTCTTCTAAAGAATAGCTTCCGCTTGCTAGAGGTGAGCCGGGAGAAGCGACCGCGATGAAAGATTCTGTGCGATAAGGCAGAAAATCGTATTTTTCTTTTGAAAAGAAACCTTCGATCAAGGCAAAATCAATCTGTCCATTATCAATAGCTTTTAACAGTGTCTCGGTATTATCCACCAGCATTTTGACTTGGAAATTCGGGTGATTTGCCAAAATATCCACTAAAGAATCGGTCAAAACATACTCGCCAATGGTTAAAGTAGCCCCAAAATTTAGCGGCTGTAAATCTTGCTTGAGCTGTGTCTTGAAATGCTTAATATCTGTGTCCATAGTCGTCAGCAAATCAAGCAATTCTTTGCCACTTTGTGTCAGCTGACATTGCTTGCCAGAAAAGGTAAAAAGCTTAGTTTGATACTCTGTCTCTAAAGTTTTGACATGCTTAGTGACTGCAGGTTGAGTGATATGCAATTCTTTAGCAGCTTGGGTAAAATTAAGCGTTTCGCAGACTTTCATAAAGGTAAAAACACGGTAATCAAGCATAATAATCTCCTATTATTTTTTTTTATTATATCATAATAAATCATAATTTTACATTATAACTTGTCCAGGTTATAATATTTTGTGAAAAGGAGTTTTTATTATGATGACAATTGAGAAAAAATTGCCGGGAATTATGTTTTGTGTGATTCTAGCTTTACCAGCCTGGTTTTTAGGGAATTTATTTCCACTTGTAGGAGCGCCAGTATTTGCAATTCTACTTGGGATGGTTATGGGGAATTTTCATAATAATCGCACCCAAACCACTGATGGTATTGCTTTTACATCAAAATATATTTTACAAGCGGCGGTTGTTTTATTAGGTTTTGGTTTAAACTTAACACAAGTTTTTAAAGTTGGGACACAGTCATTGCCAATTATTATTTCAACCATTGCAGTTTCGTTGGTTGTAGCGTTTTTATTGCAAAAATGGCTAAAATTGGATAGTAATATAGCAATCTTGGTTGGTGTTGGGTCATCTATTTGTGGTGGCTCAGCTATTGCCGCAACAGCACCAGTTATTAAAGCAAAAGATGAAGAAGTCGCAAAGAGTATTTCGGTTATCTTTCTTTTCAATATCTTAGCGGCACTAATTTTTCCAACGTTGGGAGAATTACTTCACCTATCTAACCAAGGTTTTGCGCTTTTTGCGGGAACAGCTGTCAATGATACGTCATCCGTTACGGCGACCGCGACAGCTTGGGATGCTGTTCACGGGTCAAATACCTTAGACGGTGCAACAATTGTGAAATTAACGCGCACATTGGCCATTATTCCGATTACTTTAGGACTGTCAATCTATAAAGCCTATCAAGATTCAAAAAATGGCAGAGCTAACCAAACGACTTTCCAATTGAAAAAAGCTTTTCCAATGTTTATTCTTTATTTCTTATTGGCTTCGATTGTCACGACAATTGTCAGCGGTTTAGGAATTGATACGGTTATTTTTGATAATCTTAAGACACTTTCAAAATTCTTTATTGTCATGGCAATGGGAGCTATTGGTCTTAACACGAATCCTATTAAACTTATTAAGACTGGTGGACAAGCTATTGGATTGGGAGCTACGTGTTGGATAGCTATCACCTGTGTCACTCTCTGGATGCAACATCTTCTAGGGATTTGGTAATGAAAATGTAGGAACAATGTTTGTGACTATTCAAGCATTGTTTTTCTTTTTTAAAAAATGATAGCGTTTACTTGAAATCGTTTCCTTAAGTGCTATAATGACCTTGAAAACCTTAGTTAAATTTTATAAATAAAGACTATTAATCTAATGGTTAACAGTTGTAAGGCATGAAATTTAGCAACGATAAAGGAGGAAAAGGTACGATGGCATATAAAACAACTTATCCTTATACAAACGAGATTCTTGCGACTTTTGACAATGCAACGGATGAAGCGTTAGAGGAAGCTTTGGCAAATGGGCATGCGCTTTATAAAAAGTGGCGTGCTGAAGGTGGCTTAGCAGAGCGAAAAGCTCAATTGCGTAAGATTGCTGAGCTGCTACGTCGTGACGTTGACAAATACGCTGAAGTCATGACAAAAGACATGGGAAAATTGTTCGTGGAAGCTAAAGGTGAAGTGGACCTCTGTGCAGAAATTGCTGATTACTATGCTGATAAGGCAGAAGAATTTTTGAAACCACGTCCACTTGAAAACATTAATGGTGATGCTTATTACATCAAGCAAGCGACAGGTGTTTTGGTAGCCGTTGAACCATGGAATTTCCCATTCTATCAAGTCATGCGCGTCTTTGCGCCAAACTTTATGATTGGAAATCCGATGATTTTGAAACATGCTTCAATCTGTCCAGCATCAGCACAAGCATTTGATGATTTGGTTTTGGAAGCAGGTGCACCAATTGGCGCATTCAAAAATCTCTTCCTTTCTTATGACCAAGTTTCCAAGGCTATTGCAGACCCACGTGTTGTTGGGGTTTGCTTGACCGGTTCTGAACGTGGTGGTGCTTCTATTGCAGCAGAAGCGGGAGCAAATTTGAAAAAATCATCTATGGAACTTGGTGGTAACGATGCCTTTATTATCCTAGAAGATGCCGATTTTGATTTGCTTGATAAGACCATTTTCTTTGCTCGTCTCTACAATACTGGTCAAGTTTGTACCTCATCAAAACGTTTTGTCGTTGTTGGTCAAGAAAACTATGGCAAATTCGTTGATATGGTGGTCAAACATTTCAAATCAGCCAAATGGGGTGACCCAATGGATCAAGCGACAACTTTAGCACCGTTGTCATCAGCAGCCGCAAAAGAAGAAGTGCTTGGTCAAATCAAATTAGCTAAGGAAAATGGTGCAACTGTGGTTTATGGTGATGAACCAATTGACCACCCAGGAAACTTTGTCATGCCAACTGTTTTGATAAATGTCACCAAAGAAAATCCAATCTACAATCAAGAAATCTTTGGTCCAGTTGCTTCTATCTATAAAGTTGATACTGAAGAAGAAGCTATCGCGCTTGCCAATGATTCTAGCTATGGTCTTGGTGGTACCGTCTTTTCAAAAAACCTTGATCATGCCAAAGAAGTAGCTGCCAAGATTGAGACAGGGATGTCATTTATCAATTCTGGTTGGACATCACACCCAGAAATCCCATTTGGAGGCGTTAAAAATTCAGGTTACGGTCGCGAATTAAGCGAACTCGGCTTTGACGCTTTTGTCAACGAACACCTGATTTTTGTCCCAAATGATTAACCAGCTCTCCTTTTATTAAATCCCATACACGAAAACCACTTCCTGAGCCTCGGGAGTGGTTTTTCTTTTCCTAAACGTCCTAGCAAGCAATGCAACAGCCTTTTTGCTATAATAAAATCATGAATGAACTGATTAAACATAAATTGGAGTTGCTGCCAGATAGCCCTGGTTGTTATATCCATAAAGATAAAAACGGCAAGATTATCTATGTCGGAAAAGCCAAGAATCTCAAGAATCGTGTGCGCAGCTATTTTCATGGTAGCCATAATACCAAGACCGAACTCTTGGTTTCTGAGATTGAAGATTTTGAATACATAGTTACTGGGTCAAATACCGAAGCTCTGCTTCTTGAAATCAACCTGATTCAAGAAAACTTGCCAAAGTATAACATCAAGCTAAAAGATGACAAATCTTACCCATTTATCAAAATCACGGTGAATGAACAGTACCCACGCTTGATGATTACTCGCCAAATCAAAAAAGACGGTGCCATGTATTTTGGTCCCTACCCTGATTCAGGGGCAGCGACAGAAATCAAACGTCTGCTAGACCGCATTTTCCCATTTAAAAAATGTACCAATCCAGCTAATAAAGTTTGCTTTTATTACCATTTAGGTCAGTGTAAAGCTCATACCATCTGTCATGTGGACCATGATTATTTTGTTGCCATGGCGCAAGATGTGAAGAATTTCTTGAATGGTCAAGATAACAAAATTGTTGATGGCTTAAAAGAGAAGATGCAAAAAGCTTCTGACATGCTGGAGTTTGAACGCGCAGCAGAATACCGTGATTTGCTGCAAGCCATCTCAACTCTTCGTACTAAACAACGTGTCATGAATCAAGACATGATGGACCGTGATATTTTTGGGTATTATGTCGATAAAGGCTGGATGTGTGTGCAGGTTTTCTTTGTTCGCCAAGGAAAACTCATTCAGCGTGATGTCAACATGTTTCCTTACTACAATGACCCAGAAGAGGATTTCTTGACTTACGTCGGACAATTTTACCGCGACAGCAAGCATTTTATTCCAAAAGAAGTCTTCATTCCTCAGGACATTGACGAAGAATTAGTTAAAGCAGTTGTTGATACCAAAGTCATCAAACCACAACGTGGTGAGAAGAAGCAGCTGGTAAATCTTGCGACAAAAAATGCGCGTGTCAGCCTGCAACAAAAATTTGACCTGCTAGAAAAAGATATACGCAAAACACATGGCGCTATTGAAAATATCAGTGAATTACTCAATATTCCAAAACCAGTGCGCATTGAAGCCTTTGATAACTCAAATATTCAAGGAACAAGCCCAGTTGCGGGGATGGTTGTCTTTGTAAATGGGAAACCAAGTAAGAAAGATTACCGTAAATTTAAAATTAAAACCGTTGTCGGCCCAGATGACTATGCTAGCATGCGTGAAGTCATTTATCGAAGGTACAGTCGCGTGATGAAAGACGGATTGACTCCGCCAGATTTGATCATCATCGATGGTGGACAAGGTCAGGTCAATGTGGCGCGCGATGTCATTGAAAATAAACTTGGACTCGATATTCCAATCGCTGGTCTGCAAAAAAATGACAAGCACCAAACGCACGAACTACTCTTTGGTGACCCATTAGAAGTGGTCAAATTGCCACGAAATTCTGAAGAGTTTTTCCTCTTACAGCGTATCCAAGACGAAGTTCACCGATTTGCCATTACTTTCCACCGTCAACTCCGTTCTAAAAATTCATTCTCATCAAAACTCGATGGCATTGCTGGGCTTGGTCCAAAGCGCAAGCAATTACTCATGAAACACTTCAAGAGCTTGCCAAGCATTCAAAAAGCAGATGTGGACGACATCATCAACTGTGGTGTCCCACGAAACGTTGCCATAGCTGTTAAGGAAAAATTGGCTGAGGAGAAGAAATAGTAAGGAGATAATCGTGGTAGAAAATATTTTAATACTAGGGAATGGCTTTGATCTAGCGATGGGACGAAAAACCAGTTATGGAGACTTTTTAAGATTTTTGAATTCAATATCTTTTTTACTATATTGTCAAAAAGCTTATAATCAACAAATTGATGTTAAAAATTATGATTTTTTCTTAAAAGATTTTGATGATATTTTGGGAGATAGTGAAAGTGATTCAGAGGAAGACTTTCAGAATGAACTTGAGTTTTATAACTCAAGTTCTGATACAGTAAAATCTGATAAAGTTAAATTAGGTATTCTATTAGACTGTCTTTCAAATTATTTTAATGACAAGAAAATCCGACTAGTACCTTTTTTTGAAAAAAATAGAAATTTTAAAGCTTATAGTGAATCTGAGGGTGGAAATTTTAGAAGAGATTTATTGTCGAATCTGAAAAGTATCAGAGAAGAAAAAGGTGATATTGAATCAAAGTATTTTTTAGATGCTGACGTTATTGACGACTTAATTCAAATGGCTGGTACTAAAAATTACGAATGGTTGTTAAAAATTAGAAGCAATCTTTTTTTGATTTTATAAATGAAATTAAAGATAAACTTGGTGAAAAATGGTCAAGTATTGAGCTTATTATTTCTGATATAGCAGAAGCTATTGCTTATGTTAAAAAGCATTTAGAAGAGAATAGTCAAATTATTGAATGGAAGTCTACTCATGATTTAACTAAGTTGAAAAAGAAATTCATCACTAAGTCAAACTATACTGCATTTAAAGTTGTGATAGCACGTCTAAGTGGCTATAGATTTATATATACGGATAGTGGTTGGCAACAAATCGTTGATGTATGCAATGAAGAATGTATTCAAGTACTTGAAGAGTTGACTGATTATCTAGAGTTTTACTTAACTTATCTTGATAAATTAGATTTTGATTCTGAACAAAGAATAGTTAAACAAGACAGTAGTTTAAATGTTGTTGGAGGGCTTGAAAATGCAAAAGTGTTAACATTCAACTACACAGATACTGCAAATAGATTATTTGGTATTCCTGAAGAAAATACTCATTTTATTCATGGAAGAATTGATTTTGCTCGTGATCAAAAATCAATTAATACTATGGTTTTTGGTATTGAGGATAAAGAGGAGAAATCTGAAAATATTAACCCTGATTTAATTTCCTATCAAAAATTTTATCAAAGAATGATAAAAGAGACAGGAAGTGACTATAGAAAATTCTTTGAAAAACCTAAAAATTCAGGTGAAACTGTTGATGATATGAATATTATTATTTTTGGACACTCGGTCGACCCTTTAGATAAGGAAATTTTTATTAACTGTTTTGATTTAGCCCAAAAAAGAGGCGGAAAGTATAAGTTTATATTTAACTATTATGATGAAAAAGCTAAAAGAGAGATTGTTAAGAATTTAACTATAATTTTAGGAAAAGAAAGAATGATATCATTAACAGCTGAACAAAAAGCTGCATTTGTAAAATGTGATGATGTCCAAAGAATTGTAATCTATTTTAAACTGTGCTAACATGGATAGGGATTTTTAAGGAGATACGCATGTTTAAAAAAATGAAGCAAGGCCTCTCTCAGTTAAGTCAAAAGAGCACTTGGCTTCCAAGCATTGTGATTGTTTTGGTCGCCGTGTTACTCTTGCTTCCCCAATTAACGTCTCGTGGAGTGATTGCGGGTAGTGATTTCCTATTTCACTACAATCGTTTTTATGAGACGGCTATGCAAATTAAGACGGGTAACTTTAGTTATTTTATGTCACTGTATGGCTTTTACAGTTCAGGTCGAATTGTTAATGCTTTATATGGCCCGTATTTTGCTTATTTTCAAGGAATTTTGGTACTCATTAGCAAGAACTGGTATACCTATCAACTTTTGTCACGTTTCTTGTTGAGTGTGATTGCTGGTTTTTCGATGTATCGTTTGAGTCGCAGAGCTTCTGTCAAAACGAAAATAGCCCTTGGTGTAGCAGTCTTTTACATGATGACCTTCTCGGTTCAATACTGGACGTTTAGACAAGGTTTTTCAAGCTGGGGTGCCGCTTTTATGCCGTGGTGCTTGATTCCAGCAGTTGATTTTGTCAGAACAAAAAGAGTTGAAGCGCTTCGTCTAGCAGTATCGGTTGCTGTTATGATGCAAGTCCACATGCTTAGCTGTTTCTTGTTAATCTTGGCTTATTTGCCATTTTACTTGTACGGCTTTTTCAAATCTGACAAGAAAAAAGAAGCCTTTTTCAAGGGTGTCCAAGCAGTCTTGTTAAGCCTTTTATTAACAGCAAACGTCTGGGCAGCTTTGGTTGTTGTCGGTCAAAGTAATAACCTGGTTGAACCTTTCGTCAATTCAAAACTCTATATTATGACAGTTAACCAGCGTAGCATTGAATGGCTACTAACGCCAAAAGCATTGGTTTTTGTGGTCTTGTATCAATTGTACTTCTCATTTAGACACTGGCGTCATTACGACACACTCTTGCGAGTAGTGACAGGGGTATTCTTTATTTTCTTGGTTTTATCAAGTAGTATTTTCCCATGGTACACGGTCAATAAATTGAATCTTCCTTTGGTAAATCTAATTCAATTTCCATTTAGATTCTTTGTGCCCGCAACGGTATTATTGTTGTTAGCGGCAGCTATGATTTTAGACAAATACTTCGATAAAAAATGGTCAAAATTTGTAGCTATTGGGCTAATCTTGGTGAATATCTTGAGCTTTGTGCAGTTGTCGCAATTGCAAGAAGAAAAGATTGATGATTATTACAATACGAAGCACCCTATTCAACGTAAAAAACATACTTTTATCTGGGGTAACCCTGCAGATGTCAGAGCAAGTTTTTATGATTCAGATAAATTCAAGCTACTAGATATCGTTTCAAAATCAACCCCAGATTATCTGCCAGCTGATAAATCAAATAAAGATAACAAGTACGTCCTATATGAAGAGTTTGTCCTTGGACATACGGATGCTTACAAAAAGACGCAAGGCGACAATGAGCTGGTATTTACTTGGACAGCTGATGCGAGTGGTTGGGCAATCATTCCAGTTGCAAAATACGCTGACACTGAGCTCATGCTTAATGGTAAAAGGCTTAGTCATAAGGACTACACTTTGTCAGGAATTGGCACGCCTACTGTTCAACAAAAAGCAGGAAAAAATACCTTGAAGATTACTTACCGCATTCGTACATGGTTTAAAGCTTTGATAGTGGTTAATATTTTATCTTGGCTTTCAGTTGTGATTTATCTCGGTATTAAAAAAATAACTTTAAGTAAGAAAGGCTAGGAAAAATCCTAGTTTTTTCTTTTTTTGTATTTGTGTATGCGCTTCCGTAGTAAATAGCTGTAAAGTCTTTTTAAAAATGATAAAATAAAAGAGCATAAAAAAATTAAAAAGGAGGGTCGCTTAATGAAGTTTCTAGAATTGAACAAAAAGCGCCATGCCGTTAAAACATTCAATAGTAAACCTGTAGAATATAAAGATTTACGCACTGCAATTGAAATTGCTACCTTAGCACCTAGTGCTAACAATATTCAACCATGGAAATTTGTCATCGTCGAAGATAAAAAAGCGGAACTTGCTAAAGATCTTCCAAGTTTGAACAAAAAACAAGTTGAAGAAGCTCAATATGTTGTGGCACTCTTTACAGATACTGATTTAGTGCAACGCTCTCGTAAGATCGCTCGTATTGGGGTTAAATCATTGGATAATTCAAAACTTGGTTACTATATGGAAACATTGCCTGCTAGATATGCAGAATACGACGACAAGAGTAAAGGTGAATATCTTGCTTTAAACGCAGGACTTGTTGCAATGAACCTTGTGCTAGCTCTGACTGATCAAGATATTTCATCAAATATTCTTCTTGGATTTGACAAGTCTTTGACAAATGATATTCTAGATATTGATAAACGTTTTCGTCCAGAGCTCTTGATTACTGTTGGCTACAGTGATGATAAATCTGAACCAAGTTATCGTTTACCAGTCGACGAAATCATTGAGCGCCGCTAAGAGATTTTTAACGTTTATGCACCAAATCTAGTTAAGAATTTTCGCAAAACTAGGTTTACAAATCTTAAAATATGAGTTACTATGGGTTAGTTGACTCAAATGATAAACAATATAGTAGTTTTTCTGGTAAGGAAGAGCTACATTTATGGAGGAGTTATAAGAAATGACAGTAGACTTTAAAGCAGAAGTTGAAAAACGTAAAGATGCCATGATGGAAGACCTCTTTGCACTTTTGCGTATCAACTCTGAACGTGATGACAGCAAAGCTGACAAAGAACACCCATTTGGACCTGGTCCAGCAAAAGCTTTGGAACACTTTCTTGCAATGGCAGAACGAGATGGCTACAAAACTCGTAATATCGATAACTATGCTGGGGACTTTGAATTTGGTGAAGGTGACGAAGTACTTGGTATCTTTGCTCACTTGGACGTTGTGCCAGCAGGTAGCGGTTGGGATACAGATCCTTACGAACCAGTTATCAAAGACGGACGTCTTTATGCGCGTGGATCATCAGATGATAAAGGTCCTACAATGGCATGTTACTATGCCCTAAAAATCATCAAAGATCTTGGTCTTCCAGTATCTAAACGTGTTCGTTTCATCGTTGGTACTGACGAAGAATCAGGTTGGGGCGATATGGAATACTATTTCGCACATAACGGTTTGAAAGATCCTGATTTTGGATTCTCTCCAGATGCTGAATTCCCAATCATCAACGGTGAAAAAGGTAACATTACTGAATACCTTCACTTCGCAGGTGAAAATAACGGTGCTTTCACTTTGAATACTTTTGAAGCTGGTCTTCGTGACAACATGGTTCCAGAATCAGCAACAGCAGTATTTACAGCAGACAGCACTTTAGCTGAACTCCAAGAAAAACTTGCTGCTTTTACGGCTGCTGAAAATCTTAAAGCTGAGCTTGTTCAAGAAGGTGACGCTTTCCGCGCTACAGTAATCGGTAAATCAGCTCACGGTTCAACTCCAGAACTTGGTCTTAACGCAGCAACTTACCTTGCTAAATTCTTGGATCAATTTGCTTTTGATGGCGCAGCTAAAGTTTACCTTGATGTAACAGCTAACGTTCTTCACAAAGATTTCGCTGGTGAAAACCTTGGTGTTGCTTACACTGATGCGAAAATGGGTGCACTTAGCATGAACGCTGGTGTCTTCAAATTTGACCGCAACTCAGATGACAACACAATCACACTTAACTTCCGTTACCCACAAGGTACTGATTCTCAAACAATCAAAGCTGAGCTTGAAAAACTTAACGGTGTAACTAAAGTGACTCTTTCAGATCACGAACACACACCTCACTACGTTCCAGCTGATGATCCATTGGTTTCAACACTTCTTTCAGTTTACGAAAAACAAACTGGTTTGAAAGGTTACGAACAAGTTATTGGTGGTGGTACATTCGGTCGTCTTCTTAAACGTGGTGTTGCCTTCGGTGCTATGTTCCCAGATTACGTAAACACAATGCACCAAGCAAACGAATTCGCAGATGTTGAAGATCTTTACCGTGCAGCTGCTATCTACGCTGAAGCACTTTACGAATTGATCAAATAATACAGAAAAAAGAAGAGGATTTTTGCGTTAGCAAAAGACTCTTCTTTATTTTTAGAAAGAAGTGATTGTATGGATAGCCTTGAACAATTAGTAGCTGATATTATGGCTGATGAGCAAAATGCTTCATACACCGAGCAAGGTATTAAGCCACTTTTTACTGTTCCAAAAAATGCTCGTATCAATATTGTTGGCCAAGCTCCAGGTATTCGAGCGCAAGAATCGGGACTTTATTGGAATGACCCGAGTGGGGATAATTTACGAAAATGGTTAGGCGTTGACCGTGAGACATTTTATAACTCTGGACTTTTTGCGGTGGTACCCATGGATTATTATTTCCCAGGTAAGGGAAAATCAGGTGATTTAGCGCCTCGAAAAGGTTTTGCGGATAAATGGCATAAGCGCACCCTAGCTTTAGCACCCAATATAGAGTTACATATTTTAGTTGGTTCTTATGCGCAGCGTTATTATCTTCATCAAAAATCCTCAGCTAAGCTTACGGATACCGTCAAACACTATAAAGACTATTTGCCAGAATTTTTCCCATTGGTACACCCATCGCCACGAAATAACATTTGGCAGTGCAAGAATCCATGGTTTGAAGAAGAAGTCATCCCAGACCTTCAAAAGCGTGTCAAAGCTATTTTAGAAAAATAGGTATTAAAAAACTCGCCATCGTCTGGCGAGTTTTTCTTATTTCCCAAGACAGAATTGTGTGAAGAGTTTTGTGATTAATTCATCAGGTGCTGCATCACCTGTGACTTCACCGAGAATTTCCCAGCAACGTGTTAAATCAATTTGAAGAAGATCAACAGGCATTCCTAGTTCAAGCCCTTCATTGATGGCTTGCAAACTTTGCACCGCTTTTTCAATCAATGAAATATGGCGAGCGTTTGAAAGGTATGTTGCATCTTTTTCAACGATACCAGCGTTGTCAAAGAAGAGTTGGTTGATACGTTCTTCAATCAAATCAATGTTTTGATTGTTAAGAACTGAAATGCGAATCACATCATCAGGCAATTCATCAGCTTCAATTTTTTCAGGTAAATCAGTTTTATTAAGCAAGATAATGCGGTTGCTATCCTTACTGAGTTCAAGAAGAGCACGGTCTTGGTCAGTTAGCGCTTCAGAGCTGTTAAGGACAAGAAGGACCAAATCAGCTTCCTCAAGAGCTTTTTTAGAACGTTCCACACCGATTTTTTCAACCACGTCATCTGTTTCACGAATACCAGCGGTATCAACCAATTTCAAAGGCACACCTTTGATGTTGACGTATTCTTCAATCACGTCACGGGTTGTTCCTTCGATGTCAGTAACAATGGCTTTGTCTTCACGGAGTAGATTGTTCAAAAGACTTGATTTCCCAACGTTTGGACGACCGATGATAGCAGTTGACAAACCTTCGCGAAGGATTTTACCACGTTTTGCAGTAGCCAAGAGATTTTCTAAAAGGCTTTGGAATTCTTGTGTTTTTTCACGAATAAGAGCTGTTGTCATTTCTTCCACGTCGTCGTACTCAGGATAATCGATGTTTACCTCAACTTGAGCAAGGGTATTTAGAATTTCTTGACGGGTATCATTGATAAGTTTTGAAAGTGAACCATCTAGCTGTTTGACAGCAATGTTCATAGCTTTGTCAGTCTTAGCACGGATGATATCCATAACGGCTTCCGCTTGAGTCAAGTCCACACGACCATTCAAAAAAGCACGTTTGGTAAATTCACCAGGTTCAGCCAGACGAGCACCTTGACGAAGAAGGAGTTGCAAGATTTCGTTAGTAACGGCAACCCCACCGTGCGTATTAATCTCAATGACATTTTCACGTGTGAACGTTTTTGGTGCCAACATGACAGAGACCATAACCTCATCGAGGATTTCATCATTATCAGGATCAACAATGTGCCCGTAATTAATCGTATGTGAGGCAACTTTTGACAAATCTTTACCACGATAAACTTTTTGAGCAATAGCTAGCGCGTCAGTCCCAGAAAGTCGGACAATTCCGATAGCCCCTTCCCCTAGAGGTGTTGAAATCGCAGCAATAGTGTCGAATTCTTTTGTAATCATTTATGTCATTCCAATCTGTTATTTTCAAAAAAATATCTTATTTAATTGTAACGCAAAAAATTTTTTCAAGCAATAGAAGAGGGCTGAAAGTAAAGGAGCAGAAAAGCTACTTTTGAGTAATCCATTGTAGCGAAAACACCCTAAATCATGATATAATAGTTAGTTGGAAATAGGTAATTTTTGTTTTACATATAAATTTAGGTGAGGTTGTTATGGAAAAACTTAAAAAAATGGCTGGTGTTACAGCTGCTCAGTATGTGAAAGACGGCATGGTTGTTGGACTTGGAACTGGTTCAACAGCATATTTCTTCGTTGAAGAAATCGGTCGTCGTATGAAAGAAGAAGGTCTTAAAGTTGTCGGTGTGACAACTTCAAGCCAAACAACAGCTCAAGCAGAAGGTCTTGGTATTCCTTTGAAAGCCGTTGATGATATCGATGATATCGATGTAACTGTCGACGGTGCTGATGAAGTGGATAAAAACTTCAACGGCATCAAAGGTGGCGGCGGTGCTCTTCTTATGGAAAAAATCGTTGCTACACCAAGTAAAGAATACATCTGGGTTGTTGACGAATCTAAAATGGTCGACACACTCGGTGCTTTCAAATTGCCTGTAGAAGTCGTACAATATGGTGCTGACCGCATTTTCCGTGAATTTGAGAAAAAAGGTTACAAACCATCATACCGTATGTCGGATGGCGAACGCTTTGTGACTGATATGAAAAACTACATCATTGACCTTGACCTTGGCGTGATTGAAAATCCAGTTGAATTTGGTAAAGAATTGAAAGCTATGGTTGGTGTCGTTGAGCACGGTCTTTTCAACGGTATGGTTAACAAAGTCATCGTTGCTGGCAAAGACGGCGTTAAAATTTTAGAAGCTAAATAAAGAAAGTTTACAGGAGATGGTTTGACTGGTTCAGCCGATAGTCTCCTGTTTGCATGTTATCGTCATTATGATTTCTAATCGATTTGATTAGGAGGTTTTGGGTGCCAACCGTAACCACCCTAGAGTAGGAAAACTATGTCAACTTTTAATCGTATTCATCTTGTCGTACTTGATTCAGTCGGAATTGGTGCAGCACCAGATGCCAATAACTTTGTCAATGCTGGTGTGCCAGACGGTGCATCAGATACACTTGGTCACATTTCAAAAACTGTAGGACTTAATGTTCCAAACATGGCTAAAGTTGGTCTTGGAAATATTCCTCGTGAAACTTCTCTAAAAACAGTTCCAGCTGAAGCTCAACCAACAGGTTATGCAACTAAACTTGAAGAAGTTTCTCTTGGTAAAGACACAATGACTGGTCACTGGGAAATCATGGGTCTTAACATTACAGAACCATTTGATACATTCCTTGGTGGGTTTCCAGAAGAAATTTTAACTAAAATCGAAGAATTTTCAGGACGTAAAGTCATTCGTGAAGCTAACAAACCTTACTCAGGTACAGCAGTTATCGATGACTTTGGTCCACGTCAAATGGAAACTGGCGAGTTAATCATCTACACATCAGCTGACCCAGTACTTCAAATCGCTGCTCACGAAGATGTCATCCCAGTAGAAGAGCTTTACAAAATCTGTGAATATGCTCGTTCAATCACACTAGAACGTCCAGCTCTTCTTGGCCGTATCATTGCACGTCCATACGTTGGTGAACCTGGTAACTTCACACGTACAGCAAACCGTCGTGACTATGCCTTGTCACCATTTGGTCCAACAGTTTTGAATAAATTGGCTGACGCTGGTATTCCAACATACGGTGTTGGTAAAATCAATGATATCTTCAACGGTTCAGGTATCACAAACGACATGGGACACAACAAATCAAACATGCACGGTGTTGATACCCTTCTTAAAACAATGCAATTGCCTGAATTCACAAAAGGCTTGTCATTTACAAACTTAGTTGACTTTGATGCTATGTACGGTCACCGTCGTAACGCTCAAGGTTACCGTGATTGCCTTGAAGATTTCGACAAACGTGTACCTGAAATCTTGGAAAGCATGAAAGAAGATGACCTTCTTCTAATCACTGCCGACCACGGTAATGACCCAACTTATACTGGTACAGACCACACTCGTGAATACGTTCCATTATTGGCATACAGCCCAGCATTTAAAGGAAACGGTGTCTTGCCAGTTGGTCATTTTGCAGATATCTCAGCAACAATTGCTGAAAACTTTGGTGTTGAAAAAGCAATGATTGGTGAATCATTCTTAGATAAATTAGTATAAGAGGTAATTATGTCTACAATTATTGAAAAAATTGAAGAAGCACGTCAGTTTTTAGTGTCACAAGCGTGTGACGCCCCAGAATTTGGACTTATTCTTGGTTCAGGTCTTGGTGAATTGGCTGAAGAAATCGAAAACGCTGTTGTTATTCCTTACGAAAAAATCCCAAACTGGGGTAAATCAACAGTTGCTGGTCACGCAGGCCAATTGGTTTATGGTGACCTTGGTGGTCACAAAGTTCTTGCTCTTCAAGGACGTTTCCATTTTTACGAAGGAAATCCAATGGAATTGGTGACTTTCCCAGTGCGCGTGATGAAAGCTCTTGGTTGTAAAGGTCTTATCGTAACAAATGCTGCTGGTGGTATCGGCTTTGGTCCTGGTACATTGATGGCAATTTCTGACCACATCAACATGACTGGTCAAAATCCATTGATTGGTGCTAACCTTGATGACTTCGGACCTCGTTTCCCAGATATGTCGGATGCTTACACTGCTGAATACCGCGCAATCGCTCACAAAGTTGCTGAAAAAATCGGTATTAAACTTGACGAAGGTGTTTACCTTGGTGTGTCAGGTCCATGTTACGAAACACCTGCTGAAATTCGTGCCTTCCAAACTCTTGGTGCGGATGCTGTAGGTATGTCAACTGTTCCAGAAGTTATCGTTGCCGCTCACTCAGGCTTGAAAGTTCTTGGAATCTCAGCTATTACAAACCACGCTGCAGGTTTCCAAAGCTCACTTAACCACGAAGAAGTTGTTGCTGTTACACAACAAATTAAAGAAGACTTCAAAACACTTGTCAAATCAGTTTTGGCAGAACTATAATTTAGGAAATTTACCTTAAAACGTATTTAAAAAGTATTTTTTAGATGCATTTACAAAATAATCGATTTAAACATTTTAGCTACTGTTTACGTTTTGGAGGAGTGCTGATTTTAACAGCTTTGATAGCTGGTTTAGGTGGCATCTTACTTCATGAATTTTTAGACTTAATTGAGTACCTGGTTTTTGGTCACGGCGAGACATCGACCACTCAAGCAGTTTCGACTAAGCAGTTCATTTTGATTGTCCTTGCAGGGATTATCTCAGCGATTCTCTGGTATTTTCTACAACGAAAAAATCGTCAGATTATTTCTGTCAAATCTCAGATGCAAGCTGAAAATCCAGCATCGAAAATGCCAAAACTTTGGATTCATTTGACCAATATTTTCTTGCAAGTAGCCTCTGTTGGTGCAGGCTCACCAATCGGAAAAGAAGGAGCGCCTCGCGAACTTGGTGCCTTGGGAGCTGGACGTGTATCTGACTACTTGAAACTAACCTTACAAGATAGAAAGCTCGCAATTGCTTGTGGGGCTTCGGCTGGTCTAGCGGCAGTTTATCAAGTACCAGTTGCCAGTATCTTTTTCGCCTTTGAAACGCTTGGGTTGGGAATTTCAGTTCTTAATCTGATTTCCGTCTCAGTAACGACGATTTTAGCAAGCATCGTAGCAGGAGTGGTCATCTCAGATGCGCCACTTTATGAGACTGCTCAAGTAACGCTGGATGTAAAGACTACTCTTTTAGCAATGTTTCTTGTGGTTCTCATCTCACCAATAGCGCAGCTATTTCGCAGACTTACCCAAAAAGCACAAGCCCAAAAAACGACTGACCACACCATTTTATGGCGCTTACCACTGACTTTTCTACTATTAGCTAGTTTATCGCTTATTTTTCCTGAGATTTTGGGAAATGGCGCAGCTTTGGCGCAAGGTGTATTTGATGGTATGACTGTTCAGTATGCTGCTGTGATTGTTGTCGTTAAGGCGTTTGTGGTCTTGCTGACGCTAAAAAATGGCGCATACGGTGGAACCTTGACTCCCTCATTTTCAATGGGAGCAGTTCTGGGATTTCTTGGTGCTGTGCTTTGTAGCCAAATCTTTCCAACTATTTCACTAGCCTCAGCTATGCTCATCGGCTCAAGTGTATTCTTAGCAATCACAATGAATGCACCGCTGACAGCGGTAGGCTTAGTTGTCTCATTTACAGGACAAAAGCTTCAAGCCCTGCCAGTCTTATTAATCGCAGTAGCGCTAGCTATTGTCATCAAAAAACTTATTGAATATATTGAAAGGAAAATTTATGTCAATCCATATCGAAGCCAAACAAGGCGAAATCGCAGATAAAATCTTACTTCCGGGCGACCCACTCCGTGCAAAATTCATTGCTGAAAACTTCCTAGAAGATGCTGTTTGCTTTAACAATGTCCGTGGCATGCTTGGTTTCACAGGTACTTACAAAGGTGAACGTGTCAGTGTTATGGGAACAGGTATGGGTATGCCATCAATTTCTATCTACGCGACTGAATTAATCCAATCTTACGGCGTTAAAAAATTAATCCGTGTCGGAACAGCTGGCTCACTTAATAAAGACGTTCACGTGCGTGAACTTGTCCTTGCACAAGCAGCAGCAACAACATCAAGCATGATTAAAAATGAATGGCCACAATATGATTTTCCACAAATTGCTGATTTTACCTTGCTTGACAAAGCCTACCATATTGCGCAAGACTTTGGAATGACAACTCACGTTGGTAGCGTGTTATCTGTTGATGCTTTTTATTCAGATTTTGCTGAAAACAATGTCAAACTCGGGCAACTTGGTGTGAAAGCTGTTGAGATGGAAGCCGCTGCACTTTACTATCTCGCAGCAAAACACGGCGTTCAAGCACTCGGTATCATGACGATTTCTGATAGCCTTGTTGCTGACGAAGACACAACCGCTCAAGAACGCCAAACCACTTTCACAGACATGATGAAAGTTGGTCTTGAGACTCTTATTGCAGATTAATGCAAGAAATATACGATACGATAGACATCCTTTTGGATGTCTATGCTTATAATCACGCTTGGAAAATAGCAGAGCAGCACAGTGATTTTCCAGCGCAAAGCCGTTATCTTTTAGAAATGTTAAAAGAGCGTAGGGAACTTAACGTTGACTTTGCTTTTTCACATCCAACAGAAAATCAAGCGATTTTAGCCAATTATGGCATTTCACTCATTACCAATGCGTATGAAGAAGAACAATTAGCAAATTACATTATGGATTTGGAAGCTAAGGTGAAAAATGGCAATATCATTGATTTTGTCCGCTCTGTTAGTCCAATTCTATATAGGCTCTTTCAACGTCTTGCCAAACGCGAAATTCCAAATTTGGAAAACTATATCCACGATGCTAAAAACGACCAGTATGATACTTGGCTGTTTACAAAAATGAAGCAGAGCGACTATGCTATTTTTCATAGATACCTTGAGATTCGTCGTGATGGCAAAGTGACTTCAAAAGCTTTGGCAGAACTCTTACAATACGGACAACTTCCTCAGGAAATTAAACAGTTAATCAGCGAACTTCGTAATTTTGAAAAATCCGTTCGGAATCCTCTTGCTCATCTGATTAAACCATTTGATGAAGAAGAACTTCATCGCACAACGAATTTCTCATCCCAAGCCTTTCTAGATAAAATCATTGCCCTTGCTACCTATGCAGGTATCAAATATAATAAAGAAAAATTCTATTTAGACCAAGTTAATGACATTATCAAAAGTGAGTTGAAGAGAAATGGATAGAACATAAAAACTCTTGGACATTGTCCAAGAGTTTTTAGTTATCAAATTGTACTTCTTCAAGTAGATAATCGATAAAACGTTCACCCATTTTTGAAAGATTAGCCTTTTCGTGGCGAATGTAGACAATATCGATCATATCTTCAACGTCAAGCGGAATTGATACGATGTCATCACCATTAAGGTTGCTATTTAAGATACCTGTTGCAATAGTGTAGCCGTCAAGACCAATCAAGAGATTGAAAAGCGTCGCACGGTCACTGACAACGATTGATTTTTTGTGTGGGATTTGTGACAAGATTTCTTCAGAGAAGTAAAAAGAGTTGTGAATTCCTTGATCGTAGCTAAGGTAAGGAAATTCTTCTAAATCTTCCATAGTTACCAGTGTCTTTTCAGCTAGCGGATTATTTTTGCTGACAAAAATGTGCGGACGAGTTTTGAAAAGACTAGTATAAGTCAAATGATTGTCATCAAACATCTTTGTCAAGACATCACGGTTATAGCTGTTTAGAAAAAGCACCCCGATTTCAGAACGAAAATTTTTGACGTCATCAATAATTTCGTATGTTCGGGTTTCACGAAGGAAAAGCTCATAGCGTGTCATGTCTGTCTTTTTCAGAAGTGAAACAAAAGCATTCACTACAAAAGCATAGTGCTGCGCAGAGACGCTAAAGAGCTCACGGTTGGTGTTTTTGCTCTTGTAACGTTCCTCTAAAAGCGCTGTTTGTTCAAGTATTTGGCGCGCATAAGAAAGAAACTCAACCCCGTCTTTTGTCAGAGTGATTCCCTTAGGATTACGAATAAAAATCTCAATCCCCATCTCGTGTTCCAGGTCACGAACGGCATTTGACAAACTTGGCTGAGTGATGAAGAGTTGTTTTGCAGCCTCGTTCATACTGCCCGTTTCCACGATTTTAACGATGTAGTGTAATTGTTGTATTCTCATAGCCTTAGTTTAGCTCAAAATCGTAAATCCCGCAAGTAGTGGAAATACTATTGATGTGAAAGCGATAAAAAGACAAACTTTTGGATTAAAAGTCTAAAAATAAATGGAAGAAGTTTTTCTAATAATAGCGTTTCCAATTTTTAATGCTTAAAAGATTATTTTGTTTGGAAGTTATATCTAAAAATGGATAAAATTTGAAAAATGTACAAAAACTTACGCTAAAAAGCGAATGATTACATTATGGTATCTTTCTTTTCGAAAATATAACAAAAAACGTAACAAACACATAAAAACAGTATTTTTAAAAGAAGTAAAACGTTATCAAAACTAATATTTATAAAAAGTATAAGAATTATCATGTAAAGTTACAGTTTTTTAGAAATTGCAATAAGCCTTATAAAGTGGTAAAATAAGAACGTTAATAATCAATTAGGAAGCGGAGATTTATTAAAATGCCGACTCACTCACATCATCATGGTAGTCACCATGGTAACCATCACAGTAGTCATCATAAGCACCACAAGAGCTCACGGCGGCGCTCTCGGTTTGCTGATTTGAAGATTGTGAATGCGGCCCTTTTAGTCCTGTATGCTGTACTTGCTGGTCTTGCCACATATATGATGTATGCTCATCATATCTTGGCATTTAGGCATCTTAACGTTGTTTATAGTATTATATTAGTAGCTATTTTTGTTTTGTGTTTAACATTGAGCATTCTTAAAAAGAGCAGGGTTCTAACAACAGTACTTTTGGTTGTCTTTTCTATCATTGCTGCAGTTTCCCTCTTTGCCTTTAAGTCATTGGTCGATGTAGCACATAATATGAATGAAACAGCCTCTTACTCAGAGATTGAGATGAGTGTGGTTGTTCCAAGCAATAGCTCAGTTAATGATGTATCTGACCTCACAAGTGTTCAAGCGCCGACAGATGCTGACGGTAGCAATATCAATGAACTGTTGTCTCATATTAAGTCAGAAAAGGGAGTAGATTTAGCGACAGAAAAAGTTGATTCTTATCAAGCTGCTTATGAGAACTTAGTTAATGGATCAAGTCAAGCTATGGTCTTTAACAGTGCTTATTCAAGCTTGCTTGAAATGTCTTATGAGAACTACCAATCAAATCTTAAGACCATCTATTCTTATAAGATTAAGACAAGCATCAAAGACGAAGCTAAAGCACATGATTCAAATGTCTTTAACATTTACATCAGTGGTATTGATACCTATGGTTCAATTTCAACGGTTTCACGTTCAGATGTCAACTTAATCTTAACAGTCAATATGAATACTCATAAGATTTTGATGACGGAGACGCCTCGAGATGCTTATGTTAAGATTCCAGATGGTGGCTCTGATCAATATGATAAATTAACCCACGCTGGTATCTATGGTGTTGAAACCTCAGAGAAGACTCTTGAAAACCTCTATGGCATCACCATTGACTACTATGCTCGTCTTAACTTCGATTCATTCTTGAAGTTGATTGATGCACTAGGTGGTGTAACGGTTTATAATAGTCAGGCATTTACAAGTCTTCATGGTAACTATGATTTTCCAGTTGGAAATGTGACTCTTGATTCTGATAAAGCTCTCGGTTTTGTTCGTGAACGTTATAGCCTCGAACATGGTGATTATGACCGCGGTAATAACCAAATGAAAGTCATTCAAGCAATCCTTAATAAAATGACTTCGTTAAAATCAGTTTCTAATTATTCAACGATTATTTCAAATGTACAAGATTCAATTCAGACAGATATGAAACTTGACACTGTGATGAAATTGGTCAATGGTCAATTGGATTCAGGTAAGAAATTTACAATTACATCACAAGAAGTAACTGGTACAGGTTCAACAGGAGAATTGACTTCTTATGCCATGCCAACTGCAAGTCTTTACATGATTCAGTTGGATGATGCTAGTGTAGCAAGTGCATCACAAGCCATTAAAGATGTTATGGAAGGTAAATAAGTTAGATGATAGATATTCACTCGCATATCGTTTTTGACGTGGATGATGGACCATCTACTATTGAAGAGAGTTTAGCTTTGATTGGGGAAAGTTATCGTCAGGGTGTGCGTACGATTGTCTCAACGTCACACAGACGACGCGATTTGTTTAAGACACCAGAGGAAAAGATCTGGGAAAACTTCAAGCAAGTCAAGGAAGCGGCAGAAGCTAAGTTTGAAGGACTTGAAATTTTATATGGTGGCGAACTCTACTATAATAATGCGCTTCTTGAGAAGTTAGAAAATCACCAAGTGCCTCGCATGAACGATACACAGTTTGCTTTGATTGAGTTTAGCATGAAGACTCCGTGGAAGGAGATTCATGACGGACTAACAAAAGTCCTCATGCTTGGGGTCACACCAATCATTGCTCACATCGAACGTTACGATGCACTCGAAAATCAAGAAGACCGCGTACGCGAATTGATTAACATGGGTTGTTACACACAGATTAATAGTGCTCATGTCTTAAAGCCAAGACTTTTTGGTGACAAGAATCGTGTCTTCAAAAAGCGCACACGTTATTTCTTAGAAAAGAACGTAGTCCATATCGTTGCTAGCGATATGCATAATCTAGATGCTCGTCCGCCATATATGGATGTGGCGCGTGACATCATTGCCCAAGAGTTTGGCACAAGCCGTGCTTCTCGACTCTTTGAAGAAAATGCTAAAACCTTATTAGAAAATAAAGATTTATAGGAGTATGTATGAACACAAATGACAATGCAAGTATCGAAATTGACGTTTTGTACTTGCTAAGAAAGTTATGGAGTAAAAAATTCTTTATCGTATTTGTTGGTCTTCTTGTTGGGACAATTGCTTTACTAGGTAGTGTTTTCTTCATTAAACCTAAGTATACCTCTACGACACGTATCTACGTTGTTAGCCGTAGCAGCGATACAAGTCTTACTAACCAAGACCTTCAAGCAGGGTCTTACTTGGTTAACGACTACAAGGAAGTTATCACATCAAGTGAAGTCTTGTCATCAGTTATTGACCAAGAAAAACTCTCAATGTCTACTGGTGAACTTTCTAAAGAAATTGCGGTAACTATCCCAACAGATACTCGTGTCATTTCAATTGCTGTTACAGATACAGATGCGCAAAGAGCTTGTGATATCGCAAATACTGTTCGCCAAGTAGCTGCTGAAAAGATCAAAGCTGTTACAAAAGTTGATGACGTGACAACCCTTGAATCTGCGACAAAACCAAGCCACCCATCATCACCAAATGTTAAGAAAAATGCTGCTATTGGTGCTTTAGCTGGAGTTTTCTTAGCTATCGTAGGAATCTTGGTAGCAGAAGTACTTGATGATCGTGTACGTCGTCCAGAAGATATCGAAGAAACACTTGGTATGACCCTTCTTGGTGTGGTACCAGATGTCGATAAATTATAAGGAAAGGAATTGTATAACTCATGCCACAATTAGAATTAGTTAGAGCGAAAGCTCAAATGATTAAAACCTTGGAGGAGTATTACAATACTATCCGTACCAATATCCAATTTAGCGGTCGTAATCTTAAAGTAATTGCATTAACTTCTGCTCAACCTGGCGAAGGAAAATCAACAACATCAGTTAACCTAGCTATCTCATTTGCACGAGCTGGTTTTCGCACTCTTTTGATTGATGCCGATACACGTAACTCTGTCATGTCAGGGACTTTCAAATCACAAGAACGTTATGATGGTTTGACAAGTTACCTATCAGGTAATGCTGAGCTATCTGATGTTATCTGTGATACGACAGTTGATAATCTTATGGTCATCCCAGCAGGGAAGATTCCACCAAATCCAACGTCTCTTATCCAAAATGGTAATTATGAAAGAATGATTGAGATTGTACGTGGTCTTTACGATTATGTCATTATCGATACACCACCACTTGGCCGTGTTGTTGATGCGGCAATCATCGCTCACAGTTCAGATGCTAGTCTAGTTGTGGCAAAAGCAGGAGTTGATAAACGCCGTACGATTACGAAACTAAAAGAACAACTAGAACAAAGTGGTTCTATTTTCCTTGGTGTTATTTTAAATAAATATGATATTCACTTAGATAAGTATGGTTCATATGGTAGTTACGGTGGGTATGGTAGCTATGGCAATTACGGAAAGAGTGACGAAAAATCAAAAAATGGTAGAGGTAAACGAAAAAAATAGCTGATACTTTTACCTTAGAGTAGGGAACAGGGAGTTATATGTATAGCGAAGATTCGAAAAAGAAAGTTTATTACCTTTTGTCGGACATTGTGGCTTTAGTGGTAAGCTACCTCATCTTAGCGCAATTTTATCCTTATCACCTTTTTGATAGTAAATTCTTTGCAGTTGTTTTTGGAATTTTGGTTGTAATCGTTAGTGTCTTGAACGATGAATACTCTTCAATTACAAATCGTGGTTATTTAAAAGAATTGAAAGCATCTGTGATTCATGGTATGAAAGTTTTAGTTTTATTTACTTTTGTACTGATACTTGGAAAAATTCGTTTTATCCATGACATTTCACAGATGTCTTATTTCTTCTTGGGACAAATATTTATTGTAGTAAGTCTTTTTGTCTTCATTGGACGTATTTTAGTTAAGAATCTTTTCAAAAGTCATGCAACGGATATTAAACAGGTATTGTTTGTCACGGATTTTACAAATGGTCAGGAAGTCATTAAAGAACTTAATCATTTCAATTACCATATCGCTGCTTATATCAGTCGTCGTGATAATCCTGACATTTCACAGCCTATCTTAAAAAGTACTAAAGAAATTAGAGATTTTGTGGCAAATCACCAAGTTGACGAGATATTTGTTGCCAAAAATCACCAAGATGATTTTACAGAATTTGCTTATTGCTTAAAATTATTGGGAATTCCAACGACAGTAGCTGTTGGGAATTATTCAGATTTCTATGTTGGAAATAGCGTTCTTAAAAAACTTGGAGATACGACCTTCATAACGACAGCCTTCAATATTGTAAAATTCCGTCAGGTTGCTTTAAAACGTCTTATGGATATTGCAATGGCTTTAGTTGGCTTAGCAATCACCGGGATTGTAGCCATTGTTATCACACCGATAGTTAAGAAACAATCACCAGGACCTCTAATTTTCAAACAAAAACGTGTCGGTAAAAACGGTAAAGTTTTTGAAATTTACAAATTTAGAAGCATGTACACCGATGCCGAAGAACGCAAAAAAGAATTACTAGCACAAAATGATTTGGATACTGACTTAATGTTTAAGATGGAAGATGACCCTCGTATCTTCCCATTTGGACATAAGTTACGTGATTGGTCACTTGATGAATTACCACAATTTATCAATGTCCTAAAGGGTGAAATGTCTGTTGTGGGCACACGTCCACCAACGCTTGATGAGTATCATCACTATGAGTTACATCATTTCAAACGCTTAACAACCAAACCAGGAATCACTGGCTTATGGCAAGTTAGCGGTCGTAGTGACATTACCGACTTTGAAGAAGTCGTGGCACTTGATATGAAGTATATCCAAAATTGGAGCATTAGTGAAGATATTAAGATTATTTCGAAAACATTTGGAGTCGTACTAAAAAGAGAGGGAAGTAGGTAGAGTCACTCTTTTAATTATTGTAGGAGAAAAGAATAAATTGAAAATTTGTTTAGTGGGGTCTTCAGGCGGACACCTTGCTCATTTGAATATGTTAAAACCTTTTTGGAGTGAAAATGAACGATTTTGGGTTACTTTTGATAAAGAGGATGCACGGAGTATTTTAAAAGGTGAAAAAATGTATCCTTGCCATTTTCCTACTAATCGTAATTTAAAGAATTTGGTAAAAAATTCATTTTTAGCTATTAAGGTATTAAAAAAAGAAAGACCAGATGTTATTATCTCGTCTGGAGCTGCGGTAGCCGTTCCATTCTTTTACATTGGAAAATTATTTGGAGCTAAGACGGTTTATATTGAAGTCTTTGATAGAATTGATAAACCAACAGTTACAGGAAAATTAGTGTACCCTGTGACGGATAAGTTCATTGTTCAATGGGAAGAGATGAAAAAAGTTTATCCAAAAGCTATTAATTTAGGGAGTATCTTTTAATGATTTTTGTTACAGTGGGAACTCATGAACAACCTTTCGATAGACTGTTAAAGGAAGTTGATGAATTAGTGGAGAAAGGTGTAATTACTGAAGAAGTTTTTATTCAAACAGGTTATTCAACATATATCCCTAAAAATTGTAAATGGTCTAAATTGCTAAGCTTTGATAAAATGGATGAGTTAATGGAAAGAGCTGATATAATAATTACCCATGGTGGTCCAGCTACTTTTATGTCAGCTATTGCAAAAGGGAAGAAGCCGATTGTTGTTCCAAGACAAGAAAAATATGGTGAACATGTCAATGATCATCAACTGGATTTTGCTCAACACGTAAAGGAAAGATATAATAGTATCGAAGTCGTTGAAGACATTTCTAATCTTGGATTGTATTTAAAACAAGATTTAAAAATTAATAATGGTAATTTCTCAAATAATACGAAATTTAATGAAAAACTTCGTAATGAAATAAAAAATATGGTTAGGTAAAGCTTATGAAAAAAGTTGGAATTATGTCTATGCAACGTATTGCTAATTACGGTTCTTTTTTACAAGCTTATGCTTTAAAGCAACTTATTGAAGAGCAAGGTTATGAAGTCCAATTTGTTGATTATCATGTAGAAGAACCTGTTATAAGTTCAGATAGTGAAAATGAAAATAAGATAATTCGGAAAATTAGTAAAGGAATGGAGACTTTTAGACAAAAGGTTCCGTTTACTCATAAAATTGCTTTTATTAAGCATAAGCAGACTTTTTTTAAAAATTATATGCCGTTACTTGGTGTTAATGATGAAATGAATTATAATCCAAAGTTAGATTGCTTAGTTATTGGGAGTGATGAAGTTTTTAATTGTATTCAAAAGAATACTAATGTAGGTTATTCATTGGAATTATTTGGGAAAAATAATAATGCCAAGCGTTTAATTACCTATGCAGCTTCTTTTGGTAATACCACTTTAGAAAAATTATCAACCTATAAGAAAGCTGATGAGATTGCTTCCTATTTGAAAGGTTTTGATTCAATTTCAGTACGTGATAATAATTCTGGAAAAATTGTTAAAGAACTAACAGGAAAGGAGCCAGTTTATAATCTTGATCCTGTTTTAACATTTGATTACATGAATGAGTGTGATAAGATTCCTTCTATTAATCCAAATGAAAAATACCTAATTCTCTATGCATATTCTGGTAGAATTTCCGACGAAGAGGCTGATTGGATCTTTGCATATGCTAAGAAAAAAGGTTTTAAAGTATATGCAATTGGTGGAGTTCAAAAAGGGGCAGATAAATTTATTGATTGCTCACCTTTTGAAGTTCTTGCTTATTTTAAAAATGCAGAGGAAATTATCACAGATACATTTCATGGTAGTATTTTTTCTATCATCACACATCGTCCATTTGTTACTTTAATTCGTAAGAGTGTTGGAACAAGCTATGGTAATGAAGAAAAATTGATGGACTTGTTAAATAGAGTTGGTTTAAGCGAAAGAGCAACTTTTGATGTTCAACTATCTAATCATATTATGGATAAAACTATCAATTATGATGAAGTTGATATATTCTTAAAAAATCAGAGAACTAAAGCGAAAGAATATTTAAAAAATAATATTGAATAGTTATGGAGAAATTTTAATGGAAAGAAATGACAAACCACTTATCTCAATGATTGTTGGGATATATAATGGTGAAAAATATATTGCAGAGTGTATTGAATCAATTATTAATCAAGACTATTCTAATTTAGAAATCATTTTAATTGATGATGGAACAAAGGATAATTCAGGTATAATAGCTGATGAATATGCTAAGAAGGACAATCGAATTATTGTTATTCATAAGGAAAACTCAGGCGTCAGTGCTTCTAGAAATAGGGCTTTAGATTTAGCTAAGGGTGATTATATCTGTATCATCGACCAAGATGATGTTGTTTCTCCAAATTATGTATCATATTTTTATAATTTAATTATTAAATACAATGCACAAATTGCTTTAACTCCTACGGCAGAAAAATTTTTTGAAAAGCCAAATTTTAAAATGAAAACTAATGATGAAGTTAAAGTTTGGACAGGAAATCAAACTGCTGAGGAAATGCTTTATCATAAAATTATTATTGCACCTTGGAATAAAATGATTAGTCGAAAACTTTTAAACGATAATCATGTAAGATTTAATCCAGATTTTTTTGGGGGAGAAGGATTTGCTTTCTCTGTTCAAAGCTATCAATATGCAACGAGAATAGCTGTTGGTTCTCAGTTGGTATATCACTATCGGGTTGGTGATCCTGAAAGTGGAGCATCTAAGTTTAGAAAATCAACTATTCAAAGTAGTATCAATGCTCAAAAATTTATAAAGGATACATTTGTTAATCCAACATCGGAGTTGAACAAAGCTTGGAATTTTAGTAATTGGCATACTTATTGTGATTGCTTAAATGTTATGGTTGGTTGTGGTGTAACACGAGACTATAATGAGTTATATGAAGAGTTAAGAGAAGTTTGTCAAAATAAAGCTCAGTGTGCTTTATTTGCGCCAATTTCATTGCAACAGAAGTTACGAGGAGTGTTGTTCAAACTAAGCCCATATCTTGCTGCGAAAATTATTAATCATTTTAGAATAAGAAAGTTTGCAAAAGACTGATTGATAAGCGTTTAAAGAAAATGGTAGGAGGAAATGAAGTATGGTATCTGCTAAGAAAATTAAGCGAGTTGTAAAAACAGGTGTTTCTCTATTGAAAACTAAACGACTTATTCCAATTGAACATCCTATTGACGAACAAAATAAATTGAATGGAAAGGTTGCTTTAATTACTGGTGGGACAGGGGGGATTGGTCTTGCCATTGCAAAATCTTTTGTCGAGAGTGGTTGTAAAGTTATCATTGTGGGGAGAAGTACAGAAAAGTGTCAAAAATGTTGTGAGGAAGTAGGTAAAAATTGTAGTTATGTGTCATTTGATTTAAATGATATTAAAAATATTCATCACTTTATTGAAAAGTCAGTTAGTGTATTTGGTAAAATTGATATCTTAGTTAATTCAGCTGGTGTACATTCAACTAAATCTTTACATGATTATTTTGATGTTGATGAAAAAGAGTTTGACACTATAATGGCAGTAAACTTGAAATCAACTTTTTTTGTCTCTCAAGTAGTAGCTAAATATATGGTTGACAACAAAATTAAAGGTCATATTTTAAATATTTCAAGTTCAGTTCAAAATGAGCCAGCTTGGTCTCCATATAGATTATCTAAATGGGGAATAAAGGGATTAACTTCTGGACTTGCTGAGAAACTATTGCCATATGGAATTATTGTAAATGCAATTGCCCCAGGATCAACTGCTACAAATTTATTAGGTGTTAAAGATGGTGATAGTATATATACTGATGATAATTTAATTGGTAGATACATCATGCCCGATGAAGTAGCTACTTACGCAAAATTATTAGTTAGTGAATTAGGAAATATGGTTGTTGGTGATACAGTTTATATTTCTGGTGGGAGAGGAACCATAACAATTCGATGACTTGTGCTTAGATTAAGAGGAGGAGAATGGGTAATAAAATTAGAATAGCTATGATTTCAAATCATTTTGGAGTTATGGGGATTAGTTCAGTTATTATGAACTACAGCAAATCTTTGGATTTACAAAAGTATGATATCACTATTATTGCTGGAAAACCTATTGCTAATCAATATTTAGAAGAGTGTAAATCATGTGGAATAAGTATCGTAGAGCTGCCATCACGTCATCAGGAATCTTTGAAACACTATTTCTATATGTATAAAGTATTGAGATCAGGAAAGTTTGATATTGTGCATGTTCATGGTAATAGTTCGATCATGTCGATTGAGCTATTAATAGCTAGATTAGCAGGAGTGAAAAAAAGAATAGCTCATAGTCATAATAGCACTTGTCCTAATATAACAGTTCATAGGTTATTAACACCTTTTTTTGATAAAACATATACTAAAGCATTAGCGTGTGGAATCTTAGCCGGTGATTGGTTGTTTGGAAAAAATAACTTTGAAGTGTTACCAAATGGATTTCAAACTGAAAAATTTAAGTTTAGTTCTAAGAAAAGAAATTGTATTCGTAAGGAACTTCAGCTTGAAGATAAGTTTGTAATTGGTCATATTGGTCGTTTTAACGAGCAGAAAAATCAAACGTACTTATTGAAAATTTTCGAACAGATTGCAGTGAAATGTGATAATGCAGTTTTATTATTGGTAGGAAATGGACCAGATTTTGAAAAAATAAAGTTATTGGTTGATGAACATCGTTTTAAAAGTCGTATAATTTTATATGGTGAGTCTAATAAAACTAACGAACTTTATTCTGCTATGGATATGTTTGTACTACCTTCACTTCATGAAGGACTTCCTGTGGTTTTATTAGAGGCACAAATATCTGGATTACCTTGTTTAGTCTCTGATACAGTTACACATGAAATGGATTTTGGGAATATTAGTTGGGAATCTATAGAGGCTGAGCCTCAAATTTGGGCTAATAAAATTCTTGAAATAAAAGATAAAGTAAATATAGATAGAGAATCCTATTATGAAAAAAATAGGAAACAAATTTTAGAATATGATATAAGTAATAATGTAAAACAATTAGAAAAAAATTATGATGAATTAGTAGGATAAAAAGTTAGCATTCTTAGCCATATTTGCTCTAAAGTATTTAAAACTTTACTTTACTAGTTCTTCAACAAAAAAACTAATTCATAGAAAACCTGAATTGCATTATTGAGAGACATATTTATTGAAAGGGAAAAGATGCCTACATATGAAGGATTAAGACTAAAATTATTAAAATATTGGCGCCTAGGTTTGGCTAATCATCGTAGAAAGCAGCTTAGGAGTACAGATTTCACAATTATTTCTAATAATTGCTGGGGTGGTATGATTTATGAAAGTTATAACTTGTTAAAGGGGTCTCCGACAATTGGATTGTTTTTTATGGCAAAGGATTACATCGAATTCTTGTCTGATTTGAAGGGATATATTGATGGCGAATTAACTTTCATCAATCCTGAGGATTCTCGCTGGAGAGATACCCCACAAATTACTGGTGATAAAAGATTTGGACATTATCCAGTAGGTGTGCTATCAAATGGTAAAAATACAATTGAAATTTTCTTTTTACATTATGCTAACGAGCAAGAAGTACTAGAAAAATGGCAACGACGCATTCAACGAATTAATTGGGATAAGTTACTAATCAAATTTAACGATCAGAATGGTTGTACACAGGCTGAAGTTGATAAGTTTATGTCACTTCCATTTAAGAATAAATTATTCTTTACATGTAAGCATTGGTCAGATGAAAACAGAGGACATATAGTTATTAATCAGTTCCCTAAGCATGACTTTATTATGGCCTCGTACGAACCATTTGGAAAAAGCAAATATATAGATATAACAGAGGCATTAAATTCTTTATGAGTGAATGATAGCTGTAATTATTATGTTAGAAGTTAAAGAACTGTTGGTTACGGTAGTAATTGCATGTATAAATAAAAACTAGAAATTATTAAAAGTTTTTTGTTATTTACTTTGATTTTATATTATGAAAGGATAGAACATTACTAATTATTAAGTAATGTAATTAGAAATTATGATACCAAAAGTAATTCATTATTGTTGGTTCGGAGGGAATAAACATACTTCTGAAATGCAAAAATGTATTAAATCATGGAAGAAGTATTGCCCTGATTATGAAATAATAGAGTGGAATGAATCTAATTTTGACGTTACTTCTCATCCATTTGTTAAAGCTGCATATGATGCTAAGGCTTGGGCGTTTGTTTCTGATTATGTTAGACTTAAAATTATTTATGAGTACGGGGGTATTTATTTAGATACTGATGTGGAGTTGCTGCAGAATCTAGATTTTTTATTGAATAATGAGGGGTATATTGGAGTTCAAGCACATGCTATGCTGTGTAATACTGGTCTTGGTTTCGGAGCAGAGAAACATAACGTAGTCATAAAAAAAATGTTAGAAAAATATGACAGTGTTGCTTTTGATATCAATAAAAAGAATGAGCTTTCATGTCCTTTTTTAAACACAGAAATTGTTCAAGAACTTGGATATAAGAAAATTGACTCTATTCAGATTTTAAATCATATTGTTGTATATCCCCCAAAATATTTTGATCCGTTTCCAAGCGGAGGGAAAAATGTGGTGCTCTTATGTAATGAAACAATTTCTATTCATCATTATTCAGCATCTTGGGGAAGTAAAAAGAATAGGGTGAAACGAAAAATTGTAAAAATAATTGGACCTAAGCTTTCTTTTAGAATAAAAGCTATTAGAAATAAAATTTTTAGAACTACTTCCTAATATAATTAACGGAGAATATGATAATGATTTATATAATACAGGGTGGCAGAGCTGGTAATCAGTTATTCAACTATGCCTTTGCAAAGAAAGTAAAAGAGTTATATGGAGATGAGGAATTATGCTTTGTCTTAAGTGCAATAAAAAATAAAGCAAGTTCGGAATTCAATGGAGATTTTTGGGAAGATTCATTAAAATTTTTTAACGTTGATTCTTATACAGTGAGTTATGAAACAGACATTATAAGAAAAAAGGGAAGCATAGCTCAAGTATTTCTATATCAAATTTGGAGATTATCAAGAAAATTCAATAATATTATGTTTAGATTGACTGGTGTTGAATTCTCGGATAGTTCGTTGAAGCTAAATAAATTTATATTTAACTTGATTTCAAAATTTGGATTGTATGTAATCACACATGGTTATTCTGATACTTTGAATAAATCTAAAACTACGAATAAATTTATTTATGGTAGTTTTGAGGATACTAGATGGTTTAGCGATATATCAACGGAATTAAAAAAAGATTTAACGCCTAAAAAAAGTTTAAATAGTGATTGTTCAAATTTATACAATGAAATCACTAAGTGTAATGCTATATGTGTTTCCTTGAGAAAATGGTCAATCGATGTTCATGATAGCGATGAGTTGGATAAGCGTGAAATTTGTGATAATAGTTACTATGAAAAGGCAATTGAATATATAATAAATAATGTTGAAAAACCCGTATTTGTCGTATTTTCTGATGATTTAGACTGGGCAAGCGGCATTGTAAAATTGATTGTCGATGATAAATATCCTGTTTTAATTGAAAAGGGCAATAATAATGTCGCAGAAAAATTGTTACTTATGTCATCTTGTAAACATTGTATTGTAGCTAACAGTACTTTTTCGTGGTGGGCTGCTTATTTAAATAACTTTGAAAATAAAATTGTAGTATCGCCTAATATTTGGTTTAAATCAAATTATGATTTTCATCCACTCATTTTAAATGATTGGGTAAAAATCGATTGTAAATAAATGAAGGGGATATTAAGTGGATAGAAGAAAGAAATTTATACATAATAGTTTCTCTTCCATTATTAAGCAACTGGTTGGTTTACTTTCTACTTTGATTTTACCAAGATTAATGCTTGTTACATATGGTTCAGAGATTAATGGGTTGGTATCATCGATTGGTCAATTTTTAGCTTTGATTAGTATTTTTGATGCTGGTATGGGGGTTGTAATTGAAGCTTCACTTTATAAACCATTATCACAAAACGATTCCATCGGAATTAGTAAAGTATTAGCATCTGGGAAAAAGTTTTACAATAAGCTTGTTCTTCTTCTTTTTTTCTATGTTTTAGCTATATCGATAATTTATCCTAGTTTTGCTAAAGAGAATTTTTCATTCCTTTTTTGCTTTACTTTAGTTTGGGCGATTTCAGTTAATTCATTTGGACAGTATTATTTTGGGGTCTTAAATGGTGTATTACTGACCGCAGATCAAAAGGGGTATATATTTAATTGGATATATACTTTTGCCACTATTGCAAATACTATAGTTTCTATAATTTTAATTGAAATAGGAGCTTCAATACATATTGTGAAATTTGCATCTTCTCTAGTATTTTTGATGCGACCGTTACTTTTGGCTTGGTATGTTAAGAAAAATTATAAAGTAAATTGGACTGAAAGATACGATGCAGAACCAATTAAACAAAAATGGAATGGTTTTGCACAACATCTTGCTACTATTGTTGTAGGTAACACTGATATTGTTGTTTTAACAGTCTTTTCATCATTAAAGGATGTTTCTGTATATTCTATTTACATGCTTGTAGTTAATGGTTTAAAAGAATTAATTAATTCCAGTATGGGAGGAGTAAAGTCTCTTTTTGGTGATATGATAGCTAAAAGAGAAGATATAAAATTACAGAAGTTTTTTAAGGTTGTTGAGTTAGCAGTACACTGTTTTGTAATACTAGTTTATACTATTGCAGCGATATTAATTGTTCCGTTTGTTAGTGTCTATACTAAAGGAATTAGTGATGCAAATTATATTAATATGCTATTTGGTTCGTTGCTATGTTTAGCTTATGCAATCTATTGTTTGAGATTACCATATAATACTTTGATTATGAGCGCAGGTCATTTTAAGGAAACTCAAGATTCAGCTGTAATAGAGGCTGTAATAAACATTATTATTTCGGTATTGTTAGTTTATAAATTTGGCTTAGTTGGTGTTGCAATTGGGACGCTTGTTGCAATGTTATATAGAATGATTTATCTTACTTTATACGCTAATAAAAAAATTTTACATACTAATAATTTTTTGTCTATTAAATTGTTAATATTTGACTTTATTTATTTTATACTTTGTATTTTAGGAATGCGGGGAATCTCTTCAATTATTTGTGGTTCATATATTGAATGGCTTTTCTTGACTATCAAGACTGTTATAATAATTGTGCCCGTTATGATATTAGTAATAGTTTTGTTATTTAGGAAAGAGCTAAATTTGTTATATAGTTATAAAAAAAGAAAATTGGGTTAAATTATGGATAGTAAAATAAAAATATCAATAACAAATTTTATAACGGTTATATATTTATTCTGTTTTTTAATCATTAGTAATGGTACATATATTTCAACAGCAGCTAAAATATTTTTTTCAATTTTAGTATTTTTTAGCATGATTATAAATTATAAAAAGGTTTTTAATGCATTTTCATTGTGGTTAGTTATTTATACCTTATTTGTTTTATCATCGGTTTCATGGGCGCTTTATGGTGAATTTGCGAGACAATCAGCTTCAACAGTTGTTTATACTACAATTTGTTCGCTTGCAATTCCGTTATTATTGATTAACAATAAGAAAGACTTAGAGTTTTTTTATAAAATAATTATTGTCCTTCCTCTTATTTATTATATATATTATTTAATTTTTTATGACGTTCCAAATATTTTTGATTTAAGGCAAGATGCTTCAAATCAAATTTATAATAACATCGGTTTGTATGCAGCTTATTCTTTTCTCTTTGTTATGATCTACCAAGCAGAAAGAGAGAAAAGAAATATATATTATGATGTTTTTTTTGTCATTGATTTGTTTCTTATTATAATTTCTCAATCTAGAAAATCTTTTATCTATATAGGAATTATTGTTATTTTATCAATGATTCTTGAATCTAAAAATGTTTTAAAAACACTACTTAGGATACTTTTAGTATTTGTTTTGTTATTTATAGCATATCAAGTAGTAAAAAATGGGTTATTCGGTGATTCAATGAAAGAATTATTATTATCTTTCGAAGGTGATGCTTCTGATTCTAGTTATGTTGGACGAATGAACCAGTTTGACATTTCAATAGGATTATTTAACCAAAATAGATTTTTAGGATTAGGAATTGGTGCCATTGAGTATGTTTGCCGTTTTGTTCATGGCCAATCTGCTCCAATTGTAGATAATGATTATTTAGATATTTTATCGGACCTAGGAATTATAGGAATGGTAATATACTATGGTTTTCATATTTATTTATTAATTCAATATATTTATAATAAGAAAAAGTGGAATAAAAAGAATTTATTATTTTTTGTGTTATTAATAATGCTTTTTATTCAAGGATTTTTAATTAGAGGATATTTTAATAATTATTATATTCCAATATTATTGTATTTGATATATTATGATACAAAGACTTTAAAACAAGATGATTCAACTATTCTTGAAACATAGTCTTTTATCAGCTATAGTGGAGAAAAAAGTAAGCGCCCAATAACAAGGTATATTAAAATCTTCCCAAGTTCATTGACTCTGGAAGATTTTGTTATCTACAATTTTGTTGTACCTTCTCTGCCCATGGCAAATAAGCCTCTAGAACTTCCTTTTTGGCGAATATCTCCTCATTCGGAAGATTCTCTAGTAGGTAAACTATATATTTTTGCTATCCAAGTGATGTCGTTTAGCTGTTGCCAATAGAGATATAATGATAGCACTGATTTAGCGCCCTCAAAGCTTTGTGAAAAGAGCCAATTTTTACGTCTCATAACCAAAGACTTGATCGCACGTTCCGCCATATTATTGGATAAGTCCAGACTACCATCTTTAAGTACAGCTCTAAACGTTTCTTCGTACTTAAGGCTGTATTCAATGGCACGTCCCAACTTAGAGCCTGGAAGAACAGCCTGCCTGCGACACCAGTCAAAGAACTCTGCCATCAAAGGTTCTAACTCATCTTGGCGTTTCATCAGGCAATCTTGTAAAGATAAATCAGCCCATGACTCCTCTAAGGCAAACATCTTATCACAATAGCACAGCCCTTTGAACGCCAGAGAACTCTTATCTGCTTGCTTTGGTGTTGCCTCAAAAAATTTCCGTCTTACATGAGCCCAACAACCAACTAACTTGGCATTCTCCAATTGACGATAAGCCCCATGCATATCGCAATGAACATAACCAGCGTAATCACTTAGAAATTCTTGGGCAACTAGCCCACTACGACGCTTATCGTGATGATAAAGAGTGATTTCTTCTTTCTCATCCTTACCAGATAAGAAGGTGCAATAGTAAGTTAGCTGGCTTAAAATTGGGACTAGCATGCTTTTTCTTAGCTTTCTCTTGTCGAGGA